>BBPG01001543.1_pt1 | contig 13028 bp, 13 predicted proteins | sample 1343651 | NCBI WGS metagenome assembly BBPG01 (sample SAMD00019091, study PRJDB2971) | groundwater metagenome | biome: freshwater biome; feature: mineral spring; material: ground water | place: USA: CA, Sonoma | collected 2012-06 | depth surface m | reverse complement strand
AAAAAGACGCGTCCCAAGCAAAAAACGCAAAGCGTCTTTTTTTATCTGTTGCTTCGTTAATTGTCGAGTTATAGGGGGAGATGCCCTTGTTTGTCAAACGCCTGGAAATGCACGGCTTCAAATCTTTTGCCGATAAGGTCATAATCGAACTTACACACGGCATAACAGTGGTCGTCGGTCCCAACGGCTGCGGCAAAAGTAACATTACCGATGCAGTACGCTGGGTTCTTGGGGAGCAAAGCGCCAAGCATTTGCGGGGTCTGCGCATGGAAGATATTATTTTTGGAGGCACCACCTGTCGTAAACCTGTCAGTTTTGCAGAAGTCTCTTTGACGCTGGATCATTCCGACGGAGCGCTCGGTCTTGACTTTCAGGAGATAACAGTGACCCGCAGACTCTATCGTAGCGGCGAAAGCGAATATTTGTTAAATAAGCGGCATTGCCGCTTAAAAGATATTCAGGAATTATTTATGGATACCGGCATCGGCAGGGAAGCCTATTCTTTTATTGGGCAAGGACGTGTCGATGAAATATTGCTTGCCCGCCCGGAAGAAAGACGCCAAATATTTGAAGAAGCAGCTGGAATTCTTAAATATAAAACGCGCAAGCGGGAAACGGAACGCCGTCTTGCAGAGACCGCTGAAAATCTATTGCGTGTGGGTGATATTATCCACGAACTTTCTAGTCAGTTAGTACCCTTGGCTGAACAAGCTGTTGCGGCACGGCACTACCTTGAATTACGAACTATGCTGAGGGAGCGGGATGTGACTCTGCTTGTTCACCAGGGACGGCAGTTGCGGCAACAATGGTATGAAGTGAGTCAGAAGGCTACGGCCGCTGCCGATGAGCTGTTAGGACTTCAGGCGGGCGTGGGGCGCAGAGAAACTGAACTGACTGGACTACAGCTAACTTTAGATGTAGAACAGGACGCTGTGCTCGTAATGCAACGTGAGGTTCAGCGCATTTCTTCGCAAATGGAAAAAGTTCAGGCCGAGGGTGCCGTCAACCAGGAAAGGATTCTCAATTTGGAGCGGCAACTTGCAGAAGGTGTGACATTCTTGGCTGAACTGGAGAGGCAGGAACAAGTTTTTTCCGCGGAGGAAATCCGTATCTCCGAAAGGGTGAGTGCCGCCAAAAAAATGCTGGCCAAGGCAGAAACCGAGATGCAGGAAGTCAGGCAGTCAATGGAAAAGATAGAATCATCTCCGGAAGCGTTGCGTTTTGCAGCCTGCCGCAGGGAACTGGATAGGCACTCACCCGAAATTCGCCGGTTGCAGTCCGACTACAGCCGGCTGGAAGCGGAGCTGGAACAACTAACAGAAAGAGCCGCCTCTCTCTCTGCCGGTTATGCAGAGAAAGAGGCAGAACAGGCTGCCCTTTCGTTAGCCCGTCAAGAATTGTTGGCGCAAAAAAATGAACTGACGGCCGCACAGCAGCGGCTGCACAGTTTGGCGCTTGTCAATGGAGCCAAGAGGGAACAGAATGCAACCCAACTGCTTGAAGCGACTGCTACTAAAGAGCTGCTGCTAAAAGAGCTGGCGGTTGCACAAAATAAGCTGCAGTTATTTGCGGAGTTGGAAAATGCCATGGCAGGGTATTACCGGGGAGTAAAATCTGTCCTGTCAGCCAAAAGAAAGAACGGACAGTTTGCCGGTATTTTGGGGACAGTGGCAGATGTGCTCCATGTGCCGCCGGAATATGTACCGGCAGTTGAAGCTGCTTTGGGGGCTGCCCTGCAAAATATAGTGACGGATAACGACGTTGTCGCCAAAGAGGCGATTGCATGGTTGAAAAAGACGAGAGAGGGCAGAGCCACATTTTTACCGTTAAATATTCTTGAGGCGCCCGCGCGGGGTGCCATTCCTACCGCATTAACAGAACAACAGGGATATATTGGTGTGGCGGCAGACCTGATTTTGCGGGAAGAACGTTTTGCTCCGGTGGCTGAGTCGCTCCTTGGTCGTGTTCATCTGGCAAGTAATCTGGATGTTGCCGTATCAGTTGCTCGCATACTTCGTTTCCGCGAGCGTGTAGTTACCCTGGAAGGCGATGTGATCCTCCCCGGCGGAGCGATGACCGGCGGCCAGGAAAAGAAAGAGGCAGGAGTGCTTTCCCGCCGGCGGGAAGCCGAAGCGCTGCAAGTAACAGAGAAAAAAATATTAGTCCAAATTGATGCTGAGCAGCATCGCTTCAAGGCTTTGACTCTGACACGGGATGACCTGGCTGCTGAGGCTGCTGAACTGGCGGAAAAAAAGAGTGCCAGTGACTTGTCACTCGGTGTTAAGGAAAATGAAATGGTCTTTCTGGCGCGGCAGGAGCAGACGGCGTCGCGTTTCCTTGAGGGGTATGAACAGGAAGCGGAGGTAATAACCTCCCGGCGTGAGGCAAAAGAAATAGCCCTGACTAAAGCCAAAGACATCCTTGAAAGCTGCCAGGAACAGGAAAACTGTTTGCGGGTTGAGCTTGTTAGTTTGGCTGGCATTTTATCGGCCCGGGAACACGAAAAGCGCAGTTTGCAGGAAGAGTACACAGAATGTCGTGTACGCTTCGTATCTATCCAAAAACAGCAGGAACATGATGAAGAAGAACTGGAGCGATTGGCTCGGGAACTTGTCCAGCTGGTCGAAAGAAAAAAGGGGAAAGAAACTGAAATAAAAAAATGTAAAAATCAACGCTTGGAACTGGACGAGCTGGTGGAAAAAGGAAAAGAGGGAGCTGGAGTGCTGGAGCAGGAACGGTTGAAGCTCTTAACCGCATTGCTGAAGCGCGAAGCTAAACTTAAAGAAGAGAACACGCTCTGTCGGGAAGAGGCCGAACAGATCAGGCAGCTTGAAAAGGCTTTGGCGGGACTTGAGCGAAAGCAAGCGCGCCTAGAAGTTGAGCAAGGACGTGTCGAAGTGGAGTTGCAGGCTGTACTTGACCGCTTGCGGGAGAGCTGGGAGCTTGACTTTGAGGCAGCGGAAAAACTGGCCCAACCACTCGTGGACAGTGTCCAGGCTCAGACAGAAGTTCAGAAGCTGAAAGAGAAGGTTAGTGCTCTGGGAATGGTAAATTTAGGTGCGATTGATGAATGCGAACGTGTCCAGGAGCGGGTAGATTTTCTTGTTAGGCAGCGACATGATCTGCTGGAGGGAGAAAAAGACCTTTTGCGGGTAATTCGGGAAATGGACAGCCGCATAGGGGAAAAATTTGCTGCTACCTTTGCCATAATCAGCGAAAATTTCGGGCTTGTTTTTAAGGAATTGTTTGGCGGTGGACGCGCACAGTTACGCCTTACCGACCAGGATAATCTGCTGGAGGCAGGCATTGAAATTATGGCGCAGCCACCTGGGAAAAAGCTGCAGCACTTGTCTTTGCTTTCCGGGGGTGAAAAAGCGCTCACTGCTATTGCTTTACTTTTTGCCTTTCTTAAAGTTAAGCCAACACCGTTTTGTATTCTTGATGAAATTGAAGCTTCTTTGGATGAGGTAAATCTTGCACGCTTTACAGAATATCTATGCAAACTAAGCGGGGAAACGCAATTTGTTCTGGTTTCCCACCGTAAGAAAACGATGGAGCTGGCTGATATTCTTTATGGCGTTACAATGGAAGAAGCAGGTGTTTCCAAACTTATTTCTGTTCGGCTCAAAGAAGCGCAAATACAGGCATCTACCGCCTGAGACAGAAGTTTTGCTCATTTAAGATATTATGCTGCTTTGCGTTATTGACAAAGAGCAAAGCGTTGATTCTGCCCGGTTCGCTGGTAAGCAGCAGAAAGGAATGAGGAAGAATGGGACTTTTTAACAAAATAAAGGAAGGGTTAAAAAAGACGCGCAGTGGCATTATGGGGCGAATGGAAGGTTTATTTGCCCGTAATGCCTTTGACGATGAATTTTATCTAGAATTAGAAGAAATCCTAGTGGCCGCCGATGTGGGGGTGGCAACTACACTTGATTTGGTGGCAGCCCTGCGCCAGAAAGTAAGAGAAGAAAAAGTCAGGGAAGCGGGTCAGGTGATGGAAATTCTCAAAGGTCTCCTGCTGGACATTTTAGGCCGGGAACGGGTTGCCCTGAACATGGCAGAGAAACCGGCTGTGATTCTCGTCTTGGGTGTAAACGGTGTGGGCAAAACTACCAGTATCGGCAAGTTGGCCAGCCGCTTAAAAAAAGAGGGCAAGCAAGTGCTGCTCGCGGCAGGCGACACGTTCCGCGCTGCTGCCATAGAACAGCTGGAAATCTGGGCTGACCGTGCCGGCAGTGAAATTATCAAACACCAACATGGAGCCGACCCGTCGGCAGTGATTTTTGACAGTATCACGGCTGCTCTTGGACGAAAGCGGGATGTGGTCTTGTGTGACACCGCCGGACGGTTACATAATAAAGCAAACTTAATGGAAGAATTGAAAAAAATACGGCGAGTAGTTGAAAAAGCTTTGCCTGGCGCTCCGCATGAAGTTTTGTTGGTGCTCGATGCCACGACCGGACAAAACGCTTTGGTGCAAGCCAAAGTTTTCAACGAAGCGGCCACCCTTACCGGTGTCATTCTTACCAAGCTGGACGGTACAGCCAAAGGCGGGATCGTCATCGCCATCGCTAAAGAGCTAAAAGTACCTGTTAAATTTATAGGCGTAGGCGAAGGCGTTGAAGATCTTCAACCTTTTGATCCGGCAGAGTATGTCGATAGTCTTTTTAGTCTGCCTGATGAGAGCCGGTCCGAGTGTTGTCGTCTTTAGCTAAGGGTATGCATAAATAAATAGAGCTGTAAAGTAAAAAACCTTTACAGTCTGTTTGGGATGTGGTAAAATGCTGGAGGAGACTACGCGAGTCAATTTGCTCTATGATTTTTACGGTAACTTTCTGACAGGGAGACAGCGGGAGTGTCTGGAGTTATACTATCAGCACGATTTGAGTTTGGCGGAGATTGCCGTAAGTAAAGGGATTTCACGCCAAGGCGTGCATGATTTAATCAAAAGAGCCGTCAGGACGCTGGAAAAGACAGAAACGCGTCTTGGCTTGGTTGCCCGGTTTGCTCTGCAGGAAAAAGACTTGCGAAAACTGCAGGAGCTGTTAACTGCAGAGGAGATTCCCCATACCCTTCGCATAGAAGCCTTGGCTATAGTGGAAAGACTGCTGGATTAAGCAGGCTGGAGGAGTAAAAATGCTTTTTGAGAGCCTTTCAACCAAGCTGCAGAATACACTAAAACGCCTGCAGGGGAAAGGAAAATTGACTGAAAAAGATATTGATGCTGCACTGCGGGAAGTCAGACTGACTCTGTTAGAAGCAGATGTGAATTATAAAGTTGTCAAGGACTTTGTGGCCAGCGTAAAGGAGCTCTGCCTCGGGGGCGCTGTGCTGGAGAGTCTGACACCGGGCCAGCAGGTTATAAAAATTGTTAACAATGAGCTTACTAGTTTGATGGGCGGTACTGTCGCTAAGTTGAACCATGCGCCCAATCCGCCTACGATAATTATGATTGTAGGTCTGCAAGGTTCTGGTAAAACAACGTCTGCGGCTAAGTTGGCAAATTTATTAAAAAATAAACAAAACACACCGCTCTTGGTGGCGGCTGATATCTATAGACCGGCAGCCATTAAGCAATTACAGGTACTGGGAGAGCAACTGGGCATTCCAGTCTTTCAACTAGGGCAGCAGGACCCAGTACAGACGGTGAAAGCCGCACTCGAACATGCCAAGAAGTACCGTCACGATTATCTGGTTATTGATACTGCGGGTCGTCTACACATTGACCAAGCTTTAATGGATGAGTTGGTCCGCATTGAAAAAGCGTTGAATCCCCATGAGATACTTTTAGTTGTAGATGCTATGACCGGGCAGGACGCTGTTAATGTGGCCCAGTCCTTCCGGGATAAGCTGGGACTGACTGGCGTGGTGCTGACCAAGCTGGATGGTGACACGCGCGGCGGGGCGGCTCTCTCTGTTCGAGCGGTAACGGGCAGTCCGGTAAAATTCGTCGGTCTGGGTGAAAAAACAGATGCATTTGAACCGTTTTACCCCGAACGGATGGCTTCGCGAATCCTAGGCATGGGCGATATGCTGACGCTAATTGAGAAAGCGCAATCAACCTTTGATGAAAAAAGAGCGCGGGAGATGGAAAAGAAGTTGCGCTCTCAGCAGTTTACCTTGGATGATTTTTTAGATCAGTTACAGCAACTAAAAAAGATGGGTCCCATCAACCAGTTGCTGGAGATGATGCCTGGCATGGGCGGTATGGGGAAAAAGTTAAAAGGTATCTCGGTGGATGAAAAAGAATTTGTTAAAGTCGAGGCCATCATCAACTCTATGACAAAAAAAGAGCGTCAGCTTCCGTCCATCCTAAACAGTAGCCGGCGGCGAAGGATTGCTCTTGGCAGCGGTACTAAGGTTCAGGATGTTAATAACTTGCTTAAACAGTTTGAGATGATGCAAAAAATGATGAAGCAGTTTGGCAAGGCGGAAAAAGGAAAAGTGAAAGGGAAGGGGAAAGGCCGGTTTCCTTTTAACTAAGGGAAAGGCATACCCTAAACAAGGAGGTGAAGAAAGATGGCAGTTAAAATTCGTCTGAAGAGGGTCGGCGCCAAGAAGCGACCGTTTTACCGAATTGTTGTGACAGATTCACGCTCTCCGCGGGACGGTGCTTTTATTGAAGAAATTGGCTACTATAACCCAACGACGGAGCCGACCACACTAAAAATCAACGGTGATAAAGCGCAAGAATGGTTGCTAAAGGGTGCCCAGCCCTCCGATACGGTCAGAGCTCTTTTAGTTAAAGCGGGTATCGGCAAACAGTAAAATATGGATGGTGATGAACAATGAAGGATTTGGTTGAATTCATCGCCAAGGCCCTGGTGGATCATCCGGAACAAGTCCGTGTGGAACAGTTGGAAGACAGTCGCACCATCACACTGGAGTTGCATGTGGCTCCGGCAGATATGGGTAAAGTAATCGGCAAACAAGGCCGGATTGCTAAAGCCATTCGGACTGTGGTCAGCGCGGCGGCGACCAACGAGAAAAAGCGGGTCGTGGTGGAAATCGTCCAGTAGGCAGGTGAACCTGTTTGGCAGAATTGGCGGCTATCGGTAAGGTAATTAATACCCACGGGGTTAAAGGCGGTCTAAAAGTCCTGCCGCTCTCCGATTTTCCCAAACGATTGAAAACTCTTAGTTATGTTTTTTTAGAGCAAGGGGCTAGCGTCAAAGAGTATGAAGTGACAGGCTCATTTGTTCACGGACGTTTTTGGGTATTGTTCCTGCGTGGGATTGATGTTTTAGACAGCGCAGAACGGTTGATTGGCTCGTTGATTTCTATTCCACTCTCTGAGAGAATGCCTCTACCAAAGGACTTCTATTACCTAGACCAGATAATTGGCCTGGAGGTCTACACTGTAAATAGCGTTTACCTTGGCCGTGTACGGGAAGTGCTGCAGACCGGCAGTAACGATGTGTACGTGGTCAAAGATGAGAAAGAGGGAAGGCGTGAAACACTGATCCCCGCGCTTAAAACGGTGGTAAAAATTGACCTTCATCTAGGCCGCATGGTAGTAGACCCGCCTGAGGGGCTTTTTGTGAGGTGAATCGGTTGCGAATTGACATTATTACAATCTTTCCGGGAGTGTTTACTGCTTTAGAATCCAGCATAGTCGGTCGGGCGGTAGCAGCGGGACAGGTGGAAATCGAGATTATAGATTTACGCTGCTATGCTAATAATAAACATCGGAATGTTGATGATTATCCGTACGGCGGAGGGCCGGGAATGGTGATGCAGCCCGAACCGTTTTTTCTGACACTGGAACATTTGCATGCCAGTGATGAGCGGCGGGGACCTGTTATCCTTCTCTCACCACGGGGCAGACGGTTTTCCCAAGCGAAGGCTTACGAACTGGCAAAGAATAAGCGTTTGTTTTTGCTTTGCGGACACTATGAAGGTGTCGACCAACGCGTGCAAAATGTGCTGGTGGATGAAGAAATATCTCTGGGAGATTTTGTGCTCACCGGCGGGGAAATCCCCGCCATGGCTGTGGCCGATGCTGTGGTTCGGCTTCTGCCGGGAGTGCTGCCGGCAGAGTCAACGTTGCAAGAATCCTTTAGCGAAGGGCTGTTAGAGTACCCGCAGTATACGCGGCCAGCCGAGTTTCGCGGCATGTCTGTACCTGAGGTGCTATTATCCGGGAATCATGAAAGGATTCGTCGCTGGCGCCGTGAGCAGGCTCTTTTACAGACATTGCGTAGCCGTCCGGAACTTTTGCAGGCGGCCAAGCTCTCTGTGGAAGAAAAGCGAATGCTTTTTGATGAAGCATTCCGTCTTGGTATCGATCTCTTGTTGTAAAGAGCAAGTGCTATGCTATAATCCCCGTTAACGCTGGTGTTATTAAAAGTTTAAGGATGAAAGGAGGACAAAAATGGATATCATTAGTCAGATAGAAGCAGAGCAAATGAAAAAAGATTTGCCGCAGATTGCCCCCGGGGACACAGTACGTGTTCACGTTAAAGTTGTGGAAGGAACTCGCGAGCGCACTCAGATATTTGAAGGCGTTGTTATTAAACGCCAAGGTGGAGGATTGCGTGAGACATTTACTGTGCGCCGGATTAGCTACGGTATCGGTGTTGAAAGAACATTCCCGCTTCATTCTCCCAAAATCGAAAGGCTGGAAGTAGTGCGCCACGGTATTGTGCGTCGTGCCAAACTGTACTATTTAAGGAAATTGACAGGGAAGGCAGCACGTATTAAGGAAAAACGCTACTAAAAAAAGTGGACTGTGTTATAGTCCTTTTTTAGTAACCATTAGCTTTACAATGGGAGAGGAAAAGCAAAATGAGTGACTCTGAGAAAAAGGAAGTGTGGGAATGGATTAAGTCCGTTCTTGTGGCTGTCATTTTGGCACTTATTATCCGGGCATTCCTGATAGAGGTTTTTCTGGTGCAGGGTCAGTCAATGTTGCCCACACTTCGCGATAGGGAGCGGCTAGTCGTCAGCAAAATACAGTACTATTTCCGCCAGCCTTTACCTGGCGAAATAGTGGTATTTAAGGCTACCGATCAAAGAGACTTTATTAAGCGCGTTATTGCTATCGTCGGCGATGAAGTACGTATTGAGCCTGAGGGCGTCTATGTTAACGGTGAACTAATAGAGGAGCCATACATTCTGCAAAGGGCCAGGGAACCATTTGGTCCGGTGCTAATTCCTGATGGTTCAGTGTTTGTCATGGGCGACAACCGCAATAACAGTATGGACAGCCGCCATCCCAGCGTGGGCCTTGTTTCGTTGGATCAGATCAAAGGAAAAGCCATGGTAGTGTTTTGGCCGCTGGAAAGTAAACGTATTGTCCAACACCGCTAAAAGGCAGGTTATGTCATGGATGTACAATGGTATCCCGGCCAGATGGCCAAAGCCAAAAGAGTTTTACGTGAGAACCTGAAGCTGGTGGACGCTGTGATTGAAGTATTAGATGCTCGTCTGCCCGCCTCCAGCCGTAATCCGGATATCCGAGAATTGCTGGAAAGACGTCCGGTAGTAGCAGTCTTGACTCGCCCTGATCTGGCTGACCCGGTTCAGACAGCAGCCTGGTTGCACAGCTTACGGGAAGACTATTTTGCTGTCGCCGCAGCAAATGGCACCACAGGGGAAGGCATAAAAAAGTTGATGCAGTTGTTTTTGACTTTGCCCCGCCGTCGAAAGCACGGGCAACGTCCTTTGCGTTTGATTATTGTAGGTATCCCTAACGTAGGCAAATCATCGCTGATTAATCGGTTAATCGGCCGCAGCGCCACCAAAACTGGCGATAAACCCGGCATTACTAAACAGCCGCAATGGGTAAGTCTGCAGGCAGGTCTGGAGCTTTTAGATACACCTGGTATGCTTTGGCCGAAAATCAGCTGCAAAGAACAGGCTTTCAGACTTGCCGTCGCTGGCGCAGTGAAAGATGAAATTCTCGATCCGGTGGAATTGGGGATTGAGCTGGTCTCTTTCATGCGGCGGCATTTTTGGGAAGAACTGCAGCAGCGCTATAGCTTGGAAAATTTTACTGCTGATGCTCAGGCAATTCTGGCTGATATTGCCAAACGCCGTGGCTGTCTGCTCAAAGGCGGCGCTGTGGATCTGGAAGCGGCGGCACGGCTGCTTGTCAAAGACTTGCGCGAGGGACGACTTGGACGGATAACATTTGAGAGACCGGGAGAACAGGAAGATGAAGCTGAGGAACTTTGCCAAGATGACGGTCGAGAAGATTTCTTGCTCACTGAGTGAAGCTGCTCCAAACGGAGAAGAGCTTATCCGTCTCTCTGCAGACAGACGCACCGGTGCGCGACGCCTGGCTGAGCGCTACCTGGCTAGAGGCGAGCGTGAGCGGCGCGAGAGTGAGCGCATTAGTGCCATGCTTAGCTATGAGCGGGCGGCCTGGGAGAACGGATTTATCACTATTGCCGGCGTTGACGAGGCTGGTCGGGGGCCGCTAGCCGGTCCGGTCGTGGCTGCAGCCGTCATTCTGCCCGAAAACTATTATTTGCCCGGCTTGAATGATTCAAAAAAAGTAAGCCCCGCAAAGAGGGGAGAACTTTACCTGGCGATCACTAAAGCTGCCAGAGCTTGGTCTGTTGCTGTGGGTGAGGTGGCAGAAATTGACAATTACAATATTCTCATCGCAAGCAAATTGGCCATGGGCAGGGCGTTAGCTTCTTTAGCTGTTGCACCAGATTTTGTTTTGTTAGACGCCCTTGAACTGGAGGAGTTGTCTGTTTATCAGCTGGGTATTATAGGCGGCGATAGCCTCTCCCTTTCCATTGCGGCAGCTTCAATTATTGCCAAAGTTACCCGTGATCGCTGGATGTGTGAAATAGACAAGCTATTTCCAGGCTATGGATTTGCAGTGCATAAAGGATATCCAACAGCACTGCACCGCCAGGCAATTGCTAAACTTGGTCCATGTCCGATGCACCGCAAATCATTTTTGCTTTTGCCGGAGGAAAAAGATGAAATCGCTAGGGAAAAACGGTGAAGAACTGGCCGCTACCTACCTAGTAGGTCAGGGCTATGTGATTTTGGCGCGTAACTGGTGCTGCCAAAGCGGTGAGCTTGACATAGTAGCCAAGGATGGTGACACGCTGGTTTTTATTGAAGTAAAGACTAGGCGTTCCGCGCTCTGCGGTTCTCCGGCAGAGGCGGTGGACGAGAAAAAACAGCAAAGAGTGCGTCTTGTTGCTCGTCACTATCTGTACGAAAATAGAACTGGCGCTGCAAAATATCGCTTTGACGTAGTGGCTGTTAATGCTGCTGATAAAACCATTAAAATTATTAAGAATGCATTCTAGTAGTAAGCCTGACTTACTTTTTTGCCTTGCAAAGTGCCAGGCATTTTTTTTATTCAAATCTTTAGTCACCAGCGACTTATGAATTTTCACAAGAATTGTTCATCGTCCAGTTTTTTTGGCTAGTGAATAGTGCAAAATCTTCAGGCTGGAGAAGAAACGCGAGCTTCTCTTTTGTCGTTTACCGAAACGAGTGTTTGTGATAAAATGGGAATAATTAGGAAAAGAGGGATAGGATGCTGGCTAGTGTAACCGGCTGTACGGTGATGGGAATTGAGGGTAGGATGGTAGAAGTGGAAGTGTACTTATCTGCTCAACTGCCCAGTTTTGATATTGTGGGCTTACCGGATGCGGCAGTTCGGGAAGCACGTGATCGTGTGCGCGCGGCGATAAAGAACAGCGGATATAAGTTTCCGCAGCAGCGGATTGTGGTAAACCTGGCACCGGCAGACCTAAAAAAAGAGGGACCGCAGTTAGATTTGACGTTAGCCGTAGGTATTTTAGCCGCCAGCGGACAACTGGAGCTTAATAATCTCTCGCTGGTCGTCTTTGGAGAACTCGCTCTTGACGGTGCTCTTCGCCCTGTGCGAGGCGTATTGCCCATGGTTATGGCAGCCCGGGACACCGGTGTTAAAACAGTTCTTTTGCCATTGAGCTGTGCGGCAGAAGGGTCACTGGTGAGTGGTGTAAGCATTCTGGGCAGCTCATCCCTAGTTGAAGCTATTGCCATTCTCAGCGGCAAGCTAAAGGCGCCTGCGGTAGTGAAACCTCCCCGCTCTCTGCTGCTCACGGGAGCAGACTTTAGTCGGGTCAAAGGGCAGGAAGGGGCTAAGCGTGCGCTGGAAGTGGCGGCGGCTGGGAATCACAGTGTGATGATGTCAGGCCCTCCCGGTTCGGGGAAGACTATGCTTGCCCGTTGTTTACCCACCATCCTTCCATTTTTAAGCGATCAGGAAAGCTTGGAGACGACAAAAATTTACAGCGCAGCAGGGTTGCTGCGAGAAACGGCTACTCTGATTAGTAGGCCACCTTTTCGAAGTCCTCATCACACAATTTCTTCCGCAGCTCTATGCGGAGGAGGCAGTTTGCCCCGCCCCGGCGAGGTAAGCTTGTCACACAATGGCGTTCTCTTTTTGGATGAGCTGCCTGAATTTCGTCGTGAAACATTGGAAGTACTGCGACAGCCATTGGAAGAAGGATTTGTGACTGTGACAAGGGTTCAGGCATCTTATACATACCCTGCCCGTTTTTTGTTTTTGGCGTCAATGAATCCCTGTCCGTGCGGAATGTATTCCGACCCTACCGTAGAATGTGTTTGCAGTGAAGGGCAGATCCGCCGTTACCGTCACAAAATCTCAGGGCCGCTTTTAGACCGGATTGATGTCTATATTGAAGTAACACGCCTCCGTTATGAAGATTTAACCTCAAGAAAGGAGGTTAAATCTTCTAAAGAGATGGCTGTAAGAGTGGATATTGCCCGAGAACGTCAGCGGCGACGTTTTGTTAAAGATAATATTTCATGTAATGCGCAGATGAACACTGAACATGTTCAGTTATATTGTGAACTGGATACTGCCGGACGTGAGATGCTCCGCAATGCGTTTTCGCGGCTACACCTTAGTGCCCGCGCCTATGACCGAATCCTTAAAGTGGCACGTACCATTGCAGACCTAGATGAAGAGCAAAAAATTCATGCAAAGCACCTGGCGGAAGCAATCGGCTATCGGCAGAGTGAAAGCTTTTCCCGCCTGG
>BBPG01000615.1_pt1 | contig 13055 bp, 13 predicted proteins | sample 1343651 | NCBI WGS metagenome assembly BBPG01 (sample SAMD00019091, study PRJDB2971) | groundwater metagenome | biome: freshwater biome; feature: mineral spring; material: ground water | place: USA: CA, Sonoma | collected 2012-06 | depth surface m | reverse complement strand
TCCCCTGCCTTTAGGCATGGGGAGTGTCAAAAGAATATAAACTCTTCTTAATATAATGAAACCAGGCAGGAATATCTTCTGTCGTGGCGAAATTTGTTAATACTGAAAGACTGATTCTTGCAGATATTGGGAATCATATCTTTCAACCAAGAAGCACAACTCACGACAATCAAATAAGGAGGGCTTGCCGATGAACAAGTTTTTCTATGACGAGGATTTGGCTGTGTTGTATAAGATTAGTCCGGTTGTCGCAACTCTTATTGAAAAAGAGGATGAAGGGGCTCCCACAGAGATTTTGGTTCACACGAATGTAAAAATAACAAACTTTAAGCGGGAAAAGGTTCGCCGCACCATCTCTGAAGTTTATCCCTCCAGCGAGTATGGCTTGGATTTAGCCAAAAAAACATTTGAGGACAAAGTACTTGCGAGATTGGTTGGCAAGACTACACCCATTGAGCAGGACGAATATGACCGAATTAAAAGGCGCCTCGAACCTGTTAACCATTCATCCTGTGCAACATAAAGTGCTCTCTACTTTATAATCAGTTATAGTAAAAGAGATAATCTGAGGACTAGGCTTGCTTTGTCCGAGGAGATTAGTGCGAATCCTAAGTCTGAGGGTTTTTGCCTGAGGAGAAGGGGGGGAGTGTTTAATGAGCGAAAAACAAGCTTGCCAGCAAACTGTGAGGTTTATTTGGCAGGCTTTTTGTTTGTTTAGTTAGCAGGGAGGTGGCTGAACTGGAAAAGAGAATTGGCGTGGTCGGGGTTGTGATTGAGGATCGGGAAAATGGCGTAAAAATTGTCAATGACATTCTATCCAAATATGCTGAAATCATTGTCGGCCGGATGGGAATTCCCTACCGTGAACGCAGGATTGCTGTGATTTCCCTGATAGTGGATGGGACTACAGATGAAATTGGCGCAATGACAGGTCAACTGGGAACAGTTCACGGTGTCAACGTTAAATCAGCACTGACGAAGAAATAAGGAGCAGACATGCAGAAAAAATATGAAGGTATTATTAAGCAGGCAGCGGCGGAGCATAAGCTGGAAAGAGACGAAATCATCACACTTTTGAGTTGCGACGGGCCGGCGCTCGAGTTCCTCTTTGCCGCCGCAGATCAGGTGCGGAAGACCTTTATGGGCGACGCAGTGCATCTGCGTGGGTTAATTGAATTTTCCAGCTACTGTCAGCGTAACTGTACGTATTGTGGTTTACGAGAAAACAATAAAACATTGTCCCGTTATCGGCTGGATGCTGAAGAAATATTGACTATTGCCAGAGCTGCTGTGCCGCTAGGTTATAAAACTGTGGTGTTGCAATCAGGTGAGGATTCATATTACAGCGCAGAGATGATCGCCGTTATTACTTGCCGGCTGAAGGAAGAATTAAGTTTGGCGGTTACGCTCAGCTTGGGCGAAAGGGCAAAAGAAGATTACCGGTTGTGGCGTGAAGCCGGTGCAGATCGTTATTTACTTAAACATGAAACGTCGGATGCAGAGCTTTACGGTGCGCTGCACCCCGATATGGATTGGGGAAACAGGAAAAAATCTCTTTACACACTGCGTGAGCTGGGTTACCAGGTAGGGTCAGGCTGCATGGTGGGCTTGCCAGGGCAGACTTTGACCTCGTTAGCAGCAGATTTGCTCTTGTTCAAAGAGTTGGATGTGGAAATGGCGGGGATCGGTCCGTTTATTCCTAATCCAAACACACCTTTGGCCAGAGCGCAGCGCGGGACTGTTGAACTGACACTGAAAATGATTGCGATTGCCCGGTTGCTTATGCCTCAGACACATTTGCCGGCCACCACTGCCCTTGGTAGCATTGATAGTAAGGGACGGCAAAAGGCCTTAGTCGCCGGAGCAAATGTGGTGATGCCTAACATTACGCCAAACAAATATCGCCGTCTCTATGAGATATATCCCAACAAAATTTGCCTTGATGATAATCCGGCTCACTGCCGTAACTGTATCGGCGGGATTATCAGCTCTTTGGGCAGGACTGTGGCCGAAGGTGCCGGCCATAGTCCAAAAGAACAATTTACGCTTGGCTTGGGCTGACGCAAAGTTCAGAGCGAAGTGGGAAGAGGTGAGACAATGCTAAATACGCCGCAGGGAAGTCGGTTGCATATTGCCATCTTTGGCCGTAGAAACGCGGGTAAGTCAAGCCTGATCAATGCGCTGACCAACCAGGATATTGCCCTGGTGTCTGCGGTACCCGGTACTACCACTGACCCGGTCTACAAGGCAATGGAGATTTTACCGATTGGTCCGGTGGTGCTAATTGATACTGCGGGAATTGATGATGAAGGCGAGCTGGGGGCGCTGCGTGTAAAAAAAGCACACGCAGTTTTAAGAAAGGCAGATTTGGTTCTTTTGGTCATGGAAGTCGGCGAACAGATTTCGCAGCATGAAGAAAGGATAGCAGAGCTTTGCCGTGAAAAGGGTGTGTCGCTCGTTGGAGTATTGAATAAGTCTGACTTAAACATGGCGGTGGAAGAGCAAAGAAAACAATATAATGAAAAACTTGGCTTAACGCCTGTAGTAGTCAGTGCTGTCACCGGCAACGGCTTGTTGGAGTTAAAACTTGCCATCATAGCTGCCGCCCCTGTTGCCTGGGATGATAGAACGATTATGGGGGATTTGCTTCAACCTGGTGATCTTGCCGTATTGCTCGTCCCCATCGATAAGGCCGCCCCCAAAGGACGCCTGATTCTTCCTCAGGTGCAGACGATTCGCGATATCCTCGATCACCATGCGCTTTCCCTTGTGGTTATGGAAGGGGAATTAAAAGGGGCGCTGGCCCAGATTGTCAGTAAACCGAAAATTGTGATCACAGACTCTCAGGCATTTATGTATGCGGCGGCTGAAACGCCTCCTAATGTGCTTTTGACGTCCTTTTCAATTCTGTTTGCCCGCTATAAAGGAGATTTGGCAACCTTGGTTAGGGGTGCGAAGGTAATGGATACTCTGCGGCCCGGTGATAAAGTGCTGTTGGCGGAAGCGTGTACTCATCACCGCGTGGAAGGAGATATTGGCCGGGAGAAAATTCCGGCTATGTTACGCCAGGCGGTGGGAGGAGAACTGGAGTTTTCATGGGCGAGCGGCCAGGGTTTTCCGGAAAACCTCGCAGAATACAAGCTGGTAATTCACTGCGGAGGCTGCATGATCAACCGCCGGGAAATGCTGGCAAGAATTGCTCAGGCTCAGGAGGCCGGCGTGCCAATTGTTAACTACGGAGTTGCTATTGCACATCTAAAGGGCATTTTACCGCGAGCTCTTTCTCCTTTCCCCGAACTACGACAACTGCTGGAGGAGAAGAATGAGAAGAAAGGATTGATAAGTCATGAGTGATAATTTGGCTGCTAGTCGGCACAGTCAATGGTCGCCTGTCGATTTTATCAATGAAGAGCTAATCGATGATCTTCTGGAGCAGGGGAAAGTGGCTTCGATCAAAATGGTGCGTGCGATTATTTCTGCGGCACGGCAGGCTAAAGGACTCACCATGGCTGAAGTAGCTATTTTGCTGCAGGTGACCGATAAGTTGCTATTAACGGAAATATTTGAGGTTGCAAAAGAAATAAAACTGAAAATTTACGGTAAAAGGCTGGTATTGTTTGCGCCATTGTATGTGAGCGACTACTGCATTAATAATTGCGCTTACTGCGGCTATAAACGGGAAAACTGTTTTCAGCGCCGTAAATTGACGAAGGCACAGCTCGTGGAAGAAGTAAGGATTCTAGAGAGCCTGGGGCATAAGCGGGTTGCGCTGGAGGCAGGGGAGCATCCGGTAGAGTGTCCTCTTGATTATATCCTGGAAAGTATTCGCACCATTTACAGTATAAAGTTCAAAAACGGTAGTATTCGTCGTGTTAATGTTAATATCGCCGCCACCACAATTGAAGACTACAAGCTCTTAAAGGGCGCCGGCATTGGCACGTATATTCTCTTTCAGGAAACGTATCACCGAAAAACATATGAGGTTATGCATCCCTCCGGTCCCAAAACCGATTATGACTGGCACACTACCGCCCACCACAGGGCCATGCAAGCCGGAATTGATGATGTCGGTTTTGGTGTTCTTTTCGGGCTGTATGACTATAAATTTGAAGTTCTGGCTATGCTGCAGCATGCCCAAAGCCTTGAAGAGCGTTTTGGGGTAGGGCCGCACACCATTTCTGTGCCGCGTTTGCGCCCGGCTTTGGGAATGGGTTTGGAACAGTTTCCTTATTTAGTCTCCGATGCTGATTTTGTCAAACTGACTGCCATCATTCGTCTGGCCGTCCCCTACACCGGTTTAATCCTATCTACCAGAGAGAAGCCGGCGCTGAGGGAGAAATTGTTGGACTATGGGATTTCGCAGATCTCCGCCGGTAGCTGTATCGGCGTGGGGGGATACAAACGCGAAAAGAGCCGCAGTACGGAGGATGATGATGTTAAAGCACAATTTTCTGTCGACGACCACAGAAGTCCGGATGAGGTGGTGCGCAGCGTTTGTCAGTCCGGCTATCTCCCTAGCTACTGTACCGCCTGTTATCGTCAAGGGCGTACCGGTGACCGCTTTATGGCATTGGCTAAAAATGGTCAAATCCAAAACGTTTGCCAACCAAATGCTTTAATAACTTTTAAGGAGTACCTGCTAGACTACGCCTCGCAGGAGACACGGTTAGTTGGGGAGGAAACAATCTGCCGTCATCTGTCTGAAATCGAAAATGAAAAAGTACGCTCCCTCACACGAGAACGCCTGCGGCGAATCGAAGAAGGCGAGAGGGACCTTTATCTCTAAAAGAGAAAGCTTATTGTTTCCAACACAGTCTTTAGCTTAAACTCTGTTATGCCGCTGATAGCGGGAGGCTGGCTTTTGGTGTCCGTTTTCGCCGATAAATTTGTCTTTTTTTTGGACAGCCAGCATGCTATAATGAGCTTATAGCATGCTGGGAAGGTGACTGACTTGTTTCTGAGTCAAATAGTAAAAGAATTGAGATTGAACAGACTAACCGATTTCCAAGGCGCTGAAAAAACTGTAGGCGGCGTTTATGTTGCTGATTTAATCAGTTTAGTCATGGCTAATGCCAAGCAAAACGATGTTTGGCTCACGCACCAGGGGCATCAAAACATTGTGGCGTTGGCCTCACTCTTGCAGTTGTCTTGTGTAGTTATCGGCGGCGGAATGCCCTGCCAAGAGGAAACTATCCGCAAAGCAAATGAGGAGAAGATCTTCCTGTTTGGCTCCACCCTGCCAATCTATGAATTGGCAGGGAGATTGTATATCTGCGGGCTGCAGCCCAGCGCTTATGCTAAAATGGATTAAAGCCGACTTGTATGTCCACACCGTGCTTTTTGTCTGTGCCGATCTTGATATGAGTCCGCGTGAGATTATCAATACAGCAAAGAACTTAGGGATCAAGTTGTCAGGTTTGAGTAGCGGAAACTGCTTGCATCTCTCGATTTGTCTGTAGCAGAGGATATAACTCTCTCTGAAATCAGTATGGCATTAAGGGGGAAGGGAGGCAGGAGGGTTTGTATTAGAAATTAAGGCGGAGGTCAAAAACTTTAATCTTTAAGGAGGAGCAACATGGCACTAGAACAAGTTAAGCAGGAAAAATGTACCGAGTTCATCTCTGATGACATGGATCACAAGCTCGAAGCACTACTACTAAAGAACGAGAAAAGCCCTGAGATATTAATTTTCGTCTTGCAACAGGCGCAAAACATTTACGGCTATTTGCCTGAAGCTGTACTTTTGCGTATCTCAGAAGCGCTGGATGTTTCTAAAGCAAAAGTATATGGCGTGGTGACATTTTACTCTCAGTTCCACCTAAAGCCTCGTGGACGGAATATCATTCGTGCCTGCCAGGGGACGGCTTGCCATGTGCGGGGTGTTTCTCGGATCATAGGCAAGATTAAAGAAGAAATAGGTGTAAATGTAGGTGAAACTACTGAAGATTTGCGGTTTACTTTTGAAGCGGTTGCTTGCATCGGTGCTTGCGGCCTAGCTCCGGTAATCATGATTAACAGTGATACGCACGGACGCCTTACGGCGGATAAAGTGCCTGCCATTCTTTCTTTGTACGAATAAGGGGGCTACAGCATTGCAGGAACTTTCGCTCCATATTCTTGATTTACTTCAGAACAGCGTGGAAGCCGGGGCGAAGAAAATTACACTGGTAGTAAAAGATGCACCGGAAGAAGACGAATTGTCTATTGTTGTGACAGACAACGGCTGTGGCATGACTGCGGAGCAATGCGCCAAAGCTACTTCTCCATTCTGCACCGTTCGTAAGACAAGGCGGGTTGGGCTGGGTCTCGCTTTTTTGGAGATGGCGGCAACACTGTGCGGAGGTCAGTTGCGAATCCAGTCCAGCCCCGGTTATGGTACGGAGGTAGTAGTAACATTTTCACATAGTCATCCCGACAGGCAACCAATGGGAGATATTGCTGGTGCAATTGTTAGTGCGTTAATGGGTGAAACAGAAGTGACATTTGAATATCTGCACATCTATAAAAATAGAAAAATGAAGATTTCCAGCTTAAAATTCGGAGAATTTTTAGGGATTCCCTTCCGATTTGATCGCCCGGAACATCTGAGCTTGTTGGAAAAAAACATTCGCGAACAATTGCAGACAATCTACGGAGGTGAGTCTTCATGAACAAATTGCTGACTATGGAAGAGCTGCGTGAACTCCGCAAAAAAGCGCCGGACGAAATGACTGCCCGTCAGACGTGGGACACTCAAGTCATTGTTAGCGTGGGCACCTGCGGCATCGCTGCCGGTGCCAGAGAAGTTGTTACCGAACTCTTAAAAGAGTTGCAACGCAGAAACATTAAAAATGTAAGTGTCACAAAAACCGGCTGTATTGGGATGTGTGAACGGGAGGTACTCCTTGATGTGGTGCGCCCCAATGAGGATCGCGTTACCTACGGCCGGGTTGTGCCGCGCGACGTGTCAAGGATTGTGGGCGAGCATCTTGTCAACGGCCGTGTTGTGGAAGGCCTGGTGGTTGGAAGAATTTCTAGCTAAAATTGCGCTGCAGTAAAACAGCTTAAGAAAGGGGAAGAGAGTTAACGTGGTTTTTTATCGTGGACATTTACTAATTTGCGGAGGAACAGGTTGTGTTTCTTCCGGCTGTAAGGATATAATAATCGCTTTTCAGGAAGAATTGCGCAAGAAAAAATTGGATGAGGAAATAAAAATCGTTGAGACCGGCTGCCATGGCCTCTGTGAAATGGGACCGCTTGTCATCCTCCATCCTGAAAGCGTCTTTTATTGCCGGGTAGAAGTTAAAGATGTGCAGGAAATTGTCGATGAACATTTAATGAAGGGTCGTCCGGTATCCCGTCTTTTCTTTACCGAGCCGCTTTCTCTCGACAAAGTACCAAAATATCAAGAAATCGGCTTTTATCGCAAGCAGCAGCGGATTGCTTTGCGTAACTGCGGTTTTATAGATCCGGAAAATTTCAATGAGTACTTGGCCTGTGACGGCTATGCGGCGCTTGAAAAGATGCTTTCTGAGATGACGCCTGAAGAAGTGACTAATGTAGTCAAAGCAGCAGGTTTGCGCGGTCGGGGTGGCGGCGGATTTTCTACCGGAACAAAATGGGAGCTTTGCGCCAAAGCGACATCAATAAAAAAGTATATTATCTGTAATGCAGACGAAGGGGACCCCGGTGCTTTTATGGATAGGAGTCTGCTTGAAGGGGACCCGCACAACGTCCTAGAGGGTATGATGATTGCAGCCTATGCCATCGGAGCAGATGAAGGGTATCTCTATATTCGTGCCGAGTATCCGCTTGCGATTAAACGCACTCAGACCGCCATCAGCCGCGCTGAGGAACTGGGCCTACTGGGAAAAAATATTCTCGGTTCAAATTTCAGCTTTACCTTAAAAATTAAAGAAGGTGCCGGTGCTTTCGTTTGCGGCGAGGAGACAGCGTTAATTGCGTCCATCGAAGGCAGGCGGGGTATGCCTCGATCCCGGCCTCCTTTTCCAGTCGTCAAAGGCCTTTTCGGTAAACCCACAGTCATCAATAATGTAGAAACATTTGCAAATGTGCCGCAAATCATTCTGCACGGTGCCGACAAATTTGCCGCCGTCGGCACAGAGCGCAGCAAAGGAACGAAAGTATTCGCCCTTACTGGCAAACTACGAAATACCGGCTTGGTGGAAGTTCCAATGGGTATCACCATGCGGGAAATTATCTACGATATTGGCGGCGGCACATTTGAGGGGAAAAAGTTTAAGGCTGTTCAGATTGGCGGCCCCTCCGGCGGTTGTCTCCCTGAAGACAGACTGGATCTGCCTATCGATTATGACTCTTTAGTTCAGGCCGGAGCGATGATGGGTTCTGGCGGCTTGGTAGTCTTGGACGACGAATCTTGTATCGTTGACGTAGCGCGCTATTTCTTGTCTTTCACACGTTCTGAATCATGTGGTAAGTGTACCCCGTGCCGAGAAGGGACAATGCGCCTGCTGGAAATTTTGGAACGTATCTGCGCCGGGCAAGGTGTTCCCGAAGATATCGCTAAGGTGGAAAAGTTGGCATATATAATTAAGGCGAGTGCTCTTTGTGGCCTAGGGCAGACTGCGCCCAATCCGATTTTAAGCACACTGCGCTATTTCCGTCATGAATATGAAGCCCATATTCATGACAAGAAATGCCCCGCCGGTGTATGTCAGGCTCTTTTCGATTACCGGATCGACGACCGTATTTGCAATGGTTGTACCATCTGCGCAAAGATTTGCCCTGTTGGAGCAATTAGCGGCGAGCGTAAACAAGCTCATCAGCTTGATATAGTAAAGTGCATCAAATGCGGTATCTGCTTGGAGCGGTGCCCAAAAAATGCCATTTTTAAAGAATAATCCTACTACAAGGAGAGTGTAAAAACAGTGGAAATTGTTACAGTTAAAATTGACGGTCACGATGTCCAAGTCGACAAAGGTGCCACCATCTTGGACGCAGCAAAATTGGCCGGCGTAAAAATACCGACTCTTTGTCACCATCCCATGTTGCGCCCTGATGGCGCATGCCGCATTTGTGTGGTGGAAGTGACCGGCGCACGCAACCTGGCTGCTGCCTGTGAAATGCCGGTAGCAGATAAAATGGTGGTCAGCACTTATACACCTATGGTGCGCCTAGCGCGCCGCGTAATTCTTGAGTTGCTTCTTGCCAATCATCCTTTGACCTGTCCTTCCTGCAAACGAAACCTCAGCTGTGAATTGCAGCAGTTAGCACTGGACATGGGTGTGAGCGAGATCTCCTATGAAGGTCACAAACGGGAACTGGACATAGATGATTCCAGTCCGGCGCTTATTCGTGAGCCTAACAAATGTATCTACTGTAGCCGTTGTGTTCGCGTTTGCAGTGATATCCAGTCGGTGGACGCCCTCTCCTTCTATCGCCGGGGTTTTGATGCCGAAGTGGGACCACCACCGGGAGCAGGTCTGATGGATAGTGTCTGCGTCCAATGCGGCCTGTGCGCTGCAGCCTGTCCTGTGGGCGCCATCTATGAACGCTCTGCGGTTGATGATGTGTGGCAGGCAATTTCTGATCCAAAGAAACATGTGATTGTCCAAACTGCTCCGGCAGTACAGGTTAGTATAGCCGAGGCTCTTGGCCTTGAACCAGGCCTGCCGATGACGGGCAAAATGGCGGCAGCATTGCGTCGTCTTGGTTTTGACAAGATTTTTACCACCGAGTTTACTGCAGATCTTACGATTGTGGAGGAAGGCACAGAATTTTTGGGGAGACTAAATAATGGCGGACCTCTGCCGCTAATTACTTCTTGCAGTCCGGGTTGGATTAAATTTGTTGAGCATAACTTTCCGGAATTTTTGGAGAACCTCTCTACCTGTAAGTCGCCGCAGCAAATGTTTGGCGCACTTGCTAAAACATTTTATGCAGAGAAGTATGGCATTGACCCGGCTAATATTTATTCCGTCTCGTTAATGCCCTGCACCGCCAAAAAGTATGAGGCGGCTCGACAGGAAATGAATGCCAGCGGCTACCGGGATGTGGATGCCGTTCTTACTACGCGCGAATTAGTTCGCATGATTAAAGAAGCATCCCTAGATGTCTCCAAGCTTGATGATGAGGAATTTGATGTACCCTTTGGCGTGTTGACCGGTGCGGCCACTATTTTTGGAACTACCGGTGGCGTGGCGGAAGCTGCTTTGCGCACTGTCTATGAATTGGCGACCGGCGAAGAGATACCTACCTTTGAATATGAGGCTGTCCGTGGTCTAAACGGTATCAAAGAAGCGACTGTCAAACTTAACAATGTTGACGTTAAAATTGCTGTTATCAGCGGTCTTAAAAATGCGCGTGAAGTTATGAACCGTGTTAAGAGCGGCGAGGCCGACTACCATTTTATAGAAATAATGGGTTGCCCCGGCGGCTGCATCGGCGGAGGAGGTCAACCTATTAACGGCGGCTCTGATAACCGCACCAAGCGCGCATCTGGCATCTACCAAATTGATGCCGCCTGCGCCGTCCGCAAATCTCATGAGAATACCGCTGTTAAACAACTCTACAAAGAATATCTCGGAGAGCCTAATAGTCCCAAAGCTCACAAACTTCTCCATACGCATTACACGCCGCGCAATCGTTATTAAAAGCGTTTGCTTAAATTGATATCTTAACAAACATCCCTTACCCGGGGCTTAGATAGCCCGGGGTTTTTTATTGCATATGAAATTATTTCATTCAGGGAAGCTACGATCCTATGCAAGGGGGACGCTCCGGGGGATTCCCCTTTATTCTAGCGGGGTGCTCAGGACCGTCAGGTCAACGCGATGTGGTGGCAACCCCTAGCGGATAAAAAAGACGCCTCCCAAGCAAAAAAATAAAGCGTCTTTTTTGTTGCATCTGTACTGCACTGGCGCTTGTTTTTTGATAAAAATATGAAGTGAACCCCTGTAAAACGAGCAATGGAAAGGAGAATGCTAAGTCGGCCGATATTAATTGTACGGCTTGACCGGGTAACAGCCATCTTGCAATATTAGGTTTTCAGGATTGAATAGTACTCTTTTCACACCGCCGGAAAAAAGTGTTGACTTAAGCCGCGCTGCCTGCTAATATAGAATTGATATTGTTTTAATATCAATTCTATATTAAGGAGTTGGTTGCCGTGACAGCAACAAGAGCAACCGGTACAGTTGTCGCACAGGAGGAAATTGTTCCAAAAGCCGCAAGCGGCATGCCTGTTCTTGTATTGAACGTGCTGCTGATGTTGGTCGCGTTGGTCGCCGTGATTTTAGGGATCAGGGCAGTTGTTGGCGGAGAGGCCGCTCCCCTGGCAACCGCCGCCATTATTGCGGGAAGTGTTTATCTCTTAATCATCGGGCCGCTCGGTTTTATCGGCCTGAAGGTGGTGGGTCCAAATGAAGCCCTCGTCTTGATTCTTTTTGGGAGATACTACGGCACATTGCGTGGTGAAGGCTTTTTCTTCGTCAATCCTTTTGTTGTGGCAGTGAATCCGGCCACTGACCCTGCTGCTTCCACGCAGGTGCCAGTTGGCGTGGATCAAACGATGCGGCCTGCGGCAGTCGCTTTAAAGCCAAGAAAAAAAATCTCATTGAAAGCAATCACCCTAAACAACGAGAAGCAAAAAATAAACGACAAACTTGGTAACCCGATTATCATCGGCATCGTGGTGATTTGGCAGGTTGTCAATACGGCAAAAGCTGTTTTTAGCGTTGATAACTATACGGAGTTTCTCTCCATACAGTGCGACTCGGCGCTGCGCAATACCGTGCGCAATTATCCCTACGACACCCCCGGCGACGACAATGAAATCTCTCTGCGTGGCAGCAGCCAAGAAGTTGCGAAAAAACTTAAAGAAGAAATCCAAGGAAAAGTGGAGATGGCCGGGCTGAAGATCTTGGAAGCGCGCATCACTCATCTTTCCTACGCGCCTGAGATTGCAGCAGTGATGCTGCAACGGCAGCAGGCTTCAGCCATAATTGATGCACGGCAGATGATCGTGGAGGGCGCCGTCAGCATGGTGGAGATGGCCCTGGCTAAACTGAATGATAAAGACATTGTCCGGCTAGATGAAGAACGCAAAGCGGCCATGGTCAGCAACCTGCTCGTTGTTCTCTGCGGAAACAGGGACGTGCAACCTGTCGTCAACAGCGGCTCATTATACTGACAACAAGTAAAGGAAATTTATTTATGGCTGACTTAGTAACTACGGAAACAAAAAAAAAGCAACTCCTGCTGCGTCTTTCGCCCGCTCTTTGGAATGAGCTGGCAGCCTGGGCAACGGAGGACTTCCGCTCGATTAACGGGCAGATTGAATATCTGTTAAGTGAGTGCGTAAAACAACGGAAAAAGGGTCGCAAAAACGAAAGCTGACGGCATACCGGCTATCTCCGCTGTCCATCTAGTGCCTCCTGAACTGTGGCCTTCATCATATCTGATCCCTCGTCTATGGTGTAGCCATTCTTACCGTTTAGTCGGCTCTCTTCCGCAGCAGCCAGATTTCCCCCTAGGTGCAACATACTTTCATGCCGAGCAAAGGCTTCAATATCCATAACGACCATTAAGTGTAGAAAAAAAAGACGCTTTTCCTCAGAAGCTCAGTTTGTAAAGCTGGCAAAGCGTATGATTCTAAGATGAGCACGGCTGTTGATCTAGCGATGTCAAAGCTCATCTTAACCCGATTAACTGAGTGATTGCGCGGTCTTGATTAAGGAGTCATTTTCGGGTATAATGCATATGCAGGCGCCTGTAGCTCAGGGGATAGAGCGACGGATTCCTAATCCGCAGGTCGCAGGTTCAATTCCTGCCAGGCGCACCATATATTTAAAGGGTTTACGGCCTTCGGGCCGTTTTTCTTTTTACTCGTTTAGACAGATTTTAGACAGATTCTATTACTAGATACCAGCGGAAACAATTCTGCTCAGAGCTGACGCATGATTTATAAGTGTCAGGCATTTCAAAGCTTTCAGGGATTGGGATAAAAAATTTTTCGCAAAAAGGACTGAGTTTTTTTTGTGGGTGTGAGACAGTCTACTCAAAGGCTCAGCCTCCAGAGTTTATGTTTTCGAGGC
>BBPG01001503.1_pt2 | contig 13186 bp, 11 predicted proteins | sample 1343651 | NCBI WGS metagenome assembly BBPG01 (sample SAMD00019091, study PRJDB2971) | groundwater metagenome | biome: freshwater biome; feature: mineral spring; material: ground water | place: USA: CA, Sonoma | collected 2012-06 | depth surface m | reverse complement strand
AAACTATTTTCTTCTTTCAATTGCTTCGCTTAAAGTTTCTTTGTCGGCGAATTCGATTTCTCCGCCGGTTGGAATTCCTTTACCTAATCGGCTTATTTTTTTTGCGAAGGGTTTTAATTCTTTGGCGATTATATCGGCGTTAAGATCGCCGTAAGTTGTCGGGTTAACAGCAATAATTATCTCCTCAAATAAATAATTTTGTTTTTTAACAAAACTTTTCAAAGAGCTTATTCTAAGTTTTTGTTGAATGTCCAGAACGCCGCTTTTTTTAAGATCGCCCAAAATAAGATATTTACCTTTAAATTTAGATGTGTTTTCAATAGACAAAAGATCAGTTTCTTTTTCCACTATCGCGATGGTATTTTTGTCTCTTTTTGGGTCAGCGCAAATTTCACAGAGGTTGTCCTCTGGCCGGGGGTTAGTTTTATTTTGATGGATATTAAAGCATTGACTGCACAGCTTGATGTCTTTTATGGACAGGACAGCGCGAATAACTTTTTCATTAAAACCTATCCCTTGATTGATAAAATAAAAAGCGAGCCTAATGGCTTGCCGCGGCCCAATCCCCGGAATCTCGGAAAAAACTTCAGCGAATTTTTTAATTGAGTCTGGAATTTTCATATTTCATATTTTTTATTTTATAAATCATAGTAAAACGAAGTTTTGATATATAAAGCGAGGTTAAATATTGAAGATTTGTTTTGCCATATTAAAATTTAAACTTAATATATCGAGCGATATATTACTCGTTATTGGTAAGAGTTTTCGTGGGTGATGTCAATGTTTTGAAAGCTGACGGTATTTTTATCAAAAGCGACTTTAATCGATCCGGTGGGTCCGTTTCGGTGTTTGGATATTATAATTTCTGTTAGTCCTTCTTGCCCCGAAGGATCGAGTCCTTGTTCTTGAGCATGGCGCCAATGGGAGTGAAGAAATAAAACAATATCCGCGTCTTGTTCAATTGACCCGGACTCTCTTAAATCGGACAATCTTGGAATTTTTGTGTCTCTTTTGTCGATTTCTCTTGAAAGTTGGGAAATAGCAATAACCGGAACATTTAATTCTCTTGCCATTGCCTTAAGTCCTCTGGAAACTTCGGTGACATGTTGGACTGTGCTGTCATAATCTCGGCGAGGCCTTATTAATTGAAGATAATCAACAATAATTATACCCAAATTTTTTTGTTCTGCCTGAAGTCTTCTTGCTATTCTTCTCATTTCAATAATATTTGGGGAAGGAGTGTCGTCGATAAAAATATTAGTTTGTGAAAGTCTGTCTAAGGCAGTTTGTATCATTTCATATTCTAAGGGATCGTTCAATCTTCCGGTTCTAAGTTTCCATAAATCAACTCTGGCTTCGGCTGAAATAAGCCGATCAATTATTTGCTCTTTTGACATTTCTAAGGAAAAGATACCGACTGTGTAGTCGGTTTTGGTCCCAATGTATCTTCCTATATCTAAAGCAAAAGCGGTTTTTCCGCACGATGGTCTGGCGCCGATAATTGTTAGGTCTGCTCTTTGAAAACCGGATAAAAGGTGGTCTAAGTTTGTAAAACCGCTGGGGACTCCGCGAAGTCTACCTTGACCTTGGTGGATTTTTTCAATTCTTTCATAAGCTGATTTTAGTTCGTTTTTAATGGAAGTGAAGTTTCTGGCGGTTGATTGTTTGGATATTGAAAATATTTTTTGTTCAATATCGTCTAAAAATGTTTCCAGGTCATTCGGGGAATTTAATACATCTTGGGTAATTATTTGAGAAGCGCTGATTAAATCTCTAAGAATTTTTTTTTCTTTTACTATTTTAGCGTAATGGACAACATGGCTGGCGCTTGGAACGGAATTGACTAATTCTGTAAGATAACTTGCTCCACCGATATTTTTTAATTTATTGGTCCTTTTAAGCTCGGAAGTGATGCTTAAAATATCTATAGGTTCATTTTTGCTCCATAGTTTTAATATCGCTTGATAAATTTCGGAGTTTGATTTTTTATAAAAATCTTCTGGCAGTAATGTGTCTGCGACATTTAGAACCCCTTCTTTGTCAATCATCAAGCTTCCTAAAACAGATTGTTCTGCCTCCAGGTCTTGGGGAGGAAGTTTAATTTCTTCTTTCAGCATATTTTTATTTAAAAATTTTTATTCCTTTTTTTAAGTCTTCTATCTTATATCCTAACCCTTCTATTTTTTTTCTCAAATGATCGGCTTGAATAAACTGTTGATTACTTCTTAACTCCTCCCGTTCTTTTAATAATCGTTTTATTTCTTGCGGTATTTTTAACGGTTTTATTTTATTGAACCCAAGGCCGAAAACTTTATCAAAATCAATAAGAATTTCTTTTTTTGATTTAGTCGAAAGATTGTCGTCTTTAATTATTTGCCAAGCAATTGAAAGGGCTTTGGGCAGATTAAGGTCGTCGTTTATTGCCTTAAGAAATTCTTTTTTATAAGTCTCTGTTTTTTCTTTATTTTTTTTGTTATTTGTATTTTTTCTGGTTGAATTTTGGAAAAGATAAGTTGATTGAAATACAGAATAAAGACTATTAAGGGCGTTTTGGTTTGCCTGGACAGACTCCCATGTAAAGTTGAGTTTTGATCGATAATGGGAAGTTAAAATTAAATATCTAAAAGCAAGGGGATTTATTTTCTTTTCTTGCAAGTCCTTGACGGTATAAATATTTTTAAGCGATTTAGACATACTTTCGTTGTTTACAAGAAGATGCCCGCCGTGAATCAAATAGTTGACGAATTTTTTTCCGGTGGCGGCCTCTGATTGAGCGATTTCATTTTCGTGGTGCGGAAAAATTAAATCAATGCCGCCAGAATGAATGTCTAAGGTTGACCCAAGGCATTTCATACTCATCGCTGAACATTCTATGTGCCAGCCAGGCCTGCCCCATCCCCAGGCTGAAGGCCAAGCTGGTTCGCCGTTTATTAAAATATATTTTTTTCTTGTTTTTAAGGTTAAAGAACGGCTTGTTTCTTTTTTGGGCTGGGTTTTGGCGGCTTTCCATAAAACAAAGTCTTGAGCCTCTTCTTTGGTATAAGTATCGGCGCTGATTCTGGCTCCTATTTTAATTGTTCTTTTTTGAAGTCTTGATAATTCGCCGTATTTTTTAAATTTTGATATTTTAAAGTAAATTGAACAATCATTGCCTTTGTAAGCAAATCCTTTAGTCATTAGTTTTTCGATTAAATCAGTCATTTCTTTGATATAGTCAGTGGCTCTCGGATAGAATTCAGATTTTTCAATATTTAATTTTTTAAGATCTTCAAAGAAAAACTTTGTGTAGGGTTCAGTTATTTTAAAAATATCCTTTTTTTCTTCTTTGGCTTTTTTGATTATTTTATCTTCAACATCGGTAATATTCATTACTTGTTTTATTTTGTAGCCGTTGTATTTAAGAACACGCCGTAAAATATCGCTTAAGATGTAGGTGCGAAAATTTCCGAGATGGGCGTACCAATAAACAGTTGGACCGCAGGCATACATTTTCACGATTTTACCTTTTAATGGTTTAAACTTTTCTTTTTTGCCGGATAGGGTATTAAAAATAGATAGTTGTTTTTTAATCATAAATTATTTTTTTGATTATAAATTATTCATTGACCACAGATTGTCTATTAACTAAAGATTGTTTATTGAGCAGAGATTGTCCGTTGGCCAGAGATTGTCCGTTGACCAGAGGTTGTCCGTTGACCATAGGGAAATTATAATAAAATTCACTGAATTTACAATCTTTTGTAAAACTCTATTTTATTTGTTTAGTAGCGAAACTTATTTTTATACATACTATTGATTTTTTGGAAATTTGTGGTATATATAATATAAGTTTAATATTTGACAATTAAAATTATTAATTTAGAATAATTCAAGTTTTTAATTAAAAATGTTAGAAGAAAAACAAAATCAAGCGCAAAATAATTCTCAAGCAAATCAAATTCAGGGTGATAAAAAGTCTCTTGAAAACTTAGATGATAAAGCATTAGGGGTTGAAGTTCAAAAATTAATTTTAGAAAAAGACGAGTATTTAGACGGCTGGAAAAGAACAAAAGCGGAATTTATTAATTACAAGAAAGACGAACTTAAGCGGTTAAATGAAATAGCGAAGTTTGCTAATGAGGATTTGATAAAAGATTTAATTCCCGTATTAGATAGTTTTGATTTGGGGTTGTCTGTTTTAGAAAAAGAAGGATTGGCAAGTAAAGGTCTTTATATGATAAGAAGTCAGTTTGGAGATGTTTTGAAAAAATTCGGGCTGGAAAAAATTATTGTTTTAGTCGGTCAGCCGTTTGACGCTCATTTGCAGGAGACAATCGCAGGGGTGGAGTCAAATTTGCCGGCTGAATCAGTAGTAGAAGAAGTTGAAAGAGGGTATCTTCTTTACGGAAAAGTTATTAGGCCGGCCCGAGTTAAAATTTCAAAATGTCTTGACTAATTGTGAGAATTATTTGTTAAGTTTACAAGGTATTATTTTATTACTTCGTTTAAAAATAAATATAAATTTTTTAAATTAAAAATATGGCAAAAATTATAGGTATTGATTTAGGAACAACCAACTCGGCAATGGCTTATATTCAAGCCGGCGGAGAACCTCAAATTATTGAGACAAGAGAGGGCAACAGGACAATGCCTTCGGTTGTCGCTATTAGCAAAGCCGGAGAAAGATTAGTCGGCGTTTTGGCTAAAAGACAATCGGTGACTAACCCAAAAAATACTATTTTTTCCGTTAAAAGACTTATTGGCAGAAAATGGACTGACTCTGAAGTTCAGCGCGATATTAAATGGTTTCCTTATGAATTAAAAGAATCAAGTTTCGGCGGAGTGGAAATTAAAATGGGAGATTCTTCAACAGAATCAGGGCAAGCCAAGTGGTATAAGCCGGAAGAAATTTCGGCAATGATACTTTCAAAATTGAAAATGGACGCGGAAATGCGTTTAGGAGAAAAAATAGAAGAAGCGGTGATTACTGTACCTGCTTATTTTAACGACTCTCAAAGACAAGCTACTAAAGATGCTGGAGAAATAGCTGGCTTTAAAGTCAGGAGAGTTTTAAACGAACCAACAGCCGCGGCTTTGGCTTACGGCTTTAATAAAAAAAAGAACGAGAAGATAGTGGTTTACGATTTTGGCGGTGGAACTTTTGATATCTCGGTTTTAGAGGTTAGCGATGACACGGTTGAAGTTAAAGCTATTGGCGGAGATACTCATTTGGGAGGCGATGATATTGATAAAAAAATTAATGAATATTTAGTTGCCGAATATAAAAAACAGGAAGGTATAGATATTTCTAATGACCCTTTGGCGATTCAACGCCTTAAGGAAGCGGCTGAAAGAGCCAAACACGAACTTTCGTCTTCTTTGGAAACCGACATTAATCTTCCTTATATTACTTCTGACTCTTCTGGCCCAAAACATTTTTTGATGAAACTAAGCCGGGCCAAACTTGAAGAATTAACTAAAGAATATATTAGTTTAACTATTTCTCTTACCGAAAAAACGATAAAAGAAGCTGGTTTTAAAATTTCAGACATTAATGAAATTATTTTAGTTGGTGGACAAACAAGAATGCCGGCTATTCAAGAGGCGGTTAAAAAACTTTTTGGTAAAGATCCACATGTAGGTATAAATCCAGACGAGGTGGTAGCTATGGGTGCCGCTATTCAGGCTGGTATTTTTCAAGGCGATGTTAAAGATATTCTTCTTTTGGATATCACGCCTTTGACTTTGAGTATTGAGACTTTAGGAGGGATAGCTACTCCGATGATTTCTAAAAATACCACTATCCCAACAGCTAAAACGCAGATTTTTTCTACTGCCGCTGATAGTCAAACTTCTGTTGAAATTCATATTGTTCAGGGAGAAAGACCAATGGCTTCAGATAATAAAACGTTGGCTAGGTTTATTTTAGATGGAGTTCCACCAGCCCCTCGCGGCATTCCTCAAGTTGAAGTTATTTTTGATATTGACGCCAATAGTATTTTAAGCGTTAAGGCGGTTGATAAAGCAACAGGTAAAAGTCAGTCTGTCAGAATCGAGGCTAAGACCGCTTTAACTAAAGAAGAAATAGAAAAATTAAAAATGGAGGCGGAGCAACATGCTGAAGAAGATACAAAAAAAAGAGAATTAGTTGATGCTAAAAATCGCGGAGAAACGCTTATCTATACTGCCGAAAAAACTTTGAAAGATGTCGGAGATAAAACTTCTCAAGAAATTAAAGATTTAATTAATTCAAAAATTTCTGATTTGAAGCAGGCTTTAAATTCGGAGAACCGGGAGGAAATTGAATCAAAAATTTCTGATTTATCTTTAGAGCTTCAAAAAATTGGTCCGTCGATGTATAATCAAAATCAGCAAAATAATGATACTCAAGAGCCAGAGCCAACCAATAATTAACGAAGCGGAAGTTGACTATTCTTCTCTTAAAATAACGGCTTTAATAGGCTTAACGGTTTTGTCTGTTGCCGCATTCGCTTATTTTTTTTCTCATAATAATCTTTTACTCTCGTTTACTTTTTCTTTTCTTAGTTTATCTTTTTTTGTTCTCCAATCTTTATTAATTAAAGATTTTAGCAAAATAGCTTTTGGGGTGTTGATTGAAACAGCGGTTTTAGTTTTAATAATCGGATTTTATCGTAATTTTTCGTTATCTGTTTTAATCAGCACTTCTTCGATTTTTTTTGTTTTTGTTTTAATCGGTCATTATCAAGGGATGATAGAAACAGCAAATAGTTTAAAAATAAAATTTTCAAAAATCGCTTATGCTGTTTTACCGGCCGCCGGGTTGGGGTTAAGCATTTTTATTTCTCTTATTTTTGGTTTTTCGATTGATCAAAACACAATAACTTCCAGAGGAGTTTTTGATTATTTAATTAAGCCTGCGGTTCCGGCTTTCAGAATTTATGTCAAAGATTTTTCTTTAGAAATGAAAGCTGGGGATTTTATAAATCAGTGGACGAAAAATATTTTTGAAAAACAAGTTAGCGCTAATAAAGAATTAGAAACGTTGTCTCCAGCGGCGCAACAACAAATTTTTAAACGTATTAGTGAAGATTTAATTAAAAGTTTCGAGGGTTATCTTGGCGCGCCATTAAATCTTGATAAATCTTTATCGGAAAATTTTTATTTTGCTTTTAAACGATGGGTTGAATCATTGTTTGATACATATCCATCGTATTATATTTCTTTGGCTATCGCCGCTTTGATGTTTTTACTTTTTAGGTTTTTTGTTTTTGTTTTTATTATGAATTTTATTGTAATGTTTTTAGCTTTTATAATTTATGAAATTTTACTGATTACTAATTTTGCGGTAGTAAGTTTGGAAACCAGAAGCCGCGAAATTGTTTTGTTAAAATAAAAATAAAAAGTTTACAATAGACTTCGGTTTTCTCGTTTAAAAAAGCAGAGTTAATAATTATGGCAAAAGATTTTTATAAAATTTTAGGCATTGACAGAAATGTTTCTGAAGAAGAAATCAAGAAAGCTTATCGTCGCTTAGCTCACAAATATCATCCTGATAAGCCCGGAGGAGATGAAAGTAAGTTTAAGGAAATAAACGAAGCCTACAGCGTTTTATCTAATAAAGAAAAACGCACACAATATGACAGGTTTGGAGCGACTTTTGAGGGAGACGCTGGATGGCAGAAAGGTGGTGGCCCTTTTCCCTTTGGCGATTCTGCCGATTTTGGTTTTAGCGGCGCCGGCTTTGGTAACTTTGAAGATATTTTTGAAGTTTTTTTTGGTAGAGAAAGTCGCCGACCGGTTTATCGTAAGGGGTCGGATATAGAGATTATTCAGGAGATTACACTTGAGGAAGCAGCGGCCGGGAAAGTTTTAAAATTTAGCTTTGAAACTAAGGTTCAGTGTTTGGATTGCAAGGGTAAAGGTCTTGATGACTTAGGGGGGTTTAGAGTTTGTAATATTTGCGGCGGCAAGGGAGAAATTAGGGAAACTCGAAAAACTTTTTTTGGCAGTTTTTCTCAAGTTGTTATTTGTAATGCTTGTAACGGCATAGGACAGATTCCAAATAAGATATGCACTAAGTGTCGCGGGAAAGGATATGTTATTGGCAAAAGGGAAGTTGTTTTGAATGTAAGAGCCGGCGTTGAGGATAATCAAATAATAAAAATTAAGGGGTCAGGAGAGGCCGGTGAAAAAAGTTCGGAGTCAGGCGATTTGTATATAAGAATTAAAATAAAACCTCATTCTGTTTTTAAACGGATTGGTAATGATTTAATAATTTATAAAGACATAGATTTAATAGATGTTCTTTTGGCCGCAGGGCAATCTGTGGCTACAGGACAGTTTAAAAGTAAAAAAATTAAAGTTCTGAATTTGAAAGGTAAAGAAATTGCAATTGAAATTCCGCCGGGGTTTAATTTAAGAGAAGATTTTATCATTAGAGGAGAAGGAATAACCGAAAACGGAAATTTAATTGTAAAATTTAATCCGAAAACTCCAAAAAAAATAAATCTTAAGTTAAAAAAGATACTTGAAGATTTTACAGAAGAGTGATAAACTAAAAAAGTTTTGAGGGATATGGTGAAAAATATTGATTTGCCCCGTTAGCTCAGTTGGTAGAGCAACTCCCTTTTAAGGAGAGGGTCGGGGGTTCGAATCCCTCACGGGGTACAACGCGTTATAAAATAATGAGAAAAAATATACTTTTTTTATTTTTAATTCTTATTGTGACTGTTCTGGCAGCTTTATTTGTCTTGCCTGAACCAAATGCGTCTATTTTGGGGAAAATCAATGTTCCTAATTTTCGTTTAAACAACTATTTGCCTTGGCGTTTGGGTCTTGATTTGGTTGGCGGCACAGCTTTGGTTTATGAAATTAATTTAGAAGGGATTGATTATAATGAGCATCAGGATGTTGTTGATAGTTTAAGAAATGTTATTGAAAATAGGATAAATATTTACGGCGTTACTGAACCAAGAATATTTACAGTTAGGAAAGAAGAACATCATCATTTGATTATTGAATTGGCCGGGGTTAGGGATTTTGACGAGGCGATTCAGCAAATTGGGAAAACGCCAGTTTTAGAATTTAGAGATAATTGTCAGATTTTAAATGTTGATGCGGAAAATAATATTGATGTGGAAAATAATGAAAATCAGGAAGAGTTAGAAACAGTTACTATAGTATGTCAGAAAACAGCTTTAAGCGGTCGCCATATTTCAAGGGCAACCGTTGATAGAGATCAACTTAATCGTTTTGTTGTTTCTTTTGAATTAACGAATGAAGGATCAGAAATTTTCGAAGAGCTTACCGCAAATAATATAGATAAACCTTTATGTATTTTTATCGATAATGATTTAGTTTTCCCTAATGATTTTTCAGCAAGTTGTCCTCTGGTACAGGAAAAAATAACTGGAGGCAGAGCTCAAATTTCCGGAGGCGGAATTACTTCAACGGTAGCTTCAGAAATGGTTAGTCGTTTTAATGCGGGAGCTCTTTCCGCACCCATACGTTTAATTACTCAAAGGAATATTAGCGCTTCTGCAGCGGCTGAATGGCTTGATAAAATGATTTTTGCCGGAATAATCGGAGTGTTATTAATCGCTGTTTTCTTGACTTTATATTATCGTTCTTTTGGGGTAATCGCTTCTTTAGCTTTGATTATTTATGTTATTCTAACTTTGGCTGTTTTTAAATTAATTCCTAATTTTGTTATGTCTTTGGCGGGACTGGCTGGATTTATTCTTTCTATTGGAATGGCTACTGATGCCAGTGTTCTAATATTTGAAAGAATAAAAGAAGAAATTAAAAACGGAGCATCTAAGCTTGAAGCGTTTGAAAATGGATTCAGCCGAGCTTGGTCTTCAATTAGAGATTCTAATATTTCAACTATTTTAACTGCTATTATTCTTTATTATTTGACATCCAGCTTTGTTAGGGGGTTTGCTTTGACTTTAATGATAGGGGTGATTGTCAGTATGTTTTCGGCGATTATTATTACAAAAAATATTTTAAAAGTTTTTATTTTTAAAAAATAATTTTAAAAAAATGAATATTATTGGCAATAAAAAAAAGTTTATTTTATTATCGATCGTCGTCGTTGCTTTGTCAGTTTTTTCAATTTTATTTTTTGGTTTTAACTTAGGCATTGATTTTCAAAGCGGTTCTTTGTGGCAGATTAAAATTCCCAATACGACCGAAGCTGATATTCGGATTTTACTGAAAGATGAATTAAATGTTCAAAACTTCAGCGTTTCTTACGACGATTTAGGCGGCTATTATTCAATTACTTTGCCTAAAATAGACCATGAGCAAAAAATCAGCTATTTTAACGCAATAAAAGAAAGATTTGGGGAAGTAGAGGAGGTTGGTTTTTGGATGACCTCGCCAACAATTTCAGAGGAACTTAAAAATAAAGCGTTTTTAGCAATTTTTTTAGTACTTTTAGTTATTTCGCTTTATGTCAGTTTTGTTTTTAGAAAGACTTATTCGGTTATTAGTTCTTATAAATATGGAATTGTAACTTTAGTTGCCTTGGGGCACGATGTTATAATTGCCGCTGGTTTTTTCGCTGTTTTGGCTTATTTTGAGGGTTTGGTGGTTGATACAAATTTTGTAGTAGCTCTTTTAATAATTATGGGTTTTTCAGTTCATGACACTATTGTGGTTTTTGACAGAATTCGGGAAAACCTTCTCAAATATAAAAATGAACCATTTTCTCAAATCGTCAATAAAAGCATTAATGAAACAATGAGGCGATCAATAAACACTTCGCTTACTATGTTCTTTGTTCTTTTATCTATTTATGTTTTAGGACCTAAGGCTATGGGATATTTTGCTTTAACTATTCTTGTAGGTACTACTGTCGGGACTTATTCATCTATTTTTTTAGCCAGCCCCTTATTGGTTGTTTGGCAATCTCTTGACTTTAAGAAAAAAAAGTAGTATTATTTAAAAACTAAAAATGAATGAAACTAAGTTTAATGTCAATGATTTGATACATTGCGTGTTTAATAAAACTAATTTAGGAGACCGCAATCGGCAAATTTTAGAATCAAGGTTTGGTTTAAATTCTCCCCAAATTTTAACCCTTCAAGAATTAGGAGATCAATATGAGATAACTAGGGAAAGAGTAAGGCAAATTGAAGAAAGTTCTTTGGTTAAGGTAAAAAGAGAGTTTAAAAACATAGAAGAGGCAAAAAAATTAATTTTATTTACTCAAGAGTTTTTGAATGCGATTGGCGGCTTAAAGCGGCACGATTTTTTGGTTAATGAATTTTATTCTTTATTCAAAGTTTCAGAAGATTTTTCGATTTTCAGCAATGAATTAAAATTTATTTATGAAACATTTCAAGACCCCCCTTATTTGTTTAAAGAAACCGGCTTTTATTATAATTTTTGGTATGTTGAAAAAATTACATATAAAAAGATGTTTTTAATCCATAAAGAGATGGTTAAGCGTCTTAAAAAAGTTGAGCATTTTAGTGAAGTGTTGTTTGAAGTTATAAGGCCTTATAAAATAACTGAACCGGTAGCTGTTAATTATTTATCTGTTTCTAAAAAAATTGGCGTTGGTCCTTTTGGAGATTTGGGGCTAAGCCATTGGGAAGAAATTAACCCTAGAACTGTAAGGGCTAAAGCTTATCTTATACTTAAGAAGGCCGATCAACCGCTCCATTTTACTGAAATTGCTGATAGAATTAAAGCTCATCCGCCGACGGTTCACAATGAACTTATTAAAAATGAAAAATTTAAACTTGTTAGTCGTGGGACTTATACCCTTGCAATCAAAAGATAGTCTTTGGTTGTAAAGGATAAATTAAAGTTTAATTCGTAATATAAAATGGTTGAAACATTAATTCAAACTTTAGAAATTGGTAAAATTTTTCAAATTATTATTGATGTTTTAACAACAGCTTTAACTTTTTTTGTTTATCTTATCTGGGTCGTTCCTTTGATTGCTTTGGTTAATTTGAGAAAAATAGAGCTTCAAAAACAATATATAAAAAAGCTTAATTGGCAGCTTTTTGAATTAAAAATTCCAAAGCAGAATATAAAAACCCCAAAGGCGATGGAGCAAGTTTTAGTCAGTCTTTATGCGATGCGCGCTTCTCCAGACCCTGAAGAAGTATGGTTGGAAGGCAAGGTTTGTCCTTGGATATCCTTGGAAATAATTAGTTCAAAAAACGGAATTCGTTTTTTTATTTATGCTCCGGATAACCAAAGAAATCTTATTGAGTCTTCGTTTTTTTCTCAATATCCGGATATTGAAATCAATGTAGTTGAAGACTATACAAAAGAAATGCCGTTAAATCTGCAGGACGGTGAATATGATTTATACGGCGCTGATCTTGTTTTGGCTGCTCCGAACCCTTACCCTATAAAAACTTATCCTTATTTTTTCGAGGGTGGTAAAACAATTAACGAAGAAAAAAGAGCTGACCCAATTTCTATTATTTCTGAAGTGATGTCTAATTTAAAATCAGATGAAAGAATTTGGATACAGATTTTAATTCAACCAGCTGAAGATGTCTTAAAAAAAGAAGGCGAAAAAATAATTAATAAAATAACCGGCAAGAAAACTGAAGAAAACAAAGCTTCACCGATTATAGTTTTAATAGATTTAATAATAGGTTTTTTAAAGGATTTGGCGGTTGCGTGGCATCATTCGCCGGCTCCTCCGGTTAAAGAAAACAAAAGCGATGAAAAACCCCAAATTAAATTTCTTTCTCCGAACGAGGAATTGGTTGTCAAAGCTGTCTCAAATAAAATATCAAAACTTGCCTACAAAACAATTATTCGTTTTCTTTATATAGATAAAAAATCGGATTTCACTGGAAAAAATATAGGAGCTATTTTTGGCGCTTTTCGTCAATTTGGAGATTGGACTCTTAATGGTTTAAAGCCTCAAGATAAAACAAAAACTTCAAAGCCGAGATTTTTCGTTTTTTTTAGAAATCAGATTTTTTTGAAAAGAAAAAAAGATATTTATGAGAATTATTTGAGTCGAAGTTTCCCTTCTTATTCCTATTTTCCCTATGCGGATATTTTTGAGCCGTCAGTTTTAAATGTAGAAGAGATAGCTACTATTTTTCATTTGCCGATTGATCAATTAGTTGAGGCCAGCGGCTTAAGAAGAGTAGAGGCTCAAAGGGGAAGCCCGCCGCCTAATTTACCAACAGAATAAATTAAATTTAAACGTAGGTTGTCCGGAGGCCATAGGTTGTCC
>BBPG01000786.1_pt1 | contig 13485 bp, 14 predicted proteins | sample 1343651 | NCBI WGS metagenome assembly BBPG01 (sample SAMD00019091, study PRJDB2971) | groundwater metagenome | biome: freshwater biome; feature: mineral spring; material: ground water | place: USA: CA, Sonoma | collected 2012-06 | depth surface m | reverse complement strand
TGGCAGGAATTGCTAGGGCGTTAGATATTTCTTTAGATGAATTGACAAAGGAATTATCCTTTAAGAAGGAAAAATAGGATGAAAAGTCCAAATACGGAGTTTACCAATGGTAAACAAATTATAAGAGCTTTAGCTAAAATAAGCGATGCTATTACCTCGGATTTATATTTAGAGGATATCTTAAAATTGATTGTTACAGTAACTGCTGAAGTAATGAGTTCGAAGATATGTTCACTTATGTTATTAGATAAATCTACTAAGGAGCTTGCAGTTAAAGCCACTCAGTCTGTGAGTGAAAATTATAATAAAAAACCCAATATAAAAATAGGCGAAGGGATTGCCGGAATAGTAGCCAAGCATGGGAAGCCTATGACTGTCCTAGATGTACGTAAGGATGGGCGGTATATAAACAGAGATATTGCCGAGAAGGAGAATCTTTGTTCTTTGCTGAGCGTGCCGCTCATTTTTAAGGGCAGCATAATCGGAGTATTGAATTGCTATACAACAAAGCCGCATCGTTTCAGCAAAGATGAAATAAACGTTTTAATGTCAATAGCAAATCAGGCTGCAATTGTTATTGAAAATTTTAGATTAGTTATAGAATCCAAGGTTATTAAGGAGGAACTGGAGGGAAGAAAAGCTATAGAAAGGGCAAAAGGCATTCTAATGAGGCAAGAGAACTTAACAGAGGAAGCGGCCTATAATCTTATTAGGAAATACAGCATGGATAACCGCAAGAGCATGAGGGAGGTATCGGAAGCAATTATATTAAATGAAGAGATAAAAAATTTTCATAAAAAATAATACTTGACAATCTTAGATTTTAATGATATATTTTTAACAGGAAAATAAAGCACAAAGTTAGTGCTTTAAGAAAGGGAACAAAGTGGCGTTCGAAAGAACGCCTTTTTCTTTTATAACCCTTTCTTTCAGCGTTAGAAAAGCAGGATAAAGACGTCCTTTTTAGTAGCAAAGTCTGCTAAGAAGGACGTTTTTCTTTTTTAGAACAACGGCGTTCTATTGCCTTGGTAAGGTGTAGAACGCCTTTTTATTTTTATCCTTAGATTGCCTTAGCACAAAGGAGGTCAATAAGAAATGATTAAAGATGAGATTCAATTAGAGAAAATACTCAATGAGGTAGAAATGCAAATGTGCGAAAATAATCTAGAAGGTTTTAAAGCAGTCATTAAGAGTTTAGATCAAGGCGCTATGAAGGTTTTAAATGAAACAGAAGGAGGTATAACTCCGGAGGAGATAAAAGAAAAATTCCAGCTTCTCCGGCACTATTTAGATTATATGAAAAGGTTCTGTAATAGCAAAGTCTAAGATTAATTACGATTAAAGATGATGCCAAAAACAAAAGAAGAGATATTGAGATTTGTTAAAAGCCATAAGATTAAAGATATACAGCTTTGGTTTACAGATATTTTAGGAAGCTTAAAATGCTGCTCTATAACCTCTGATGAATTACCTGCAGCTCTAAATCATGGAAAGGGTTTTGACGGTTCTTCTGTTGCCGGTTTTGCCGAGGCAGAAGAAAGTGGTATTTTGGCAAAACCAGATCCATCTACGTTTCAGCTTATACCATGGGAAGATAAAAAAGAGCCTGTAGGCAGGATGTTCTGTGACATATTAAATCCCGATCAAACCCCTTATCCAGGAGACCCAAGATATGCTTTAAAGAGGAATTTAGAGCGAATGAAGAAAATGGGTTTTTCATATTATTATGTTGGCCCAGAGCTTGAGTATTTTTATTTTAAAAGCCCTGATATGCAGAAATATGAAGAGGAATTTAAAGAGGCTGTATCTGAATTAAAAGCCAAAGGTATTAAAACGATGGTTTTTGGAGATATATATCTACTAGAGCAAATAAACTGGGTTGAACGGGTCTGTAAAGATTTAGAAATTATACCCGTAGAACCACTTTGGAACATCCCTCTGTTTAAGATTATTGATGAGTTTATCGATTTAGGGTTTAAAGCAATTATTGTCTCTTGTAAGGCAGATGTATTGGGTAAGGATTTTATTGGCAGATATTTAGATAAAGAAATAATAGATGAATTTAAAATAAGGAATATCTGTCCTTGCGGAGAAAATGGCGAGTTTCATACTTTCGTCGTTGATGGTCCGATATTTAAAGGAAAGATTGAAATATTAGAAAGCAAGCCCGTCCTTAAAGATGGCTTTTGGAAACACTGGTTTTTGGATATAACAGACTATAGATGTATTAGTAAGAACTATAAAGAAGATACAGAAGGAGGCTAAAGACAATGGCAAAAAAAGTAACTGAAAAATCAGACAAAACAGAAGACAGGGTTTCACTACGTTGGAATGGCCAGGTGAACGAGAAAGATATTCAGAGGGTAAGCCAGCTTATCAAAGATAATAAAATTGAGATTGTAGACCTAAAATTCAATGACCTACCGGGGCTATGGCAGCATTTTTCTATTCCTGCCACTGAATTATCGGAGATTGACGATCCAGTAAAAAGTATTTGGGCAGAAGGTATTGGTTTTGACGGTTCGTCAATTAGAGGGTTTCAGAAAATTCAGGAATCAGATATGATTTTACAGTTAGACCCTACGACTGCTGTGGTTGACCCTGCCTGTGATGTGCCAACTTTAAGTATTATCTGCGATATCTATGACCCAATAACTAAAAAGCCTTATACCCGCGACCCACGCTATGTGGCTAAAAAAGCAGCAGAGTATTTAAGAGGCACTGGCATTGCCGATAAAAGTTACTGGGGCCCAGAGATGGAATTTTTTATCTTTAATGATATCCGTTTTGACCAGACAGAAAATGCCGGTTACTATTTTATCGATTCTATCGAAGGCGAATGGAATTCAGGTCGGGATGAGAAGCCAAACTTAGGTTATAAACCTCGCTATAAGGAAGGATACTTCCCGGTTCCACCCCACGATTCTTTGCAGGACTTGAGAAGTAAGATAATTCTGGCAATGATTAAGGCAGGTATAGGTATAGAGGTGCATCATCACGAGGTAGCTACTGCCGGGCAGTGCGAAATTGACATGCGGTTTGGTACCCTGGTAAAGATGGCAGACAGCTGCCTGATGTATAAATACATTGTCAAAAATGTCTGCAAGAAAAACAATATGGTGGCCACCTTTATGCCAAAACCGCTCTTTGGCGATAATGGTAGCGGCATGCATACACATCAGTCGCTTTGGAAAGGTGGAAAAAATATTTTTTTTGACCCCAAGGGCTATGCGCTGATTTCACAAACTGCCAAATACTATATCGGCGGTCTATTAAAACATGCGCCAGCATTAATGGCCTTTTGCGCACCGACTACTAATTCTTATAAAAGATTGGTTCCTGGTTATGAGGCGCCAGTTAATTTAGCTTATTCACAGCGCAACCGTTCCGCAGCAGTGCGGATTCCGGTTTATACGGAGAACCCTAAGACTAAACGTATTGAATTTAGACCACCAGATAATTCCTGCAATCCTTATCTGGCATTTGCTGCCATGCTTATGGCAGGAATCGACGGAATACAGAATAAGATAGATCCGGGTGAGCCCTTAGACAAAAATACCTATGAATTGACGGCGGAAGAGGCGGCGCAGGTTCCCACGGTTCCCGGATCATTAGAAGAAGCAATTGCGGCCTTGGAGGAGGACCATAAATTTCTCTTAAAGGGTAATGTGTTTACTCAAGATGTAATAGATGTCTGGATTGAGTATAAGAGAGAAAAAGAGATAGATTCTGTGCGGCTGCGTCCACATCCTTATGAATTTTATCTCTACTTTGACATTTAGTTGTCTTTATGCCTAAAGAAATTCTGATTATCAAGCATATCGAAATTGAAGGTCCAGGCAGTATTGAGGAATTCTTTCGGAATACTGCCTGGAACCTTAAGATAATTAATTTGGGCAAAGGGGAGAAATTTCTAGATAGTCTTCAGGATATAGAGGCAATAATTTCTCTTGGTGGGCCAATGAATGTTTATGAAGAGACTCGATATCCATTCTTAAAGAATGAGAATGCATTCTTAAGAAAAGTACTCAAAGAAGAAATCCCTGTCTTAGGCATTTGTCTGGGCGCACAACTTTTAGCTAAAGCCTGCGGAGCAAAGATTAGAAAAGCTGACACCAAAGAGATCGGCTGGTATAAAGTTAACTTGACCGACGGAGGAAGATGCGATCCGTTATTTGCAGGTCTACCTAAAGAATTAACTGTCTTTGAATGGCATGCAGATACATTTGAGATTCCAAAAGGGGCACAGCTTTTAGCAGAATCTGAATCCTGTCCAAATCAGGTTTTTAGGTTTGGCAAGAATGCTTATGGGATGCAATTTCATATAGAGGTTACGCCTAATATGATAGAAACCTGGATAAACCAATATGCAAAAGAAGAGATCGCAGAAGTTGATGGTAAAAATATGCTTATTGAGGCCTATAAGAGAAATGAGATATTCCAAAGGCAGGCTGATTTGATTTATCTTAATTTCGCAAGGATCATAAGAAGTATCTGAAAAAATAAGGATAACATAAAATTTTTTGCCTTATACTGCTCAATTTTTAAGCAGGGTTTGAGTGGCTTATGATTACGATTTTGATTACAGGGGACGATAAGAAAATCAAGGAATTGCTAATACAGATGTTACGCCAGGAAGGATACGCTGTGCCGAATAACTGGGACCAACAGAATAATATTATAAAAATAGCACATAAAGACTCTATACAGGATATTACCTCTTTGAAAGATAAAATAATTGAGTTAGAAGACGCTCTATTTCAAGAAAAAAAGGGTATTTTATACAAGTCTATTTTAGAGGCCATTGAAAAACCTCTGATCGAGCATATCTTGGAACGTACAGAAGGTAATCAACTTAAAGCTGCCAGAATCTTAGGAATAAATCGTAATACTCTTCATTCCAAGATTAAAAAATTAGGGATTAAGGTTACAAGATGAAGCCGATATTGAGGGTAGAAAAAGACATCAGCGGATGCGGGATAGTTGGAATAATGGACCAAACAGGTAAGAGGTTCTCTGGTCAAGACATTATTGCCGCAATCGCCTGTATGCATGAGCGTGCCAATGGTTTGGGGGGCGGTTTTGCTGGTTACGGAATTTACCCCGAGCACAAAAACGATTGGTGCTTTCATATGATATTTGAAGACAAATCTAGTATGGCTCAGACAGAAGAGCATTTAAGAGAAAACTATAAGATAGTAAAGGATGAGGTCATTCCTACAAAAGAGGATAGGTCCATAAAATATAGACCATTGCTTTGGAGATACTTATTACAACCTAAAGAAGAAAAAACGAAATTGCACTGTGACTTAACAGAAGAGGATTTTGTAGTTAAGACAGTGATGGAGATAAATACAAAGATTTCCGGTGCATTTGTAGCCTCAAGTGGTAAGAATATGGGCGTCTTTAAAGGTGTCGGTTACCCGGAAGATATAGGAATATTTTATAAGTTAGAAGAATACGAGGCTTACATTTGGACAGCCCACGGTAGATTTCCTACCAATACAGTTGGCTGGTGGGGAGGTGCGCATCCTTTTGGTCTTTTGGATTGGTCTGTTGTTCATAATGGTGAGATTTCTTCTTACGGAATTAACAAAAGGTTTCTCCTAAATTACGGATATATATGTGCATTCTTTACAGACACTGAGGTTATAACATATCTTTTTGACCTTTTGGTCAGAAAACACCGGCTTTCTTTTGAAATAGTAGCAGATATATTAGCAGCCCCTTTTTGGGATGAGATAGAGACAAAATCGGAAGAAAAAAGAGAATTTCTAAAAACGCTGCGAATTATTTACGCAAGCGCATTAGTTAACGGACCTTTTAGTGTTATTGTAGCAAATTCTAAAGTGATGGTGGGCTTAAACGATCGAATAAAACTTCGACCTTTAGTAGCCGCAACTTCTGGGGAAAAGCTTTATATAGCGTCAGAAGAATCAGCGATTCGGGAAGTTTGTCCTACGCCAGATAAAGTATGGATGCCTAAAGCAGGAGAGCCGGTTATAGGAAGGCTTGAGGAACAAAATGGCTAAACGACCAATACCTACAGAATTTATAGTAGAGAGAAATGACGAAAAATGCATTGCCTGTCAGGCTTGTGTAAGGATGTGTGCCAACGATGTGCATTCATATGACCCTGAAACTGATACAGTATCATCCGATAGCTCGAAATGCGTTGGCTGCCATTTCTGTGAGAGTATCTGCCCTACCGGCGCTATTACAATAAGACGTAATCCCTCTGAGTTTAAAGTAAATGCCAATTGGAATGCTGAAGTGATTAGAAATATAACTAAGCAGACTGAAACAGGCGGCGTGCTTTTAACAGGAATGGGCTGCGATAAACCTTATCCTATATATTGGGACCATATTTTACTTAACGCCTCACAGGTGACTAATCCCTCGATTGACCCATTGCGCGAACCGATGGAGTTGCGCACATATATAGGCAGGAAGCCAGATAAGGCGGATATAGATTGTTCGGGTAATAAAAAGAAGCTAAAGACAAAATTGAGCCCCTTGCTCCAGTTAGAAACACCCATTCTTTTTAGCGCGATGAGTTATGGCTCAGTAAGCCTTAATGCATGCAAATCTTTGGCCAGAGCGGCGGCTGAAGTTGGGACCTTTTATAATACTGGAGAGGGAGGATTGCACAAAGAGCTTTACAAATATAGCGATAATACAATTGTTCAGGTGGCTTCAGGGAGATTTGGAGTACATAAGGAGTATTTGGAAGCAGGAGCTGCTATTGAAATAAAGATTGGCCAAGGTGCAAAACCCGGAATTGGGGGCCATCTGCCAGGCGAAAAAGTATCAGAAGAAATCAGCCAGACCAGAATGATTCCAGTTGGCACCGATGCCTTGTCTCCGGCTCCTCATCATGATATTTACTCGATCGAGGATTTAAAGCAGCTAATCTTTGCGTTGAAAGAGGCTACACGATATAAAAAACCAGTCGGTGTAAAGATAGCCGCGGTGCATAATGTAGCGCCCATTGTTTCTGGAATAGTGAGAGCAGGAGCGGATTTCGTAGCCATAGATGGCTTACGGGGCGGAACAGGAGCTGCTCCTACGGTCGTAAGGGATAATGTAGGTATCCCAATTGAATTGGCAATTGCGGTAGTAGATCAACGCTTGCGAGAAGAAGGTATAAGAAATCAGGCTTCTTTGATTGCTGCCGGAGGGATAAGATCCAGTGCCGACGTCATTAAGGCCATTGTTTTGGGTGCAGACGCCGCGTACATCGCGACTTCCGCTTTAGTGGCAATGGGATGCAATCTCTGTCAGAAGTGCTATACAGGCAAGTGCAATTGGGGCATTGCTACGCAGGACCCTTATTTAACAAAAAGGCTCAATCCGGATATAGGCACGCGAAGGTTGGTTAATTTATTACAAGCTTGGAGTTTGGAAATAAAGGAGATACTCGGTGGGATGGGTATAAATGCGATTGAGAGTTTAAGGGGTAACAGAGAGCAACTAAGAGGAGTAGGGCTATCCGATACAGATCTAAAATTGCTGGGCATAAAACCAGCAGGTGAGGCATGGTAGGATGAAAAAGATACTTATAAGAGAAGAATATTGTATGGGATGCAGGCTTTGTGAAATTTATTGCCTTGTGCAGCATTCTAAAACAAAGAATATAATCAAGGCTTATAAGGGAGAATATCCGAAGCCGATTCCAAGAATCATTGTGGAAGAGGAAGGATATGTCTCGTTTGCTCTTCAATGCCGGCACTGTGAAGATGCACCGTGTTTAGAAACTTGTATAACAGGAGCAATGTATCGGGATAAAAAAACAGGAGCTGTCCTATTGAATGAAGATAAATGTGTAGGTTGCTGGATGTGTATTATGGTTTGCCCATTTGGGGTTATTTCAAGAAATGTGGAAGGCGAAAAGATAGTTTCTAAATGTGATTTATGTATGGGCGAGGAAATACCTGTTTGTGTTAAAAATTGCCCTAACGAAGCTATAGTTTGTGAGGGGGAAAAATGAATTATGTAATCATTGGCAATTCTGCAAGTGGAATTGCTGCAATAGAGGCAATTCGTGAATATGATAAGAAGGGCAAAATAACAGTTATTTCAGATGAACCACATTTTAATTATTCGCGTCCCTTAATATCATATTATTTAGGGAAAAAAGTTTCACTGGAAAGAATGTCTTTCCAGAGGGAAGACTTTTATAAGGATAATAAAGTAGATTTAATCTTAAATAAGAAGGTAGCAAAATTAGAGCCTAAGAAAAAATGCGTTATTTTATCTGATAAGTACAAGATGCCTTTTGATAAATTACTCATTGCCACAGGCGGTACGCCTATCGTCCCCGAAATTAAAGGCGCAGATTTAGAAGGTGTATTCGCTTTTACCAAACTCGATGATGCCCATAACATTGAAAGATATATTAAGGCTAACAAAGTTAAGAAAACAATTGTTTTGGGTGGAGGATTGATCGGGCTTAAGGCAACCGAGGCCTTGATTGAGCTAAAGATTAAAGTGACTATTGTGGAACTGGCTGATAGGATTCTCTCGGCTAATTTTGATAAAAAGGCTTCAGATACTATCGAGAGAGCGCTCGAGAGGATAGGTTGTAAGTTAATCCCTAATAATACGTTGGTAGAGATAAAAGGCAAGAATGGAAAACTAAAGGAGGTAATTTTAAGGAGCAAGAAAAGTATTGGTGCAGACTTAATTATTATTGCCATTGGCGTAAAGCCAAATATTGAGTTAACAAAGAATACACTCATAAATACTGACAGAGGTATTTTAGTGAATAATTTTATGCAAACAAATATCGATGACATATACGCTGCTGGCGATTGTTGTGAAGCAAAAGATTCGCTGTTAAACACAAGACGGCCTATTGCTATCTGGCCGGTAGCCGTAAGGCAGGGGAAAATTGCCGGGTTTAATATGGCCGGAATAAAAAAGGAATACCAAGGTTATTTTGCTATGAACTCTGTAGAATTGTGTGGTATCCCAACTGTTTCAGTGGGGGAAAGTTGCGCCGGGGGAAAAGGTTATAAGATTTTAGAATATTCAAACTCGGAGAAATCTATATATAAAAGGATTGTCTTAAAAAACAAAAGAATAATAGGCGCTATTTTTATAGGTGATATAGAACGAGCAGGGATTTATACGGGTCTTATTAAAGATAAAGTTGATGTAACGAGTTTTGAAGAAAATCTTCTAAAAGAGGATTTTGGGTTGATCAATCTGCCTAAGGAATATAGGAAACATCTTGTAGCAGGAGAGGTTGCAATAATATGAGAATGGACGCCAAGGGAATATATTATAAAGAGCTTAATGAATTAATTCGCCAAGCAGTGGATATCGGCAAGAAAGACATCGTTTTAGATAATGTCAATGGGCAGCGCTATATCGGCGCCGGGTTGTCTGGCGAAATAAAAATTACTATTAATGGCGTTCCGGGAAATGATTTGGCGGCTTTTATGGATGGCCCCATTATTATCGTTAATTCCAACGGACAGGATGGCATCGGAAATACCATGAATGCCGGTAAAATTATTGTTCGCGGCGATGTCGGCGATATTGCTGGATATTCAATGCGAGGCGGCAGAATTTATATAAAGGGGAACGCCGGCTATAGAGTAGGAATTCATATGAAGTCTTATAAAGATTTGTATCCGGTAATAATAATAGGAGGTACTGCCGGAGATTTTTTAGGAGAATATATGGCGGGTGGGCTTCTTGTTGTACTCGGATTGGCAGTTAACAGCGTAAGGTCCGCAAGACAAGATGATTTATCGGAAAATATTGTGGGTAATTTTATTGGTACGGGGATGCATGGAGGCAGTATTTTTATAAGAGGAACGGTCAACCGGTGCCTAAAGGGAAAAGAAATAAAGATTGTTAATCCAACAGAAGGAGACCTAAAACTTTTAAAAGAATATATAGGCGATTTCTGCAACTATTTTGATATCGATCTAAAAGAAATTTTTTGCAGGCCTTTTGTGAAATTATATCCCTACACTCATCGTCCTTACGGTAAATTATACGCATATTAATTATAACGGTTTAGCCCAAAAAATGGGGAAACTCCTTGTAAAAATAATACTTGACAATCTTAGATTTTAATGATATATTTTTAACAGAAAAATAAAGCACAAAGTCAGTGCTTTAAGAAAGGGAACAATGTGGCGTTCGAAAGAGCGCCTTTTTCATTTATAACCCTTTCTTTCAGTGTTAGAAAAGCAGGATAAAGATGTCCTTCTTAGGAGCGAAGTTCGCTAAGAAGGACATTTTGTTTTAAGGACAGTGGCGTTCTTAGCCCTTTTATGGGTGAAGAACGCCTTTTTCTTTTTTGGGGTAGTTATGGAGAGTATGCCTTCTGAAGAACAGATAAAAGCTTTGACAAAGATCAGTAAAGCCATAGCCTCAGATTTGTATTTAGAAGATATTCTTCGTCTTATAGTTACTGTGACTGCCGAAGTAATGGGCTCGAATATCTGTTCGTTAATGCTCATTGATGAGAAAAAGAATGAACTTGTAATCAGGGCGACTCAAAGTATAAGTGAAGAATATAATAAAAAGCCACCCTTAAAGGTGGGTGAAGGTATTGCAGGCAAAGTAGCAAAGGAAAATAAGTCTATTGTGGTTAAAGATGTTATTAAGGAGAAAGAATACAAGCACAAAGATATTGCAAAAAAAGAGGGCCTATATTCTCTCTTGTGTGTTCCTTTAGCAGTAAAAGGCAAAGTTATAGGGGTGATTAATTGTTACACTTCCACTCCACATAATTTTAGTGAAACAGAGATTAATATTTTGACCTCTATAGCCAATCAGGCAGCTGTAGCTATTGAAAATACAGAATTGATGGTGAAAAGCAAGGTGATTCAAGAGGAATTAGAAGCCCGTAAAAGAATTGAACATGCTAAAGGAATCTTGATGAAAGACCAAGGCTTAACAGAAGAGCAAGCTTATCTTAAGCTTCAAAGATATAGCATGGATCACCGTAAGACCATGCGAGAGGTGGCTGAAGCAATTATTTTAGCCGCTGATATGAAGAAGACAAAATAATAATATCAACGTATGATACAAAGGGATGTTCCAAAAAGACGAACAAAGATTAGTTCGTAGAAAATGGTGAAAAAATGAACGAGATATTTAGAATAGGGCTTCACAAAATTCGTTCAGCCCTTGATTACATTGATTAAAATCAGATTACACAGATTAAAAACATCATTGGTATTATCTGTGTAATCTCTTTTAGAAATCTGTGTAATCATTTTTAAAAAAAGGAGGTAAACGATGTCTTTAAGTAAACCAAATGCAAGTCCTGCTACGAATACTAAAAATAGAGTAAATCCATCTCCGTCTTCCGGGCTCTGTGTTGTCTGTTTGGATGGTTGTATAGGTTTTTGTGAAGTGGCAAAATCTGCAATTAGAGGTAGGGAACTTATCTACCCTCAACCTTATGGAAAGGTGGTTGCTGGTTCGGAAAAAGACTACCCGATAGATTTTTCGCATTTCAATATACAAGGAACATGTGTGGGTGCAGTGGGAATAGAAGCCGATTCTGATAAGGCTGTCTTTCCTGCAGTGGATGTATCTACAGAGGTGGGTGCAAAATTTAAAATTAAGTTGGATGTTCCATTTTTTACAGGTGCTTTAGGTTCAACTGATGTAGCTAGAATCAACTGGGAAGAAAATGCAGTTGGTGCAGCTATTTGTGGGACAACAGTGGTTGTAGGAGAAAATGTCTGTGGTATGGACCATAAAGCTGAAATTAAAAATGGCAGAGTAGTGAAATCTCCAGAAATGGAACGTAGAATCAATAGCTATAAGAACTGGCACACAGGCAACGGAACGATTGTAGTTCAATATAATGTGGAAGATGGAAGACTTGGTGTTCCCGAATATGTCTTGGAGTTGGGCATAGAAGCCATTGAGCCAAAATGGGGCCAAGGAGCAAAAGATATAGGCGGAGAAGTAAAGCTACCAACGTTAGAGAGGGCCCTTGAACTTAAGAAAAGGGGTTATATTGTTTATCCTGACCCCGAAGACCCGGTGACAAAGAAGGCCTATGAAGAGGGGGCTATTAAAGAATTTGAAAGACATTCAAGGCTTGGAATGGTTGAAGAAGAAGCGTTTCACAAAGAAGTAGAGCGTCTAAGAAAACTTGGGTTTAAATATGTTACCTTAAAAACAGGTGCTTATCGGCCAGCTGATTTGGCAAGAGCAGTTAAGTATGCTTCCAATGCTAAAATTGATTTACTTACAGTAGACGGAGCAGGTGGTGGAACTGGGATGAGTCCTTGGAGAATGATGAACGAGTGGGGTATTCCAACGGTTGAGTTAGAATGCCTGCTTTACCAGATGCTGAGGCGAATAGATCAGCAGGGTAAATACATTCCTGCTGTAGCGATGGCCGGAGGCCTTGCATTAGAAGACCATATTTTCAAAGCCATAGCTTTGGCTGCGCCTTATGTTAAAGCCGTATGTATGGGTAGAGCGACGTTTGCTGCGGCGATGGCCGCCAAAACAGTGGGTAAACTTATAAAAGAAGGCAATATCCCTGCTGAGTATAAGAAATATGGTGATACAATAGAGCAGATTTTTGTTGCCGCCGAAACCTTAAAAGCAAAATACGGAAAAGACTTTAAAGATATACCGGTAGGTGCTATCGGGATGTATACCTACTATGACCGGTTAGCAACAGGCCTCAAGCAGCTTATGGCTGGCGAGAGAAAATTCGCTCTAAAGCACATTACAAGAGACGATATCACTGCGTTAACCAGAGAAGCTTCTGATATATCAGGCATTCCTTATGTGATGGATTGCGATAAGGAAGAAGTAGACAAAATCTTGGGTTAAAAATTTCATAGCTAGGGTAGCAACTCCTGTGTAGTAGTTTGCTACCATAGCTAGACCAGTTTATAAAAATTCAAAAGGGAGGAGAATCATGGAGAAAGGATTATGTAGTACCTGTGTATATGATAAAGAATGCACTTTTCCCAGAAAGTTTCCTGTTTTGCAATGCGAAGAATTTAGCAGTTATGAACCGAAACCAACAAAAGGGGGAAAGGCAAAACAGAAGAAGATGAAACTTAATGAAAGAGCAACAAAGTAGGTATAGACAAAAAAAGGCAAAAATTGCTCTTGAAGATGGCAGAATTTTTGCAGGTTTTTCTTTCGGCGCAAGTGGAACTAGATTCGGCGAAATAGTCTTCAATACCAGCATGACTGGTTATCAAGAAGTCCTCACCGACCCCTCCTATAAAGGCCAGATTGTTATAATGACCTATCCCTTAATCGGAAATTACGGCGTAAATCCAGAAGATATTGAATCAAGACAACCTTTTGTTGAAGGTTTTATAGTTAAGGAGTACAGCCGCATAGCAAGCAACTGGCGTTCAAGACAGACGCTCGACGAATACCTTAAAGAAAATAATATTATGGGAATAGAAGGTGTGGATATGCTAGCACTTACAAGGCATATTATACATAGCGTCTTAAATAATACGGCAT
>BBPG01000868.1_pt2 | contig 13554 bp, 13 predicted proteins | sample 1343651 | NCBI WGS metagenome assembly BBPG01 (sample SAMD00019091, study PRJDB2971) | groundwater metagenome | biome: freshwater biome; feature: mineral spring; material: ground water | place: USA: CA, Sonoma | collected 2012-06 | depth surface m | reverse complement strand
TGGTGCCGGGAGGGGGACTTGAACCCCCACAGCTTTCGCCACAAGACCCTCATTCTTGCGTGTCTGCCAAATTCCACCATCCCGGCGCTCGGTAGGACATGCGACCACTGCTTTGGGACAAAAGAGGTATGAGTTTCAAAATGGGAAAATTATTTTATTATAAGATAATTTTTTTGTATAGATACAAATGTATTTGAACAAAGATTGAGTTTTGGTCCGCCGTTATAGATAAGGAATATAATCCTTTCCATATCCTCAAAATTTAGTGTTAATTGAAATTTTTCCTTAAAAATTATGCGGATTATTCTCCCTAATATTGCAGGGTTTATCTTCCTTAATTTTTTTAAGTCCATCCTTAGTGTTGGTATTTTAACCCCTTGGGGTGAAATTCTTCTAAGGAGTTTTTTTGCAACTGTATCAATAAAATTATTTTCATTTCTTGCAATGCAAGATAAATAAAAGATATTTTTTTTTATATCTGTTTTAACCTGTTTTTCTATAAATGGTAGAATTATATTTCTGACCTTGTTTCTTAAAAAATTACTTTCTAAATTTGTTTTATCAATCCTGTATTCATACTTGTTTGAGGTAAGAAAATCTATTACCTGTTTTCTTTTTATTTCAATTAAAGGTCTTACAATCCTGATGCCGGATTCCTGTCTTACAGGAGGTATTCCTGCAAGCCCAGAAATACCTGTTCCTCTTATTAGCCGTAAGAACACAGTTTCTACCTGGTCATCAAATGTATGTCCTGTTGCTACAGTATTACAGTTTTGTTTTTTTGCAGTTTTTAAAAAGAAATTGTATCTTTTTTCTCTTAATGTATCCTCGGAATATTTTAATGTCTTTGTTTTATTTTTTCTGACTAAACAATTTATATTATATAATCTACATATATTTTTTACAAATACTTCATCTTTTTCAGACTCTTTCCCTCTTAATTTATGGTTGTAGTGGCAGGTTTTTATTTTGTATCCCAAATCTTTCAAGATGTAAAACATAGCAACAGAATCAGGACCTCCTGATACACAAACAAGAACATTATCTTTATCTTTTATCATTCTGTATTTCAGGATGGTTTTTTTTACATTTTCAAAGAAGGGTTTATTTAAGTTTTGCATTTATCTTGAATGAAGTGGCGGCGAGCCGACTCGAACGGCCGACATAGCGGGTATGAGCCGCCTGCTCTACCACCTGAGCTACGCCGCCATAATACAGGGTAAAGTCTGTGAGCATAACCAGTTTTGTTCTGACGTTGTTTTAAGTAAGCGGCTTTGCGACACTCTCAAAATGTCTTTTTATCTCGTAACAGAATATTGCACAGGCCACGGCAACATTAAAAGAAAGAGAAGTCTGCATCGGAAGAGTTAGTCTTAAATCTATTTCTTTAAATAAACCTTTGTGTATTCCCTTACCCTCTGAACCTACTACCAAACATACAGGGAACGGTAGTTTTGTATCATACAGGTTTCTTCCGTTTTCAACAACACCTCCTGCAATCCAGTAACCCATATCCTTCGCCTTTTTTAAAGACTGTGAGAGATTTGTTACCCTGGATATTGGAACATAATTTTCGCCGCCTGATGCTATATTTAATACAGTTTCATTTATATTACAGGCTCTATGTTTTGGTATAACAAGACCAAATCCCCCAAACCCTGCACAGGTTCTTATAATGCTCCCAAGGTTATTCGGATCGGTAATTCCATCCAAGAAAATAATAGAGAGATTTTTACTTAAAATGTCCTCAAAATCCGTGTACTTGAATTCGTCTGCAACCGCAATAACACCTTGAAAACGTTCTGTTTTTTTTATACTTAAAAGATGCTCTTTTTCTACATATAAAACCTGAATCTTATTATATTTTATCAAATCTAAAATTTCTGTGTTATGAAGGTTTTTGCATAAGAATATTTTTCTTATACTTTCAGGATTTTTCTTTAATCTTTCAAGAATAGAATTTTTGCCAAACAAATACATCTTTTTTCTTGTCTCGCCTTGTCCGCCCGTGGCAAGATTTCGCTCTATGAGATGGCTCGCCAGTGTTTGTCGTCTGTCAATTAGTTGCCTTGTGTTTTTTCTTCTTCAACCCAGAATTCAACATCTATGGGCCTGTCTTTTGACTTCTTCTGTTTAAAAGAATAAAAATTTATCTTAAATTTATCGTTTGATTTAATTAAGATATTCAAAAGGAAACTTATAAAACTATAACATATTGAACCTAAAAATGCACTTAAAAGGTTTGCGATTGTAAAGCCGGGAACGAACTCTGATACAAGCCAGAACATAACGGTATTTATAAAAAATAAAAAAAGACCGAATGTCCAAAGTGTCAATGGAATGGTTATACCGATAATGAGAGGCTTTAAAAATGTATTTATAAATCCGAATACAATTGCAGCAATAATTGTAGATTTCCAATTTTCAGATTTTATACCAGGAACAATGTATATAACTGCACTGAATGAAACTATATGTATAAGAAGTTTTAAGATATAGCTCATATCAATATTGAAGATCTACCAACACTATCTTCTGCAAGTAGAAGATTTGGATTTACAAGTTTTTTCACACCAGTCATTGTTGTAAACATTATATTGCATAAAGGAAGAACACATTTTTTTAAGAAAATTTTTTACCTGTTTTATTGTGTTATTATTTATTGCATTTTTTAACTCAGCAACATTCGAGATATCTTTCCCCGTTTTATTTACCATAGGCCCTTAACTTTGCAATAAGTTCTCTTCCCTGTCTTGTGGGTTCTGCTTTTGATTCTATAAGTATTTCTTTTGCGGACAAAGGTTTTTTATAAAGAAATTCATTTGCATTTTTGTTTTCCGTAATCACACACCCTTCTAACTTTAATCCTACGAAAAGCCCCCTTGCCCTTGAATATGCAAGTATGCCGCTCTTAAACTGTATATCGGTTCCGACTTGTGCATTTCTTCCCAGAGGTCCTGCTGTTGCTGCTGCTCCTGCACCGAGTATAACCTTTCCCCTTAAAAATCTGTCAAGACTTTCATTCCCCATAATAACAAGTATAATGTCCGTTGCCTTTCCTCCTATCTGCCAGCCAAAACTTCCTCCTACGATATTAAATACAGCAGGACTGCTCCACTTGTTTTCATTTTTTGCAAGTAGCACACCCTGTCCGAATTTCCCCCCTATAACAAATCCTCCGCTTACTGTTCCAGGAAATATTGCAATTGCCCTGCATTTTTCTATTAAATAAATAGGGATTGCATTATCAGGCATATTATTCATATCATCAAGAACATCTACTGATTTTTTAATAAGATTTTCCCATCTTTCTTTGCCTCCTGCATACACAAGATCCGCCCACAGTGCAAGTGCCAATAATAGAATAACAAGTTTTTTCATTTTACCCTCCTGTATTCATTGTTTAATGTTTCTATAAAGACATCTGTTATCTCGGCGTCAAATTGTGTTCCCTTACATCCTTTTAGTTCTTCTATCGCCGATTCTTTTGATATTGCGGGTTTATATACCCTGCCTGATATCATTGCATCATAGGCATCTGCAATGGATAGTATTCTTGCCTCAATCAATATTTTAGTTCCTTTGACACCTGTAGGATATCCTTGACCATTAAACCATTCATGATGATGCCTTATTATTTTTCTTACATTTGACAGGAAAGGAATGTCTTTTAGTATTCTTTCGGATTCTATTACATGCTTTTTAACGCAAGCATATTCTTCGTCTGTAAGTTTAAGAGGAAAAGGTTTGTTTAATATTGCATCCGGGATGGCAACCTTTCCTATATCATGTAAAAGCCCTGCAAATTGTAGGTCTGCCACTTTTTCTTTGCTAAGTTTCAGCCGTGCGGCCATTTCAATAGAATAGGCTACTACACTATCTGAATGTCCTTTTACATATTTATCCCTTGCTTCAATTATGGAGCATAATGCTTTTATAGTGCCCAAGTATCCTGACTTTGCCTCTGTATAAAAATGTGTTTTTTCAATTGCAATGAGCACAAGATTTACATATGTAATAATACCCTCAAGGTCATTTTCTGTAAATTCTGAGCCGTCATATTTGTTTGTGAAATTAAGAACTCCGATGGTGGGCCTTGATTTAAGTGCGATATTTAATGCATAAGATGTCTTGTATCTGATATTTAACGGCACCACAATAAAAGAACCAGGTTTATTAAGTATTTCAAATCTTTTGCTTGCGGATGCTTTTTCTATTGATTTTACAAGTACAGGCTTTCCTGTTTTCCATACATATCCGGATACACCTTCTCCAGGTTTTCTTATCTGTCCAATAACCTTTGGGTTTATACTTTCTTTTACAATAAGTGCGTAGTGTTTATCTATTTCTTCTGCAAGCATAAGAGATACATCTTTGCAGTGCAGCAGTTCTGCTCCTTTCTTGACAACCAACTTATATATGGCTTCCATATCATCTGTACTGCTTATCTCTCTGGCAATCTCAGTTATATGGAGTAGTTCTTTGTTTTTCTTTTCCCACTGTAAGGCCATTCCGCAGTAATGCGCAAGAGTTTGTGCAGTATTTAAATCCTTTTTTGTCCAATGCTTGCCCTGCTTCTTATCATTTATATTAAGAACAGCAACGGTCCTACCTTTTTCTATTATGGGAATTAGAATTGAACTTTGATGTTTTTTTAAGTCTGTTTTTTTAACTATTGTCGGATATTTTTTAAAGACTTCATCTATATTGTTTATAAGAATCGGCTTTTGTGTTTTTGCCACAACACCGGCGAGCCTTTTACATATGGGTATACTGCTAATAGTATGCCGAGGTATATTGTGTGCTGGGTCCATTGAACAGGAAATCCTTACCTTAAGACATCCGGTTTTGTCGTCCATTATCATAAGAGAACCTCTTTGAGCACCAAGGCCATCAAGAGTCCTTCTTATTGTTTCTGTTATTTGTTCTGTTTTGGTCTGAATAGAATTTCTCATAAGTAGAAAATATTCTACTGAAAAAATAATTCATAGTCAAGTTATTTTTTAAAAGGACCTGATTTGTTTTCTTGCATTTCTTCAGATTATAAAGTAGAATTATAGTATGCAGTATGAAGAGATTTTAAGAACATTTGAGCAATATGTGATGGGAACATATACAAGGCACCTTGCTGTTTTTGTAAGAGGACGCGGATGCGAACTTATTGATTTAAAAGGTAATAAATACCTTGATTTTTTCCCCGGTTGGGCCGTAAGCGGCATTGGACACTGCCATCCGATGGTTGTTTCTGCTGTAAAAGATCAGGTAAGAAAAATTATACACATTTCCAATAACTATTACTCTGTCCAACAGGGAAAACTTGCAAAAAAAATAATAGAAAAAAGTTTTCCAGGAAGGGTATTTTTTTGTAACAGTGGTGCAGAGGCAAATGAGGGGGCAATAAAAATTTCAAGAGCATTTGGCAATCCAGACAGGTATCAGATAATTTCAATGCAGAACTCTTTTCATGGAAGGACACTTGCAACACTTACAATGACGGGACAGGAAAAATATAAAAAATGTTTTGAACCCCTGCCCGAAGGATTTAAAACTGTTCCGTTCAATGATATTTTTGCAGTCCAAAATGCCATAACGGATAAAACAGTGGGAATAATAGTTGAACCCATACAGGGTGAGGGCGGAATAAATGTTGCACAGAAAGAATACCTGAACCAGATAAGACAGATATGCGATAAAAAGAATATACTTCTTATATTTGATGAGGTTCAGACCGGGATGGGAAGAACCGGAAAAATGTTTGCATATCAACACTACGAAATAAAGCCGGATATAATGACACTTGCAAAAACACTTGGCGGAGGACTTCCAATAGGTGCAGTTGTTGCATCAAAAAAGGTATGTGATGTTTTAAGTCCCGGGATGCATGCCTCAACCTTTGGAGGTAGTCCTCTGGTATGTGCGGCTTCTCTTGCTGTGTTTAAGGCAATAGAGAAAGAACATCTTCTTTCAAATGTTTTAAAAATGTCAGAGTATATCTTTGAAAAGGTTGGCCTGTTAAAGATAAAACATCAAATAATAAAAGAAGTCAGGGGTATTGGCTTAATAATTGGAATTGAACTTAAATGTCAGGGCAAAACAATTGTTGAAAAGTGTTTTGAAAAAAAACTTCTTATAAATTGCACGCAAGGAAATGTTCTTCGTCTTATGCCTGCGCTTGTTGTAACCAAAAAACAGATTGATCAAGGAATTGGGATTCTTGATGAGGTTTTTTCCAGCATATAGGGACTGTGAGCACTCACCACACAAGGTTGCGCACCAGATCCTGAGTGGGTCACACAGCAGACTCTTCAAAAGAGTCTTGCTTTTTATATTTTATCTTGTTCTTTTTCAGGGTTTTTTATATTCTGAATATAAACAGCTTACTATTTTGCATACAAATGATATACACGGCCATATACTGCCGATGAAGGATATAAAAACAGGAGAATATTCAGGTGGGCTTGCGGCAATATACGGATATATAAAAAATGTAGAAAAACAACTCAGGGGTATACCACTTTTGGTCTTTGACAGCGGGGACTTTCTTGAAGGAAGCCCAGAGGATAAGAAAACAAAAGGAGAGACAATGATAAGGCTTTTAAGCAGTGCCGGTTATGATGCAGTGGCAATCGGTAATCATGATTTTGCATATTCAGAACGCAGGCTTTCATTTTTAGAGAGAATTGCAAGTTTTCCATTTCTTTCCTGTAATATATTTTTACGAAGGTTTGAAGTGCAACCTGATTATATTAAGCCTTATAAAGACTTTGATGTCCGGGGTCTGAGGATAAGGGTTGTCGGTATTTCTCATCCTGGAACTGCATTTATGAATGACCCTGCAAATGTTAAAGGTATAAAGTTTGTCAATCCGGAACCGATATTAAAAGATATTCTTAAGGAAAAGGGAAAACAGTTTGATATCTGTATTGTACTTTCGCATTTAGGTTCCAAAGGTGATATAGCCCTTGCAAATAGATTTGATAATATAGATGTTATATTAGGAGGACATGACCACAAAATTTTTGAAGAGCCGTTAAAGGTAGGCCGTCTTCCCACACTTATATGTCAGGCAGGAGCATATGGACAAAGAATAGGAAGGCTTGATATACAGATTGACACGGACCTAAACAGAATCATTAGTTATAAGTATAGTCTTGTTGAACTTAAACCAGAATTATATCCTCCAGATAAAGATATTTTGTCAGAGGCCGAATCTTTCAGGGCAAAAAATTATGATACTGTTATAGGAAAATCTGATGTTCACTTGTGGAGAAAGCGTGGAGTAGAACATCCCGCTGGTAATTTTGTTGCAGATGCCATAAGACAAATATCCGGTTCAGATATATCAATTATCTCAAGCAGCGCAGTAAGGTATGGACTGCCGAGTGGTGAGATTACTTTAAGGGATATATTCTACATATTCCCGTTTGAAGATAGTATAGTATCTGTCCAGATGGATGAGGACAGATTAAAACAGATTTTGGAAAAATCTCTTGATAGGGCAGATATATCGCTCCTGATAAGCGGAATAAGTGTAAGATGGGATATTTCTAAAAAGCGGGGCCATAGAGTCCTAAATATTTCTTTGCCCGAATTGCCTGAGGGAAAGGACCTATACAGGGTTGCGCTTAGCAATTTTTTCTACCGTCGTTTATACCGTCGTTCTAAGCCACCGCCTGAGGTTCTTATAAGGGATGCGATTGTTGAATATGTTAGAGTGGTTATTGATCATCTATACCGTCGTTTTAAATTTTCACATCGTCAGTTTTTCATTTCAATGACTGCAAATATCGTTGCAGATCATTTATACCGTCGTTCTAAGCCACCACCTGAGATTCTTATAAGGGATGCAATTGTTGAATATGTTAAAGGAGTTGGTAAGATTCAATCTGTCCAAACAGGAAGATGGGATATTGTTATTAGTAAAGTGAACATAAACAATGCAAGTATTAAAAAGTTGATGGGTCTACCCGGTATTGGCAAAACACTTGCAGGCAGAATAATTGAATACAGAGAGAAACAGGGAAAATTTAACCATATAGAAGATATAACCAATGTTAAAGGTATAGGAAAGATTAGATTTGAAAAGATACAATCACAGATAACTGTTCAGTAGGCACAAAAAAAGGGGGTAGGGTTGAAAAAAGACTTTTTAAGTTTGAAGGATATGGATAAGGAAAATATAGAGAAAATTTTTGTAATTGCAGAAAAACTTAAAACAAACAGGTTTATGTACAAGAATATTCTTGAAGATAAATCGGTGGTTCTTATATTTCAAAAACCATCTACAAGAACCCGTATTTCATTTGCTATCGGTATAAAAGAACTTGGAGGATTTCCTGTCTATCTTGGTCCTGAAGAAGTGGGTATAGGGCAAAGAGAGGAGGTAAAAGACATTGCGAGGGTCGTTTCAAGATACGCACACTGTATTGTAGCGAGGGTTTTTTCTCATAATGATATTGAACAGATGGCTGAATATTCAAGTGTTCCTGTTGTAAATGCACTAAGCGACAGGGAACATCCCTGTCAGGCACTCGGGGATATATTTACTATGTTAAGGTTAAGAAGAAAGTTAAAAGGGCTTAGTTTAGGATGGATAGGAGACGGAAATAATGTTCTTCATTCTCTTCTTTATGGCTGTGCATATATGGGTATAAATATAGTATGCGCCACCCCTTGTGGGTATGAACCGATGAGTGATATTGTGAAAGATGTTAAAAAGATTGCCGTTAAACATAAGTCAAGGATTGTCCTTACAAATAACCCAAAAGAAGCTGCACTGATGTCAGACTTTTTATATACTGATGTATGGACAAGTATGGGAATGGAAAAACAGGTTGAGGCAAGAAAAAAAGCATTCAAGGATTTTCAAGTTAATGCACAAATCTTAAAACTTGCAAGACCAACCTGCAGGGTTATGCACTGTCTTCCAGCGCACAGAGAGGAAGAAATAACAGATTGGGTTATAGAGGGGCGTCAGTCTGTGGTGTTTGAACAGGCAGAAAATAGACTCCATGTCCAGAAGGCTATACTTGCCATATTGATGGCAAAGACCAGATAACCTGTCAAATAAAAAAGGAAAATTATGGAGAAGATTAAAAAAATTGTTCTTGCATATTCGGGTGGGCTTGATACATCTGTGATATTAAAGTGGTTAAAAGAGAAATATAATGCAGAAATTATAGCCTTTTGCGCCGATGTAGGGCAGGAAGAAGAATTAAAGGGGTTGAAAGAAAAGGCAATAAAAACAGGTGCAGACAGGTGTTATATATTAGACCTTGTTGAAGAGTTCGCAGGAGATTTTATATTTCCTATGATAAGAGCCGGTGCTATATATGAAAATCAGTATTATTTAGGAACATCTATTGCAAGGCCTTTGATTGCAAAAAAACAGATTGAAATTGCAAAAGCCGAAAAAGCAGATGCCGTAGCACATGGTGCTACAGGGAAAGGAAATGACCAGTGCAGATTTGAATTTACATATTATGCCTTAAAACCCGATATAAAGATTATCGCCCCCTGGAGAGAATGGGAATTCAGGGGAAGAAAAGACCTTATAGGATATGCCAAAACACATAACATTGCCGTTCCTGTAACGAAACAAAAACCATATTCAACAGATAGGAACCTTCTTCATATATCATATGAAAGCGGTATTCTTGAAGATCCCTGGAATGAGCCTCCTGAAGATATATTCATACTTTCAGTATCACCGCAAGATGCCCCTGATAGATTTGAACATATTACACTTGATTTTGAGGACGGCAATTGTATTGCCTTAAATAATAAAAAAATATCACCGGCAAACATAATAAAAAATTTAAACAAAATTGGTGGGAAAAATGGCATTGGTAGAACAGACACAATAGAAAATAGATTTGTGGGTATGAAAAGCAGAGGCGTATATGAAACCCCTGGTGGTGCAATACTTCATTTTGCACACAGGCAGATAGAAACCCTTACACAAGACAGGGAGATTATGCACTTGAAAGATAGCCTGATACCAAAGTACTCAGAACTTATATACTACGGGTTTTGGTTCAGTCCCGAAAGGATTGCTCTACAGTCCTTTATTGATTGCACACAAAAAAATGTGACTGGAACTGTTCGGCTAAAACTTTATAAAGGAAATATTATCTTAGCGGGAAGAAAATCAGTTTTTTCGTTATACAATCCCAGGATTGCTACTATGGAATCTGACAAGGGCGCATACAACCAAAAAGATGCAGAAGGATTTATAAACTTAAATGCAATAAGGCTAAAAGCATGGGCAAGGGTGAGAACAATAGCAGATAACCTGCCTGATGACGCCTGAGAGGTGGAGCCTTCAGAGGCGAAGTTTTTGTTGGGCCTGATCAAGGATTGGTGGCAAGAATTCAAACAATTCGGCAGAAGATTATCGATCGTGCATACTACCTTTCAATTCACGTGATATGTAGGTTTAAGAAGAATGCCGACGTCATTATTATCACAGTATACACGTTAACTTGAGGATCTATGATTTGCGAGTTTTGCGGTGGTGGCACCGAAAAAAAGAAGATTAAACGTCAGCATTGGCTGCGTGGCCATCTTTATATCGTTGAGAACGTAGAGGCGGAAGTATGCATTGAATGCGGTGAGCGTTATTTTCATGCCACCATTCTTGATGCCATTGACCACTACCTGTCTACGGAGCATCACGTGAAAGATCGGCTTAGTGTCGAAGTAGTGAGCATGATTTAGCCTATCTGGTTCAACAAGGCATTGCACCGGAGTGTTTCTATCGTTGCGCCCGGTAAGCTAATTTGATATGTAGTAGGTAGGGGGAAAAATCTTAAAGATGTCAGACAAAAAAGCAGAAACAAGAGAAGGCTAAAATAGAGGAGGAAAAATGTTTGATAAGATAAAACAGGCAATGGAGATGCAAAAAAAAGCAAGAGAGATACAGAAAGAACTTGCAAGTTCAAGAACAGAAGCAGTCCGTCTTGATGGGAAGATAAAGGTTGTCATAAGCGCTGATTATAAGGTTCAAGATGTGACAATAGATCGATCTGTTCTTTCACAAGATAACAAGCACATTTTAGAGCAGGCAATAAAAGAATGTTTTCAAGAAGCCTTGAAAAAAGTACAGGATATAGCAATGGCAAAAATAAAAAAAATCACAGGCGACGTTGATATAGGTTCATTATTAAGGTAAAAATGATATATCCGGAAAGGAAAGAGTTCTTAAAACTTTCAAGACAGGGAAATCTTATACCTGTTTATAGAGAGATTGTTGCAGACCTTGAAACCCCTGTATCTGCATTCTTAAAAATTGACAGATCCCGGTTTAGTTATCTTCTTGAGTCTGTTGAGGGTGCAGAGAAGATTGCAAGATATTCGTTCATCGGAACACAACCCTCACTTATGGCATATTCTTATAAAGATACAGTTATATTTGAAAAAAGAGGCAAAAAAACGCAGGTTAAAACTGCCGACCCTTTGAAAACAATTATAAGTTTAATGTCTGTCTATAAGTTTGTTTCTTCTGGCACACTCCCTCGTTTTTGCGGCGGACTTGTAGGATATATAGGGTATGATATGGTAAGAACCTTTGAAAAATTACCAGAAAAAAATCAGGACACACTGAATCTGCCGGACTGTGTCTTTATGTTAACAGATACCATCCTTATATTTGACCATATAGACCACAAAATAAAGATAGTCTGCCTTGCATATACAGATAAAAACCCTGATGAGACCTATAATAATGCCATAAAAAAAATAGATATAATAATACAAAGATTAAGAAAACCCCTGTATCTTAAAACTACACATTCAATAAAAATTACAAATGCCAAAGTGAAGGCAAATTTTACAAAAAAGAGTTTTGAGAAACAGGTAAGAAAAGCAAAGGCTTATATAAATGCAGGAGATGCAATTCAGATTGTTCTTTCACAGAGGTTTGAGACGCCTGTCAAATGCCCGCCTTTTGATATTTACAGAGCGCTTCGTTCGGTTAATCCTTCTCCGTATATGTATTATATAAAAATGCCGCAGGTAAATATTGTTGGTGCTTCCCCTGAGGTTTTTGTAAGATGTGAAAACAAAATTGTAGAGGTAAGGCCCATTGCTGGAACAAGACCGCGCGGGCTGAGCGAGGCAAAAGATAAAAGACTTGAAAAAGAACTGCTGAATGACCCGAAAGAATGTGCCGAACATATTATGCTTGTTGATTTAGGGAGAAATGATATTGGAAGAATATGCAGGTATGGTTCGGTAAAAACACTTGAGTTTATGGTTATTGAAAAATATTCACATGTTATGCATATTGTAAGTGATTGTAAAGGGGAACTTTTAAAAGGCAAAACACTTATAGATGTGGTAAAGGCTACATTTCCCGCAGGGACTGTAAGTGGTGCTCCGAAGATAAGGGCGATGGAAATTATTGAAGAACTTGAAAATGTCCGACGCGGCCTTTATGCGGGTTGCATAGGTTATTTTAGTTTTTCGGGAAATCTTGATACCTGTATTGCAATAAGAACAGCAATAATAAAGAATAACAGGGCTTATGTGCAGGCAGGCGCCGGTATTGTTGCAGACTCTGTTCCTTCAAAAGAATACTATGAAACAGTGAATAAGGCAGAGGCAATGTTAAAGGCAATAAAAATTGCAAACGAAGGGTTAGAATAATAATATGCTTATAATGATAGACAACTATGATTCATTTACATACAACCTTGTCCAGTATTTCGGTGAATTAGGACAAAAACTGAAGGTGTTTAGAAACGATGTGATAACCGTAAAAAATATTGCATTATTAAAGCCAGCCGGCATTGTAATATCTTCCGGTCCTTGCACCCCGAAACAGTCAGGAATTTCCTGTGATGCAATAAGAGAATTGGGCAAGAACATACCCATACTCGGTGTATGTTTGGGACATCAGTGTATAGGAGAGGTCTTTGGAGGAGAAGTTGTAAGAGCAAAAAAACCTGTGCATGGAAAAACATCAAAAATTTATCACGATGGAAAGGATTTATTTAAAAAAATAGAAAACCCATTTGAGGCAACAAGATACCATTCACTTATTGTAAAAAGAGAAACACTGCCTTCTGTTTTAACGATAACTGCATGGACAAAAGAAGGGGAAATAATGGGATTGAAACACAAGGAATTCCCGATATGGGGCGTCCAGTTTCATCCCGAGTCCATACTTACAAAGGTTGGGAAAAGTGTGTTAAAGAATTTTTTGAAATTAAACAAGTAAGGTATGAAATTTTATAATAAAAATATCAAAAGCGACACAAGTACCTGGCTTCTTCTTATAATATTTGTTGCACTTGTGTTTGCGCTGTATCTTATTACAAAGTGGGGTGCGCTAAAAACCGACCCTCTTTCACAGGCTCTGGAGGGGAAAATTACGGGGCAGTATGCCGAAGAATACAATAAAGAAAGAATGAAGATGTTGCAGCCGACGGATAAAGAAAAGATAAAACAGGCAAAGGTAGGATTAAGGGACGGATATTTCTGGATAAAACTCGGAACAGATATGCAAAAAAAAGCACAGCAACATAAAAAAAGGGGAATAAAAAGTTCGTT
>BBPG01000467.1_pt13 | contig 13633 bp, 17 predicted proteins | sample 1343651 | NCBI WGS metagenome assembly BBPG01 (sample SAMD00019091, study PRJDB2971) | groundwater metagenome | biome: freshwater biome; feature: mineral spring; material: ground water | place: USA: CA, Sonoma | collected 2012-06 | depth surface m | reverse complement strand
AAAAGAGGAAGAACATTATCACCGAAAAAATCAGGGCTTTTTGTTTCTGCCTCTTTCCTTCTTGCAAAATAATCTTAATTCTTTCTACCTGAATCAGCATTCGCTATTTTTGTTACAGCCTCCAAAAATATTTTTCTAATTTAATTTCCTGTCATATTTTTTGCTTATAACGCTGCAAATTACCTGTTTTTTCCCAGAGCAAATCGGCGGGAAAAAGTCGGGTGCAGTGATTTGTTAAATGGTCTTTGTTATATCTTTCGCCCATTCTTTTGCTCTTTGAATATTTGTATCCGTATTCTTTTTTAGTGGGTCACGAAAATCAATTTCGCCTAAAATTTGATTTCCTTCTAAAGCCTTCTGCATTTTCTCAAAAATCTTTCCTTTACCCCCGCCATGGCAACAGAATAATGCTATTTTTTTATTTGATAGCGAGCAAGTTGAAAGAAAAGTGTTGAGAGGTGGCGTATAAGTCCATGCCCAGACGGGAGTCCCAATGAACAAAACATCATAGTCTTGGGGATTATTCTCAAAAGCAAGCAATTCGGGTTTTGTTTTCATCATTGCTGCTTTTCCGCCCCAGACATATTTCATAAAGCCTTTTGACTTCATTTCTTTTTTTGGCTTTAATTCCAGAATATCTGCATCTATTGCTTCAGCAATACTCTCTGCAATAAGCTTTGTATTACCTTCGAAAGAATAAAAGACAACTATCATTCTCATAATATTTTCTCCATATAACGCTCAAGCTCACCAGTGGCTATGAAGCGCAGCGGAATAGCGGTCAGGTGCAGTGCCTTAGATGTTATAACTTCATCCAACAATTCGTAACGCAAAATACGGAATAATATTAAAAACAAATATAGCTACTTTAAAAAAAGTAAAACCTGCATAATGAATTGCATTGAACTGCTCAACCGAAATCTTGAACCACTTACTATGCATACGGTAAACCCAATCATGAGCAAATGCCAAGAATAAAAACCACCATATCAACAATCCCATATTAATTACAGCGCACCACCCTAGCACTCCACGCAATATATCAACCGTCATTTGCCCCCTCCTTTTTTTGCAAACATTTTATTATTTATTTTATCTAACGCCGAAAATCACCTGCCAAAAAGCGCCAGCTTCTTGGTCGGGTGCAGTGATTTGTTGGGTGCTCCTGCTAAAACCTTTGCCTTATTTTTTGTTATTTTCTTAATTTTCTTCCTTTTTTGTATCTTTGCATAGAACTGGTGCAAATCACTAACATCTTTAATTATTTTCTCAATCTTTGTCATTTTTTAATCTCCCTATATCTACTCTGTCCTGGTCAGAATTTCTAAGCTCTTTCATCCAAATAAGGTCAGCCTTATTTATTATCCGTATTCTACCTTCTTCCCACTCCTCTTCAATTGAGTCAGCAATTATCCTCTTGTGCTTTTCTTCATTTCCAAGCAGAATATCCACAGCCAAATGTTCTTCTCCCTCCGTTTTCATAAATCTATGTAGCGTCAGAGCAATATTCTTAAATTTCCATGGTTCTGCTGATTCAAAATACCCGAGCTTTTCAAGCAATCCTCTAACATCGTTGATTTCCTCTGACATTATCAAAAAATCTATATCTTTCGTAAATCTCGGTTCGTCATGTAACGCCATTGCTATACCACCGATTACTGAATATTTGATATCGTTCCTTGAGAATTTACGCACAATGGAAAAGAGTTCATCATACAGATTCATTCATTTTTCTCCTATGACCTAACGATAGAACTCACCTGCGTAAATGATGCAACCAAGTAACAGAATACAAAATAGAAAACCGACAATAATTTTGATTAACCCTAAAAATCTGCAATTTTTCATAATTTTATTTTTCCTGATCACCCAGGTCTCGTTTTATCTTCTCTTCCACCAGATGGAAGTTGGCTCTGTCCAGGGTATAGACCACGGTATCGGGACGATTTTTTATCTCGCTGGTAAGCTGGTTATCCTTGAGCTTAATCACTCCCAGGAGCTTAACCGAACTTTCCAGCGCTTTCTTGAGAAGGAAAATGAACTTCTCGGAGAATAGCTCCATTTTGCCGATCTCATCAATGACAAGGAAGCTATTCTTCTCAAGAGCTTCCTCAATGGCTCCTCCCGCTACTTCCTCTAAGTCTCTAAGGTTCACTCCATATTTTCCCACCCGGTAAGGACTGTTGAAGTTCACAGAAGCCAGTGTTCCTCTCTTTCCACTGAGGGTAACAATCTCAAATCCCTGGCGGATGCCTCCCTTTCTCGCTTCCTGAGTATAGAAACCACCGGCATCCAGCTCAAAGTCTTTGATGACCTTCTTGATTAATGTTGTCTTCCCAACACCCGGGCGGCCAGTCACCAAAATATTCTTCATTTACCTCTTATTTTTTAGGGAGCGGCTTGAACTTAAATAAATTCAATTGTGCTTGGTGGCTTCGGAGTTATGTCAAATAGAACTTTTATTACCTGAGGAACCTCTTCTGTAATCCTATCTCTGATTTTCTCTAAGATTCGCCACGGAACCCTGGTAACGGATGCTGTCATAGCATCCTTACTCTCTACCGACCTGACCACTATAATATTACCAAAAAAGCGCTTTCCTCCTCGAATACCTGTGGCCTTATCCTTCAATAAGACAGCAAATGCCTGAAATGGTCGCAGTTCCTTAATCTCTTCTTCCACTATCTCTGTGGCTTGCCTCAGAACCTTAATCCTCCGGGGTGTCACCTCGCCTATTATTCTGGTTGCTAACCCGGGCCCGGGAAAGGGCATCTGTTTATAAACTCGTTGTGAGAATCCTAATTGCTTCGCCACTTGCCTTACTTGATGCTTAAAAATTTCTCGCAAGGGCTCTACGACTTTAAAACCAAATCGTTTTTTTGGGTCAATTCCTATTTGCTTTAAGACATTATGTTGAGTCTTGATATTATCCTTAGTTTCAATAACATCAGCAGCAATAGTGCCCTGAATTAATGACTCTACTTTATTTTGCTTAATTGCTTTACCCAGGGTTTTATAAAAGACCTGGCGGAAGGCTTTTCGTTTTTCTTCAGGGCTTTCTTTTCCTTTTATAGCCTTGAAAAAATCCTTTTGTGCCTTTATTATCTTTACAGTTACCCCAAAGGGTTTAAGTCCCTCCCTGACTATTTTTTTATCACTTTCTCTCATCAGGCCATCGTCTATAAAAAGTATAACTGCTTTTTTGCCCAATGCCTTGTAAGATAGAAGAGCACACGTCATGCTATCAACACCACCTGAGGTGGCAACCAAAGCTCCTCCATTCCCTGCTTCTTTTTTTATCTCTTCCAACTTTTCATTGATAAATCGCTTTGCATTGAATTTCATTTCCTCACCTCCTAATTCCTTATGGCGAACTGTATAAGTATTCACTTTGCTCTGCTCTTGCCACTAAGTTAAGTGAGCACAGCCCTAAAAAAATACCTGCAAGCAAAATTATCTTTTTCATCTTTACCCCCTGCTCCTCTTTATATTCCATAATTCCTCCTTTTCTTATTGTTTAATACCCCTCTAAGAAAAAGAATAAATATCAATTTAGCCAGGTGAGGAAAGGTTATTAAGCGAGCAGTGAATATTTTCTTTGTTATTCTTAGCACAGTAGGAAAATTATAGTAGCTCCTACCTATACGACGTCTAATATCCCCCAACTTTTCTAATGGGTATTCCATGGAACACACTATATTGTTTTCACCTACATAATAACCTGTTGAACTGGAGATAAGGTCATTTAGAGGGGAGTATTTTTCTGTTCTCAGTAAACTGAGACTAATGGTATCCAATTTGAGCTCCCTGGCAAAATAGGCAATCTCCAGCATTTCTGACTCACTTTCTCCTATACATCCAATAATAAAATAGCCATGGATATAAAAATTTGTTTTCCTGATCTTGGCAAATGCTTTCTTGGCTAAAGTAGTATCAAAACCTTTTTGCATTGCTTTTAAAGTTTTATTCTGGGCTGATTCAATTCCTATTGTAAGTATCTTAAAACCTGCCTTAAACATCTTCTTTAAGACTTGCGGATGCTTATAAATTTCAAGTCTTAAGGCAACCATAAATGTCTTTTTAATACCTTCGGCAATTATCAAATTGCAAATTTCTTCAACCCTTTTCATATCTATGGCAAAATTGTCATCTACTATAAAAACAAACCCGGCATCAATAGTCTTTAATTCTTCAATAACAGAGCGCGCTGACCTGGCGCTCCAATCCCTTTTCTGCCCCAAAGGATTATTAGTAAAAGTGCAAAATTTACAATTATAAGGGCACCCTCTGGAAGTTGAAATAAAGTCCATGCCCAGGCCAAGGTCTATATCTCCATATAAAAGTCTATAATTAGCCCGCCTCATCTTTCTATTAGGATAGATGGCATCATTCAACGAGTGAAGGTCGCGAACTTTATTATGAATAATTTTTCCGTCTTCACGGTAAGAAATGCCGGTAATCTCCCCAAGAGATAGCCCCGAGACTATGTCCCGAATAATTTCCTCCCCGTCTCCTCTGACAATAATATCTATATTAGGGGCTGCGGCAAAAAGCTCTTCTACATGAACCGTAGCGTCTCTTCCTCCTACAATGACCTTGATATCGGAAGAAATTTGAGCAATAATATTTATAGCGGCCTCTCGCTGGTAATCCCAGTTTACAGACAAGCAGACTAAATCAGCTTCCTTAAGGAAATCATTCAGGTTTGGCTCAAATCGCATATCAATAAGGGTAACCTTCTCAACCAGGGATTCTAAAACAGTAGCAATATATTCCAACCCAATAGGAGGACAATATTTTTTTTCCGGAACCCCTTCCTGATGAGGATAAACACAGAGGACATTATTATAAAACTTTTTCTCTCTACCTAACACCTCTACCTCCCATAACTACATCTATTATTTTCTAACTGATACGATTTCAGATAACGGTATCGGTGTATGCGAAGTCCCGAAGGGATTTGCGAATCTCATCAGGGATTACGCAAACCCGAAGTTTGGGTAAGTGCCGAAGGCACGAAGCCAGATACGCTCTGTTATCGGATGTAATGCCTTCTATTCACAAGATTCTTTAAAGATTGCTTTTACTGCCTTAATTTCATCCTCTGAAGTATTATGAAAGTGGATTTCCATCTGATGCTTAGGCCATTTTCCTGTGCACTTGCGAAACAAATATACCAGCTCTGCCTCTACTGCTTCTACATAGTCCCGACTTTCGTTTGGGAAGTGCCATATTAAGATGTCAACTTCGCTTAAGTCCTTCCACTTATACCCGTGGTAGCCACCTTTTCCTTGTGCCTTTAGACCATATCTCAAACGACTTTGGATGCTTTGAGACGTTACACCGACATAGATGACTTCCGATCCAGATTTGACTACATATAGTTTAGGTAGCTTATTCTTTGTATCAGGTGGCGTGAAGCTCTTCACCTTGTGTCCACTCATCTCTATGGATGCTATTTTCCTATTTTTCAACATGATTCGATACCTTTGACAATTCTTGACTTGCATTCTTGTTTAAAATATCCGAACCACTTCGTTTACATCATTAGATGCTTGCTATTTAACAGGGTTTATACATGACTGTTTGCTCCACTTGGGAGTCTGTGGGATTATATCATATTTTTACCTTTTTACTATAACTAATTTTCTCATTTATAATGGAGTAGGGGATAAATACTTGCAAATTCTTACAGATAGTGATATTTTTAAGCGCAATAGACTTTCTGGTGAACCAAAGTGAGTACAATAGTAAAGAGGGTTATCTGGGGCAAAAACCCGCGACAGACGCTGTTGCGCGCTCTAATTCTAACAATAGTCTGTTTTGTAGTGTTCGGGTTTATACTCTTGCCGATTCGCATAACGGGTATCAGCATGGAGCCCGCTTATCGTGATGGTTCCGTCAACTTCGTGAATACTCTGCGCTACCGATTCCGTGAGCCTGCCCGGGGAGATGTAGTGGCTATTAGGCTGGCCGGGAGACAGATTTTATTACTTAAGAGAGTCGTGGGCTTGCCCGGGGAACGGCTGATGTTTAAGAAAGGCACTCTTATCATAAATGGACACCTAACTCCGGAGCCTTATCTAAAGAGCAGCTACGATTGGACCACGCCTGAGGTGGAGATTAGCTTAGATGAGTTTTTCGTGGTTGGTGACAACAGGCAGATGCCTCCTGAGGCTCATGATTTCGGGCGAGTCCAGCGTCACCGAATTGCAGGAGGACCCCTGTTTTGAAGAAGATTGTCCTGACTTTAATATTCTTGCTCGTTATCTCCTTTATCGTTGTCCTTATTGTTACCCGTCATAATGATGAACGACAAATTCATGGTTACTTAATTTCCCTGGCGGCTATGCTGTCTAAATCAATAAATGGAGGTGGGATTGTAGCTCTGGCTGAAATCCATAGGATAGGGGCGTTTTTTACTGATGACTGCCGAATTGTGGTGGGCGACTCCATCCCGGAAATTCATGGGCGGGAAGCACTTATTGCCACAATTTATCAGATAAGAAAGATGGTTGCTGATGAGGTAGAAGTTGCTTTTCACGATGTTTCCATTACCATAAGAAAAAATAAAGTAACGGCTATATCTATCAAGACTGCCGTAGTAACCCACGCATCCGCCAGAGAAATACGGGATATTGAAATGCACTGGGAAAAAATAGAGGAAAGGTGGAAAATTGCAGAGGCTAAGGCTATTCCTATTCTCTATTGAGATAAATCTTGGCTCCAACGGGGTTAGAGTGTTTTCATAATGGCAAGAAATGCTTCCTGCGGAATGTTCACTTTGCCCAATGTCTTCATTCGTTTCTTGCCGCGCTTTTGTTTCTCCAGTAGCTTCCTTTTTCTTGTTACATCCCCACCGTAGAGCTTTTCGGTAACGTCTTTCCTAAAGGATTTAACTGTCTCCCGGGCTATAATGTTACTACCAATAGCTGCCTGAATAGCAATGGGAAACTGTTGCCTGGGAATTACTTCCTTGAGTTTTAATGCAAGCGCTCTACCTCTCTCCTGCGCCTTCTCTCTGGGCATAATGCAGGTAAGTGCGTCTATCTTCTCGCCATTCAGTAGAATATCAAGTTTGACAACGTTTGCTTCTCTATAGCCAATATCTTTATAATCAAGAGAGCCGTATCCTCGCGTTATGGACTTAATCCTATCATGAAAATCTACTATTATTTCACTCATTGGAATCTCAAAGGTGATAACAACTCGTGTGGGGTCAAGGTAGCTGGTGCTGATGTAGGTACCTCCTCTCCCCTTACAAAGTTTTATCAATGCTCCCATGTACTCATCCGGAGAGAAAATCTTTATCCTGACAAACGGCTCTTCCGTCTTCTCTATTTCCTGGGGTGGAGGAAACTTTGCTGGACTGTCAATAAGCACAGTCTTTCCCCTAATTTTTATTTGATAACACACACTCGGTGCTGAGGAAATAAGGTCAAGGTCGTATTCTCTTTCCAGCCGCTCCTGAACAATCTCCATATGAAGCGGTCCAAGAAATCCACAGCGAAATCCAAACCCTAATGATGATGAGGTTTCTGGCTCATAGGTAAAAGAAGGGTCATTAAGGTTTAATTTGTCAAGCGCCCCCCTTAATAATGGATAATATTGGGATTCTATTGAGTGAATAGCCGAAAAAACCATTGGCTTTGCCGGTTTGTATCCTGCAATTGGTTCTTCTGCAGAGTTGAGACTGGAAACTATTGTATCTCCAATACGAGCGTCTTGAATGTTTTTAATGTTGGCGGTTAAATATCCAACTTCGCCGCAAGTCAAGGATTCTTTTTTTTCCATCTTCAATTTGAAGATGCCTGTCTCGTTAACCTCAAATTCCTTTCTATTGGAAAGAAACTGCACCATATCGCCTTTCTTTACCGCACCGGAAGCTATTTTAAGATAGACGACAACGCCTTTGTATGTATCAAAGGTGGAATCAAATATCAGTGCTTTAAAATTAGAGCTTTTGTTTTCATTGCTGCACTTCGGAGGTGGAATGTATTCTACGATTGCCTCAAGCAATTCAGCAATGCCGGTGCCTTCTTTGGCGCTAACCAGAAGGCATGGAGCATCATCAAGCTCATGAATACCGGCAAGCTCTTTCTTCACTAAATCCACATCTGCATTTTCCATATCAATCTTGTTGATTACAAGTATGATGCGTAATTTATATTCTATTGCCAGGTAAATGTTTGAAATCGTCTGCGCCTGTAATCCCTGAGCAGCATCAACCACTACCAGGGCACCCTCACAAGCAATCAGGCTGCGGGAGACTTCATGACTGAAGTCCACATGCCCCGGCGTATCAATCAGATTTAGAGTATATTGCTCTCCGTCACGGGCAAGATAGTTAATTTTTATTGTCTTGGATTTAATGGTAATGCCTCGCTCGCGCTCCAGGTCCATGCTATCAAGCACCTGCTCGCGAAATTCTCTTTCCTTAATAGTATGAGTGTACTCAAGAATCCGATCGGCAAGAGTGCTCTTACCGTGGTCAATGTGAGCAATAATGCAGAAATTTCTAATTTTACTGGCTGAATTTTCCATATTTTTGTATATTATCCAGGTGGCCAGCTCAGTGTCCTTCCTCCTAAAAGATGAAAATGAAGATGGTCAACTGCCTGTCCGGCATCCGGGCCGGAGTTTGCGATAACCCTGAATCCACACTGGTAGACAGAAAACTCACGGGCAATTTTACTAAAAGTGAGATAAATTTTTCCAACTATCTCTTTATCCTCCTCTTTCAAGGATGTTATTCCTGAGATATGTTTCCTGGGAATAATAAGAATATGAACCGGTGCCATAGGATTTATATCTTTAAATGCAAGGATGTCGTCATCTTCATAAACAATTTCGCCTGGCACTTCTTTTGCTGCAATTTGACAGAACAAACAATTTTTCATTTTTTATCACCTCCGGGTTGACGAAGCATATCACAGAGAAGAAAAAGGAGCAAGGAGCTCAAATGCCATTTCTACTTGACAGAAGGTAGATACTAATGAGAAAAGGATTTAAAGATTCAATAAAAGACACAAAGGCACAGAGAAGTGTCAAAGGATAGATGTCAATGGCTTGTGAAAATCTGATTATAAAAAAGGAAGAAAGTTATGCTGTAGTAACCATTAATCGCCCTAAAGCTAACCAGTTGAATATTGCTACCATTGAAGAGCTTGGTAAGATACTTGGTGAGCTTGAAGAGGATAGAAATATAAAGGTGATTATTATTACCGGGGCAGGAGAGAGCTTTTTCTCGGCCGGCGCTGACCTTGCTGATATAATTAGAGCAAAAAATATTGCTGAAGCTCTCATGATGGGGCAGGATATGTGCAATCAAATTGAGCGATGCAGTAAGCCGGTAATTGCTGCTGTTGGTGGCCATGCTTTAGGAGGGGGCTGTGAATTAGCCATGGCCTGTCACTTTCGGATAATGAAAGAGGGCGCTCGTATTGGCCTGGTGGAATCCAGTCTGGGAATCATACCGGGATGGGGCGGAACACAGCGAATGCCGCGACTTATCGGTCGGGCTAAAGCTCTGGAATATATGATACTTGGCACTAAAATAACTGCTGATGAAGCTCTCAGGGTAGGATTGGTAAATAAATTAGCAAAAAAAGTGGAAGTGATTGATGAGGCTAAAAAGCTTGCTCAAAAGCTTGCTAAACGATCTCCTCTTGTAACCAGAACTCTTATCTTTTGCGTCAACAAGGGATTAAATAGCACTCTTGATGAAGGATTGGTGATAGAAAGGGAATCTTTTATTAAAGTGGCTAAGACCAGAGAGGCAAAGGAAGCCGTTCAGGCTTTACTTAAAAAAAACGGAAAATCCGTATGTTGACATTAGGGTATATTTCATGTAAATTACTTTGAATAATGTGAGGTTAGAAGATTAGGAAAACGGCAGAATTAATTTGGGCAAAAAGGAGGTGAGAAAAGCATGCCTGCGGTTCTGCTCGGATAAAAGTAATAAGTAATTCCAGATAGGCAAAGGAAGTGAAGGTGTGATTCCTTTCGCTGCCCCGCAACGGTGATTCCGCCTACTGGCGGAGAGTCCGGTCCATTGCTTATCCTGGAAAGTATTCTCGAGGGAGGAGAAAAATGAGCAAGTATTTAAGGAAATTTGTTTTTGGGATTGCGCTGGTGGGGATTCTTGTCTCTACAGCGGGGATTAGTCGGGCAGAAGTGCCCGTTTTTGATTTGGGCGAGATAATAGTAACTGCTACCCGCCGGGAAGCGACAGTAGCAGAGCTGTCCAGTTCAGTTACGGTAATTAGTGCTGAGGAAATTGCCGAGGGGGGAGAAACAACAGTTTTGGAGGCGCTGCGCGGTCTTCCCGGGTTAGATGTAGTTCAAAGCGGAGGGCCGGGGGCACTTACCTCAGTCTTTCTAAGAGGAACTAACTCAGGTCATACTCTCGTATTGGTGGATGGAGTAAAGGTGAACAGTCCCACCACTGGTATGTTTGACTTTGCCCACCTGACGGTGGATAATATTGAGCGGATTGAGATTGTCCGCGGTCCTCAAAGCACCCTTTATGGTTCGGATGCCATAGGTGGGGTAATCAATATCATCACTAAAAGAGGGGTGGGACCTGCCCGGTGGGAATTCTTGGTTGAGCCTGGCTCCTTTGGCACTCGTCGGGTATCACTTGCCACCTCAGGCAGTGTTGAACCATTCCACCACTCCTTTAGTATCTCCAACTTTGTCACCGATGGAATATCACGGGCAAAGGTTGGGGTAGAAGATGATGGCTCTGAAAACACATCTCTTTCTGCCCGTTTTGGCTTTCCTGTGTTTGAAGATGCAGAATTAGACTTTACCCTGCGCCACACCGATGCCAGCGTTGACCTTGATGCTTTAGTTTGGGGTGTGGGCCTTGTTGACGACCTGAATTACACCAGCGATAGGGAATCTCTGATTTTCTCCGCTAACTTCAACCAGTTGCTCACCGAGAGATGGAGCCATAAGGTGAACACCTCCATTAGTGACGAAAGCTTGGAGAACAAAGACCCTGACACGCCATGGCATAATTTCAAGCTGGATACTCGCATAAGCACCATCAATTGGCAGCATGAATTTGCGGCAGGAGAGACGAGCACTTTTATCGCCGGTATTGAGCGGGAGAAGCAGGAAGGAGTCTCTAAAGGTGGGGACCCGTTAGTGGAAAATTTTGATAAGTCAATTACTAACCGGGGTTACTACCTTCAGCATCAATGGAATTTAGAAGAAAAGTTTTTTCTCATTACCGGTATCAGGATAGATGACCACGAGACCTTTGGCAGCGATACTAATTACAACATAGGTATCGCTTATCTTCTTCCGGAGGCGCCGGTAAAATTAAGAGGAAACTGGGGCACTGCCTTTAAAGCCCCTACTCTTAATGACCTCTTCTGGCCCGCTACTCCCTGGAGTGCCGGTAACCCAGATCTTTTGCCCGAAGAAAGCACCGGTTACGACTTAGGCATAGATTTCTGGGGCGAGCGATTCCATATAGGAGCAACTTATTTTCATAATGACATTGAGAACTTAATTGCCTGGGCAGAAGTAAGGCCCTGGTTTTGGACCCCGAGCAATGTGGATGAAGCAAGAACAGAAGGAATAGAGTTAGAGGTTTCTTTTCTGCCCGCTGAAAATATGAGGGTAACGGCTAACTACACCCACACTGATACTGTGGTTTTAAAGGGTGTGCATAAAGGAAATGAATTAGCCAGAAGGCCGCAGATTAAGCATAGCCTCAGCTTCAACTACTGTCCCGTGGAGAGAGTCAATCTAAACTTGCACTTTAACCATATTGGCGCTCGCTGGGACGATGCCGCAAATACAGAAAGATTGGATAGTTACACCCGCGTTGATTTTGCTGCCTCTCATGACTGGACGGAGGACTTCCAGCTTTTTCTGCGTGGTGAAAATATCTTCAACGAGGACTATGAGGAGGCAAGGGGCTATGGAACTCCGGGAGCTTCTGTCTTTGCTGGAGTAAGAGCAGTTTTTTAAAGGTAGCTTGACGGCAACCAGAGATGTGGGTAAAATCTAATCCAAATGAATACTTTACCACCAAAAGGATTAATTACGGCTCTTATTACTCCATTGAACAGCAGTGGGGGAGTAGATAAAGAGAGTCTTGGGACACTTGTTGAGTCAATTATCCCTCATTCAGATGGAATTCTTGTCGGAGCAAGCATTATAGGGGAATGGTTTCTTCTTGAAAATAATCACCGCTTTGAGTTAATTAGGTTGACATTGGAAATGGTAGCCGGCAGAACCAATCTTTTTGTGGGAATTACAGGTGAGGATTTAGAGGATACCAGAGAAAACATAAAGAAGTTGAAAAAAGAAATTGACAGGCTTGACTATCGGGGAAGAATATTTCTTTTTGACTGCCCTCTATGGTATCACGGCAATCGTGGATTAAGTGATAACTACCTTGAATTAGGGAAGCTGACAGAGCATCCCTTTATTCTTTACAACAATCCACTACTCATCATGAAAAGGAAAGGCGGCCTGATGAGAAGAAATATCAGAACGGCTATTCTAAAAGAATTAAGCTTAAATGATAAAATAGTGGGACTGGAACATGCAGGAGACCTCTTTAGGGGACTTAACTATCTCAGGACAGTGAGGAAGAGAAGGGATTTCAGGGTTTATGACGGGAGCGAGGCAAGTTTTCTTAAATGCCCCGGCATGAGTGGAGTCATCTCTGCCGGGGCCAATGTTTTTCCTGAGCAGTGGAAAGATGCCGTAAACTTCTCTCTGAACCCTTATGATGCGCGCAAGAAAGACCCTGATTATTGCTCAATGGTATGGAACATAGGTGAGATGTTGATGGATTTTCGGGAGGTATGCATTGAAAATCCGTCGGCGGTAATCAAGTATGCCTTAAAGAAACTTGGCAGAATTGATGATGATTGCCTGGCGGTAGGAGGAAAGCCAATAACCTCTGCTGAAGCGCGTAGCATAGATAAGTTTTTAGAAACGTGCAAACCAAAAACCAAAAATCAAAAACAATTTCTCCTGGACACTAAAGGAGTAATAAAGCGGGCAAAGGATGTTCTTCATCTGGAGGCGGAGGCAATTAATGGCTTGATTGATAGGGTTGACCATAATTTTTCCAGCGCTGTAGAAATGATTCTTGAGAATAAAGGAAAGATAATTGTTATTGGTGTTGGTAAGTCAGGTCACATCGGAAGAAAAATTGCTGCAACTCTTGCGAGTACCGGCACTCCTGCTTTTTTTCTTCATCCCACCGAGGCTGTTCATGGCGATCTTGGCATGGTAACAAATGAGGATATCATTCTTGCCATCTCCAATAGTGGAGAAACTATTGAGGTTCTCCAGCTCCTCCCGCTGATTAAAGAGATGGGCGCGAAAATAATTGTTTTTACGGGAGAAGTTAATTCTACTCTGGGAAAAAACAGTCATATTGTCATTGACATAAGCGTTGACCGTGAGGCTTGTCCGCTAAGTCTTGCTCCTACTGCAAGCACAACTGCCGCTCTGGCAATGGGAGATGCACTGGCAATGGCGCTGCTTGATAAACGAGGTTTTGCCAGGGATGAGTTTGCCCGCTTTCACCCTGGAGGAAAATTAGGAAAAGAGCTGAGAAAAAAATGTGCGGAATAGTTGGATATATTGGAAACAG
>BBPG01000997.1_pt1 | contig 13646 bp, 10 predicted proteins | sample 1343651 | NCBI WGS metagenome assembly BBPG01 (sample SAMD00019091, study PRJDB2971) | groundwater metagenome | biome: freshwater biome; feature: mineral spring; material: ground water | place: USA: CA, Sonoma | collected 2012-06 | depth surface m | reverse complement strand
GATCACCCCCGCGTGTGCGGGGAACAGAACACGATTTTGCGCAAAATGTCAATTCGAGCAGGATCACCCCCGCGTGTGCGGGGAACAGTCCGATAAACTTTATCCGGCCAGCCCTGGTCCGGGATCACCCCCGCGTGTGCGGGGAACAGAATATTACTAATAACACACAATTTGATATATTGGGATCACCCCCGCGTGTGCGGGGAACAGTCGCATATATCCCAGTGCCAAGCTCCCCCCGAGGATCACCCCCGCGTGTGCGGGGAACAGATGAAAATTTAATCGGGCGTCTACTTACTGATAGGATCACCCCCGCGTGTGCGGGGAACAGCGTTACTTCTGATTCCTAGGCAATGATGATTTAGGATCACCCCCGCGTGTGCGGGGAACAGAAACCACTACCTGCATATACGGAAAACCATGTAGGATCACCCCCGCGTGTGCGGGGAACAGCCTATCGAATGGCGATCTACCGTCAAATTCATAGGATCACCCCCGCGTGTGCGGGGAACAGACTGATAAGCTTTGAAAGCTCAGTGCGGGTTTGGGATCACCCCCGCGTGTGCGGGGAACAGTTGTTAATTTTCTCCAACTCGCGCGTCCGCGAGGGATCACCCCCGCGTGTGCGGGGAACAGCCGTTAAACATGATATTTAAGTTGGAAATGGTAGGATCACCCCCGCGTGTGCGGGGAACAGCTTCTGCGTGTAGGTTGAGCAGAATGCCGTTTAGGATCACCCCCGCGTGTGCGGGGAACAGCTATTACGGAAAAGAAACGCAGCACGGTAATGGGATCACCCCCGCGTGTGCGGGGAACAGCCACCTTGGCCGTATTCATACCTCTTGGGGTAGGGATCACCCCCGCGTGTGCGGGGAACAGCCCCGACTGGTAAACTACGCGTGGCAGCAACAGGGATCACCCCCGCGTGTGCGGGGAACAGTCAAGCTAAGTCAGCAAGAGGCCGAACTGCTCAGGATCACCCCCGCGTGTGCGGGGAACAGGGCGGACCCCGACTTAGCCGGCATACAAATATCGGATCACCCCCGCGTGTGCGGGGAACAGTAAAATATCTGTCATAATTTTCAATCATATTAGGGATCACCCCCGCGTGTGCGGGGAACAGTGCCGCACCTCGTCTGGCGTTACTCCATCACCGGGATCACCCCCGCGTGTGCGGGGAACAGGCCCTGCCGTAGCAGAATTTTTTGCTGGCAACCGGATCACCCCCGCGTGTGCGGGGAACAGTTGAGGCAATACCTCCATCAGCGCGCCAACAAGGGATCACCCCCCGCGTGTGCGGGGAACAGTCGAGACCATCGGCGAGTTTAGCATGGGCGAAGGGATCACCCCCGCGTGTGCGGGGAACAGTGAGCCCCAAAACAGTCGGCGCCTTCACCGACAGGATCACCCCCGCGTGTGCGGGGAACAGGCGGGGTTACTGCGTCATCAACCACGGATAACAGGATCACCCCCGCGTGTGCGGGGAACAGCAATGTGCCACTGACTACCGGGCAATAGCCATGGGATCACCCCCGCGTGTGCGGGGAACAGGGTGAACCGCTGCGCGAGATGTCAAAAAGTATGGGATCACCCCCGCGTGTGCGGGGAACAGTCGTCGCCCTCTTCAATCCGCGCTTCCTCCAGGGGATCACCCCCGCGTGTGCGGGGAACAGCGGGTGCTGAAGCTACCGCACTGGCCATGGAAAGGATCACCCCCGCGTGTGCGGGGAACAGGTTACTGCGCTGATCGCGAGGGTTACGGATGTGGGATCACCCCCGCGTGTGCGGGGAACAGTTGATGGTCCGAATCTTCGGTGATGCGAGTGCGGGATCACCCCCGCGTGTGCGGGGAACAGGTCCGTTGTTGTGCGTGCAGGTGATCGCCGACGGGATCACCCCCGCGTGTGCGGGGAACAGTACCAAGAATGTCGCAGCATTGTCTATACGCGAGGATCACCCCCGCGTGTGCGGGGAACAGGAGAAATCCTAGACGGACACCACCGTTTTGAAAGGATCACCCCCGCGTGTGCGGGGAACAGCGTGGGCGCACGTTGTTGGCCTGGAAACGGCGGGGATCACCCCCGCGTGTGCGGGGAACAGTTGAACCGTGGCAGCAAGAGATTGTTGATCTAGGGATCACCCCCGCGTGTGCGGGGAACAGCCAGCGACAAGGACCAACCTACCACCGGCTTTGGGATCACCCCCGCGTGTGCGGGGAACAGGGCAGCTAGCGTTTCACCTGTTGCCCCTGTACCGGATCACCCCCGCGTGTGCGGGGAACAGTAAATCGTTCGCCCGTAGCATGGCGAGTAGCTGGGATCACCCCCGCGTGTGCGGGGAACAGGAAAATCCGATTCCTTTCAGGGTGAGTGCCAAGGGATCACCCCCGCGTGTGCGGGGAACAGATCAGGCAAGCGGTGGGATTCAAACTGCATGAGGGATCACCCCCGCGTGTGCGGGGAACAGGAACGCCTTTGACCGTGGCGCCATTGTCGGAGGGGATCACCCCCGCGTGTGCGGGGAACAGTTGGAAGAGACGATGACAATATTTTGGGGTATAGGATCACCCCCGCGTGTGCGGGGAACAGAGAATAAACTTATCATTATGCCGCTGCGGGACAGGATCACCCCCGCGTGTGCGGGGAACAGTTTGTGATGTATGACAACGCACCAACGGCGGCGGGATCACCCCCGCGTGTGCGGGGAACAGAGTTTCAATTTCGACCTCAACTGCCCATTCAAAGGATCACCCCCGCGTGTGCGGGGAACAGGTATGGAGTACAGGAGATGTCGTAACGGCAACAGGATCACCCCCGCGTGTGCGGGGAACAGGGAAGACAAAGGAGGTGACTGAAATGAGAGAAGGGATCACCCCCGCGTGTGCGGGGAACAGCCGGCTAGGCTGTTTGGATGCTTACTCTTCGTGGGATCACCCCCGCGTGTGCGGGGAACAGGCCCTAGATGTCATGCATTTTTCCCGTATGGGGGGATCACCCCCGCGTGTGCGGGGAACAGGGCAAGCAGATAGAAATCGAGACTGAAGGCTGGGGATCACCCCCGCGTGTGCGGGGAACAGATAGATTTCTTCTTGCCATTTTCCTTTTGCAATGGATCACCCCCGCGTGTGCGGGGAACAGGTAGAGCCTGTCGCTCCTGTTGCTGACGGTCAAGGATCACCCCCGCGTGTGCGGGGAACAGCCGCAACGTATCCGTGCGGCATTGCTCTACCAAGGATCACCCCCGCGTGTGCGGGGAACAGGCGCAAAGAACACGATAGTTGGTGCCCATATCGGGATCACCCCCGCGTGTGCGGGGAACAGACTATAGTGCTCGACGTGTCGATGACGATTGTAGGATCACCCCCGCGTGTGCGGGGAACAGCATATTGCCTTGTAAAACATACAGTAGCGGTACGGATCACCCCCGCGTGTGCGGGGAACAGCCCGCCGCTGTATGAACAAATTGCGGCAGGATGGGATCACCCCCGCGTGTGCGGGGAACAGGGCCATAGCAACCTCATTATATCCTAAGTTATAGGATCACCCCCGCGTGTGCGGGGAACAGTTTTAATCCATTTGCTTTTTGGCTCGTGGAAAGGGATCACCCCCGCGTGTGCGGGGAACAGAACTTGGCGACGGTACGACAACTGACCGACACGGGATCACCCCCGCGTGTGCGGGGAACAGTCAAATTCGTAGCCTTCAATTGCGGTGGCCATAGGATCACCCCCGCGTGTGCGGGGAACAGCAAAGGTATAGTCCGCGCTCTAAGTTCTCGTAGGATCACCCCCGCGTGTGCGGGGAACAGATCCTGTCTCAGTATCCACCAACTCGCGCTGGTGGATCACCCCCGCGTGTGCGGGGAACAGTTTTTTCCCTGCGATAAGTTTTTGATAGATTTCGGATCACCCCCGCGTGTGCGGGGAACAGTCCAAGAAATTCGGCCACCCCATCAGCAATAGCGGATCACCCCCGCGTGTGCGGGGAACAGGGGGTCTGTACACGAAGAATGTTCCTGTGTCGGGGATCACCCCCGCGTGTGCGGGGAACAGGATGGTACTGTAATAAATAGAAATGTCCCTATAGGATCACCCCCGCGTGTGCGGGGAACAGTGGGGCAGCGGCTTTTTGTTTAGCAATAACGCCGGATCACCCCCGCGTGTGCGGGGAACAGTTGGCCAAGATGCCGGAACTGCCGGCAAGAGAGGGATCACCCCCGCGTGTGCGGGGAACAGTGTGCCCCTGTCAAAGGCGTTCACGATCTCAAAGGATCACCCCCGCGTGTGCGGGGAACAGTTCAATCTGACTTAAAAAGTCCGATAAATCAGGGGATCACCCCCGCGTGTGCGGGGAACAGATGCGCTCAACCTCGCGCAAACATTCTAGCCTGGGATCACCCCCGCGTGTGCGGGGAACAGCAATGACAATCCTTGACTTTTAATGCTTTACAGGATCACCCCCGCGTGTGCGGGGAACAGATAATGTAAATAATATTTTAATCGTCCATTGCTGGATCACCCCCGCGTGTGCGGGGAACAGATATAGAGTTCCAGCGATTCACCAAGCCCAACAGGATCACCCCCGCGTGTGCGGGGAACAGTTACCTGCAGGCGGTGCAATCCAGGTCGTTAAGGGATCACCCCCGCGTGTGCGGGGAACAGCTTGTCCTCGCCGCACAGCGTTTCGCTGATAAAGGATCACCCCCGCGTGTGCGGGGAACAGTTGGCCAAGATGCCTGAGCTACCTGCACGAGAGGGATCACCCCCGCGTGTGCGGGGAACAGCGCCGTTCCCGCGTATCCCAAGTAATTTCCGCAGGATCACCCCCGCGTGTGCGGGGAACAGCGCCGATTTGATGATGTTTTTCTTTGGCCTGTGGGATCACCCCCGCGTGTGCGGGGAACAGTTCCGGAGTGAAGTAACAGTATTCTTTGCTTTGGGATCACCCCCGCGTGTGCGGGGAACAGTTCATACCCTTCGACTGCGTTGGTCATATTTTTGGATCACCCCCGCATGTGCGGGGAACAGACTAAATATTCTCTTATAATTAGCGGGTTTCTAATTCTTGGACAGTTTAATTTCAATGAGTTTTTCATAAAGATGTTTCGTGGACAAGCAGTCCTCCGTACTGCGGTGCATACCGCTCACCTCAATTCCAAAATGGTTGAGAAGTGTCTCCAGCTTATAGTTTTTTGTGTTTTCAACTAAGCGTCTGGCTAGTGCTAGAGTGTCTATGCATTGATTCGAGAATAATGGCAAGCCGCAGTTCTCGCAGGCAGCGCGCAAAAATCCGTAATCAAACTCTGCATTATGCGAAATCGCAGGCAAGTCACCAGCGAACACGAGGAACTCCGTTAGAACTTGGGAAAGTTCTCTTCCCTCCTGTTGTAAAATTTTATCAGAAAGACCGGTGAGCGTTGTAATGGATTGCGGAATCTTTGCCTTTATTTTCACTAAGGAGTGAAACTTTCCCTCGATTTGACGATCATTTACCAGAATTGCGCCGATTTCAATAATTTCATGTTCCGCTACCGATAAGCCCGTCGTTTCCACATCTACAACAATGTACCGTTCCGGCAACTGCTTGGCAGCGCTCTTTCTTCGTGACATCTCCTTTGCTTTACGCATTCTGGCTGCATTGCTAAACCCCATTCGCAGTTCGCTTAGTCTTTTAACGCGCGCAGGGCTAGGTCGCAGCATTAGCTTCAGCCCATCGAAATCAATTGGTTCCCAGCTAGTGTTGTGGACGCGAAAATCCATGCGTTGTTCGTTATTTGTACTAAACACTAGCGTCGCTCTGCCGGACTTGGCACTATCTTTCACCCGTTTCCATATCTCGTCTCGAACCCTTGCGCTTACTTGTCCAACGTATACGCCGGTGTTGATTTCTTGCAGCCATTTAGTCAAATCGCCTCGCAGCGCAGGAGGACAGTCTGTCAGTGTAATTACAATCATGCTTCATCCTCGAGGATCGTACCGTATCCGTCCACCAACACTTCCGCCTCAGCTTCGTCAAGCTCTTTGCCATAGGAAACTGCGTGCGAAACAAGACCTTTTTTTTCATCCCAAAGATGAAGAACATCTGTTTCAATCTCCTCATCTGCTACCGCGTCGCCAAGAAGTAACCGTCGTATATCCTTGACAGCTTGTTCCAGAATACGCCCGTCGGAAATTGCGTCGCGCACTCTCCGTCTGGTAACGGCACCAATATCATCTGGCTTTTTTGCCGCAGTTTCAAACGCAACAGGGATAGTAATGTCGGCCTTATAGAGGTCGGCGATGTCGTATACAAAGGATCGCTCGTGCCCAGTATGCACAAAGCCCAAACCGGGCGAACATCCCAGGGCTACGATTACGCTGTGAAGAACGCCGTACAGGCAAGCATGCGCAGCAGACAGCGCCATATTAACTGCATCACTGCCTCCAAAGTTATCGGGGTCATATTCCCGCCTATTCCAAGGAACACCTGTTTGCTTGGAAACGCGGCGGTAGACAGCTCTAATTCGCGCACCTTCCCGTCCGCGCAGTTGCTGCATCGTCAGCGTAGAAACATCTTCGTCGGGAAACCGCATTTGGTACATCTGGCGGGCAACAGCAATTCGCAACCGTACATTGGAAACGAGCTCTGCTTGCCGAATCAGTAAATGCGCTGAATGTGTCAACGGGCGGCCATGGGCATAATAGCGTACACCATGTTCTCCTACCCAGATGACGCTGGTTCCCGCATCGCCGATTAACTCCATTGCACGATGGGAAACGTTCGTGCCGGGACCTAATAACAACACACTGAGTGACGCTACCGGAACGCAAACCGTTCCTCGTGCATCTGTGACGGTGATAGCTCCATCCTGCCGGCTTATCAGGCAATGCTCCAGATACAGGAACGACAGCCTGTCCCGAATAGTTGGCAGCATCTGTAATTTTGGTCTTTCCATCCCTGGCAAGTTACTCATCGTGACCACCATTATAACGATAACGCGTAAGCGTCAAAAGCCCGCAACCATACGCTTTCGCCCGCCCAATCCCAGACAGTAGCGTATGCTTAAAGGATTGTGTATCAGATATGGTCAATCTTCCCTCAAAGTCAGCTATGCGCAGAATAACCTCGTGGCTGCTTCTTTTTGCTTTGTGGAATTTCTTCCACTCTGTATGCACAACATCGAATGCATTTTCATGCAGCGAGAAACCGCAAGCCTGCGCCCGACCAATTAACCATTGTCTTTGCTGCTGCTGTGTTACATGGGCAAAGACTTTGCCGCGTCCTGATTTTTCGTTCTTTTCTGTAAAGCTGCTTTGTATGGGGTTGGCTCGCAGGCGAAACCGCCAGATCTGGCCCGATTGAAGCCGGGCCAGCAACGGGTTATAATTCTTCCGCTCCCAGTGTCCATAACCGAATTTACTGGCAATATGCAGAAAATCCGGCAACTCTGCACTGAGCACTAACAAATAACACGTATCTCTCAAATAATCCACACGCCAGAGCATACGCTTGCGCTCTTCGTCCAATCTACGCGGAAAACTTAACTCCACCTCGCTGTGGAACACATATGGCGAAGCAAGCGCCTGCATCGTATCTCTTAGTTTTACATTAAGCGGTATGCGGGATAAATACATCGGCTACCCCTTCCCTAATTCTGCCATGGGGTCGTGCATAGTCGCTCCATCCGACAACATGCGCCGGCTGTGCGAATTGGGGACTATAATTGGACCGGGTTCAAAAACACGGCGAAATCCAAATCTGCGGTGGGTCTGGTCAAAAGAAACCGGAATATCACGCTGATAATAAATAGCCGTGTCTTTTTCCCCCGCGTCTGTCACAATACGCAAACGGGCTTGGGCAGGCTCTTTTTTCTTGGCCCAATCGCTAACCAGCCACGGTTCCTCCCGCAAAGCATCCAACAAGGTTTTGCCTGCACGAATGCCAAGCAAAACCTGGCCTTCCGGCGGGCAGGAGCGACGTCCCAGAAAAAGCGGAAATACAGGGAATCTCAAAGCTTGTTTGATGTCTGACAAAAACTTCTCATCCCCCTCCAGACCCGCCAGAAAGATTGCATCCGACAGGTAGTAGCGGTTAGTGACATATGGATCCTTGCTGCTTTCTCTTTTTGCTGTGTGGTAGTCGCGCAGCAGTGTCCCCTCATGATCAACACGCACACCAAAGCGCAAGGCACTTAGGTCATCTATGCTTTCGTTGCGCCGCCGCCCTAATGCCGCAGCGATCAAGCCAATAACACCGCTTTTAGTGGGGAGGCGCTCGGTATTGCGCCGCTCAAATTTCGCGTCCACACCCCACGATTGCATGGGTGCAGCCAAACGCAAAAGAAGTGTGCTCATTGCCGAACCCCACCATTCGCCAGACATTTGCGAAGCCCCTCTGCAAGCGAATCAAGCAACTCATCCAGATGCCGGATGCTTCCCAGCTCGGAAAGCGGGTCACCGGTTACAAGCGATAGCGGCGGCTCTTTGGCAAAGCTTTTATAAACACTCGTGGCATGGGTAACCAGCCGTTTTGCTGAATCAGCTACATAGCCTTCATCACTGGCTGGCACCGGTTTTTCAAATGCTCCAACGAAGTTAACCGGCTGATCCTTCCGCAGTGTAACTAATATCGCATCCGGTAAGGTGCGATTGGCGAAAGTATTCTGCTTCCCAGTCGGCATAGAACACACGAAGGCACGGACAAATTGATTCACCACGCCTATTGTATCGTCCCCCAACTGCTTGTGCAGTTCATGTACTGCGACTGTCGCATAGCGGTAGAGAGTTGACGAATTGAATTCCACCGTGCCGAGGTGTCCCGCACCTGCACTATCTTCCTCGGAAAGGTCGTCTACGGCAGTGAAATAGTCGTATTCGTTACTAACCTTGTGTGTTGAAATGCTGTGAGCCACCTGGGCGCAGGCATCCGTATTCAACGAAGGGTCGTCCGCCACCATGCGCCCAAACAACGCGATATCTATGCTGGGAGACTGCTTTAGTGCATTTTGCACTTTTTTCTTAACTTCCTTTGATGACTTCTCTTTTGTTGTTTCGGGATCTTCCGCCGCCAGTTTCGCTAATGCTTTTGCCTGTGCAACGCTCAGGAAAAATAGCGCGCCTGTTCCTTCTGCCCCTTCTGTTTCTTCTAATTCTTCAATCCCTTTTTTTCCCTTTTTAGGCGGCCTAAGTTTAAGCCCGGCATTTGTCAGGATACTCAGTGCCAGTGCTTCCGCGTTAGCATTGGTATCAAGCTTACGAATTTCGTCCGCTATCATGCTGACAATTTTTTTGGTGCGCACTCCTATCATCTCGGGTGGTAATAGTTCCCTGAACATTACCCGCATGGCTCGCTTCCAACTCTGCGATGAAACGCGTGCGCGTGTCGTGCCGCCGTACACAGCGGTCTTGGGACTGCCCGTATCGTCCCGGTTGACGCAACTCGGTGGCACCGTCTGCAAAACATGCACATCCACATAAATTCTCTTGTTTTCCATTATTATTATTCTCCTCTTCTTTTTTATTGAGCTTCGCCGCTTGTTTCTTCTTTTTTAGCAGAGCGGTAAAAATCCTGCCCCCATTTCAGGCGAATACTATCCCGCCTGTCGGGAAATTGATACCAATACAAATCTTCCGTCAGTGCGGGGTAATCCAGCGGTATATCTTTTGCCCTTAGTAGCTGAATCAGTCCCCGCAAGTGCCACGAAAATCTCTCAAAGCTGTCCGATACAGATGTGGCGTTAAAACGCCTCCTGACAGCGTCTTCATTGTTTTTGTCATGCTCGGCCAGTTTCCGGACAGCAGTGCCGAGAAAATTTTCTTCTCTGTTCATGCATTGCTTTTTTATGTCTTTCCCCTGCTGGTGCAGGGCATAGAGGGTCAACGCCGAATGTACCGCCCATTCAGCGTGTGTCGGATCTTCGCTTTTGCTATACAATGCTTCCGGCAGATCGCTTAGTGTTACATCCCAAAGATCCGGCAGGCTGCCAGGTGCTTTGCCGATGCCACGCCGTAATCTTGCCAGCGTTGCCCTGACCGCGGATTCATTTTTGTTCTCGCTTAACCAGGCAATTTTCCGTTTTACAAACCAACTTGCCTGTTTTGCTTGACTGGTCAATTCTGTCCTCCTCCTTTCAGTGCGTTGCGGGTTGATGGTTTTTTGGTGGCACTCCGCCACGACGCCACATCTCCTTTCAGTGCATCACGGGTTGATGTGTAATATAAAAACTGATTAAATGCTTCCGGTGTGGTATAACGCTGCTCCTTTTTGTTTTCTCTTATGGTGCGACCGACAAACGCCTGCGGCCCTGCCTGTTCTACTATCTCTTTGCCTAAGCCTCGAACGATACTTTTTGCCTGCTCCCACCATTGATCACAGACTGTAACCATCTCGTCCCGCACTGGGTCGATTTCTTCCAGCCATTTGCGAAACGGCATATCCAGGCGGAAGTACGCCTGTTCTATTGTAGCTTCTTTTTGCTTATTTCCGTCTGCGTTACCGGCTGCCTTGGCAAGGTTTTGCGCAAGCCGTCCTGCTTGCCTGGTAAGCTTCTCCGTAGTCTCCAGCTCTTCTATAATACGGTTGACCCAATCCGCACCCAAGGCGGTTAATAACCCTGCGTTAAGAGAAATCGAGTCACTGAACACATCGTCAATAAAGAAATCTTTGTCACCATACTTAACAGCGGCGGTTTGAAAACAAAAATGAGGACGGGGAATAAGATTCTCCGCTTTCAGTCGGGCAAGCCAGCTAACGACTCCTGAACGATGCCTGCCCTCTCCCGGAGCGATAAGTGTGGAAAAATCCCTCCAAATCTGACGCGCAGGATTGTGGCGTTTAGGCTGGTACTCCGGCAAAGCTGTTTCTTTTTTTGCCGCGTTTCTCCAGACAGTCATTTGTTCAGCAAGAGCATTTTCCTTTGGGAAAAAGTCACCGCCTAAAAGCGCGTACCCGATAACCGAATCTGCCTCACGACTGAGCAGCAAACGGCGGGATTGCAAGGTTAAGAGTTCAGAAGGGTTATCTGGTATGGTAATTTTGGTTCGTTCACCTGCCTTAACCGACTGCTCCCAAATAGGCATTTCTGTGCCCCAAAGCTCGTCACCCCCGTCTTTAAGAAATACCAGATTGAGCAGGAGTGTTTGAAACAAATTGTCGCCGACCGCAGTAATCAGCCCCAGTTTTCCCAACCAGCCCGCACCGGGACTTGGCAGTCCTTTCTCTTTCGGTTTGGCTGACGTATCATCAAACGCATTGACATACAGCAGCCATCGTGCGGCTTCAGAATATCTCAGTTTGCCTTTGCCACCCCCCGAACGCTGGGGAAATAAGCGGGTTTTATTGCCGCTTTCTGACAACTCTCCATTAAGCTTGGCGGCGGTATAGTCGGTTGCTCTGTCCAGACCAGCCACCTGATAAAACGGGTGTTGCGGGTGGAAGAGCCAAAAGCGGTCCTTGAAGTGCAACAGATAATCCTCTATGATTTTTACGGGAAACTCACCGAGATCCCATAGCGCTTTCCAGCGATTTTGTGCGGCAGCGGGCGACGACGGTGGGGCATAATTTCCGTCAAGATCATACCGGCCAAACACCGCATGTAGAATGGTCAGCAACAGCCGTAGCACCGCCACGTCCTGCGTCGGCAGTTCTCCGGCAAGCCTTCGCCATTGCGGCGCACTACGAAACAGCTCAAGCAATGAAACCTCTCCCAACGCGCCATCCGCATCCATTACCTGAATCCACGGCTCATCCAGCAGGTTAAACTCCTTTTTAGACATCCGGCTTCTCCTCCTTCTCATAAAGCAATCCCAAGTCTTGATCATAGACCAGACGATAACCGCAAAGGTTTACCGAATAGTTGTCATCCAGTAGTAGAAATAGCTCACCAGCAAGCCATGGCGATTTTTGCCACTCGGAAAGCTGGTCACCGTTAATGGCCTCTAATGCCTTAATGGTGTTATCAATCGTCCAGGGAGCACAAAGTACTGCGGGTAAACGGACGCTGCAACGGGCAAGAGCACGCGCGATTTCCCCGCAGGGAATTTCGTTTTGCACAAGCTGGTGTCCATTTTCTATCCACTGCGGCAAATACAGTCTGCCGTCGCTTTTTTTCTGAATTAACAGCACTTCGATGGATTCATCGCCATCACGGACGGCAGCCTCTCCGCTCTTGTCCGAAACGTCCGTATTCAGCCAACCCCTTAAATCACCTCCCGGCCAAGGAGAGCCAATACGAAAATCCTTGGCTCGTTTTTCCTTGTCTTTTATGCGCTCTTTATGTTCAGTAACCGATTTTAAATACTCAGGTGATTCAGGTAAAGGGTGGAAGCCGTCGTTGTAAACATCTTGCACCAGCTTTGAAATATCCTGCGGCAGGACAAGCCGTTGCGGCAAACACGCTTTTGTGCGCATGAGCAAATACTTGCCGTAAATCGCCTCCGTACCCGCTTCAAAAGCATCCCCGTCTAAACCGGTAATCAGACAAAGTGCCACCTGAAGTTTTTCCGGGCGGGTTCTCTCGTGCCGATGTAAGCGGCCGATGCGTTGCAGCAACAAATCCATCGGACAAATGTCAGTAACCAAAATATCAAAATCAATATCAAGAGACTGTTCCAGCACCTGTGTGCCGACGACAATGCATTTATTCGGGCGCTGTTTGCCTGAGCCCGGTTTTCCCAGCTCTTCCAGCAACTTTTTCTCTTTCTTGGCACGATCCGGCGCGAGAAAACGGGAGTGCAATAACCGCACCACCTCTTTGCCGAAACGCTCGCGTAAGACCATTGCTAATTCCTGTGCCCGTTTTACCGTATTAACTACAATCCCCGCGCAGCCACCGTCGGAGAGCAAATGCTCCAACTTCTCCAAAAGCAGAACATCGGAAATAAATTCCAGTTGTACGTTCCGGATAATACCATCAGTTGGAATTACTTTTTGGCTGACCTTAACGCCGTCCGAGAAAGTGATAAGCGGATAATCACAGCTTGCAATCCACTCCGGCGCCTGTTTTTGTATGTGTCTGCTCCTTCCCAAAGGGTCTGACGGAGCTTCCTGTGCGGAATTAATATTCAGATAGGCATCGATGACCTCTTTTCTTTTTTTGGCGGGCAACGTTGCGGAAAGCACTATCACCGGCACATGGTACGCACCGAGCCAGCTTAACGCCATGTTTAGGTACTGACTCATATATGCGTCATAGGCGTGGCATTCGTCAATGATGACGACTTTGTTGGCTAAGCCCAAATGGCGCAGCATTACATGTTTTTGTTTTAATGCGGCAAGCAGAAGCTGGTCGATTGTTCCTATGACAAAATCGTCAAGCATGGCTTTCTTTCGTCCCTCGAACCATTTATGTGCTATAACGCCGTCGTTTTCTTCTTCGTCAATATTTGCTTCATCTGCCAGAGCTTGAAATGTGTCGTTAAATTCTGCTTTGCCATGCATCAGGCGCATGGAATGGAAGTCATCCGAATCCAGTTGCTTAACCCACTCCAAGATGCGCGGGAAAATTCCATCGGAGGTCGCCTGTGTCGGGAGAGCGAAAAACACGCCTTTTCGTTTTGCTTTAGCGGCAAATATTTCGGCGGCAACCAGCGCGGCTTCCGTTTTGCCCACTCCCATCGGTGCTTCCAGAACAAGAATGCCGGGTGACTGTATAGCGGCAGCCACTTGTGC
>BBPG01000792.1_pt1 | contig 13855 bp, 13 predicted proteins | sample 1343651 | NCBI WGS metagenome assembly BBPG01 (sample SAMD00019091, study PRJDB2971) | groundwater metagenome | biome: freshwater biome; feature: mineral spring; material: ground water | place: USA: CA, Sonoma | collected 2012-06 | depth surface m | reverse complement strand
ATATAAATCATCAGGGGTGGTTTTGAGAAAATTATAATGCAACATAGGCATAGTTTTGATATCTTTGGTAACTAATTTTGCAAATATAGTTGCAAAAATGGTTAAAAATGGTATAATTGCAAACAGAATTGTAAGAGGAGGCACAGTGAAACCTGATAGGCATCTGGAAAAGGCAAACAGTATTCAGAAAAGTTTGAAAAACTTATTGCCCGATGAGGAAGGTAGAAATGAGGAGGAAATTTCTGAGAAGTTTACCAATTTAGATATCCTTCGTCAGGGAGGAGCTGTCGCGGGAAATTATGGGAGGAATTATATGATAAAGCTTCAGATGAAGATGTGGTTACTGATGACGCTGATGTTTGGTATTCTATACGGAGTGATTGCCGGGATTGGCAGTTATCTGGGAGTAGGCAATGCCATCATCTATATTATCCTTGCTGTCTTATTTATAGGATTTCAATATTGGTTTGGGCCTTCAATGGTTTCCAGGATGATGCAGGTGAGATATGTCTCAGAAAAGGAGGAACCAGCGCTTCATCGCCAGATAGCTGAGCTATCTCGAAAGGCAGGAATTCCCAAACCAAAAGTTGGCATCTCCCGGCTTTCCATACCCAATGCCTTTGCTTTTGGCAGAACGATAAAAGATGGCAGGGTTTGCATAACCGAAGGAATACGGAGATTGCTCAGTAAAGATGAGTTAAGGGCAGTGTTAGGTCATGAAATTGCTCATCTTAAGCACAGGGATATGATGATTATTACTTTGCTTTCCGTCATCCCACTCATTCTTTACTGGATTGCCTTTAGCATGATGTGGGGTGGAGCATTCGGGGGGCGGAGGCAGAGTGGCGGTTATGCTCTTTTAATTGGTCTTGGGGCTTTTTTGCTTTATTTTTTGACTAACCTGCTGATTTTGTATGGTTCAAGGATCAGAGAATACTATGCTGACGAAAGAAGCGTTAAGCTTGGAAATCCTCCTCATCATTTAGCTTCGGCTCTGTATAAATTAGTCTACGGCGCTGCTCGGGCAAAGGAAACTGTTCATGGAACAGAAGAACTAAGAAGGGTAGGGGCAGTCAGGGCTTTTTTCTTAAACGACGTTGAGCGGGCATGGAACGAGGTTAAAGAGTTAAGAGAAGTTGACAAAGATTTATCGGGAACGATAGATGAGAAAGAGCTCTTGGCTTTAAGAAGCAAGAAGCCAAAGCTCACACGCGCCGAAAAAATGATGGAAATCTTTACCACTCATCCTAATATGCTAAAGAGAGTCAAGCGCCTGTCATTATTGGACTAAATAGCTTATAAAGGAGAATTCTTTGAGATATAAAGAAGCAGGAGTGGATATAGACTCTGGCGATAGATTTGTAGAGAAGATTAAGTCTCTGGTGCGACGGGCTTCCCGTCCTGAAGTTCTGGGCGGTATTGGCGCTTTTAGTGGACTATTTCAGATAGATGTTAGGAAATATCGGTGTCCGGTGCTCGTGGCTGGAGCTGATGGAGTGGGAACAAAGTCAAGAATTGCTGCTATCCTTGATAAATGGAATACGATTGGTATTGACCTGGTTGCAATGTCTGTTAACGATATCTTGGCACAGGGGGCAGAGCCTCTCTTTTTTCTTGATTACCTATCAATGGGAAAATTGGACTCCAGCCGTGCAGAGAAGGTGATTAAGGGAATAGTTGAGGGTTGTGAATTAGCCGGATGCGCTCTTTTAGGAGGAGAGACGGCTGAGATGCCGGGGTTTTATCCTGAAGGTGAATGTGAATTGGCCGGGTTTGCCGTCGGTGTGGTAGAGAAAGACAGAGTAATTAATGGCTCAAAAATAAAAGTTGGTGATAAAATCATCGGGATTGCCGGGAACGGACTGCACAGTAACGGATATTCTATGGTGAGAAAAGTCTTTGGCATAGATGAGGGCAGCTCACGAGCAAGGACAATACTGGGCAGCTTCATTGGAGATTTAGGATGCAGCCTGGGAGAGGAGCTCCTTAAGCCAACGAAGATATATGTTAAATCAATGCTTACTGTTCTTGAAAGATTTAAAGTCAATGGGATTGCTCATATTACCGGAGGAGGGATGAAAGGAAACATTCCGCGCATCCTCTCTGATGGGTGCAAAGCCATTGTCCATAGGAATAGGTGGCAGGCGCCTCCCATATTTGAAATTGTTCAAAGAAAAGGTAATGTCCCTGATGATGAGATGTTCAAGGTCTTTAATATGGGAATTGGAATGGCGCTGGTTGTTTCCTCTGAAGAAGCAGAAGAAATAAAATCTGAATTAGTGAAAAAAGGAGAAGGAGCCTCAATCATTGGCGAGATTGTTTCTGGGAAAAAAGAAATAGAGATTATTTAGAGGCGAGACAGCTTATAAACATGCAGATAAAGAGAGCGCTGATTAGCGTTTCAGATAAAAAGGGAATTGTTGAATTTGCTCGTGGGTTACATGAGATGGGGGTGGAAATTCTATCCACCGGAGGGACGGCAACTCTGATTGGTGAGGCAGGAATCCCGGTGCGTTTAGTATCTGATTACACAGGCTGTCCGGAGATACTTGATGGACGAGTAAAGACTCTGCATCCTAAAATTCATGGTGCTCTCCTTGCGCGCCGTAAAAAAAAGTCTCATATGAAGCAAATTGTGCAGAATGAGATAGAGCTCATTGACCTGGTGGTCGTTAATCTTTATCCATTTGAAGAGGTAGCAAGAAAAGAAGGTGTGAGCATAGAGGAGATATTGGAGAACATAGATATCGGGGGACCGAGCATGCTCCGCTCTGCCGCCAAGAATTATCAGGATGTTGTGGTGATAACTGACCCTGAAGATTATCAGCCAATCCTGAAAGAGATAAAGCATAATGGTAAAATCTCTATGGAGAGGAGAGGTGCTCTTGCCCTCAAGGTGTTTTTGAGGACTGCCCAATACGATGCGGCAATTAGTAATTATCTGAAGTCAGCTCTCAGCCTTCAGCCTTCAGCTCTCAGCCCTTTCCCTGAGAGGCTAACCCTTGCTTTTCAAAAAATTCAGAGCTTGAGGTATGGCGAAAATCCCCACCAGCAGGCTGCTTTTTATAAAGAATTTGATGCTGGCATGGAAACTCTTGCCCAGGCAAAAAAGTTACACGGCAAAGAACTATCTTACAATAACATTCTTGATTTAGATGCTGCCTTGAAGGCAGTCAGAGATTTTGAAGAGATTTGCGTTGTCATTATTAAACACAATAACCCCTGCGGGATTGCCTGCGGGAGAACACTTCTTGAAGCATATAACAGGGCAAGGGAGTGCGACCCGGTATCTGCTTTTGGAGCCGTAGTGGGGGTGAATAGGAAAATTGACCGAAGCTTTGCTGAAGAAGTAAACAAAACCTTTATTGAGGTGCTCATTGCTCCAGGCTTTGATGATGAGGCTCTGAAAATATTAAAGAGGAAAGAAGCTATAAGGCTATTGACGGTTGGTGAAGTCAAGCGGAACAGCCGACCGCTGCCAACTGAGTTTGATTTCAAGAAGGTGGGAGGTGGACTTCTTCTTCAGGATGCTGACCAATCAAAAGAAGCGCTGAAGATGAGGACAGTAACAGAGAGAAAGCCTACTAAGGAGGAGCTTAAAGCGCTTCTCTTTGCCTGGCGGGTAGTTAAGCACATTAAATCTAATGCCATTGTGTTTACCACAGATGAGGCAACGGTAGGTATTGGGGCGGGGCAGATGAGTCGGGTGGACTCTTGTAAGATTGCAGTAATGAAGGCAAGAACGCCGCTTAAGGGAACGGTGGTGGCGTCTGATGCTTTTTTTCCATATCGTGATGGAATTGATGAGATTGCCCGCGCCGGGGCAACGGCAATTATTCAGCCTGGTGGCTCCCAGAGAGATACTGAAATAATCACTGCTTGCAACAAACATGGAGTGGCAATGGTCTTTACTGGAAGGAGGCACTTTAGACATTGAGGCAGAAGCCTACAGCCTATCCGCATAAGAGGATTTAAATGAAAGTATTGATAGTTGGTGGTGGAGGGCGGGAGCATGCTCTTGCCTGGAAGATAGCCTCCAGTTCAAGAGTAAATAAGATTTATTCTGTTCCGGGGAATGCAGGAATATCTTCAATTGCCGAATGTATAAATATTAAGATAACTGAGGTTTCATCACTGATTAATCTTGTAATTAAAAAAAAAATTGAACTGACTATTGTTGGTCCAGAGGCGGCTCTTGCTGCAGGCATTGTAGATGAATTTGAGAAAAGGGATTTGAGAATTTTTGGGCCCACCATGGCGGCAGCAGAAATTGAGTCAAGCAAGTCCTTTGCCAGGGAGATAATGCAAAAATACAATATCCCAACAGCTCAGGGTAAAATCTTTAATAATCCCCGGGAAGCTCTTCGTTACATTAAAGGTCAAGATGCTCCCCTTGTAGTTAAGGCGGATGGCCTGGCCGCCGGAAAAGGTGTTATCCTCTGTTCAACGACTGGCGAGGCTGAGGAGGCAATTGCACTGATTATGGTAAAAAAAGCTTTTGGCGCTGCGGGAGAGAAGGTGATTATTGAGGAATGGCTTGAGGGAGAGGAAGCCTCTTTAATTGCCTTTACTGATGGGGAAACTGTTCTACCGATGATTACTGCCCAGGATTATAAAGCGGCTTATGACGGCGACAGAGGACCAAATACAGGTGGAATGGGTGCGCATGCTTCAGCATCGGAGGTGGAGGAAGAGATGAAAGAAAGGGTAATGAATGAAGTGTTTATTCCTGCTGTATCTGCAATGGCTTCCGAGGGAAGAAAATTTAAAGGAGCACTGTATGCCGGGCTGATGATTACTCCTGCCGGACCAAAGGTATTAGAATTTAATGCCCGCTTCGGAGACCCGGAGACGCAGGCAGTGTTGCCGCTATTAAGATCTGATATCCTGGAACCGATTATTGCTTCTATTGATGGAGACCTGCATAAAGTTAGCCTTGAATGGAGGAATGAATCAGCAGTTTGCGTAGTTATTGCCTCTCAGGGGTATCCGGGAAGCTATGAGAAGGGAAAAGAAATCATGGGGCTGGATACGCTTCGTGACAGCGAGGAGGTTATCGTCTTTCATGCCGGGACGGCGTTTGATAATGAAAAGGTAGTTACTGATGGTGGAAGGGTCCTGGGGGTAACTGGAACCGGTAATACCTTGAGTGAAGCTATTAGCAAGACATATCAGGCGATAGAAAAAATAGAGTTTGATGGAATGTATTATCGTCGGGACATTGGCACTGGCAACATCTCAAAAACAGAGAAATTAACTAAAACAGTCCTCTTTGTCTGCACAGGGAATAGCTGCCGCAGTGTGATGGCAGAGACGTTTTTGCGAAAGCTCCTTAATGAAAAGGGAAGAAATGAAATAAATGTTACTTCAGCAGGAACTCTTGGTATAGTAGGAATGAAAGCCCTTGATGAGGTCTTTGTAATAATGATGAAGGAAGAGGGGGTGGATGTTTCTCATCATCGCTCTGCTCCTCTTACTGAGGAATTGATTTCTGAGGCGGATTTAATTCTGATTATGGAAAGGCATCACCGCAAATCTATTTTAAACATTTCTCCACAAGCAGATGAGAAGATATTTCTGCTTAAAGAGTTTAGTCCCTCCCGGGAGAAAGGCGCCTCAATTGAGATCTATGACCCCATTGGAAAGCCACTATCGGTTTATTATGAAACTTTTGCTGAAATCAAGGAATCTATAATCAGTTTCCTTGGAAAGATGGATGAATATTTAAAATGAAAATTGCTCTGGCATCTGACCACGCTGGTTTTGAAGCCAAAGAGAAATTAAAGCTATTTTTGAATGGGTTAGGGTACGATACAACAGACTTTGGGGTGTCCAGCACCGATTCAGTTGACTATCCTGACTATGCATTACCTGTAGCACAGGCAGTGTCAAATGGTAAGTTTGAAAGAGGGATACTCCTCTGTGGCAGCGGGATTGGCATGGCAATTGTCGCTAACAAGGTCCCTGGAGTCAGGGCAGCTCCCTGTCATAATCCATTCATTGCTCGGACGAGTCGCTCTCATAATGATGCTAATGTCTTATGTCTCAGCGGGTGGACACATACGCAAGCTGAGATTGAAGAGATGACACAGGTCTGGCTGGAAACCAGATTTTCCGGCGGTCGCCATATAAGGAGACTTAAAAAAATTGAGGAGATTGAAAAACTTGTCAAAGTTAGAAAGAGTTGACCCTGAAATTGCCAGGGTCATCCGCCAGGAGATGAAGAGGGAGGAGAATACACTTAATCTCATTGCATCTGAAAACTATGTTTCTTCGGCAGTTCTCCTCGCTCAGGGCTCATCTCTTACTAATAAGTATGCTGAGGGTTACCCTGGGAGCAGGTATTACAGCGGCTGTGAGTATGTTGATGCAGCCGAGCGCCTGGCTATAGAGAGAGCAAAGAAGCTCTTTGGCGCCGAGCATGCAAATGTGCAACCACATTCGGGCTCTCAGGCAAATATGGCAGTATATTTTGCCATGCTAAAACATGGAGATACAATTATGGGAATGGACCTTGCTCATGGAGGTCATCTAACCCATGGGAGCCACGTAAGTTTCTCCGGGCGCCTGTACAATGCCATCTCCTACGGTGTGGACAGGGGCACCCATTTGATTAATTTTACCAGCCTGAAGAGTCTGGCGCAACAGCATAGGCCAAAGATGATTATTGCTGGTTCGAGTTCATACCCGCGGAAGATTGATTTTAGCGCCTTTCGGGAAGTAGCCGATGAGGTAGGGGCATATCTTTTAGCTGATGTTGCTCACATTGCAGGGCTTATCATTGCCGGGCTCCACCCAGACCCTGTTTCACCGGCGCATTTTGTTACTACAACGACGCATAAGACATTGCGCGGCCCGCGTGGAGGAATGATTCTATGCAAAAGAGAGTTTGCTAAAGATATTGATAAAATGATATTCCCTGGAATTCAGGGTGGTCCTCTTATGCACATAATTGCTGCTAAGGCTGTCGCCCTTAAGGAGGCGGCATCTTCTCAATTTAAGGCTTATCAGGAGCAGATAGTTAAAAATGCTCATGCTCTGGCGGAAGAGCTCAAAAAACAGGGATTGCAGCTTATCTCAGGAGGTACAGATACCCACCTTCTTCTCATTGATTTGAGAGCCGATGGGTTAACCGGCCGTGAGGCAGAGGAAGTTCTGAGCCAGGTAGGGATTGGTGTTAACAAGAATAGCATTCCATTTGATGAGGAGCCACCGGTAATAACCAATGGGATTCGCCTGGGCTCTCCTGCTCTGACAACAAGAGGAATGAAAGAGGACGAGATGAGAGAGATTGGGCGGATGATTGCTGAGGCGCTGCGAAATTCTAATGAGGCAATAGTGCTCAGTAGAATAAAGAAAAAGGTCGCAGGGCTCTGTAGGAATTTTTCTATCTATGAAAGTTGACTCGCGCCCTTCCTGGGACGATTATTTTCTTAAAATAGCCGGACTTGTCTCCAGCCGTTCTACCTGTCTGCGCAGACAGGTAGGGGCAGCTATTGTTATAGAGAAGAGAATGCTTGCTACTGGCTACAATGGGGCGCCGCAGGGACTGTCTCATTGCGCAGAAGTTGGCTGCAAGAGAGAAAATGAGGGCATTCCACGCGGTGAGCGTCAGGAGCTGTGCCGCGGGCTGCATGCTGAGCAGAATGCAATTATTCAAGCTGCGCTCTATGGAATAAGTATCAGAAGCGCTTTCCTTTATTGTACGCACCAACCCTGTAGCATTTGCGCCAAGATGATTATTAATTCCGGGATAAAACGCATTGTAACTGCCAGTGGTTATCCTGATAAGATGGCACAAGAGCTACTTTGTGAGGCCGGAATCCAGATTGAGAAGTAGAAAATAGAGTTGACCCTATTTTCTTTTCTTTTCTTTCTTTCGCATATCCATGTGATGACGAATGTCATTGCCCGAGACCATATAAATGACATCTTCAGCGATGTTAGTAGCGTGGTCAGCAATGCGCTCCAGGTGGCGACCGGTAAAGATAAGCCGGATGGCTCTGCTTATTGTTCCCTGGTCCTCCATCATATAGGTGAGAAGCTCCCGGAAGATTTGGTTGTTCAAATCATCCACCTCGTCATCACGTTTGCAGACAGAGCGAGCTAAATCAGCATCCTTATTGATAAAGCTATTGATGCTGTCTTTGACCATCTCCTTAGATAGGGTGGCAAGGCGAGGGATGTCAATCAACGGCTTAAGGGGAGGTTCTTTGAGTAAACCCAATGCCCTTTCAGCAATATTTACCGCCTCATCTCCAATGCGCTCCAATTGACTATTAATCTTCATCGCTGAGCTGATGAATCTCAAATCAATGGCGAAGGGCTGCCGAAGAGCAAATAGCCTCAGGCACTGTTCGTCTATCTCTACTTCCAATTCATTAATGGCATCATCCTGATGAATTACCTCCTCTGCCAGCTCAATATTTCTATCCACTAAAGCCTTGATAGCTTTAGCAATCGCTTCTTCAGCAAGTGAAGATGCATGCACAAGGTTCTTTCTTAAGACATTTAATTCCTCGTCAAAATGACGCTCCATCTCGCTCCTTTCTTTGAGTGGCACCAGTGCAAGTTAAAAGTCAAAAGTGCAAGTTAAAAGTTTTTTAAATCAACTTTAAATTTTGAATTTTGCATTGTAATTTTGACTTTTGATTTTATACTTTGAAGTATATTACACTTCTAAAATTCTGTCAAGTAACCCCGCTCCTCCGCGGTTAGCTCATAAGCCGCTTTTAGAAGATTTTCGTCCTCCTCACTTAATATCTTGCCGCGCCGACTCATCATCCGGCGGGCTGCCTCCACCAGTGCATTAAATCCGCGACCTCTGGACACTTTTCCATTAAAAATAAGGCAGAACGAGGGAATAAATCTGGGAAGAAGTCCTCCATCACTAATTATATTAGACATAATACCAACCATCGTCCCCGTATTAAAAAGGGTGCCAATACTTGTCTTTGTATGGTCTCCGATAAAAGAACCCATCTTAATTTCACCGGTATCTATAAGACTCCCCTTTATGTAAACTTTTACCGCAGAATAGTCGTTCCTAAGATCGCTGGTCGTTGCTATAGCGCCGATGTTGACCCACTCACCGAGATAGCTGTGACCAAGAAAGCCACTGTGATATTTATTCGTATAGCCTTGAATGATGGAGTTTTCCACCTCCCCGCCGATACGACAAAAGGGACCAATGGAGGTTCCCCCGCGGATGTTGCCGGAATGAATATGTGTTTCCTCTCCTATGTAAGCAGGTCCCTCTATCCGCGAGTAAGGCAATATTATCGCCTTCTCATCAATTACAACTGCGCCATTGGTAGTATCAATAACAACAAAGGGATGAAGCTCTGCTGTTGTGGCAACATAGAGGTTTTTCTCTGAACCGTAAATAGCTACCATAGAGGAAACTTTCCCTTCCATGCCAGATTTTTTAAGAAAGGCAAACTCACTTTCCATTACTTCCCTATTATATCTAATCAGTTCCCAGGGGTAGTTAATGAGCCTGGCAGGGAATTTTTTTTCTCTGACTTTCGCTCTCGCTATAGCGAGGAAGGAGGGAAAATCTTCTGCCTTAATCGTTAATGCTTTTTCTTTGCTTATCCTGAGGTAGGCAACACTCCCATTGCATATACCGACTTCATCAGTGCCTAATTGAACAGCATCGGTAATCAGCCATCTCCCATTGACTATGAGCAAGTCATCGCCGTTGAGCATTTCTTTGTCATTGATAATGCCTGAAGGGGTTCTTTTTCTGAAGGTGGGAGCCAAATGGTCACGGATAAAAAATCCAGTCTCCATCTTCTCAAATGCTCGTAAAATCTTTGATAGGAGTGTTGTGTGTCCGCATTTTAATTCAAACACCGGACGCAGCAATGTCAGCGGGTAAAAATTCTCACATTTTTCATCTTCAAAAATAATTAAACGCATATCTTTTCAGGATTGTTTGTCATTAAAATAAGTCAAGTTGCTCTGCCTTCTGCAATTGTGGCACTGATATTGGAGAATTCAGGAACTCTCTTAACTTTTGAAAATCTTCCTCAAGTGGCTCCAGCATCCACCTCTGATGAAGGACAGCAGCCGGATGATAGAGCGGAAACACAAAAAACTCTTTTGTTAGGGTTGGTGTTCCCCTCACCCTGGAGATGGGAACTTTTTTCCCAAGAATCACCTGAGTAGCAAAATTTCCTAATGTACAGACCACCTTCGGCTTGATAACTTCAATCTGCTGAAGGAGATGCTCTTTGCAAATCTCCACTTCCTCCGGAGCAGGGTCCCTGTTTCCTGGCGGGCGGCATTTAAGAACATTTGCAATGTAGACCTCTGACCTTTTGATTCCAATCTTTTCCAATAGTTCGGTAAGAAGTTTTCCTGCCTCACCGACAAACGGTTCACCTTTTTGGTCCTCATAATATCCGGGTGCTTCTCCGACGAAGACCACCTCTGCCTCCTCACTACCAGTTCCAAAGACAAGTTTTGTTCTTGTCTTCCCTAAAGAGCATTGCTGGCAATCTTCTATCTTTTTGTACAGTTCATTTAACTTCATCATCTATTCCCTGCATTTCAGGAAAATTGACAGAAAGAGAAGCCTTATTATATAATTTTTCTTATGGTTTGGCTACAATTTATTGCTCTGGCAGGATGCGTGGTATTTGCTGGTGTAAAGTTAGTAAAATTTGGGGACATCATTGCCGAGAAGACAGGAGCAGGAGGAATAGTCATCGGGATAACATTTCTCGCCACGGTTAGCTCCTTTCCGGAGGCTATTGTTGTAATTACTTCAGGATACATTGGAGATGCAGACTTAGCCATCGGGACGCTTTTGGGGTCAAATATGTTTAATTTACTTATCTTTGCTGTTCTTAGCTTTGCGATCGGAGCGCCATTCTTTTACAGGCTTCACAAAGAACACATCCTCGTTGCTTTATTTGGAGCCCTTCTTACTTTAATGATACTTATCGGTATTGCTATTGCCCCCGGATTGGGGCATTTTTTTCAGGCATGGCGGATTGGACCTGTAAGCATACTCATTCTGCTTACTTATCTTGTTGGTACGCATCTTATCTTTAAGCATGAAATGAAAAATAAACCGCAAGATGAAGCGGCTCTTTATGAGTCTACTTCCCATCTGAGAGTGTATTCTGGCGCATTCATTACTACAGTGATACTCATCATCTCTGGAATATATTTAACCAGAACTGCTGACTTAATTGCAAAGATTCCAATAGGAGAAGTAGAGATTGGAGCCACTTTTGTAGGAAGCATCCTCCTTGCTGTGACGACAAGCCTTCCAGAATTAGTCATCTCCCTTGCTGCGGTAAAGATGTACCTATACGATATGGCTGCTGCCAACATAATGGGCAGTATTACATTCAATTCTGCAATTGTATTTCTTGCCGATATCTTCTATCAGCGCGGAGACATTTTGCAGTCAGCTGCATTAATTCATACAATGAGTGGGGTTTTCGTCATTTGGGGAATTGGCATGGTAATACTCGGCCTTGTCTACCGCCCCAGGAATGGAATTTTAAGATTAGGACTGAGCGAGTGGGGAATTGTTCTCTTTTATATCTTCTGGGTTTTCTTGTTGCTTAGTTTTTACTGAGGGCTTCACCATCTTACCGGAACGTATGCAGGCAGTGCAAACACGAAGTCTCCTCACTCCTCCATTGACCATTGCTCTGACTGTCTGCAGATTAGGAAGCCATCTTCTTTTTGTCTTGCGGTGGGAATGGCTCACATTGAAACCTGTTGACGGAGTCTTCCCACACAGATCGCATTTTCTTGACATTTTCTTAAATCTTAAAAAGGCAGGCTGCTTTTGAGAAAGCGGCCTGCCTTTTACTTCCTTGTTTAGTACTTAGTACATACCTCCTGGCGGCATTCCACCTGGCATTTGATATGCGGGCTGTCTCTTCTCGGGAACCTCGGTAACCAGCGCTTCAGTTGTCAGAAGAAGGCTGGCAATACTGGAGGCATTCTGCAGTGCCAGTCGCACCACCTTGACGGGGTCAAGCACTCCTGCTTTCAGCATATCCTCATACTTATCGGTTTCTACGTTGTAACCAATATTTACTTTCTCTTGAAGGAGATGTTGAACGATTACCGAACCTTCTTTTCCGGCATTAGCCGCCAGCTGCCTGACTGGCTCCTCTAATGTCCGGCGAATAATTTCCACACCGATTTTTTCATCGCCCTCAGCTGGGAGCCCTTCTAATTTAGAAATTGTTCGCAGTAGCGCCACCCCTCCACCAGGAACAATGCCTTCTTCAACAGCTGCTCTGGTAGCATGGAGAGCATCCTCTACACGAGCTTTTTTCTCTTTCATCTCAGTCTCGGTAGCTGCGCCAACATTAACCACCGCTACACCACCGGCAAGTCTTGCCAGCCGCTCCTCTAACTTCTCGCGGTCATAGTCTGATGTAGTATCATCAATCTGTTTACGAATCTGATTGGCGTGAGCTTTTATTGCTTTACTATCTCCGGCACCCTCAATGATTGTCGTATCATCCTTGTTGATTTTTACTCTCTTTGCCTGACCAAGCATATTAATCTTGACATTCTCTATCTTTAACCCAAGGTCTTCTGAGATTACCTGTCCTGCAGTCAAGACAGCTATGTCTCCAAGCATAGCCTTGCGCCTGTCGCCAAACCCTGGTGCCTTCACTGTTGCACAGGAGAGAGTGCCCCTTATCTTATTCACTATCAAGGTTGCTAATGCTTCTCCTTCCACATCTTCGGCAATAATCAAGAATGGCCTTCCGAGTTTTGCCACTTGCTCTAATACGGGGAGAAGATCCTTTACACTGCTTATCTTCTTTTCATGGAGAAGGATATAGACGTCTTCAAGTACAACCTCCTGGGTATCTATATTCGTAATGAAGTACGGGGAGAGATACCCCTGGTCAAACTGCATCCCTTCTACCAAATCCATTGTTGTTTCAAGTGTCTTTCCCTCTTCTACGGTAATACTGCCGTCTTTTCCTACCTTTTCCATCGCATCGGCGATAATGGTACCGATGGCGCGGTCATTATTGGCAGCAATAGTCGCTATATGAGAAATATCTTCTTTCCCTTTTACTTCTTTACTTAATGACTTCAGCTCACTTACTACTTTATTTACCGCCTTTTCAATGCCTCTTTTTATTGCCATTGGATTAGCACCAGCAGTAACGTTTTTCAAGCCTTCTTTATAGATAGATTCAGCAAGAATGGTAGCGCAGGTTGTTCCATCCCCGGCGACACTTGATGTTTTCTCTGCCACCTCTTTTACCATCTGGGCACCCATATTTTCATATGCGTCTTCAAGTTCTATTTCTTTTGCAACGGTTACTCCATCCTTAGTAATAGTTGGAGAGCCAAACTTTTTGTCAAGTGCAACATTGCGTCCCTTAGGACCATAAGTTTCTTTAACGGCATTACTTAATTGCTGAATACCCTTCAAGACTACCCGCCGCGCTTCATCACCAAAGATTAATTGTTTAGCTGCCATCTTTTCCTTCTAACCTCCTTTCTAACCAGTAATAATTGCCAAAACGTCATCTTCTCTCATTATGACGTATTCTTTGCCATCAATCTCTACTTCCGTTCCGCCGTATTTACTGAAGAAAATTTTGTCTCCAACCTTTACTTCTAATGGAATAACCTTTCCATCTTCGTTCTTCTTTCCTGGACCAACCGCCTTGACCTCGCCGCGCTGTGACTTCTCCTTGGCAACGTCAGGGATAATAATCCCTCCCTTTTTTACCTCTTCTTCTTCAACCTGCTTCACTACGATCCGATCACCCAATGGCTGTGCTTTCATCTACCTTATCCCTCCTTTCATTTACTCTCTATAACTCTTACATACAAAATGCAAACT
>BBPG01000580.1_pt1 | contig 13900 bp, 14 predicted proteins | sample 1343651 | NCBI WGS metagenome assembly BBPG01 (sample SAMD00019091, study PRJDB2971) | groundwater metagenome | biome: freshwater biome; feature: mineral spring; material: ground water | place: USA: CA, Sonoma | collected 2012-06 | depth surface m | reverse complement strand
CCGCGCATTCTGCCAAAAATGTCAAGACTCTTTAGGCGCTTATCGGCGCAACATCGACAAAATGTTGTCGATGTGATTAGGCAGCGATATTGATGACTTGAAAAATCTTCTGCATTTCAATTTGGATGTTGTCGTAATGAACGTCTATCTGAGACCGATTTCGTGGTTTTGGGCCAGGTTTGCGCCTTCCGGCGCATGCCAGCAGAGGAATCAACACCTTTTCTCGTAGAACAATAAAGGCGGTGATCGTCTGCAAACCATCAAGGCTGGCCTCGTAGCGGCGCGAGTGTCCCACACGGTAAACCAATTCCTTTCCGCGAAGTTTCCTCAGGTCATAGGAAGCCTGGCGCGATTGATATGGAATATTTCTGTTGCCCATAATTTCCCTTACCTTTACGGCAAGATCCGATGCGGTGAATCCTCGTGGGTTCGGCGAAAGTGCGATAACAGCTTCCATCACCGCCCGCATTCGGGGCTGGTTAATGTCTATACCGGCGATGCGACCGGCACCGACCTTAGAAGGGAGTGGCCATGTTTCCATCTTCCCAGCATCGATAAAGGAAACGTCCACGCTGCGCAGAACACCGAGGAATCGCTCCAGTATTGCCTTGAGCGATTCTATAATCTGGGGGAATTTGCTGATATCTCTCCCGCATGGCAAGTCCCTGGTGTTGTGCACAATGACCTCGATTCTCAGCACGCGTTCGCCTTTGCTATAAATCTTGACTGTCATGTTCCCAAAATGCACCTTGAAAACAGTCAGATCATAGACAGGTCTCTCGACCGCTACCTCAAAGCGAGGCCCTCCTTTACCGTTTCGGTTTCTCTTGAAGGGACGATGCTTATATCCAAAGATGGTTTTGACTGTTTTTATATCAAGCGGGGCCCGTGTTCGGTCAATGACACTCTGGAACACCTGATCCATCGTGCGCCCATGCGTAAAGAGGAGATTTCGGCTGTACTCTCCCTGGTAAACCGAATAGGAATAGCCGAATCCACTTCTCTGCTGCTCGGCAAAATCCAGGGCAAAGCACAAACAGGTCGAGTTATAGTCAATTGCAGAAATCATTATAATTCTCTCCACCCTACGATTACTGTAGTGCGACCCTTTAGGGTCGCCGAGACGAGGCTAAAGCCTCGCACTACAATGTTTTATGCATTATCTGAGTTTGTAGTGCTCCCTCCCCCTATCGGGAGGGAGTTAGAGGGAGGGGGAAACCTCTAGTAATTTCACCCTCACCTAACCTCTCCCTTCAAGGGAGAGAAGTCTTGTTTTAATTCTTTTTGCAAAGAACTATATATGTCACCCTGGCACCGATAGGCAAGCCGAAAGTGGCACACACATGGATGCTCTACGAGAGCGCTACTTTCAAAGGCGCGACCATCCCTCCCGAGCTTTCGGCTACACCACCGGGATTCCTATTGACTACTCAGTTGGTTTTGTGATATGATAGTAAGTGAAAACCCTTTTCAGTTAGATAGGGACGATATGAGACCCTCTGCAAGGAAGATCGCTTCGGTGCTTACGCAGAAAGGCTATAAGCTGACTGCCCAAAGGCGGGCGGTGATTGATGTGGTGGTCAATAGCCGCCAGCACCTTTCCCCCGCCGCTCTGTATGAGAGGGTGCGCCGGACCCACCCTGCCATCGGTCTGGTTACCGTTTATCGAACCCTGGAAATGCTCTATGAGCTGGGGCTCATCTGTCGGGTGCACCGGGGAGGCAAGTCACGCAGTTACACCCTCGCGCCATCAGTCCACCACCATCACCTGGTATGCGCCCAGTGTGGGACGGTCGCCGATTTCACCCGCTGTGACCTGGAAGTATTGCAACAAAGGATCTCTCGGGAGACCGGGTTTAAGATCGAGGGGCATCTGCTCCAGTTTCTGGGGCATTGTCGGGATTGCCAGACGAGAGCATAAGATAGGTTCGCCTCAGTCGCCACAATATGAGCAGGCTTTTGAGACGACCGAGAGGGGTTATCTCCGCGACATCGACAAGATGTTGTCGATATGGCAATTGATTTCAGCATACTGATGCAAGGAGGAGGTGATAGAAAGGAGCAGGATAAACAAGTGTAGGGCCGAATCGTAGCAACAAAAAGAAGCTAAGGAGGTAGAAGATGCTTAAGAAGATAGTGAGTGTGGCGGTGTTGGTGATGGTGTTACCGCTGGTCGCAGCATGTCCCGCTCCCGCGGAAACGCCGGCGGAAGAGAAAATAGGGGTGGTTGTCAGCATACCGCCATTGGCCGATTTTGTAGAGAATATCGGGGGAGAAAGGGTAGCTGTCACCGTTATGGTGCCGCCGGGCGCCAATCCACATACCTTCGCGCCGACACCAGGCCAGATGCGGGCGGTGAGCGGGGCAAAGCTCTTTGTCAAGGTCGGCTCGGGGTTGGGGTTCGAGCGGGCCTGGATGGATAGAATCATAGAACAAAACAGGGACATGCTGATTGTTGATTCCTCCCATGGTATCGAGCTAATGGAGATGGTGGCGCATTGTCCCCATGAAGAGAATCATCACGAGGGTGAGGAACATGAGCGAGAACACCACCACCATGGCGGCATGGACCCCCACATATGGCTCTCCCTGCCGAACGCCAGGATAATGGTTCAGAACATCCGTAATGGCCTCATGGAGATCGACCCGGAACATGCCGATTACTATACCAAAAACACCGAGAGGTATCTGCAGGAACTGGATGCACTGGACCAATACATCCGTGAACGGCTCGATGGTTTCTTGAACCGGTATTTCTTGATCTACCATCCGTCACTTGGATACTTTGCCCGTGACTACAACCTGAGGCAACTGGCAATCGAGCACGAGGGGAAAGAACCGACGCCTAAGGTTATCATGGAAGCCATTGACCTGGCGGTAAAACATAACCTGTCGTATGTCTTTGTGTCGCCGCAACATCCGGTACGGCACGCGGAGACGATCGCCAGATCGATCAACGCACAGACAGCATCTATAGACGAGCTCCCTCGATACTTTATTCCCAGCATGCGCAATGTAGCGGATTTACTTGCCCGTGAGATGGAGTAAACCCTCATAGGCGGCTGCCCACCCGCAAATCATGAAAACGAACGAGTCTACAGCCGACAGCAGGGTGGGGGGCTGAAAGCTGACGGCTGACCGCTGAAGGCTGTTTTCAGAGTAAACCAGATAGTTTCAGGTCTGGAGACTCGCTGGTTCGATGAATCGAACCCCTGCGCTGAGACACGGAGCATGTATGACCAGCAAGGAAGTTGTCTGTTTAGAAGATGTATCGGCCCATTATGATGGTGTACCGGTGTTGGAGGGGATAAACCTGTCCATATATCAGGATGATTTCCTGGGCATAATAGGGCCAAACGGAGGGGGGAAGACTACCCTGCTCAAGATTATCCTCGGCCTGGTAAAGCCAGGCCGAGGAAGGGTCAGCGTCTTCGGAGATACCCCGGAGAAGGGGCGTAAATATATCGGCTATGTCTCGCAATATAGCCTGTTCGATCGGGACTTCCCGGCGAGCGTCTGGGATGTGGTGATGATGGGTCGACTGGGGAAAACCGGCCTCTTCCGAAAATACAGTAAACAAGACCGCGAGGCGACTCTGCGCGCCCTGGAAGCGATGGAGATTCTGGATTACAAGGGTCAGCAAATAGGGAAACTCTCCGGTGGACAGCGGCAGCGAGCCTTCATCGCCAGGGCACTGGTCACCGATCCGGAGCTCCTCCTCCTTGATGAGCCCACAGCAAGCGTCGATACCCCCATGAAAACCGATTTTTACGAGCTCCTGGAAAGGTTGAGGCAAAGGATGGCCATCGTTCTGGTCTCGCACGACATCAGCACCATCTCCATTTACGTGGATAAGATCGCCTGCCTCAACCGGGAGCTTTACTACCATAGCTCAAAGGAGCTAGCCGCCGAGGAGCTGGAGGCAGCCTACCGGTGCCCGGTGGAGATGATAGCCCACGGTGTTCCCCATCGGATACTGAAGGAGCACTAACCCATGATAGAAGCGCTTCAATACGAATTCATGCGAAATGCCCTGACCGCTGGACTGCTGGCGGCGGTTGCCTGCGGCATTATCGGCTGCTACGTGGTAGTCAAGCGGATGGTCTTCATCAGTGGCGGTGTCTCCCATGCCTCATTTGGGGGTATCGGATTGGGCTACTTTCTGGGAATATCCCCAATCGTAGGGGCATTTTTTTTCACCATCACCGCTGCTCTGGTCATGGGGGTAGTAACCAGGAGAGCCAAGATCCCTGAAGATACCAGCATCGGAATCCTGTGGGCCATAGGAATGGCGATGGGGATAATCTTCATCGGATTAACACCAGGATTCCCCCCCGACCTCATGAGCTACCTCTTCGGGAACATCCTCATCGTAACTACCGCCGACATAATCATGATGCTGATCCTGGCTGCCATCATCGTTTTTGTGGTAGTCCTGCTTTATAAGGAGTTCCTGTCCCTCTCCTTCGATGAGGAATTCGCCACAGTGGTTGGCGTTCCCGTCGAGTGGCTCTATTTTCTTCTCTTATGCCTGATCGCCTTCACAGTGGTGGTGCTGATACGGGTGGTGGGAACTATCCTGGTCATCGCCCTGCTCACTATCCCGGCCGCAACGGCGAGGCGGTTCACCCACGACCTCAAGAAGATGATGCTTCTTGCGATTCTCTTCGGAAGCCTCTTTACCTCCGGCGGCCTCTGGCTTTCATACGAACTCGATCTGGCGTCAGGGGCTGCGATCATACTGGTGAGCGGAGTAACATTCCTGGCATCGCTGTTCGTTTCAAGATTGCGGCTGAGGACCACCTGAACTACGCCGGTTCTACTCTGCCATCCGCTACCCTGAATTTCTCTGCTCGGGCCAGAAACTCGGACGGGAAGCGGTCGAGATCGGTGGTGGTAATCAGCACCTGCCGATAGTTGGAGATGGCCTCCAGTAGATGCTGACGTCTCTCCGGGTCGAGTTCCGAAAGGACATCATCCAGGAGCAAGACCGGCGACTCGCCCGTTCGAATCAGCATAAACCTGGCTTCGGAGAGCTTGAGTGATAGGGCAATGGTTCGCTGCTGTCCGCGAGAGCCGTAGGTTCCCATATCTATTTCGTTGACCAGAAACCCGAGGTCATCCCGATGCGGTCCTATCAGAGACAGGCCGCGCGCCAACTCCCGCTGGCGGGCGGCGCCGAGCACCCTGTTGAAGGCTTGCTCCATTTCAGGAAGGCCTCTCATTAGTCTGGAATCTGGAGTCTGGAATCTGGAGTCTGGAGACGCTTCGCTCTGGAGCTCCCCTCCCCCCGACTCTCGACTCTCGACTCTTGACTCTAATTCGATACTTGGCCGATACTGTAGAGTCAGTTTCTCCTGGCCACCGCTGAGTTGATCATGCATCGGGTTGGCCAGATCGTTCAGCTCGGCAATAGTCCGCTGTCGCTGGAGGACGATGTAAGCGCCTGCCTTCACCAGTTCCTGATCCCAGAAGAGCAGCTCGTCGGGTCTGGACTGACGGGCGGCTATCTGGCGTAGAAGGTGGTTCCTTTGTGAGAGGACCTTGTTGTAGCGCTGTAATGCCCTCAGATACCGGGAGTCGACCTGCGAGTTGGTGATATCAAGATACCTTCGACGTATTGCCGGCTCACCGCCAATGAGGTCAATGTCCCGCGGGCTGAACATTACTGTGTTGAGCTGACCAATGAGATCAACCGCACGGCGTGCCACGCCGTTCACGCGGATGTACTTCTGGATAGGGACAAGACTGCCTTCGAGTGCAGAGCGAGGTCGCAGGATGATCTCCAGTTGAGCCTTCCGTTCAGCTTTCTGGATGCTGGCCGAAAGGCGGGCGAAAGGCAGTTTCTCACCGGCAGCCTCCCAGTTGATGAGATCCCTCTCGGTTCGAGAAAAGCGGGTGGTCGCCAGAAAACAAATAGACTCCAGTAGATTGCTTTTCCCCTGAGCATTGCCCCCCTGGAACACCGAGACGTGTAGTGGGAGATCGAGCTCCAATCGAACGTAATTACGGAAATTGGTTAGACTTAGATGTTGAAGGTACACGCGGTATCCTCGTCAAACGCTCGGAAGAATCATCCCTCACCTCTAACTTTACCGCTATTCTTCTCAAGACGCAACCTAAAGTTGGGTTACCTACTTAAATGATTTGACACGGAGGTTTACGCCAATATTACTGGCTACATTTTGCATCTCACTCAGCTTCATATTAGCTACAAGATCCAGGGGGAACCTCGGTCTGATGATGTGGCCAGAAACAACGCATTCGGTGGCAGCTGTGGCTATAGCTAATCCCTTCGTGCACGGGGAATCGTAGAGTGCCCCTTCCTCAGGTTATCCTCGTCCAGGAGACTATAGCCAGGGATTACGATTCCCTCGAGGAGTAGAGTCGACGTGCCTGGCGCAAAAGCAACAGCACTGCTATCCAGGCTGCGGCCATCAACCCCAGCATTTCCCAGAAGGCAAGGAGGAAGTGGGCCAGATGAAACAAGAGGGCCACTGCCAGACCTCCCAGGGCTATGGCCCCAGACCGAATCGCCTGACCCCTGACCAGATGCCATCGATGAGGGATTTCTCCTGCGCGGGCCATCCGCGTCTCCAGCAAAGCGAAGTCCCAAGCCCAAAGAGCAAGCACCATCCCCACCAGAGCAAGGAGCACATCGCCTTCCCAAGCAACCAGCCCTGCCAAAACGAATAAGAGGAAAACGGGGATGGTAACAAGGACTGGGCGGCGGCCAGCTAGGGCAAGGCCGAACCCCAAGGGGAGAAAGCAGGCGGCCCACCAGGGGGAGGCGTGCATCAAGGGAGACCACAGACATAAGAATCCGACTAAGTATCCTCCGGCAGCCAGTGCCCAGCTCACTTCACCCTCCCGTACATCGCTTTCAGTTGTGGGGCCAGGGGATGGCGCACGTCCCAACCCAGCCAGCGCACCGTGGCAGCCGAGAGTCGCCTGAGCATGGCGCTGCGCTCTATCGAGAGGATCCGTTTGGCCAGGTGAACCTCAGGGGTATCCTGAAGACCCTCACTCTCAAAGGTCAACGGGCTGGGGATGATGACCAACACCTTGTATCCGCTGAACTGAAGCAGGCAGAGAATCTCCTCATCCCCCGGGAGGAGGGGGGAAACCAGGATGAGTTGTGATCCCCGGGGGAAGAGTCTGGTGGGGAGGTAGCGGAGCTGTTCGAAAACTAGGGTGGTGCCGGTGTCTGCCCGCGCCAGCGCCTGCATGATACACCCGTCGTGACGGCGACCGTAACCGGGCATCACCCAGTCCAGGTAGGTCCCGTAGATGAGGAGTCCCACGCGGTTCCCATTCTGCAAAAAGTAATGGCAGAGAGCAGCGGCGGCCCGGACGGAGTAATCGAACAGGGAATTCTCTCCTCGGTATCGGTTGGCCCGCTCGCGGGCATCCAGGACCACAGTAACGTGGGAAGCCCGCTCCTCCTCGTATTCGTTTACCACCAATCGACCAAGCCGAGCATATGCCTTCCAGTCCAGCCGTCGCAGGTTGTCTCCAGGAACATACTCCCGAGTGCCGAAGAACTCGATGCCCTCACCTGCCCGGCGGGCCCGGACGGTACCGGAATAGATCAGGGTGCGAGAAGGCCGGATCTCAATCCGTGATAGCTCCTCGTAACGCGGAAGCACAGTGAGAGGCGCTGGGCAAGGCACTTCCTCTTCCCACACTACGTAGCCTAAGAGATCCCCGACGCGCACCCGAACCGTGGAAAGAGGATAGAGTCCCCGTCGGGCACGGACGGTGTAGGTCAGAGTGAGGCCCTTTTCGTGGCTCAGCGGACCCAAAATACGGAAGAAGCCATCCTCAAGGGTCAATCCCGCTGGCGGAGCGTCATCCACCTCTACCAGCTCCAGCACCCGGCCCCGGTTCTCCAACTCCACCTGCACCTCGACCATATCCCCTTCCCGGATCAATGACCGGGAGAGGGTTTTGGCAACCACGAACTGCGGGCGACGATCATTGGAAGCAAGCGCTATGCCCACGGTGAGGTGGAGCGCCACCGGGATGGCTAACAGCAAAAGCTCCCCTCGCCGGGCCGATAGCCCGATAACCAGGAGTCCTATAAGCAATAGAGATAATGTGGCAGTCTTGCGCTGTCCTTCCATCAGACTACCTGGGGGACTGCTACCTTGGGGACTGGGAGACGGTACAAAAGTTCGCTTACCACGTCCTGGGCCCGCACTTTACTAGCCCAGAGGTCTGGACTGAGGATGAGGCGATGGGCCAGGGCGGGGACGGCCACCTCCTTAATGTCATCGGGGATTACAAAGTCGCGGCCGGCAAGGGCTGCCCGGGCCCGCGATAGCTTAAGCAGGGCTAACGAACCCCGAGGGCTGGCGCCCACAGCCAACGATTTGTGGTGGCGAGTCTCATCGACCAGGGAGGTGATGTACGCCAGGATGTCCGGGTCCACGAACACCTCCTCCAGGGCAGCCCGCATGGCCAACACCTTCTCGGTATCCGTCACCGCCGCCAGGAGCACCTCGTCTTCCTTACGGTCGATACGGCGCTGAAGGATATTCACTTCCTCTCCCGGGGTGGGGTAGCCGATGGAGAGGCGCATGATGAACCGGTCCACCTGGGCCTCCGGAAGGGGGAAGGTTCCCTCATACTCGATGGGGTTCTGGGTGGCAATGACGTTGAAGGGCTGGGGCAACGGTAAGGTCTCGCCTTCCAGGGTTACCTGAAACTCCTGCATCGCCTCCAGGAGAGCCGACTGGGTCTTGGGAGTAGCGCGGTTGATCTCGTCTGCCAGGATAAGCTGGGTGAAGATCGGCCCCCGGCGGAGCACGAACTCCCCCGTCTCCTGCCGAAAGATGTAGGTGCCCAGGATATCGGTGGGGAGGAGGTCCGGGGTAAACTGGATCCGCTTGAACGAGAGGCCCAACGCCTGAGCGAAGCACCTGGCAATCAAGGTCTTAGCCAGGCCAGGGAAGTCCTCGAGTAGTATGTGTCCACCAGCGAGGATCCCCGTCAGAATCAGACGAAGCACCTCCGTCTTGCCAACGATGACTCGTTCCACCTGAGAGAGGAGTGCTTCTCCCTTGTCAGCTACCTTCGCTATCGTCATTGATACCCCCTCTGTCATAATGTTCCAGGAAGCTCACAGCGCGCTCGAAATCCTGAAGATATTCATTTGCGGGGCACAGCGTTTGCTGGGGGAAGAGAACCCCATGGATCCGATGATCCGCGGGCCACTTTCCCTGGTGCATAAGTTGCCAGGCCTCCTGTGAAGAGATGCGTCGGCGACGAACTAGAAGGTTCACAGCCATCTCTGCCAGGTGACGCCCAATCCTATTCCGCACCACCCTGGAGGTCCCCGCATCCTGGATAAGATGAGCCATGGGGCCTACTACCCCCTCACTCTCACGGGAAAAAGCCGGTGCTTCTCCTCCTTGGTGACGGCGAGCGGCCAATGTCCCTCGAGCCCACAAGGCCAGCCCTGCCCCCAAGATTACCACCACGGCCCATACTACTATCTCGGGGAGGCCATCAATGAACCAGTGTATCAAGAGCAGAGCCCTGAGGGGTGCCTCCAGAACATCTCGCAACCCAAAGACAAGTAGCCCGGCCAAACCCAGGGATAAGAGAAGGAAAGAAAGCCACCATGAAAAGCGCCGTTTACGTTTCTCCATAGGCACGTTCAATAGCAGAAAGAGCGATCAATGCCTCCTCACGTCGTGGCTCGGCCGCCTTACCGCCGTAGCGGACCTCCTCAAAAAGGTACGTCAAACGCTCGATCGCTCCATCGGAGAACCCTCGTCCCCGGAGCAGCCCGGTGAACTCCCGCGGGGTCAGGGAGTGGCTATCACGCACCGTCGTCTGGCGGGAGAGGATCTCCACCATGCGCACCCAGCAGCACGTGACGACATTAGCGATGGGCAGCCCCTGGCGAAGTTCCTCGGCTGCCCGGGAAGCGGCCTGGGAAACCTCCTTCTCCCATAGGTGCCGGGTTGTTTTGCCTCTCCGCCAGCGTAGAATCAAGTAGGCGAGCAGTATCCCCACTGCCCCAGCGGTGGAGTAGATGGCCCAGCCAGGGACCTCCTCCGGTGGGGGCATCACCTCGACCACCTCTTGTGGGGGCACTTCCACACCAGGAAAGATAGGCATCGGGACCTCCCGGCTGACTGGGATTTCCTCCTCGATGGGTTCCTCTTCTTCGGCGACGTACATGTAGTGCAACACGGTGCCCACTATGCCGATAAGGGCCATAAGAACGAGCCCCGCCAGTATCCGCTGCCGAGCTTCCCGGAAGAGAATAAAGGAGACGGCGGCGCAGACAATTATGGTAACGACTGTGATGCGCAAAAACCAGTAGAACCAGTACATGTCGAAGAGAGCTGCGGGACCGCCAGGGGCTCCGATTTCTCGCTCTATTATTGGCAGAGGTCTGCCCGGGCAGAGCGCCAATTCCTCCATCCCGGCGGCGAGAATCCCGAGAAGCAGGATAATCCCCACTCCCACAGATATGATAAGCCATCCTCTTTTCATCTCCGACCTCATCACCGGGCCGAATTACACAGGCCGACCATTCTCTCCTGCTCGGCCGACCCTAGGCAGAGCCGGTTCAAAAAATCATCTCTAACCCCGGCACACTCTTATTGCACCTCTAGTGCATTAACTAACCCATCTAACGATTCGTATGGATTGTACCAACAATCGGCCGGCTTGCTTGTAAGGCTTTCAGCTTTAGCTCGGCAGTCAAAGCACGCATAACGATATTCGCAATCCTGACAGGTTTCGATCTTGTCTTTGGTTAGGAGTTGTTCAAAAATAACCTTGACATATTGCCTTTTGTCTGCCATCATTGTGGCATGACAACGACCGAGCAGATGCATACTCGATTTAAAGCCATGTGGTCCCATCTGGATGAGAAAGGACGTAGGCTTTGGGCTGCCTCTGAGGCGAAAGCCTTGGGAAGAGGCGGGCTTAAGGTCGTTCATGAAGTAACCGGCATGTCGCGCAGTGTAATTTCCGAAGGCATTCGTGAATTGACTGGTGAGCGACTCCTTCCGGCAGGAAGGGTGCGGCGAGCGGGAGCCGGCCGGAAATTGCTCAAAGCTACTGACGAAAGTCTCTTGGAGAACTTGAAAGCTCTGGTGGAAAGCAGCACCATGGGTGATCCGGAATCGCCACTTTTGTGGACTACGCAAAGCCTTCGTACACTCGCTGGTCATCTCAAGGCCAAGGGGCACAAGATCGGTCATGTAACGGTTGGTGCTCTCCTTGCCGAGCAAGGCTATAGTTTGCAGGGAAACAGAAAGACCCTGGAAGGGAGCTCTCATCCAGATCGCGACGCACAATTCCAGTTTATCACGGAGCGCGTGAAGGCCAATGAAGACCGGGGGCAACCGGTCATCTCGGTAGACACAAAGAAGAAAGAACTCGTAGGACTTTACAAAAACGGAGGTCGTTCGTATCGTCGCAAGGGCGATCCTGTCGAGGTGAAGGTACACGATTTTGTTGATAAAGAACTCGGCAAGGTGGCCCCCTATGGAATCTACGACTTGAAACATAATGAAGCATGGGTCAATATCGGCACCGATCACGACACGTCGGCCTTCGCGGTGGAGAGCATTCGGCGATGGTGGTTCATGATGGGGAAAGAGCGATATCCTGACGCTACGCGATTGATGATCACGGCAGACAGCGGCGGTAGCAATGGTTCTCGCGTCAGACTCTGGAAAGCAGAGTTGCAGAAATTTGCCAACGAGACAGGATTGGAAATTCAGGTAAGCCATTTTCCACCGGGAACCAGTAAATGGAACAAAATTGAACACCGTTTGTTCAGTGCTATCAGTTTGAACTGGCGCGGGCAGCCACTCATCAACCACGAAGTAATCATTAGCCTGATCGAGGCCACGACAACCAAGACAGGTCTGAAGGTGCGTGCCGCCTTGGACACCAACTGCTATCCCAAGGGAATCAAAGTGAGTGACGCTGATTTGAAGGCTCTCAGTCATCACCCAGAACCATTCCACGGAGACTGGAACTATACTATCAAAGGTATGGTTAATTGATGAACAGGTCCTTAGTCAGTGGCTCTATTCACCTATCGCCGAACTCCTTTATTCTTTCGGTTGCTTGAACGCGTACTTCAAGGTTGTCGTTGTCAAGTGCTTGAATCAATCCTTCGATATGTTGGAGATCCCCCAGTGCTTTGGTTGATTCGATACGTACTTTGAGATTGTTGTTTTTAAGTTCCCTTATTAACCCTTGAATGTCTCCTTTCTCCTTCATTTTCTTCACATTTGGACAAGTTATGCTCTTCTAGATAATTCTGACACAACACCTATGCCAATGTCCACCAGTTGGGGGTGAAGAGTTACCGTTCACACAATATAAGATAGAATGCTCTACCTCCATCAGTCTAAGCACTCTAAGCCTTTTTCTCCGCCCACAAGAACGTTGCCCACAGGTTTCATGGCTATTTGCCCAATGTAGACTCAATACTCAATAATCTCTTCGCCGCCGAAGTTCCTCATCAACTCAAGATAAATCTTAAAGTTCCGGCAAGCCTCTTTTACGTTTTCTTCTGTTGCTATGAGGCACAGGAATTTTTGAAATTCCCATGCCTTACTGATATTCAATTACTTCTTCACCTCCGAAGTGCTTCATAACTTCAAGATAGTTCTTGAAGGCTTCGCACGCCTCTTTAATATTCTTCTCGTACTCAAGAATCTCGGCAATATTATTGCACTTAAATGTCTGTCCAGCCGTCAGGGAGCCAATCTCGAGGTTAATAGTAGTAAGGGGAACCCCCATAAGTTCCAGCTTTTTCTTCATAAGAACTTCCCTTTCAACTTTATACCCTTTCACCAACTGGGCTTCTTCGTTGGTTAGCTCAACTCGCGTTCTCAGTTCAAACTTTACGCCGCCCAGCAATCCTCTTGCTTGATCCCTGGTGATACGCAACTTCATAGCTTTACCTCTCTATCCTTTATTTGTCAGACTGTCTAAAAACCTTTTCTGCCGAAGGCTCATCACCGACCATCAATTGCCTCCGGCACCACCTTAACCATCATTTTGTTTCTTGAAGGCTACCACCCCCCTTTCGGCTAGCTTTATTCGCTCTCGGGGCTGATTTTACACCTTAGCCCTGACCAAAGTCAATCGTGCGAATTAAATCATCTCAGCATAGTATCTTCGATAACCTCTGCTGTCCGCCGCCCTCGGCAACATAGCCCAGATAGGCTCGTGCCATCTTCTCAACACTTCTCCCCGCCGGGGTTCGAATCACAAACCCCGTCTTCAGCAGAAATGGCTCGACGATGTCAATCAGCGTATTCGTCTCCTCGTTCAGTGTAGCTACCAGGGCAAGGCCTGACTCCGTGCCACCGCGGCACTCACAATCTGGTGCCGCACTTTTGGCAAAACTTGTCTGCAAAGCTGTTCGCTGTCCCGCATTGAGGGCATACCGGCTCCTTGTCACCTTTCGAGTCGGGGATAGCTGCCCCCCACCTTGCTTTTCTGGCCATGGTCAGCTCGTCCAGAATGCGAAAGATCACTATGAGGATCTCACAGTAGATCCGCACTGCCAGAGGGCCGAGGAAGAGCACCAGAATCCCCGACAGCACCATTCCCTCACCTCCCCAACCCCACATGTCGATACCCTCAATAATCATAAGCAAGCCCATGATCACACAGACCACAACACCGATCCAAAAGACCACCTTGATTATTACCGGGGTCAGCATCCGCCTGAAGGATAGAAATTCTTGCATGGAAACCTCCCATTTTTGTAAAGAATAGCACATTCGGTTTTTCTTTGTCAAGCTCCGGCATCCCTCAAATCTGTCTGAAACACTGCTGCACTGGGTGCAAGGCTTCTGGGATGGTGGCTATCGCCTTTCCCCAGATTGGATTCCCCACTTCGCTC
>BBPG01000322.1_pt1 | contig 14064 bp, 6 predicted proteins | sample 1343651 | NCBI WGS metagenome assembly BBPG01 (sample SAMD00019091, study PRJDB2971) | groundwater metagenome | biome: freshwater biome; feature: mineral spring; material: ground water | place: USA: CA, Sonoma | collected 2012-06 | depth surface m | reverse complement strand
GGGGGCTCACACTATGGCAGATAGCTCAGGAAAAGATATCCTGCTATGCGGGCGGGATTTTACAGAACAGGACCTTTGGGTAGTAAAAGAAACTGTGCGCCGATTTCCTCGGCTTTCTCAGACAGAGTTAGCACACACGATTTGCGAGAACCTACAGTGGGTTGCTCCCAACGGCAATAACAAAATAGAATCATGCAGGCAGCTTTTAAGAAAACTGGAATCTCAGGGCGCGATTAAATTACCGGCAAAGCGGAACAGTGGAAGTTCTAAGGACCGCCGTATCGTACCCACACAACAGACAGACGCACCTGCGGAGATAACGGCAGACTTGTCTCAGGTCGGTGTTCAGGTGCAGCCTGTATCGGGAGCATCCCAGATGCGTCTTTGGAACGAGTATGTAGAGCGATATCATTATTTAGGGTACAAACGGCCCTTTGGCGCTCACCAGCGTTACTTCATATTTTCCCACAACGAACAACTACTGGGTTGCATTCTGTTTGCTGCGTCCGCCTGGGCGCTGGAGGTCCGAGACCAGTGGATTGGCTGGACAAAGACCGACCGTAGCAAGCGGCTGCACTTGGTGGTTAACAACAGCCGTTTTTTAATTTTTCCTTGGGTTAAGGTAAAAAATCTAGCCAGCAAAGCATTGTCCTTGGCAGCGCGGCAAGTTTCTGTGGATTGGCGGGAGCAATACGGGTTTAAGCCGGTGTTGTTGGAGACATTTGTGGATGAGGAATTGTATCAGGGAACATGCTATCAGGCAGCCAATTGGCTCTCACTGGGGCAGACGACAGGCAGAGGCCGGATGGATCGGTATCATCAGCATCTTTCCTCACCGAAGCGGATTTACGTGTATCCCCTGCATCGTGATTTCCGGGCGATCCTGCGCGGAGAAAGCGGGGATGCAAAGTGAGCGAAGCCAACCTGAATCGTCATGAGCAGAGAAGAAAACAGCGGGAGCTTGAGGAACAGCAGAAAAGACAGGGGAAACAATATCCTCCCACCGTCACTCTTGCGAATCGCAAGAGCAACTTGAAGACGGTGGACGAAGAGAAGGAAGCCGTCTAGTTTTTGAGCGAAGAGAAGCTAAACGTGTACCGACAACTGCTGCCTGGTTTGCTGAATAAATTGGCACGGTTTGTGGCGCCAAAGAAAACTAAGCATCAAATGACAGTGATGATGCTTTACGGGGTCCTGATGTTTGTGTTTCAAATGCCGTTAAGGCGGGAGACGAATAAGGAAATGACTACGCGCAGTTACTTGAAAATCTGCAAGCCGTCTTTCCGTATTTTCTAACTGCCGCACCAGGATACCTTGTGCCGCTTGTTGGAAAATATGAATGTGGACCAGATCGAAACCCTCTACATCGACATGCTGAGACGATTAATTCGTAAGAAGAAGTTTCAAAACCTGCTACACAAAAAGTGATATCTTGTAGCTGTGGACGGGACGCAAAAATACGTCATGGACGAATGCTGGGATGAACGCTATCTTCGCCGCAAGATTCGGGGTAAATACCCATCTACCAGTATTATGCTTATGTCCTAGAAGCAGTAAGGAATACTTTTGGTCAAGAAGCTTCTGCTCAGCTTACCTCCGGCGGTGTAGCAATAGAGGTTGTCAAACGCTATATAGAAAGCCAGGGTGAACGAATATGAACAAAGCATACAAATTTCGTCTGTATCCTAATGCAGAGCAAACAGTGTTAATAAACAAAAAAAATGAAGGCTGTCGAATGCTCGGCATAGCCTGATTGAGGTAAAAGAACCGTTGGGCGAACGGGGATAGCTTGGTAATCATATCAACGGTGGTTGATACGTCCCAAGAAGCCCCCACCTCTTAGGTGGTGGGAGTACGTCACAGGACTTCCTTTGTGTGTTTTAGGCGTGTTTGATGCAGCCTCTTTGTTTGCAAAACAAAGCTCTCTAGGCTTGCCTCAATAACCGGCGGGAAAGGGCTGCCGTCACTTTCGATGCTGAGAAAAGGCAGGCGGGGATGATCTTCCATAATTTTTTTGACCAGTTCAGGGTCAGAACATAGAGACAGTTTTTCTGTGTCGATGGTTTGCTTGATTACCGATTCTGCTATGCGAGAAGGCATGCAGCCAAAGGGTCCAATCGAGACAACGCCGTCAACCCGGTCAACAATCTCCGTCAGGGCGCAGGCTAAGGTAAGGATGGCTTCCCCTGTCAGCCGCGGGTCGATAAATCTGGAGACGCTGTTGATTAAATGGTCTATATCAATTAGGTGATAATCGTAAAGTCCTGAAGCCGCCATGATTTGCTTGACTATTCGTTCGTACTTTTTCATCAGTAATGCTTTGCCTCGGAACTTTAAACGTTGAGGTAAAGTATTTTTGCCGCGCATGCCACGTGCTGCCAGATAGTTGGTATAGTAAACCCATTCCATTATCGGTGCCATCAGTGCCACTATGCCTTTTTCAGCCATTTGTTCCGCCAGATAGCGTTGTGAGAAACCATCCCGGCGCAGGTATATTTCACCGATTAGCGCTATTTTCGGTGCTTGCTGCAGCGGTGTATGGAGAGGGATCTTGGCAAGCAGAGAGGCCGCTTTTTTTAATGTCTGCTGCAATCCATCCCAGTTTTCACTCGCCATCGCTGTCAGGATCATTTCTTCCGCTTGCTTGTATGTTTGCATTCCCGATTCGCGCTTTGCTGACAGGGTGAGTATGGCGACGCGGATTTCTTCCATCACGTCTCCGATCAGTACACCCCATAAAGCACGTTTAGTGAAGCTCGTACCCAAGCCGCCGTAGCCGTTTTGCGAGGAGAGAGACATTACTACCAGGTTGGGAATTTGGTGTTTATTAATCAGCATTTTTGTCAAGACATTGTATTGAGCAAAGCGGCAGGAGCCCCCGGTGGTAGGCATAAAATAGATGGTCACTTCTTCCGGTTGCCGTTTGTCGAGGTAGTTGAATAGGGAACCCATGGTCTGGATTAGCGGCAGACATTCTTTGCAGGTAGAATGCTCCTTTCCTCTTTGCAAATCTATTTCCACAGAAGGTGGCAGTGCCATGGCGTTGATGCCATGGAAACTGAATACGGCTGCCACGGCTTTAGTCGAAAAATCCCCCATGGAAGGAATAATCAGTTTCACCCGTTTATCTGTCAGTCTAAACTTTTCGCCGTCAGAGGAAGTGATCAGCCATTCCTTGCCGTGCCTTGACAAATCCGTCGGGACAAAGGCAGAGTTGCCGGAGCCAAGAGAGGCACTGTCTCTGTCATAGCTTTTGACAATGTCGAGGAAGGCTTCGATGCGTGTGTCGATGCCTGCATCGGCAGTATGGGAGTCGAGTTCAAGCGTCAGCGATGGTTTCTCCGCCATAATCTCACGGAAATAGTTAATCAAAAAGGAGTCGGGACCACAACTGAAATTCGTGACGTAGCAGCCAAAAAGATTCGGCTGCCGCTGTACAACCTTGGCTGCCTTCAAAATGCCCATGCCGGCGGCCCAGTGCATGTCAGGGATAGCCTCATCCTGGTCAGAGTCAAGCATATCGTAAGGGATGACCATAACGCCACGGGAAGCAAACTTATGGGGGATGCCCATATGGGCTACGCCTGAAAAGGCGTTGTATGAACGTCCAAAAAGCACTACTGTCGGCAGAGCCGTTGCCGCCGCCCTCTCTAAGGCCTCTTTGCCTGCGGCTTTTGCGTCAGCTATAAACTTGTTTTGCGCCTCAATGGCAACCAGAAAAGCAGCTCTGGTTTCTGCTTTCGTAGCACCGAGCTTGCTTCCTAACAAGAGCATTTCCTTTTCGCTTTCCGTATAAGATTCAGGCATGTCAAGCACAGGGACGAGAAGCTCGATGCCTTTTAAGTCTGCTTGGAAAGTACGCCTTAAAACGTATGGCTCTCCCTGGATCAAGGGGCAAGTGGTACTGGGTGGACAACCTTTTTTGACTGGTGTGGCTCGGACATGTGGGAGCAAGATGTAATCCGGTTTTTTAGCGATCAGGTTTGCCATGAAGCCGTGAGCCAATTCCACTGGGTAGCAGAAAGGCGCTTTCCGCCGCTCAATACCTTCTTCGTCCGGTTTATCGGACAAAACAATACTGAAGCCAAGGCTGGTTAGAAAGCCGTGATAAAAGGGATAAAGGCTGTTTGTCATCAGTGATAAGCTGATACCTACCGTCTTTCCGTTTTGTGTGACGGGAGAGTGTGGCCGCTCAAAGAGCAATCGCTGGCGTTCTGCCACCAGATCCAAAGCAGCAGTGTCATGGCTAAGCTGAATTCTTTCGTTGTAATATTTGTTGCACGTTCCGCCGAAAGGGTAGGTTTTGTCCGCCACTTTGATGCGGGCGATGGTACATTTGCGATCGCAGTGTTCTTTGCCGCCGGCACAGTCGAAAGGTTGACCATACTCTACTTCTCTTGCGGCTAGTTCTTGCAGATCGAAGTTGCCTGCAGGCAAGGAGCCTGCCGTAATTTTTTGCCAAATTTCTAACGCTACTCCGAATGCGCCCATCAGCCCCGGGTCAGGCGGAACAATAATTTCCCGTCCGGTAAGGGCAGCCATGGCAAGCGGCACCGCTTTGTTATAACAGACTCCGCCCTGCATAAATATCTTGCGCCCTACTTTCCGGCTGCTTTTGACCCGGGTGATATAGTTAAGGCAGATGGCATAGACCAGCCCGGCGGCAATGTCCTCGTTCTTAATGCCTTCCTGGATTGCCGTCTTGATGTCGCTGCCGATAAATGCGGCACACTGGTCGTTAAAGTTGGGCGGGTTGGTTCCTTTGAGAGCATAAGCGGCGATATCTTCGGTGACAATATTTAATGCCTCTCTGGCCGCCTCTTCCAGAAATGAGCCGGTGCCGGCAGAGCATGCCTCATTCATGGCATAATCTGAAGGTACACGGTTGATAATGAAAGTATATTTTGCATCTTGACCGCCGATCTCAAAGAGGGTGTCAACCTCAGGGTCAAAATATACGGCAGCCGTGGTGTGGGCGATAATCTCGTTGACAATACCGTTTGTCAGACCGTGCAGGCCAACGATTTGCCGACCTGAGCCGGTAACGCCAAGGCCGATAATTCTCAATCCGGGCGGCACCTGTTCGAGAAGCGAACGATAACATTGACGTGAGGCGGACACCGGGTCACCACCCGTCCGCAGGTAGATGCCTGCCACGATAGCTTGGTCAGAAGTGCGCATGAGGATGGCTTTAGTGGTGGTTGAACCTGCGTCTAGGCCGATGATGTATTCATCGGCTACGGTTGCCTGTTGCCAAGGCTGTTCTTTAAAAGAAACACCGTGCTGAAAAGATGACAAGGGAGCGAGGAAATCAAAGGCAGAATTATTTCCTGCGCCAAGCTCATCATCAGACCAAGGGCGACCGTGTTCGGCTGCCCATAAGGCTGCCCCCAGTGCTTCAAAAGTGTTGTCAAAAGCAGAGGTGATAATCTGGAAGCCTTCCCTTTCCAAATATGTTCTCATCATCCTGTTTTTTGCCACGCCGCCAATCAACAGCACATTGCGAGCTTCTGCTTTCTTTAGCAGTTCAGCAGTCTTGGTTGCCATCATCTGCCCCAGACCAGCTACCACCCGCCCTTTAGGAACACCTTTGTTCATGGCGTGGGTACAGTCGCTCTTGCTGAAAACCGAGCAGCGACTCGCCACTTTGTACGGATTATCCAGAAGCGCCATTTCTTGCGCTTCCTCCGGGTCTAAGTTCATGCGGCGAATTTGCTGCAGAAAAAATTCTCCCGTTCCCGAAGCGCATTTATTGCCGGTATGGACTGACATAACCCGGCCGCTTTTATCAAGTTCGTAGACCATAAAGTTTTCGCCGCCCACACTGGCTGCAGCTTCTACTTTAATTGGCAAATCGGCAAGCGTGTACTGCAATGCCAGCTCGGTGGCTTCCGGCTCAGAGATTTGCGGCAGCGGTATTTGTTCCCTCAGCTTGCGTCCTGTTACTGCCACGAGAAAGTCGGGGCCCGTGTGCTCATGGAGGAGATCACTTAACACTTTTCTCGCGTTGCCGTCGTGCGGTTTGACAATTTGCTTTATTACCTTAAATCGTCCGTCTTCCATTTCACCTGTAACAATTTTGATGTTGGAGGCACCTACACAGATGCCGGCCAAATGTTTCTTGGTCAAGTATTTCCACCTCTTTGCTGAAATAAGTAGTTGTGAAGGAGGCTTTTGCTTGCCGTTAAGTGCTGATTTGGAAGAGGAGCATCTCCCCGTCGGTGTCTAGCGTTACGGAATCGCCGTCAGCTATTTCGCCGCCGATTAATTTTCTGGCAAGCACTGTTTCCACTTCACGCTGCAGATACCGTTTAAGGGGGCGGGCACCGTAAACAGGGTCATACCCGGCCTGAGCAATAAAATCTCTTGCCTCCCCGGTAAGGGTTAAGCTGATGCTACGTTCGGCTAGGCGCCGGAGTAAAAGGGCAAGTTGCAAATCAACAATTTGTTTGGTTTCTTCCAGTGTGAGCGGTTTGAATAGGACGATTTCGTCGATACGGTTTAAAAATTCCGGACGAAAATGTCTGCGCAATTCGTCAAACACCTTTTCTTTGATGTTTTCGGCTATCTCTCCCGGCCGGCCTGCATTTTCGAGAAGATGGAGACTGCCGAGATTAGATGTCATGATAATAATCGAGTTTTTAAAGTCAACTGTGCGGCCTTGGCTGTCTGTAAGTCTGCCGTCATCGAGAATTTGCAGGAGCACGTTAAAAACATCATAATGCGCTTTTTCGATTTCGTCAAATAAGAGCACACTGTAAGGCTTGCGCCGGACTGCTTCTGTCAGCTGGCCTCCTTCGTCATAACCTACATACCCGGGCGGGGCGCCGATTAGACGAGCCACCGTATGTTTCTCCATATATTCGCTCATGTCAATGCGAATCATATTTTCTTCGCTGTCAAACAGCGATTCTGCCAGTGCTCTGGCCAATTCGGTTTTGCCTACTCCGGTGGGGCCAAGGAAGATAAAGGAACCGATAGGACGTTTTGGATCTTTTAAGCCGGAGCGGGCACGGATTACAGCGTCGGTTACGGCCTGCACCGCTTCACCTTGTCCGATTACGCGCTTATGGAGAATATCGTCTAGTCTCAACAGTTTTTCTTTTTCTCCTTCGAGCAGGCGGGAGAGGGGAATACCGGTCCAGCGGGAAACCACCTCAGCCACTTCCTCCGGGGTTACTTCTTCTTTGATTAGTTTAGCTTCGCCGCCAAGTAGCTCTTCCGCTGCTCTTAATTTTTGCTCCAGAGCGGGGATTTTGCCGTATTGGTATTCCGCCACTTTGTTTAGATCGTAATTTCGTTGGGCCTGCTCCATTTCAAGGCGGGTTTTTTCCAGTTCTTCGCGTAGCAAGCTAAGTCCGCCAACGGTGTTTTTTTCTGCTTCCCACTGGGCGCGGAGAGCATCTCGCTCCGTTCGAATCTCAGCCAATTCTTTTTCCAAGGCTTGGAGCCTGCTCTGGGAGGCTTGGTCTTTTTCCTTGCGTAGCGCTTCCCGTTCGATTTCAAGTTGCATCAATCTGCGTTCCAGCGTCTCCAGTTCCTCCGGCATGCTTTCCATTTCGGTGCGAAGTTTGGCGGCAGCTTCGTCAATCAGGTCGATAGCTTTGTCAGGCAAAAAGCGGTCGGAAATGTAGCGGTCGCTCAGGATGGCGGCCGATACCAGCGCAGCATCTTGAATCCGCACACCGTGGTGTAGCTCGTATCGCTCCCGCAAGCCACGGAGGATGGAGATTGTATTTTCTGCCGTAGGCTCATCCACCAGCACCGGTTGAAAGCGCCGCTCCAGCGCCGCGTCTTTTTCAATATATTTTCTGTATTCGTCCATAGTGGTCGCGCCAATACAGTGCAGCTCACCCCGAGCCAGCAACGGTTTTAACATGTTGCCGGCATCCATTGAGCCTTCAGCTTTGCCGGCACCTACTACAGTATGCAGTTCATCAATAAAAAGAATAATCCGCCCGGCAGATTTTGTCACTTCCTGGAGAACGGCTTTAAGGCGCTCTTCAAACTCGCCGCGGAATTTTGCGCCTGCCAGAAGGGAACCCATATCGAGAGCCACAATTTTGCGATTCTTTAAGCTCTCAGGAACATCGCCGGCCACAATTCGCCGCGCCAGACCTTCAGCAATAGCCGTTTTGCCTACACCTGGCTCACCGATTAGCACGGGATTGTTTTTTGTGCGCCTTGATAGCACCTGAATCACCCGACGAATCTCCATGTCGCGGCCGATAACCGGGTCAAGCTTGTTTTGTCGCGCCATTTCCGTCAGATCACGGCCGTACTTCTCGAGTGCCTCGTATGTGTCTTCCGGATTGGCACTTGTTACTCGCTGGTTTCCGCGGACATCGTTCATAGCCGCTAAAAACGCGGCACGGGTCAACTTGGCATTAGTTAGAAGTCTGCTTGTGCCGGGATCGTCAAAGATGGCCAACGCCAAGTGCTCAACGCTGACATACTCATCTTTGAGGCGTTTTGCCTCATCTTGAGCGCGGAGCAATAATTGATTTAGCCGTTGAGTAATATAGGCCGAGGAAGCGGCACCTGTCACTGCCGGCAGCTTAGCTAGTGCCTGTTCTGTTTGAGCCATGAGAAGCTCGGGATTAGCACCTGCTTTAACGAACAGGCGCGGCACAAGTCCGTTTTCCTGTCTGAGCAGGGCAAGGAGGAGATGTTCTGCGTCGATAGCTTGGTGACTCTGGCGCACAGCCAAGTTTTGTGCTTCGCCAAGAGCCGCCTGGGCCTTCTCTGTAAATTTTCCTAAATCCATAGCTATCACTCCCAAATTCGTCTTTACATTAAGGGTAAAGATTATTGTTAGGTATGTCAATCGGTAAAAATATTTTTGTTGTAAAGGAGAGGCTAGAGCGCGTCTAGATGTGGAAAAAACACGACTCTCCGATAAACTCTCGCAGGATGGAGTTGGTGGGGATGCGATGGGCACCTAGGGAAACAAACCCGGAGATGAAAAGGAGAAGACGTTTAGCATCTATATATTCCGGATCCGTCAGGGTGATTTTCTCAAGCAGAGGCTGGGCAAATGTCTTTAAGACGGCAAGTTCATAGACAAGTGCCGAGTTAAACATAATGTCTGCTTCTTCCTGTATCTGAAAGATGTTCCGTTCTTCGCCCCGGCGTACCGAGGGCCAGCGGCGGATAGTGCTTAATGCATCTATGCCGCGAAACTGATTGTCGCGGACAATGCGACGCAACAGACGAGTATCGGTGGTATGGATGCGGGTGTGGTAGTCTACGTTGAGGGCAGTCAGCGCGGAAACGTAGATCTTAAATTTTTGTCGGCGAGGGATGGACTGAGCAAGTTGCTCATTGAGGCCGTGGATGCCTTCGATAATCAGGGGCTGACCATTTTTTAGTTTGAGTTTGTGGCCATTATATTCCCTTAAGCCGGTGCTAAAGTTAAAAGTGGGTAAGGCTACTTCCTCGCCGTTAATCAGCCGGAGCAGGTGCTGGTTAAACAGCTCCAAGTCAATCGCTTCAATATGTTCGAAGTCCGGGTTATTTGATTCGTCGAGCGGTGTATGTTCGCGGTCTACAAAATAGTCATCGAGGGAAATGGGGAGCGGGCGGATACCGTTAACCAGAAGCTGCGTACGCAGGCGCTGAGCAAATGTGGTTTTGCCTGATGAAGATGGTCCGGCAATAAGAATGACGGAGATTTCATGTTCGCCTGATGTGATTTTGTCCGCAATTTGGGCAATTTTTTTCTCATGGAGCGCTTCAGCTATACGGATAATATCTGTACCCTGGCCGCCTTCAATCAGGTCGTTTAGCGCTCCCACGGTATCAAAGCCCAGCACACGGCTCCACTGCTCCGACTCGCGAAAAATTTCAAAGAGTTTGTTCTGCCGGGTGAATTTTGGAATGGAAAACGGATCTGATTCATCGGGAAAACGGAGAATGAGGCCGGGCGCATGATACTGCAGACTAAAAAGGTGTAACATTCCCAAACGGGGAATCATATAGCCATGGAGCGAAGCCGTCAAATCCCCTAGGTTATAGACAGTCATTTCTGCTTTAGGCCAACGTTTATAGAGAAGAACTTTGTCGTGAAAGCCCTCGCGTTCAAAGAAGCTCATTGCTTCACTGATGGGCAGCTTTTTTTCCTCAATCGGTAAATCTTGATTGATCAGCTCCCACATCTTCTTCTCTAGCTCCGCCACATCTTCGGCTGAAAGTTCGGGAGTCTTCTTGATTTCGCAGTAAAGTGCCTTGCCTAGGGAGTGTTCAACTTTAAGTTGAACCTTAGGGAAGAGCAACTGTGTGGCATAAATTAAGAGCAGTGTTAGGCTGCGCTGGTAAATCCGCGCTCCTTCTTTAGTCGTCAGGTCGAGAAAGCTTATTACCGAGGGTGAACTTACAACTGTTTCCAGATTCCTTATTTTTCCATTGACGAGAGCAGCCACGATGGTAGAGCGATAATGATGCGCCACATCTTTGCTTATTTCTAGGAGGCTGCGGTTTGCGTTGGTGACTACAACTGTATTCTCCGGTAAAATAATCTCTGCGCTGACTTGCTCCTTTTCAATTGACAAACCGATCCCTCTTTCTTTAATGTTTTAGTTTTCTTTTCATTCTGAACTGCTCCTGCTCCGCTTCTTTTCTCTCATTCCGCTCGCTTTCCTTCTTCCTTGGTATATTTTCTCTTTCTGCTAGCCGGAATCCTGCTCTCAAAAATCCTGTGCTTTCATTGACAAAAAAACTGTTTTCATGATAGATTCTAGTGAATGACGGACAGGAGGAATGAAATGTGCGACAAAATTTAACGCGCAAAATTATAGCCGCGCATCTGGTAGCCGGGGAAATGACTGCCGGGAGTGAAATTGCGATTAAAATTGACCAGACATTGACACAGGACGCCACCGGCACGATGGCTTACTTGCAGTTTGAAGCCATCGGCGTACCACGGGTGCGTACCGAGCTGTCGGTTTCCTATATTGACCACAACACTCTGCAGACAGGCTTTGAGAATGCAGATGACCATCGTTTTCTCCAGACGGTAGCAGCTAAGCACGGCGTCTATTTCTCTCGTCCGGGCAATGGCATCTGCCACCAGATTCACCTGGAGCGATTTGGCGTTCCGGGCAAGACATTGCTTGGCTCTGACAGCCATACCCCCACAGGAGGCGGTCTTGGCATGCTTGCTATAGGCGCAGGCGGTTTGGACGTAGCTGTGGCCATGGGAGGCGGTCCCTTCTACCTCACAATGCCGCAAGTGTTAAAGGTCGAACTTGTTAATCGGCTTCGGCCCTGGGTTTCCGCAAAAGATCTAGTTTTGGAAGTTTTGCGGTGCTTGAGTGTCAAAGGTGGTGTTGGTAAAGTGATTGAATATGGCGGTTCCGGTGTGGCAAGTCTATCCGTGCCTGAGCGAGCCACTATTGCCAATATGGGGGCGGAGCTTGGTGCCACCTCTTCGGTTTTCCCAAGTGACGAGGTGACAAGGACATTTCTGGCGGCGCAGGGTCGGGAAGAGCAGTGGGTGGAATTATTGCCTGAGACTAACGCCGTCTACGATGAAGAAATTGTGCTTGATTTAGACAGTTTGGAACCGCTTGCCGCCACCCCACACAGTCCGGATGCGGTAAAGAAGATTAAAGAGCTGGGGGAAGTGAAGGTCGATCAAGTTGCCATCGGCAGCTGCACCAACTCATCTTATGCCGATTTAATGCAGGTGGCAAATATCCTGCGCGGGAAAAAAGTGCATAATGAGGTGAGCTTGGTAATTTCCCCTGGGTCCAGGCAAGTATTTGCAATGCTTGCCGTCAACGGCGCTTTGGCCGATTTGATTGCCGCCGGCGCTCGCATTTTGGAGGCAAGCTGCGGTCCTTGCATCGGCATGGGTCAAGCACCGCCGTCTGCGGCAGTGTCTGTCCGCACTTTTAACCGCAACTTCCCCGGACGTTCCGGAACTGCCGATGCCGGAGTCTATCTGGTTAGTCCGGAATCGGCCGCTGCCGCCGCTTTGGCAGGCAAGCTGGTTGACCCGCGTCAACTGGGCGATTACCGGCAGATTGAGCAGCCGGAAAAATTTCTGCTGGACGACAGTTTGATCATTCCGCCTGCCGAGGATCCCACTACCGTGGCAGTGGTGCGCGGTCCTAACATCAAGCCGCTGCCTGTCAATACGGCGCTGCCCGAAAATTTAACTGCAAGCGTACTTCTTAAAGTGGTAGACAATATTACTACTGACCATATTATGCCGGCGGGCGCAAAAGTTTTGCCTCTGCGTTCCAATATCCCCGCCATTAGCCGGTATGTCTTTTCTGCTCTTGACCCCGGATTTTCCGAACGGGCTAAAGCTGCCGGCAGCGGCATTGTTTTGGGCGGTCATAACTACGGTCAGGGCTCCAGCCGTGAACACGCTGCTTTGGCACCAATGTATCTAGGCGTTAAGGCGGTACTTGCCAAATCCTTTGCTCGCATTCACCGTGCTAATTTAATCAATTTTGGTATTTTGCCGCTCATCTTTCGGGAGGAAGATGATTATGCTAAAATCAACGAAGGAGACATTTTAGAGATAAAGGCTGTGGCTGCTCAGCTGTGGCAGTGTGATGTCCTTACTGTAATTAATCTTGGTAGCGGCGAAGCAAGCTCAGTTCTGCATGGCCTAACAAAGCGACAGATTGCCATTATCCTGGCCGGCGGGCTCTTGAACTATACAAAGCAACAGAATCGCTAATCATTCTTTCTCAGTCTCTCTGTTTTTTGTTTCACGGTTTGGTGCTTAAGCTCAGATACTGATACGCAGAGATTATCTCCGTCTCTATTTTAATGAAGCCTATTTGTGCGAGGAGTTTCTCCAGTTGCTCGGCTGTTAGCATCAGCGCCGGCTCCAACATTACTTGCTCAAGGATTGACAGAACCTTTACAGCGGCGTTCTTCCGGTTAAAATCCAGAATAGCCAGCGTACCGCCAGGTCTTAAGACGCGTAATGCTTCCTCAAGTACGATTTCTTGTTTACGGAAATGATGGAGGGCATCTACAATCATCACTACGTCAAAACTGTTTTCCGCAAAAGGGAGAGAAGCCGCATCGCCCAAAACGGCACGGTTACTCGGCAATAAGCGGCGGGTCCGCTTTAGCATAGCGGTGGAAGAGTCTAGAAGCCAGACATTGGCGCCGGCCTTTTCTAGCTGGTTAGCAAGCTTTCCTGTGCCACCCCCTAAGTCCAGAACTTTACGGTGGCTCAAGGGTGCCAGCCTGGCAAGCAGGACTTTGCCCTGTTTTTTGTGTAGCGCCGCCATGAAGCAGTCGTAAAACGGTGCAATAAGTGAAAAGAAATTCACCTGCAACCTCCTAAAGATGAAAAGATGCTTAATTATTTATTAACGCATATTGGGATTTGCAGGAGAATTTTCCTGTGTATAGAAATAAGCAGTATGGAAAATATAAGGTAAATTATGCGATGGAGGTGGGGAAGATATTTAATCCATATCGTTGTCAGATTTGTGGTGAAACATACCTAGGTAGCGCGGCATCAGATCGTTGTCCTTTTTGTGGAGCGCATGGCCGCTGGATGGTAGGTGCCGCAGAGTGGGTGAAAACAGGAAAAGTAGAATTGTGTCAGCAGAGCCATGAAGACTGTCTGCAAGCCATAGACCTGGAAGTTAATAACGCAGCTTTCTATAAATGTGCCCAACAGAATGCTCAGACACAAGTAACCGAAGCTATCTTTAAGAGGTTACATAAGCAAGAAATGGAGCACGCGGAGTTGTTGGCAGAGATGGCAGGCGTTGAGGAGCCCGCTTTACCCGCGGCAAACTGTGTCGCTAAAGATGATGCTCAAAACCTAGCTGATGCGCATGCTCGGGAACAGCGTGCAATTCAATTATATTTGCAGTTTGCCGACCGGGCGCCAGAGAAACGTGTTCAGGATGTTTTTCGTGCTCTGGCTGATATTGAGGCGGAACATCTGAAAATCTCAAATATTTACCGCTAATTAAGAAACGAGGCGGGCGGAGAGCCCAAGCCTCGTTTCTTGTTAGCGGAAGAAATTTACTTAGGATTTTTTTGCTAAATTCTTTATCTTGGTTTTTCTTTTGGGTTAAG
>BBPG01000112.1_pt2 | contig 14129 bp, 12 predicted proteins | sample 1343651 | NCBI WGS metagenome assembly BBPG01 (sample SAMD00019091, study PRJDB2971) | groundwater metagenome | biome: freshwater biome; feature: mineral spring; material: ground water | place: USA: CA, Sonoma | collected 2012-06 | depth surface m | reverse complement strand
TTTTTTATATAGAATATAAGAAATGAAAAAAGGATATTATAAATTATTGAGTGCTATTTTTCTTTTATTCGGAGTTCTTTTAGGTACTTTTGTTTATCCGGGATTTTTTAATCGTGGAATAGATTTTTTGAATAATAAAACAGGGCTTGAATTTTCTCACTTTACAGAAAGACCGTTTAGATTAGGACTTGATCTTCAAGGAGGAACACAAATGCTTTATCAAGCAGATCTTTCTGATGTTCCAGAGAGCGAAAGGAGTCAAAGAATGGATAGTCTACAAAGTCTTATTGGGCATCGCATTGATCAGTTTGGTATTGTCGATCCTTTAGTTCAAATTAAGGGAGATAGGCTAGTAGTAGAGTTAGCTGGTGTTGTCGATTCGGCTGAAGCCATGAGAATGATTGGAGAAACACCATTTCTAGAATTTAAAGAATTATATGTTGAAGAAGAGCAAATGATTGAAGCAGAACTGCATAACGCCGAGGCATTAGTGCGGGCAGAAGAGATATTAGGAAGAGTTTTAGCCGGTGAAGATTTTAGTGAATTAGCACGTAGCTATTCTGATGACCCTGGAAGTGGCAATCAAGGGGGAGATTTAGGTTGGTTTGGTCGAGGAATTATGGTTCCTGAATTTGAGGAAGCAGTTTTTGGTCTATCTAAAGATGAGATATCATCTGAAATTATTGAAACTCAATTCGGTTATCATGTCATTCAAAAAACTGAAGACGAAAATGACGATGGACAAATAAAGGCAAGTCATATTTTAATTGAGAAAAGATCTATTCAAGATGGTTTGACTTGGAGAAGAACCGAGTTGGGAGGTCATCACTTAAAGACTGCTCGTTATATTGTAGATCCGTTGACTGGAAGAATTCAGATTGAGCTTGAGTTTACAACAGAAGGGGCTCAAATATTTGCAGCCATAACTGAAAGAAATGTTGGTCAGCCTTTAGCAATATTTTTAGACGGTAGGTCAATAATTGATACTACTGGTGATGGAAAAATAACAGAAGATGATCTTTACGCTCCAATGATTCAAGAAACAATTACTGGAGGCAGAGCAGTTATTACCGGAGACACTAGCCTTGAAAAGGCCAGAGAGATTGTTAATCGTTTAAGGAGTGGAGCACTACCAGTTCCAATTCAGCTAATGTCGCATCAAAGCGTTGGCCCAGCCTTAGGAATGGATTCGCTTACCAAATCATTAGGAGCTGGATTATGGGGATTTTTGGCTGTAGTTATATTTTTGATTATTTTTTATCGATTGCCTGGGATATTGGCAGCTCTTAGCTTATTCTTTTATGTATTATTAGTCTTATCAATATTTAAAGCTCTTCCTGTAACGCTTACCTTATCAGGTATTGCCGGATTTATTTTATCTATCGGAATGGCTATTGATGCTAATATATTAATTTTTTCCCGAATGAGAGAAGAATTAGCTTTAGGTAAAAATATCCGAGATAGTATTGATAGTGGTTTTAATATGGCTTGGTCATCAATTAGAGATGGAAATGTTACGACCCTGATTGTAGCTTTCATTCTATTTTTCATAGGAACAAGCTTTGTAAAGGGATTTGCTTTAACCCTAATTATTGGTATCTCAGTCAGTATGTTCTCTTCTATGATAATAACGAAATATTTTTTGAAATCTTTTGAAGGAGGCAGGCTTGCTGATAAAAAATCACTTTGGAAATAACATGATTGAATTTACTAAATACAGAAAAGCATATTACGCACTATCTTTAACTTTAATAGGAGTAGCGATTTTTTCTCTTATTAATTTTGGCATGAACCTTGGAATAGAGTTTACCGGAGGTAGCATAATTGAAATAGAATACGAATCAGATAGGCCAACTACTGAAGAGCTAAAAAGAACTTTGTCAGGCCTTGATTTGGGAGAATTAACCATTCAGCCAGCCGGAGATAATTCATTTGTAATCAGAATGAAGGACATCTCAGATGATACTTATTTAGAATTAAGAGATAGGCTGTCTGAAGCAAGAGTAAATTATTTTGAATCAATTGGACCAGCTATCGGAAGTGAATTACGTAATAATGCAATTATTAGTATAATCTTAGCTTCATTAGCCATAGTAATATATATTGCGATGACTTTTACTGGTATTGAAGGAGGATCGATAAAATCATGGCAATACGGAGTGGTTGCTGCCGGGATAGGATTTTTCCACGATGTTTTAATAGTAATTGGAGTTTTTTCTTTGCTTGGTTATCTTTACGAAGTTCAATTCACTATTCCAATCGCAGTGGCTCTTTTGACAGTTCTAGGGTATACAATAAATGATACGGTGGTTATTTTTGACAGGATAAGAGAAAATCTTGCTCTTGACCCAAGAGCTAATTTTGAAAAGATAGTGGATAAGAGTATAAATAATACTCTTGGAAGATCAATCAATACTTCTCTAACAACTCTATTTGTTCTTTTTGCAATATTCTTTTTGGGTGGAGAAACACTTAAGTATTTCATAATGGCCTTGATACTTGGAATATCGCTTGGAACTTATTCCTCAATATTTTTAGCCGGACCACTTTTAGTATCTTGGTTAAAATTGAAAGAGAAAAAAATTAATCAATAAATATGTTTGATTATAATCAAATTTCATCTGAACTTGTTAAAAATCTTCCTGACCGGACAAAGGATGTTATCTCAAGAAGGTTCGGCTTAAATGGCCCTAATAATTCTTCTAATTTTGTTTCTTCGGGTAAAATAAGAAGAGAATCGCTTGAATCAATTGGCAATGATTATCAAATTACAAGAGAGCGAGTTAGACAGATTGAATTTGACGGCATGACTAAGATTAAGAATAATACCAAGAAGTATAACAAGGTTTATAAAAAATTTAGAGAAAAAATTGAAGACTTTGGAGGAGTAAAAAAAGAAGATCTTTATCTTTCTTCTCTTGGTCAAGAAAAGTGGGTTAATCATATTTTCTTTCTTCTTAATTTAGACGACACATTTTTTAGGTTCTCTGAAACAAAAGATTTTCATTCTTTTTGGGCGATAGACCCATCACACATAAGTTATGCTAAAGAGGTAGTAGGATCTATTCATAATGTATTGGATGAAAAAAACGAGCCATTAAAGATTAGTCATTGTGCTACGATTTCGCCCGTTTCTGATAAACCACTCAATTCCTATCTTGAAATATCAAAGCATATTCATCAAAATGATGAGGGATTTTTTGGTCTAAAGAATTGGCCCGAGGTTAATCCAAAGGGAATAAAGGACAGAGCTTACTTGGTCCTAAAGAAAGAAGGCACGCCACTTCATTTTGCTAAAGTAGCCATGGCTATTAACAAGAGCGCGCTTCCTCAAACTGTTCACAATGAATTGATTAAAGATGAAAGGTTTGTTTTGGTAGGAAGGGGTATTTATGCTTTAAAAGAATGGGGATATCAACCGGGTGAAGTAAAAGAAGTTATAACAAGAATTCTTCAAAAATCTAAAAATCCTCTTTCTAGGGAAGAGATTATACAAAAAGTTTCAGAGCAAAGAATTGTTAAAGAAAACACTATATTACAAAATTTGAGTAACAGAAAATATTTCTCTAGGAATCTAGACGGCCACTACATTATAAAAGAAAGTTAATTTCAAAATATGCCCGAAGAGATACTAGGTGTAATAGATCCACTATTAATCTCAGCAGTACCATATATAGTTATTATTTTATTAATAATTGAAAATTGGTGGTGGGTTATAGTTCCCTTTGTTTTATGGAAGCCAACATCTTTTCTTTGGCTTTGGTGGAGAAATGAAATATGGGATGATAAGCAAAAGAATATTTTATTAGAAATAAGGGTCCCAAATGATATTCTTAAGCCAATAAGGGCTATGGAGGTAGTTTTAATGGGCCTTTGGCAGATTCATCAGCCTCCTGCTCCAATAGAAAAATGGTGGGATGGTCAAGATACTCCCGCTTATTCTTTTGAAGTTGCATCAATTGATGGGGTCCCACATTTCTTATTAAGATGTAATGCCTTATTTAGAGGTATGGTAGAGAGTCATATTTATTCACAATTTCCTGATGCTGAAATTGCTGAAGTAGAAGATTATACCAAAAGAGTCCCGAGTGATATGCCCAATAAGGAGTGGGATCTTTTTGCGGCTGACTACAAACTCAAAAAGCCAAATCCGTATCCAATTAAAACTTATCGTGAATTTGAAACTGAAAGGGAGTCAAAGGAAGAAAAAAGAATTGATCCGATAGCATCTCTTCTTGAAGGATTATCAACCTTAAAAAAAGGAGAGCAAATATGGGTCCAAATAAGGGCAAAAGCTGTTTCAGAGAGTGATGTCGATGGTGACCTTAGGTGGATAACTCAAGGAAAGCAAATTATTGATAAGCTTACTTTTAGGGGGGGGTCTGCTCCCAAGCAATCATTTATTGGCGAGATTATTAGTACGATGCTCTATGGTCCCCCTAAGAAAGAGGAAAAGTCAAAAGATATTCTTCCTCCTGAAATGAAACTAACTTCTGGAGAAAGGGATGTAGTTGCAGCTATTGAGAAGAAGTTAAGTAAGCCGGCGTATAGATGCTATATCAGATTTGTTTACTTGGGCAAAAAGGGAGTTTTATTTAATCCAAATCGAAAATTGGCAATGAGTTATTTTACTAATTTTGTAACCGATGATTTAAACGCTCCGGTTCCCGACAGTCCGACTTTAACAAAAGTTAGGAGGAAATGGTATGATCCTATTTGGTTTCCCAATAGGAGACTTTATTTGAAAAAGAGACAAAGTTTTAGAAAATATATCCTGCGCGTTCCGTATTATTTTCCTAGATCTGGCGGAGAATTTATATTAAACGTTGAAGAATTAGCTACCTTGTACCACTTCCCGTCACGAACATTAACTCCGTCATCATTACTTTCACGAGTCGAATTTAAAAAAGGAGAAGCTCCTTATGAGCTTCCAGTAGAAGATTAATATTGCTTATGAAGGAAATTACTTTTTTTGGTGAAACCACTTTTCGCAATAGAAGAAGGAAGTTCGGAATAAAACTTGACGATCGAAGGCGTCATTTTTATGCTATTGGTAAAACTGGAGTAGGAAAAACAGCCATGATGGAAAACATGGCGATTCAAGATATTCAGAATGGTCATGGAATTGGTTTTATCGATCCACATGGAGAAGCTGCGGATAATATTTTAAGGTTTGTTCCTTCCACTAGAATAAACGATGTTATATATTTCAATCCGGCTGATCTTTCGTATCCAATTGCGTTTAACGTTATGGAAAATATTAATCCTGATCAACGCCATCTAATATCATCGGGATTAATGGGTGTTTTCAAGAAAATTTGGCCCGATGTTTGGTCTGCAAGAATGGAATATATTCTTAACAATACTATCTTGGCTCTTCTAGAATATCCTGATGCTACTCTCTTGGGTATTAACAGAATGTTCTCTGATTCTGAATTTAGGAAAAAGGTAGTAGAAAAAGTTGAGGATCCAATTATAAAAGCCTTTTGGCTTAATGAATACGCAATGTATAGCAAACAATACGAGACGGAAGCCACCGCTGCTATTCAAAATAAGGTAGGTCAATTTATTTCTAATCCTCTTATTAGAAATATTGTAGGTCAAGTTAAATCTACAATAAACATAAGAGAGATAATGGATACCAGGAAAATATTTATTGCTAATATTTCCAAGGGAAGAATTGGTGAGGATAACTCTAAATTATTAGGCTCACTTATTATTACCAAGCTTCAGTTGGCGGCTATGTCACGAGTTGATATTCCAGAGCCGAAAAGAGAAGACTTTTATTTATACGTTGATGAGTTTCAGAATTTTGCTACAAGTTCTTTTGCAACTATTCTATCGGAAGCTAGGAAATATCGCCTTTCTTTAATATTGGGCCATCAATATATTACTCAAATGGAAGAAGAGGTAAGGGATGCCGTTTTTGGAAATATGGGGACGATTACTTCATTTAGAGTTGGTCCTGAAGATGCAGAATTTTTAGAAAAAGAATTTGGTCCAGAATTTATGGCCACTGATTTAGTTAATCTTCCTAAGTATAATATTTACGTTAAGCTAATGATAGACGGTATTTCTGGAAGACCGTTTTCAGCTGAAACTTTACCCCCCCTTGAACCTCCCAAAGAAGTAGATGTTGACAAGATAATAAATTCATCGAGAGAAAGATATGGTAAGTCTCGTGAAGTGACCGAAGAGAAGATTAAGAAATGGTTTGGCGGAGCAGTCCTTCCCGTAACATCTCTTGAGTCGTCTTTAGAACTGCACGATGCCATATGTTCAAAATGTGACAAGAAGACCAAGGTAACCTTTAAGCCGGACGAAACTCGTCCAATTTACTGTAAATCATGCAGAAAGAAAATACAAAAACCATCTAAGGAAGAGGATAATAAAGAGGAAAATGTATCCCTTGATAATATCAATTCTAAGAAGCCAGTTCTTTTTTCTTTTTTTAGAAAAAATAAAAAAGAAGAGACAGAAAAGCCAAAAAAAAGCGTCGATGTTAATAAACTAAGGGGTGCATTACAAAACTCATTGGGAAAAATAAAAAAGAAGAATGATGAAATTACTTAAAAATTATAAGTTTAGAGGTAAAACAGTTTTAGTTAGGTGTGACTTTAATGTTTCCTTTGATGAAAAGGGAGTTATTTATGATGATTTCAGAATAAGATCAGCTTTGCCAACTATACAATATCTTCTTTCTTGGGGGGCAAAAATTATTCTAATGACTCATTTGGGGGACAAAAAGAGTTCTAAAAAAATACTTCCCAGAATCGAAGAATTATTGAATGAGAAGGTTTCTTTTATTCAAGAGCCAAACAGTGAGATTGAGGCCGAAATTAAAAATGATCCATTTCCCAAAGTTTATCTCTTAGAGAACTTGAGATTTTTCGATGGAGAAAAAAATAATAGTATTGAATTTGCAAAAAAAATAGCTAGATTGGGAGATCATTATGTAAATGAGGCTTTTTCGGTTTGTCACAGAGAACACGCTTCGGTTTTTTGGCTTCCCAAATTATTACCTAATTGTGCCGGAATAGAGCTAGTAAAAGAGGTTAACGTTCTCTCGAAGGTAAGAAAAGATCCACGGAGACCATTGGTAGTAATAATTGGGGGAGCAAAAATATCATCAAAAGCTAAGGTAATAAATTCTTTTCTTCTAATGGCTGATCATGTTCTTTTGGGTGGTAAATTAGCTAATGATGTACTAGTTGTTAAGGGCATGTCTCCTAATAGATCTTGGCCAGAAGAAGATGTAGTTAATGTCATTAAAACAATTGAACTTACATCGCCTAAAATACATTTACCCGTTGATTTAATAGTTTCAGATTCGAGTTGCGATGATTGTCTTCATATTATTGCTCCGGGAGCGGCTAAAAAAGATGATAATATTTTTGATATTGGTTCTGAAACTATTAGGATGTATTCTGATATTATTAAAGATGCAAAAATGATAATATGGGCGGGACCTTTAGGGCTATTTGAAGATTCTAGATTTGAAAACGGAACACGAGAAATAGGGAAGGCAATAAGTCGTAATTTCGGCGCATTTAGAATAATAGGTGGTGGAGATACTGGATTAGCCTTACATAAATTTAAAATTAGAGATAATATGGATCATGTATCAACCGGAGGGGGTGCAATGCTTCATTTTTTGACTCAAGGAAATTTGCCCGGATTAAAAGTATTAGGATATGAAGATTAAAAATATAGAATTAGTTGCAAATAGAATAAAGCAAGCTGTTAAAGATAAGGAGAAAATAATTCTTTACGGTGATGCAGATCTCGACGGAACTTCGTCGGTTATTATTCTTGAAGAAGTAATAGAAGAATTAGGTGGTAAAGTTTTTACTGTATATTTCCCTGATCGAGAGAAAGAAGGTTATGGAATAAATGATAAAGCACTAAAATATTTAAAAGATAAACTTGGTAAAAAAGACGCACTCCTTATTGTTCTTGATTGTGGAATTACTAATTTTAATGAAGCTGAAATTGCTAAAAAAATAGGTTTTGATTTAGTAATCGTTGATCATCATCAACCCTTAGATAAACTCCCCAATGCTTCAATTATCATGGATCCAAAACAGCCGGGAGATGATTTTCCTTTTAAAAATTTTGCTAATACCGGATTAGTTTTTCGATTGGCTGAAGAGATATTGGGTAAAAAATTATTGTCATCAAAAAGAAAAAGTTTTCTTGAACTAACTGCACTGGCTACAATAGCAGATATGATGATTCAGGAAGAGGATAATAAATTCTTTATTGATAAGGGACTGGAAACTCTTTTGAAAACAAAAAGATTAGGACTTAAGGCTTTGCTTGAAAATAATAATATCAATAGCGACCTTTTGATTAGAGATATTGCTCAAAAAATGGTTTCTGCTCTTAGTGCTGCTGATATTGATGATCATAAGACTGAAAGCTATGTTCTTTTAACATCAAAGAGCGAGCACAAAGTTAAAAAAATAGCTAAAAAATTAGTTGATAAGAGTATTGCAAAACAGATGAGAGTTAAGGAATTAACTGAGAAGACGATTAGTAATCTGTCCCTGGAGTCTCCGGTTGTCTTTGAGGGCGGTTCTGATTGGGAAATAGCTCTATTGGGCTCAACTGCTTCTAAAATCTGTCAGAGAACCGGCAAACCAGTCTTTCTATATAATAAATCAAAGAAAACGAGTCGGGGAGCCGTAAGAGTTCCTCCAGAGATGAATGCAGTTGAGATAATGCAAAAAAGTGCTAAATTACTCAATGCTTTTGGAGGTCATCCGCCAGCGGCAGGTTTTAGTATTAAGAATGAAAATATAGAGGCTTTTAAAAAAGATTTAATTAAATATTTTAAGAATTTATGAAAAAAGTAATAATCTATACAGATGGAGCATCAAGGGGAAACCCTGGCTCTGCTTCTGTAGGTGTGGCAATTTGTAATGAAAAGGGGGAGATTGTAAAGACTTATTCTCATTATCTAGGAGAAGATATTACTAACAATGAAGCGGAATACCAGGCTGTTATTCATGCTCTTAAGAAATTTACAGCACTATTTGGTAAGCAGTTAGCTAAGAAGTCAGAAGTTGAAATAAGGGCTGACTCCGAGTTGTTGGTAAAGCAAATTAAGGGGGAATACAAAGTATCAAATCCAAGAATTCAAGATCTTTTCATACAACTATGGAATTTAAAAACTGAATATGCTAAAGTTGATTTTAAGCTTATTCCAAGAGAGAAGAATAAGGAAGCTGATAGATTGGCCAACGAAGCTTTAGATGAGCAAAAAAGATCTACTTTATTTTAATATTATTTTATAAAAAAATTAGAATTAACATTATGAATAACAAATTAAGAATGAGCAAAACAAACATTATAATCGGATTACTATCAATTTTATTGATAATCTCTCTTTCTTTTATATCAGTGATTATTTGGCGAAATACAAAAAATTTTTTAATTAGTCAGGGATATGTAATGGCAGTATCTAATTTGATTGATGCTGCTGAAAATGAAGATTGTGCTCCATTCCCTGTACATCTTGAAGAAAGATCAGTTCAGCTAATAAATATTGATTGTCTAACTCCAGATGAGGCGGAAATTTAAATTGTAAAAAAGAACCTCTTTGATTAAAGAGGTTTTATTTTAAGATTTCAATCTTTTTTGTACTACGGGAAAGATATTTGTCAAATTTGTTGACGAACAGCCTTTTTCTGGTATTATAAGGATAGTTCAAAGGGGTGAGATGATCGCTTTCTCTTAATTGAGAAGGAGGAAAGTCCGAACACTCCCCTGTTTTTTAATAGGGAGCAAGTAGTGGGTAATACCCATCCTTTTTTCAGGGTAATTCTTGGGGAGAGAGAGGTGCGAACAGTGACGTTCAGATCCGAGAGGTGACGAACTCCTTTTTCATAAAGGGATGAATTCAAGGAGTAATCTTTGAGGTGAAACGGCTAAATCCTTACTTGAGTGCAAGAACAAACCTTTTTATTCGTAAAAAGGAAAAAGTGGTTCGCTTGATTCCATAGAGTAATTTATGGAACAGATAAATGATCGTCGCCCTTTTAATGGTAACATTATTAAGGGAACAGAATTCGGCTTACCACCCTTTTGGACTTTTTTAATACTAAAAAAGCTGCTTTCAAATGATTGAGAGAATATTAAATTCAAGGGCAAAAACTATAACTTTTGCAGCATTTCTTCTTGGCCTATCTACTTTTATTAGTGGGCTATTGGGAATTTTGAAGCTACGTCTTTTAGCTAGTCAATTTGAGCTTCATGACTTAGATAGTTATTTCGTCGCTTTTCGTTTTCCCGATCTTATTTCAGCAACTTTGATAACCGGAGGCATAATTGTTTCTTTTTTACCTTTATTTTCTCAATATTTTCAAAAAAGGAAAGAAGATGCCTGGGAGTTAACCAATAATATTATAAGTGTAGCTATTACGATTTTCAGCTTTTTATGCGCTATAGTATGGCTATTTGCACCATTCTTTGTTGATATCATTGTTCCAGGATTTACTGGTCCTCAAAAAGAATTAGCAGTTTCTCTGACTAGGATAATGTTTATTAGTCCTTTGATTTTTTCAATTTCGGCCGTTTTTTCAGGAGTTTTACAATACTTTGATCGTTTTTTAATTTATGCGTTAGCTCCAATCTTTTATAATTCCGGAATCATTTTTGGTATTGTGGTCCTTTCTAGATTTTTTGAAACTCCGATATATGGTGTTGCATACGGCGTAGTCTTGGGAGCATTTTTACATCTTTTAATACAGATACCCCCTGCGATAAAGTGTGGTTATAAATTTAAATTCATTTTTAATTTAAAAGATCCGGGAATTAGGAGAATGGGTAGGCTTATGATTCCTAGGATGGTTGGGCAAGCCTCTTCGCAAATAAGCTTGATTGCTATTACATTTATCGCATCTTTTCTAGCTGTAGGCAGTGTGGCCATTTTTAATTTTGCTAATAATCTTTATTTATTTCCGGTGGCAATAATTGGAGTTTCTTTTGCAGTAGCCGCTTTCCCAAGTTTTTCTAAGCATTTAGCCAACGGCGAAAAAAGAAGTTTTTTCAATAATTTTTCGGCCGCTTTCCGAAGGATTATTTTTATAATGCTTCCAGTTAGCTTAATGACTCTTATTCTAAGAGCACAAATTGTAAGATTGGCGCTTGGAGGCGGAGACTTTGATTGGGCTGAAACTCGACTTACCGCCGCAGCCTTAGGAGTTTTCTCCTTGGCAATATTGTTTAGCAGTTTTATACCTTTAATTGTAAGAGTTTTCTTTTCACTTCAGGACACCAGAACTCCTGCAATAGCAAGTGTTGCTTCAGTTGTCTTAAATATTATTTCCGCCTTTGTGTTTACTTTTCTTTTTAGAGAGGGAGGATTTTTGCATCCATTTATCTACACTATTTTCAAATTAGAAGGAATACCTGATATTCAAGTAGTCGGACTAGCTTTTGCTGTTTCACTTGCCACTACATTCCAATTTTTTGTGCTTTTGTATTTTTTGAAAAAAAGAATGCCGGACCTTCCTTTTATGGGCATTTGGAATTCTTTTAAAAAAACTTTATTTGCTTCTTTGGTGATGATAGTGGCTTCTTATTTCACATTAAAGTTAGCGGTAGTTTTCGTTGAACTAACGACTTTTTGGGCGGTATTGTTTCAAGCCACTTTTTCCTTTAGTATGGGAGTTATAGTATATTTAACCGTTTTACACTCACTAAAGTCACGAGAATTAAAGGGAATCATTCTTTCAGTTAAAAAACAATTTAAAATAAAAAATGATAAAAGGAAATATTAGAAATTTTTCAATAATAGCTCATATCGACCATGGTAAATCAACTTTGGCTGATAGGATTCTTGAGTTAACTGGAACCGTCACTCGAGATAAAATGCAGGAGCAGTTTTTGGACAATATGGAACTGGAAAGAGAAAGAGGGATCACTATCAAACTTCAGCCTGTAAGAATGAATTACAAATCTAATGGGCAAGAGTATATAATTAATATGATTGATACTCCTGGTCACGTTGATTTTTCCTATGAAGTTTCTCGGTCTTTGGCTGCAGTTGAGGGTGTTGTACTATTGGTGGATGCTACCAAAGGCATACAGGCTCAAACTTTAGCTAATTTAGAATTAGCCCAGAAGCAAAAGCTAGTGATTATTCCAGTTATAAATAAGATTGATCTTCCGGGGGCTAGAACCGATGATGTTGCTGAAGATATTTCAGAAATTATAGATGTTCACCCCGATCAAGTTTTAAGAATATCAGCTAAAAATAATATAAATGTAGACAAAGTCCTTGAAGAAATTATTACAAAAATACCAGCTCCTGAGGCTGATGATCAAAAACCATTAAGAGCATTAATATTTGATTCTAAATATGATTCCTTTAAGGGCGTGTTATCTTATTGTCGAGTTGTTGAGGGGGTTATGAAAAGAGGCGATAGAGTATATCTAATTGCTACAAATGCCAAGGGTGATGCCAAAGAGATTGGATATTTTCTCCCAGCCCTTACCTCTAAACCAGAAATAAAGTCAGGGGAGATGGGATACATAGCGACAGGCATTAAAGAACCTGGAATGGTTCGAGTTGGAGACACTATTACTCAACTGGAAAATAGAGGTATTAGTCCTCTTCCAGGATACAAGGAATTAAATCCAGTAGTCTTTGTAAGTTTTTATCCAGAGAGTAACGATGATTTCGGCCTCTTAAGAGAGGCTCTTGAAAAATTAAAATTAACTGATCCCGCATTAACCTTTGAGCCTGAATTTAAAGAAGTTCTGGGCAGAGGTTTTCGTTGCGGATTCTTAGGGTCTTTGCATGTTGAAATTATATCCGAGAGATTACGTCGAGAGTTTGACTTAGAATTGGTCATTTCTTCACCCTCAGTTGTTTATAAGATAATAGACAATAAGGATAAAGAGAAACTCATAATGTCTGCGTCAGATTGGCCAGACCCATCAGGTATAAAAGAAACCCAAGAGCCTTGGGTGTTGCTAGAAATTATGACCCCAGTTAGTTATATGGGCGGAATAATGGAGTTTTTGAATGTCCTTGGGGGTAAGTATATTGATACTAAATATTTTAAAGGAGACAAAATAATGATAGTTTATGAAACTCCTTTAAGAAAAATAATTACTGGTTTTCATGACAAGGTTAAGAGTATTACTCAAGGATATGCTTCATTCAATTATAATATAATTGGATTTAGAAAGGGGGATTTAGTGAAACTGGAAGTCCTAGTTGGTTTTAATGTTGAGGAGGCTTTTTCAAAAATAATTGCCAAAGACGAAGCTTTTACCGAGGGTAGAAAACTTGTTGAAAAATTAAAAGAAGTTCTTCCGTCTCAACAATTCTCTTTAGCAATCCAAGCTAGAATTTATGGTAAGATAATTGCTCGCGAGACAGTTAAAGCAAAACGAAGAGATGTAACCGCTCCTCTTTATGGAGGAGACGTTACTAGAAAGAGAAAACTTCTGGAACGTCAGAAGAAAGGAAAGAAGAAACTCCAAGAAAGAAGCGACAGAATCAACATCCCTACGGAAAGTTACTTAAAAGTTTTTAAGGATTAGGATATAATTAAAAAGCTGGGGCAAGTATACTAAACATCATGCCGAAAATAACAAAACAAATGAGGGCGACCCAAAGAAATTTTATTTTTTTGTTTTTCATAATATGATAAGAGGTTTAAAAAGAAAAAAAGAAAAGAAGTCTTTAGAGATGAGAGCAATTTCTTTTTTATTCTCTTTTGCTGTAATATTTTTAATTTTTTTACTATTGGTTTCAAATATTAGGATACACCAAAGAAGGTCTGAACTCAAGGCTCAGATTGAAATAAAAGAGCAGGAAATGAATGAGTTAAGATTAAGAGCCGATTATTTAGAGGGCATTAATCTAACAGAAGAAGACTATTTAATAGAAAAAATGGCTCGTGAGCAGTTGCTTCTTAAAAAGGAGGGCGAGGAGGTGGTAGTTTTTTCTTTTCCCGAGGAAGTAGAAGAAAAAGAAGAGGAAGTTATTTCAGAATTCATTTGGTGGAATCCTCTAACTTGGAAAATTCGTTAGTTTTTTGCCCTCTTAGCTTAGTGGTAGAGCAATGGTTTCGTAAACCATAGACACCGGTTCAATCCCGGTAGAGGGC
>BBPG01002238.1_pt1 | contig 14536 bp, 16 predicted proteins | sample 1343651 | NCBI WGS metagenome assembly BBPG01 (sample SAMD00019091, study PRJDB2971) | groundwater metagenome | biome: freshwater biome; feature: mineral spring; material: ground water | place: USA: CA, Sonoma | collected 2012-06 | depth surface m | reverse complement strand
GTGGTGTGCCTGCGGCGTCCAGAAGCTGCACAGACAGCACCTGAGGGCCTATGGGCAATAGCAGCGTAGAGGGGAATATATCAAAATCCGGAATACAGATAAGCTGACGGACAAATATAGTGCCGGAGCGACTGGACAACTGAGGATTGGCGTGCAAGATTTTCTGCATGTTGCATTTAAATTTTTTGGCAATCTTATACAGCGTGTCATCTTCTTTGATTTTATATAGATAACCATCGCATCTTTTGGGCGGCTCGGGTATTATTTCTGAACTGGCATATTTTGCCGCTTTTCGGTAAGCTATTATCCCTGTTTTGCGCATTGGCGACATGATTTTTTCACCTCCACTTTATAACTAGTGTATGGCAAACAATGATTCGTGGTGAATTACAAATTAACTTAAAGGAATTCCGCTTCGGTTATCGAAGCTAGCAATGCATTGAAAAACTATGGGAAGGATTGTTGTGGTGCTTTTTTTGATATTTTCCCTCAAAATTTTTTCCCCTGTTTGCGTCGACTAACAGGGAAATCTACATTGAGCAGCAAATTAGAGGACAGAATTAATCTCAGACGGCCTGTCAAACCGCTTCTACGGCTCCATTTGATAAATTTTACATTATCTTACTGTAAACAGAGGGAAAAATGATTAAATGTAGAAGATAGTAATGATTTTTGGCATTGTTTGCTTCCACAACTGAATATATTTATACATAAATGATTTAGGGGTTGATTAACGGTGAAAACTGTTAAAGAAAAGCAGATTCTTGTTGTAGACGATAGCAAATTTCTTGCCCAAATAACTGCAGATACGCTGAGTAGATACGGTTATCAAATCGAAATTGCGCTGACTGGCGAAGAAGCTGTGGAAAAAGTTTGCAGCGGTGTTCTCTCCCCGGATCTCATTTTGATGGATATAGAAATGGGAGCAGGAATAGATGGGGCGCAGGCGGCACGTCTGCTCCAGCAGTGCGGAGAAATTCCTATTGTTTTCGTGTCTGCCCATACTGAGATGGAGGTGGTAGAAAAAATTCGCTCGGTTGCAAGTTATGGTTACGTACTGAAAGGAACCGGCGAAAATGTGCTGGTCTCCATAGTTGAAATGGCTCTGCAACTTTATGAAGTAAACTCCCTGGCAAATATGCACCAGAAGATTAATGAAAATTCACCAACCGAGATCTATATTTTCTATCTGGAAACCTTAAAATTTCTTGCAGTTAACCGTGGCGCCCGGGAAAATCTGGGATATACCATGGACGAACTGAGCAATATGACACCGCTTGATCTTGAGTATGAACTTGATTTGCAAAGTCTCAAAGCCAGGTTTGAGCCGTTGGTCTGCGGCTCGAATGTGCAACGACTATTTTACTCGTTGCACCGTCGAAAAGATGGCTCCCAATATCCTGTTGAAATTCGCCTGCAACTTCATTGCTTCCAGGGAAAAAAAGTATGTGTGGCGTTTGTCATCGACCGGACTGACTCTCTGGCACTAGAAGAAGAATTGTGGCTATTAGCTGTTACCGATACACTTACAAATGTCTATAACCGTCGCTATTTTACTCAAAAGATGGAAGAGGAAATAGAGCGCGTTAGGCGGTCTGGCAGTAGTTTTTCCCTGATCATGCTGGACATAGACCACTTTAAAAATGTCAATGACATGTTTGGTCATAACGCCGGCGACTTGGTTTTGAAAAATATGTCAGCGATGATCTTAAACAGAATCCGCAAAATTGACACCATGGCTCGTTGGGGCGGGGAAGAATTTGTGTTGCTTTTACCGGAAACCGACGTAAATGAAGCAGTGATTTTGGCTGAAGCGCTGCGGAGGCAATTAAGCGAAATGGAGATACCGGGTGTATGCAAGATAACTGCCAGTTTCGGTGTTGTCAGCTATTCTTCCGGCGATACGGTTGATACATTGGTAAATAGGGCAGACAAGAGGATGTACGAGGCAAAGTCAGCCGGCAGAAATTGTGTTAGGTAAAATGGCTGGCGCGCAAGGAAAGGAGAAAGTTTGAGAAAGAAAGGAATTGTATTTTTGGCGCTTTGCGCGGCGGTGCTATTGCTGTCATTGCTAAACGGTTACTTTGGCCGTAGTTCGGCAAAGCCGGAGAACAGACTGGAACACATTACTGTGAGGGAAGCAGCCGCATTACTCGAAAGCAAAAAAGATGAAGCAAATTTTGTCGTCCTTGACGTGCGTACCCCGCAAGAGTTTGAAGGCGTTCGCCTTCAAAACGCTGTCAATCTGGACTATTATGGATTAAACTTTCGGGAATCTCTTAACCAGCTGGATAAAGGCAAGATTTATTTGGTTTATTGCCGGACAGGGCGACGAAGCAGTTTAGCTTTGATGATCATGGAAGATTATGGTTTCAAAGAAGCTTACAATGTGCTCGGCGGGATTGTGCAGTGGAAAACGGAGGGTGTGCCTCTCTCCCCCTAGCAAGAAGAAGCAAAGCGTCAGTAATCGGAGGCTTGCATTCCGCCCCTTGCTTGCTGTATGATTAGGTAAAACGGCAGGAGGAAAAAGGATGTCAATTTTAGCTAGGCTGCGGGAATTAGGTCTCGAGCTGCCGGCTGTGGCGCAACCTGTGGGAGCGTATGTGCCGGCGGTTCGTTTTGGGGAATTGATCTTCACCTCCGGTCAGCTGCCGCTGACGGAAGGTTCTTTGCGTTTTGCCGGGAAAGTTGGCAAGGAACTGACCGAGGAAGAAGCTTATCAAGCGGCCGGAATCTGCGCGTTAAACGGACTGGCGGCTGCAGCCGGCGTGGCTGGAGGGGTAGATAAGCTCTTGCGGGTGCTCAAAGTCACCGGTTTTATTAACTGTGATCCCGGTTTTAGCAGACAGGCAAATGTGCTGAATGGTGCCTCTGACTTGCTGGGAAAACTTTTTGATGCAGACCATGCACGCTGTGCGGTAGGTGTGGCTGCGTTGCCGCTAAATGCGGCACTGGAAGTTGAAATGATTCTGGCAGTCAGGGATTAATGCCTCCCATTTATCTAAGGGATTAATCAGATTTTTTTGTCAAGGTTTTTTGCATGAAGAGGAGCAGATGATGAGGCTGCAAAAATATTTATCCCAATCTGGGGTGGCATCACGCAGGAATAGTGAGCAATTGATTAAAGACGGTCGAGTCAAAGTGAATGGCGAGACGGTGTCAGTAATGGGTATTATTATTTCACCTGAAACAGATAAAGTGGAAGTGGATGATCGTCTGGTGAAGACGGTTATCCGGCACGAATATCTTTTGCTTTATAAACCTGTCGGCTTTGTGACCACACTTAAAGACCAATTTGGACGGCCCACAATCAGAGATTTACTGGTTGACGTTAAGTTCCGCGTTTATCCTGTGGGGCGCCTTGACATGGACACGAGTGGAATTTTGCTCCTAACTAATAACGGTGAGCTAGCTAACCGTTTGACCCATCCCTCCTTCGGTGTGGAAAAAGAATACTTAGCTCGTGTTCGGGATCTACCGGACGCTCAAGCATTGGCAACGCTGGCTAAAGGAGTAAAGTTGGTTGATGGAATGACGGCGCCTGCTACCGTACGCCTTGTAAAGGGCGGACGGCCCACCTCCATTGTTTCTTTAACTATTAAGGAAGGTAAAAATCGTCAGGTTCGCCGTATGTTTGAGACAGTAGGCCATCCGGTTGTTTCTCTCAAGAGGGTGCGTTTTGGCCCACTGATGCTGACGGATATGCAGGAAGGCAGCTCGCGAAATCTGACCATCCGGGAAGTGGCCGAGCTGAAAAAGGTGACCCAGGGTGGAGACAATCTTACTATAAAATAGCGATTGTCTCCAAGTGCCTCGTATGCTATAATTCTGATAGACAAAAAATGCGATGGAAACAGGTGCCCGAATGGGGTAAAAGGGAATCAGGTGAAAAGCCTGAGCGGTCCCGCCACTGTAACCGTAAATCCTGCGGCAAATGTCTCTTTTAGTCGGCAAAGAGGCTTGCAGGCTCTAAACGGAAGTCAGGAAACCTGCCTGTGACCAGCAGTATCGTACCCTCGGGCCAAGGGAAACGTACGTTTTTTTTATGTGCATTCCCAGGGCTGAAAATCTGGGAATTTTTGTTTTTTTTTTTTTCAAAAAAGAAATGGAGGCTGCTAATAATGAAAAAAGACAGAGTGATTGCATTAAGTACGGCAGTGTTGCTGGTAGTGACGCTGCTGCTTGCCGGTTGTATGCCAGGCAATGTTGCTCCAACAGAAACTCAAAACGGTGAAGCAGTTAATCAGGGCTATCCTTTAACTGTGACAGACGACCTTGGCCGTGAAGTAACTTTGTCGGCCAAACCGGAGCGGATTGTTTCATTAATGCCGAGCCTGACAGAAATTTTGTTTGCCTTAGATGAGGGAGGACGGGTTGTGGGTGTGACCAACTTTTGCTCTTACCCGGTGGAAGCGCAGGAACGAGAAAAAGTAGGTGGCATCTTTAATCTCAATGTCGAAAGCATTCTGGCGCTGGAGCCTGATTTAATTGTAACCGGCAACAGTGATGCTTTGGCGGAGACGCTTTCATTTTTGGAAGGAACGGGGATACCCTATCTGGTTGTTGATCCCCAAAGTTTGGAGGAAATTGAACTGTCAATTATCAAAATAGCCGAAGTAGTCGGCTCGTCAATCAAAGGAGAAGCTCTTGCTGCAGAACTGCAGGCTGGCAGAGCAGTCATTGCGGATAAAGTGGCTGTCATAGCTGAAGCTGACCGTCCCAGCGTGTTTGTGATGATAGACACCGAGTCTTTGTTTACTGTGGGTGACGGCGAGTTTTTGTCGGATTTAATCAGCAGCGCCGGTGGTGTAAATATTGCCGCCGCGCTCGGCAGTGGTTATTTTAAAATGTCCGAAGAAAAACTTTTTGAACTGGACCCTGATGTTATTGTCGCGACTTTCCCCATGCGTGAACGACTGCTCGCTCGGGAATCTTGGCAGCAGTTGCAGGCGGTAAAAAATGGTCGTGTTTATGATGTGAACGGCGACCTAGTCTCCCGTCCGGGTCCGCGGGTTGTGCTTGGCATCGAAGAACTCTATGGCGCATTTTTTGAGTAAGCTCATGAAACGAAGTCAGAAAACCTGGTTGTTTGCTGCTTTATTTGTAACTCTGCTGCTGACTGTAATCTTGGCTACCGCCGTCGGGGCGGTAGCCATCCCCGCCGACGTAACGTTGCGGATTATTTTGTCACAACTAGGGATGCCTTGGATTGAGACCGGAGACATAGGCCGCAATACTGAAGCCATCGTTTGGAGTCTGCGATTGCCGCGAGTTTTACTGGGAGTGTTAATTGGAGCATCTTTGGCATTGGCGGGCAGTACCTTCCAAGGCTTGCTCCGCAATCCTCTTGCTGACCCTTTTACGATTGGCGTATCCAGCGGCGCTGCCACCGGAGCAACCATCGCTATTTTTTTAAGTCAGCTAAACGGGTTACATTTTCCCCACATGATTCCGCTTTTTGCTTTTACCGGTGCGTTACTGGCATTTTTCTTTGTTTACAACTTGTCTAAAATCGGTGGACAGATTCCGGTGGTGACGTTATTGCTCTCCGGAGTTGTCGTATCCAGCTTTTTGTCGGCGGTTATTTCGCTGTTGATGGTTTTCGCGGGAGAGAATATAAAGGGAATTTTTTTTTGGCTTTCCGGCGGACTGATGATGCGTTCATGGACTGAGATCGGTTTTGTGGCGCCATATCTTTTGTTGGGCTTCTGCCTTATCTTTGCATATGCCCGCGAATTAAATATATTGCTCTTGGGCGAAGAAGCAGCGCTACATCTTGGTGTACGCGTAGACTTTACAAAGAAATTGCTTCTTGTCACGGCATCATTGGTGACGGCGGCGGCTGTGTCTGTCAGCGGCATGATAGGCTTTGTTGGCTTAATTATCCCTCATGCTGTCCGAATGGTGAGCGGGCCGGATCATAGGGTGTTATTGCCGGCATCGGCTCTGGTAGGCGGCATATTTTTGGTCTGGGCTGATGTGGTCGCCCGTACAGTCATGGCACCGCGGGAAATACCTGTGGGAATCATTACAGCATTTATCGGCGCTCCTTTTTTTATCTATTTGCTGCGGAAAAAGAAGAAAGAAATTCGCCTGTGAGGATAAAATGAGAATTACGGTTCAGAACCTTACCTTTACTTATGCCGATCGTAAAGTGCTGAAGGAGATCTGCTTCGACGTGGAGTCCGGAACTTTTTTCGGGATAATCGGGCCAAATGGCAGCGGGAAAACTACGCTCATTAAACTCCTTTCCCGTGTGCTTCGCCCAGGGTCGGGACTGGTGGAACTGGGCGAACGTGCTCTTAATAGTTATAGTCAAAATGATTTAGCTAAGGTTATGGCAGTCGTAGTGCAGGATACTAATGCCGGTTATCTCTTCTCCGTGGAAGAGATTGTGATGATGGGTCGAACTCCGTATCTGGGACGTTTCCAGGCGGAAACGCTTCAAGACTATGCTATTGTCCGTCAGGCCTTGGAGCTGACCGGTTGCCTGGAGCTGCGGCAGCGCAAAATTGCAGAGTTAAGTGGCGGCGAGCGACAACGGGTGATGATTGCGCGTGCGCTGGCACAGCAGCCGAAAGTATTGCTTTTAGATGAGCCTACCGCACATTTGGATATCGGTTATCAGCAGGAGATCCTAGATTTGGTGAAGCGGCTGTGCCTGACGGAAGGACTTACCGTGATATCAGTGTTGCATGATTTGAATTTGGCCTCATACTACTGTAACGGACTGGTATTGTTGGCGCAGGGAGAAATAGCTGCCGCCGGCTCTCCTGACCATGTGTTGACGGCAGAGAATATTTCCCGTGTTTACAAAACAACCATACTTGTTACGCCACATCCGCTACTTGGGACGCCAACCGTCTCCCTGCTGCCAAGTAATCGCACTAGTCTGCCGCAACAAAAAAAGAGCCGTATCCACCTTTTGGCGGGTGGCGGCAGCGCAGGGGAATTGATGCGTGATTTGCGGGAGGCCGGTTATCTGCTGTCTGTCGGCGTCTTGAATGTGGGTGATAGCGACTGGGAAGCGGCCCGTTCCCTGGATTTGCCACTGGTGTCGGAAGCGCCTTTTTCTGCTATTACAGCGGAGCGGCATGCTCAAAATCTACGGCTGATCCAGCAAGCAAACGTGGTGGTGTTGGCTGAGATCCCCATCGGTCAAGGTAATTTGCTTAATCTAAGGGCGGCGCTTACTGCTCTTGCAGAAGGTAGAACAGTCTATCTGCTAGAAGAACATCTTAATCTGCAGCGTGACTTTACTCAGGGAGAGGGCCAGGAATTGTTGGCAGAAATCAAGCTGGGCGGCGCAATAGTGATTAATACCAAAGCTTGTCTTTACCGAGCTTTGGCAGAGACTCTTTAGAAACTGCTTTCTTCAACAGCGCCCTTGGGACAGGCTTTGACGCAGAGCCCGCAGCCGCGGCAGGTATTCAGATCGATATAATAATTACCGTCAAGTTGGATAACGGCGTTAGCCGGGCATTCTTTTTTTACGCGACAGCCTGGCGCACGGTCACAGCGGGCGGGATTGATTGCGAAAGTGTTCATTTGGCGTCTGCCTCCTAATAGATACCCTATGGGGTATTTCTTAAAGAATACAATAATTTATGAGTGATGTCAAGGGAGGAATAAGCTTGGTAGGAAAAGATGAAGCAAAGCCGGCTGCCACAATCATGCTTCAGGGTATCGCCTCCCATGTGGGCAAGAGTGCGCTGGTCGCAGCGCTTTGTCGGATTTTTGCGCAAGACGGGTATCGGGTAGCGCCTTTTAAGAGCTGGAATATGGCGCTTAATTCCTATGTAACTGCTGACGGTGGAGAGATTGGGCGAGCCCAAGGAGAGCAGGCGGAAGCAGCCGGGATTAAGGCCTCAGTCCATCTAAACCCAATTCTCGTGAAGCCAAAAGGACCGGGGCAGGCAGAAGTGATTGTCAGGGGGCGCCACCACGCGAATGTGGATTATGAAACTCGTTCGCAAGAAGCATACCTGAGCTTTAGTTTGAAGATTATCAGCGAATCAATGGATTTGTTGCGTAGCGAATTTGAAATCATTCTACTTGAAGGGGCCGGCAGTCCGGCAGAAATTAATCTGCAGCACCAGGACGTGGCCAATATGAGAGCCGCCGCCCTTGCGTCTGCGCCGGTTTTGCTGGTGTGTGACATAGACCGAGGGGGAGCGCTGGCGGCAGCAGTGGGGACGATGCTACTCTTACCGGAAGAAGATAAAAAAAGGGTAGCCGGATTTATCTTTAACAAGTTTCGTGGGGATCGTGCTATTTTGGAGCCGGGGCTAAAAATTGTGCAGGAGAAGACAGGGGTACCGGTGCTGGGGGTGGTGCCTTATTTGACGCAGACAGGTTTAGCGGAGGAAGATGGGGTAGCGCTTGAATGTTCCTCCGCCATAATCGAGCATGAAGCTGATCAATTACGGGTTTGTGTAGTCCGTCTGCCATATGTTGCTAATTTTACTGATTTTGATGCGCTGGCCAGGGAAAAGGATGTTTCTCTGTTTTATGCTTCCACACCGGAAGAATTGGTTGGCGCCGACGCGGTGATTTTGCCGGGGACAAAAAATAGCATCAACGCGATGCGTTTTCTGCAAGAAAGTGGCTTGGCGTTGATGATCAAAGAGCTTGCGGGCTGCGGCGTTCCAATTGTAGGTATTTGCGGCGGCTACCAACTTCTGGGGCAATCGCTGGCTGATTTAACTGGCGACGAAGGGGGAGAACAGCCCCTATTGCTTAGTGGTCTGGGACTTCTTCCCACAGAGACTAGTTTTCATCCGCAAAAACAAGTAAGACGGCTAAGCGCCACTGCTTGTTTGCCCTTTGCCGTCAATGAAGCAGTGGAGGGTTACGAAATCCATCTGGGACAAACAGAACGTGCTTTTGGCTGTGCTCCGGCGTTTTTATTGGAGAATGGAGCGGCTGAAGGTGCCGTGTCAGCCGATGGCACAGTCTGGGGAACTTACCTGCACGGGTTATTTGAGCGTCCCGGCTTTCGTCGCAGTTGGCTGAATACTTTAAGAGCCGGGCGCGACTGGCCTGATTTGGCGGCCTCCGCTCCTCTGGATAAGGGTTCCCGCTTTGATTTACTGGCGAATGCGGTACGAAGTTCCTTGGATATGTCTGCAATCTACAGTCTGCTTTCTTTACCCGGTCCGCGGAAAGGGGATAAACGATGACTATGGGAGCGGTACTGATGGTTCAGGGCACATCTTCAGATGCGGGAAAAACTTTGCTGGTGGCGGCGCTTTGCCGATATTTTTCTGACCTCGGCTACGCGGTTGCACCTTTTAAAGCGCAAAATATGGCGCTTAATGCTGTAGCTGTTGCGAGAGGCGAGGAAATGAGCTGGGCGCAGGTTATGCAGGCAGAAGCTGCCCGAATTGAGCCTACGGTAGAAATGAACCCGCTTTTGTTAAAGCCGGTTTCAGACACAGTCTCGCAAGTAGTGCTGCGAGGTCGCGTTGTGGGAGATTTTTCCGCCCGTGAATACCAGGCTTATAAAAAAAATGCTTTTCCGGTAGTCTTGGAAGCACTTGATGCGCTCCGACGCCGCTATGATGTGGTGGTGCTGGAAGGAGCCGGAAGTCCGGCGGAAGTAAATTTGCGTACGGCTGATCTGGTCAATATGGGCTTGGCAGCAGCGGTAGATGCGCCGGTGCTCTTGATAAGCGATATTGACCGTGGGGGGATGTTTGCCTATGTTGTTGGTACGCTGGCGCTACTTACAGATAGTGAGCGTGCTCGGGTTTGCGGCTTAGTGGTTAACCGCTTTCGGGGTGAATTGGAGCGACTTCAGCCGGGGTTGGACAGTCTTTTTCAGTTGACAGGGTTGCCCCTGGTGGGAGTGATCCCTTATCTTTCCGAATTATCCTTGCCGGCGGAAGATTCCCTGGGGATTAAGGCAAGTGCAAAAAAGATTTGGGACTTGGACGTGGCGGTGATTCGCCTGCCTCGCATCGCAAATTTTAGCGATCTACATATCCTTGGAGAAGAAGAAGGTGTGCGGCTACGCTATATAACGGAGACGAGGGAGTTGGGCAGGCCACAGCTAATCATTTTGCCGGGGACGAAGAACACAATTGCCGATTTAGCTTGGCTGAAGGAAACAGGCTTATGCGAAGCAATCAGCACTGCTGTTGCCGGCGGTGCGTTTTTGGTTGGGATTTGCGGCGGATACCAGATGTTGGGGAAGGTAATCCGTGACCCGGGCGGGGTGGATGGTGCGGGAGGAATAGTTTCTGGTCTTGGTTTATTGCCGCTTGAGACAGATTTTTTGCCGGAGAAAACCATAATTCGTGTTTCGGGGGAAACGGTGGGGCATGGGGAAGCATTGGAAGGTTACAAAATCCATTTTGGACAGTCCAGCCGCCAGGGGGTTACTCCGTTTGCCCGCCTGATTGGAGACGATGGAAACTGCTATGAAGACGGTGCCTGCAGTGAAGATGGCCGAGTGATGGGAACTTATCTGCACGGACTTTTTGATGCGGTTGATTTTCGCAGCGGCTATCTGAACAGGGTGAGAAAAGCGTTTATGCTGCCAATAAAACGCCCTGGTCTTTCAGCCAGGGAGAAGCGAGAACATGCTTATTGTTTACTAGCGGACGCCGTCCGTCGGCATTTGGACTGTGATTTTTTGCTCAAACTGCTGCACAAACAGGGGGAGAAGAGTTGAAAACAGTGCTTCCAACCTATGCGCAGCCTGATGGAAGCTTACTTAAAGCCGGTTTTACCAGCGGCACCTGCGCCGCGGCAGCCGCAAAAGCTGCCGTCAGCTTGCTTTTTGCTGACAAAGCAATCGATGAATTTATAACGGTAGACACACCGGCTGGGCTTACCCTTACACTGCCGCTCGCTTTACTGGTAAAAGACGGCGACACAGCTCGAGCCGGTGTCATTAAAGATGCCGGTGACGATCCGGATATTACAAACGGAATGTTGGTGGTGGCGGAAGCACGCAGACTTTCCTTCCCGGAAATTTGTTTGGCCGGAGGGGAAGGGGTAGGTCGGGTAACAAAACCTGGTTTAGCAATCCCGCCCGGCCAGTGGGCGATCAATCCAGTGCCGCGCAGCCAGATTCTGGCTCATGTTCAGGCGGTGTTGCCCCTAAACTGCGGCGTTGCTGTCACTATTTCTGTGCCCGGAGGAGAGCAGCTGGCCAGGCGTACGCTCAATCCTGAACTTGGTATTATTGGCGGCATTTCTATTCTCGGCACAACGGGTCTGGTGGAGCCCATGTCAGTAGATGCCTGCAAACGGTCGCTGGCGCCACAAATTGACGTGGCTTTGGCGGCTGGAGAGCGGAGGCTGGTGCTCACGCCGGGAAAAATGGGCAAACGAAATGCACTGAGTCGCCTTCCTGTAAAAGCTGATGCGGTTTTGCTAACCAGCAATTTTATTGGGTATATGTTGCATGCCTGTGTTGTTAAAGGCGTTGACGCTGTGCTGCTTTTTGGTCATTTAGGCAAAATTATAAAAGTCGCTGCAGGCATAACCGACACCCATAGTTCTGTGGCGGACGGGCGGCGGGAAGTGCTGGTGGCTCACGCTGCGCTTCTTGGGCTGCCGGAAGAGGCGATACTTGCATTGATGAAGCACAACACTGCGGAAGAATCGTCAAGTTATCTGTTGGCTCACAGGTGGCAAAATGTGCTGGCGGCAGTTGCGGCAGAGGTAGCCAGGCGGGCCGAAAGAATGGCGAATGGTAATTTGCGCGTAGGCTGTATGCTTTTGAATTTGGCGGGAGAGATTTTAGCGATGGATGATTATGGCAAAACATGGCTGGAGGAAAATCATGAAATTCAGAGTGACTGTGGCAGGGGTAGGTCCCGGCGGTGAAAGTTATATTCTCCCGGTGGTGAGAGAGGCGGTGGCAGCCGCCGATGTTTTGGTCGGAGGCCACCGAGCCTTGTCCCCATTTTTTGCCATGGGAAAAGAGGTGCTGCCTGTGACGGCTGATTTGGCTGGACTGGCAGAACAACTTAAAGTGTTGAGCCGGGAAAAAAAAGTAGTCGTCTTAGTTTCAGGTGACCCTGGCTTTTACAGTCTGCTGACCTATTTGCGCCGCCATTTTAGCGCGGAAGAACTGGAAGTTATCCCTGGGGTGTCTTCTGTTCAAGTCGCTTTTGCCCGCCTGGCCGAACCGTGGCAGGATGCGGTATTCTTTTCAACTCACGGCCGTGAAGGTACTGACATTTTAAATGATTTGCTCTTACCGGGAAAAAAAGCGGTGCTGACAGACAAAGTGTGGAACCCGGGGCGGATTGCCCAAGCTATGCTTGACTGCGGTGCGCGCGATTCTGTGGTTGCGCTTTGTCGCTCGCTAACCAACGCCGATGAAAAGATTTGTTTGACAAAGCTGTCTGAGTTGGCAGGTACAGATGTAGGGGATTGTGTGATGGTGATTATCGATGAATAGAGAGTGGCCATACCTTGTACCGGGGATTCCGGATGAAGCTTTTGAGCGTGGTTCTTTGCCAATGACAAAACGGGAGGTGCGGGCGCTGACTATTAGTGTAGCCAGACTCGCTCCAAATCTCACAGTATGGGATGTTGGTGCCGGCACCGGTTCACTCTCTGTGGAGGCGGCGCTGTTTACTCCCGGGGGCCGCGTGATTGCTGTGGAAAAGAGTCATGAAGGAATATTGTTGATTCAGAAAAACAGTTTGCGCTTTGGGGTGAGCCAGATCGAGCTGATCCATGGGGAAGCGCCGCAGGCGCTGTTTGGTTTGCCTGCTCCAGAACGGGTGCTGATAGGAGGAAGCGGCGGTCAGCTTGAGGAAATATTTACTGTGTGTGCCAGGGAATTGGTGGTGGGTGGTATTTTAGTTGCGACTATTATAACTCCCCGAAATTTGGTCAAAATTCTGGATGCATTAAGTACAGCGCCTTTTTCGGAGCCGGAAGGAGTTTTTATCCATGCTTCCCGCTTGGAGAAATTGGGCAAGGAAAATTATTTTCGGGCACAAAATGGGGTTTGGATTATCAGTGCCAGAAAGGAGGGGGCATAAATGCTGCGTGGCAGAGCTGTTTTTTTCAATGACGCGCAATGAGGATGAATTAGTTGCGCACTGGGCAGAAGCCGCTCAAAAAATTGATTGTTAAAAGGAGGAAGAGTGGATGACTGTCTGGTTTGTAGGCGCCGGTCCGGGAGATCCGGAGTTAATCACGTTAAAGGGAGCGCGTCTGCTGCAGGAGGCTGAGTTGGTGGTTTACGCCGGCTCTCTGGTTAACAAAACTATTTTGCTTCACGCCGGTCCTGCTGCCCGGCTGATTGATAGCGCAGGTCTTGCTCTTGACGAGTTGGTGGGGATGATGGCGGAGGCGGCGGTAAAAGGGCAGCAAGTAGTCAGGCTGCATACCGGTGACCCGGCACTTTTTGGCGCTATCCAGGAACAGATGGATGCTTTAGGGCAGCTGGGGATTAAAAGTACAATGGTGCCGGGCGTTTCATCCTATGCGGCGGCGGCCGCCGTCGTGGGGCGGGAACTGACAATGCCGGAGATTTCTCAGACGGTGATTATTACCAGGATGGGTGGCCGCACGCCTGTGCCTGAAAAAGAGAACTTGCGTTCACTGGCGGCTCACCAGGCAGCCATGTGTATTTTCCTTAGCGTAGGGATGATGGAACAGGTAGCGGCAGAGTTATTGTCTGCTTATCCGCCGGAAACTCCGGTGGCGGTGGTGGAAAAAGCATCATGGCCGGAAGAACGGGTTATCCAGGGCACATTAGGTGAGATTGCGCAAAAAGTTAAAGCGGCAGGCGTGATAAAAACAGCCATGATTCTTGTGGGGGATTTTCTGGCGGAAGAGAAGAGTAGAAAGTCTCGTCTTTATGCGGCAGATTTTAGTCACGGTTTTCGGGAAGGAAAAAAATGAGCAGCTCAGTTATTGCGGTCACGCCGGGCGGGCGTCAGCTTGCCCTGGAAATCGGCGGGGCGTGCGGCTTTACCGTTTGGTTGCCGAAAGCCCTTTGTGAACCGACAGCGATTTTGGCTGATTGAGCCTTTAATTGGATTATGGCCTCTGGGATGAAAAAAGAGACTGACCGTGCCCGTGCTGCTGTAGCAGAGGCGCTGACAGGGAGGGAGAGGGTTAGCGTGAGGGAGGGAGAGTGCTTTTGCTGAGGTGGCCTAAATCTTTGGAGGTGTTATTGTTGAAGCAAGCAATTTTATTAGTTGGGCATGGCAGCAGGCGTAGTGAGGCTAATGAGGAGTTGGCCAAGCTAAGAGAGATGGTTGATCGTAAGAGGCCCGGTTCAAAGATTACTTATGGTTTTTTACAGTTTGCCAAACCTAACTTACGGGAAGCATTGGCAGAGCTTGATGACGATGAATTGGAAGAAGTGACTATTGTGCCAGTATTTCTTTATGACGGGATTCACATGCAGGAAGACATCCCGGCAATTTTAGCAAAAGAAACAATGGAGCGCCCGCATTTGCGGTTGGTGCTGGCGCCTGTGCTGGGAATAGACGAGCGGATGGCGGAGATTATTTGGGATCGCGTAGACGCGGCACCTAAGCTGTAGGAGGTA
>BBPG01002164.1_pt1 | contig 15568 bp, 6 predicted proteins | sample 1343651 | NCBI WGS metagenome assembly BBPG01 (sample SAMD00019091, study PRJDB2971) | groundwater metagenome | biome: freshwater biome; feature: mineral spring; material: ground water | place: USA: CA, Sonoma | collected 2012-06 | depth surface m | reverse complement strand
CACGTTGAAACATATTTCAGGATTGGATATAATCATGTTGAAACATTAGTGGGTAATCGGCGTGAAGGTCGGCTATGTAAAATCCTTGTCAATTTGGACGTTCAAACCGGAAAAGCAACCAATACAAAAGAAATTGATTTTGTTAACGCCGTTTCTGAAATTGAATTGCATTATTCCATACCTTTAGAAATCAGAAACATGTTTGAACTTTCAAAGGCTTTATTTGCTTATGGTTATTTACACTATCAATTTTGTTCCCTGGCATTCGAACAAGGTCTAAAGAGTTTGGAAGCGCTAATCACTTATATTTATATCCTTTCTGGCGGACCAGCTCGGACAAAACGTGGACGGGCTCCCGTACTAAAGGATAAAATAGACTATCTTTTCGACAATGGAATTATCTCTGAAATACAAAAAGAAAGACTCGGTATTTGCCGGAATTTACGTAACAGGGCTTTTCATCCAGAATATCAACAGGTTCTTGGGCATTATGTTGGAAATTTAGAAAATTTAGCTGAAATAATGAACGAAATTTATTGTACTTTGATGAGGAAGTGAGTTTGTGGGAAAAAAATTAAATGCTCGGCATGTTGGTGTAGCAGCCGAAGCATATCCGTTTGTGTAGTTCGCCGGAACCTTGATGAAGGTAGGCATACGCCGATAAACAGAATTTACTATCGCGTTCCCACCCCACTTTGGTGGGGCATTAAAGAAGCCGGTTTGCGAGATGCAGAGAAGGTACCGCAGAAATGAGGAGGAGTAATGGCACGACTTGAAGAAATAACCGTCGGCAGCAAGGTCAGCGGCCTTGCCGGCAATATGCCGGTGAATGTTGTAGCCGTTAAATGGTACGGCAGTGCTGTCTTGGAAATTACATTCAAGGACCATAAGGGACAACTGGCCAGCCAGCTGCTATACAGAGAAGATGAAGTACGTCTTGATGTTGCGGATGGAAGCCTGCCCTGGAGCTTTGACGCCGATGCCAACCTGCTCCGCCTGGCTTCGGAAGCGTACCGAATACATCTTGCTCACATCTTTGACCCGTATCTCGCGGTACATATCTCGGCGATAGAGCCGCTGCCACATCAGATTTCCGCGGTATATCAGGAGATGCTCCCGCGTTTGCCGCTGCGCTACATACTGGCTGACGACCCGGGCGCCGGCAAAACGATAATGACCGGCCTATTTTTGAAAGAACTCCTTATTCGTGGCGACCTGAAACGCTGCATGATCGTAACGCCCGGTAATTTGGCGGAGCAATGGCAGGACGAGTTGTTTCGCAAATTTAATATCCGCTTCGAGATTATCACCAATGACCGCATCGAGTCAGCGCTTACCGGGAACGTATTTGCGGAAACCAATCTATGCATCGTGCGGCTGGACAAGTTATCGCGCAATGAGGAAATACAGGAAAAACTGCGCGTGACGGACTGGGACTTGATTGTCTGCGATGAAGCCCACAAAATGTCGGCTACCGTCTGGGGCGGTGAAATCAAATACACGAAACGTTTCCAGCTTGGGAGATTGTTATCATCCATTACGCGGCACTTTTTATTGCTAACAGCCACGCCGCACAATGGCAAAGAAGAAGATTTCCAGCTATTCATGTCGCTCATTGACCAAGACCGTTTTGAGGGTGTGGCAAGAAGCGGAAGCCAAACAGTGGATGTTTCGGACGTAATGCGGAGGCTCGTGAAAGAGGAGCTGCTCAAGTTTAATGGAACTCCGCTTTTCCCTGAGCGCCTCGCCTACACCGTAAACTATGATTTGTCACCGCTGGAAGCAAAGCTATATGGTGCGGTAACAGACTATGTACAGGAAGAGTTCAATCGCGCCGATCAGCTTAACAACGAGCGTAAAACCACAGTTGGTTTTGCGCTGACCATTTTGCAGCGTCGCCTTGCTTCCTCGCCCGAAGCTATTTATCAGTCGCTCAAACGGCGGCGCGAACGCCTGGAAAACCGCCTGGCTGAGGAAAGGCTGGGCAAGCGCGCATCAGAGCACACCGTTGCGGTTGATGACGATTATGACGATGACGACCTGCCCTCCAACGAACTGGAAGACACCGAAGAAAAAGTAGCAGACCAAGCGTCTGCCGCCTCGACAATATCTGAGTTGGAAGCTGAAATTCAAACGCTGAAAAAACTGGAACGCATGGCCAACAACGTACGCACAAGCGGCACAGACCGTAAGTGGGACGAACTCTCCGGGTTACTGCAGGACAATAACAATATGTTCAGTCCGGAAGGCATACGGGAAAAGCTGATTATTTTCACCGAACACCGTGACACGCTCCGCTATCTCGCCGCTAAAATCCGCTCGCTGCTTGGAAATGATGAGACCGTCGTCACCATCCACGGCGGGCTTCTGCGCGACGAACGGCGGAAAATGGAGGAGCTGTTCAAGCAGGACAAAGAGGTGCGCATCCTCGTAGCGACCGACGCGGCCGGTGAAGGTATCAACCTGCAGCGTGCCCATCTGATGGTAAACTACGACCTGCCTTGGAACCCCAACCGCCTTGAACAGCGTTTCGGGCGCATCCACCGGATCGGGCAGACCGAGGTTTGTCACCTGTGGAACCTCGTGGCGAAGGAAACGCGGGAAGGCATGGTTTTTCAACGGCTCTTTGAGAAGCTGGAACAGGAGCGGGAAGCCCTGAGGGGCAAAGTTTTTGATATCCTTGGGAAAGTGACCTTCGACAACCGGCCCTTGCGCGAACTGCTCATTGAGGCCATCCGCTACGGCAACGACCCGAAAGTTAAGGCACGGCTGTACGAAGTGGTAGATCATTCCCTTGACCGTGAAGCGCTAAGAAAGTTGCTGGATGAACATGCCCTGACCGAGGACACCATGGACATTCATCAAGTTATGGCCATCCGCGAGGATATGGAGCGAATGGAAGCGCATAAGCTTCAGCCGCACTTCATTGAGTCCTTCTTTATCGAAGCGTTTGCTAGCGTCGGCGGGAAAATACGTCCAAGAGAAAAAGGCCGCTACGAGATAACATCGGCGCCGTTTGCCGTGCGTAACCGCGACAGGCAGATTGGCTTCGGCGAACCGGTGCTTTCCCGTTATGAAAGGGTCTGCTTTGATAAGCCGTATTGCAATGTGCAGGGGTTGGTCCCGGCGGCGCTTATCGCTCCGGGGCATCCGCTCCTGGAGGCGACTATCGACCTGGTGCGCGAGCGCCATGCCGACGTGCTGAAACGCGGGTCCGTCTTCGTGGATGAGAACGACCAGGGCAGTGAAGCGCGGCTGTTGTTCTACGTGGAAGACTCTGTACAGGACGGTACTATCTTGCCAAGTGGCAGCAAGCGCGTCATCTCTAAGCGTATCCACTTTGTCGAGATTAAAGAGAATGGCGATGTTGCCCCTGCCGGATACGCGCCGTATCTGGATTATCGGGCCGCCAATGACGAAGAGCAGCATGAGATTCGCGAATTTTTAAACACGCAAGCTTGGCTCGCGGCCAATGTCGAGGAGATAGCGGTAGGTTATGCCGTATCACAAGTGATACCCGCCCATGTGGTTGCCGTCCGGGAGCGGAAAACAAAGCTCGTGGACAAGACTGCCAAAGCGGTCAAGGAGCGTCTGACCGCCGAGATCCAGTATTGGGATTTCCGTGCCGCCGACCTCAAGCGGAAGGAAGCGGCCGGAAAGATAAACGCGAGACTCAATTCCCAGCTTGCCGCCCGCCGGGCCGAAGAACTGGAAGCCCGCATGCAAAAGCGGTTGGCGGAGCTGGAAACGGAGAAGCTCATCTCCGCCCTGCCGCCAATCGTGGTCGGGGGCGCGGTGATCATCCCGCGCGGATTACTCAGTAAGCTGACCGGCCAGGCAGCGGATACCATATCTTTCGATACAGGGGCGCGGCGTGAAATAGAGCTTGCCGCCATGAAGACCGTGCTGGGCATCGAAGAGTCCCTTGGGTTTATCCCGCGCGATGTCAGCGCGGCGAAATGCGGCTATGACGTAGAGTCGCTGATACCAAAAGAACTACGGGAAGAAGCCGCTCCTCTGCGCTTCATTGAAGTCAAAGGGCGGGCTAAAGGAGCAAATACCGTCACCGTAACAAAAAACGAAATTCTGACCGCCTTCAACAAACCGGACGAATATATCCTGGCAATTGTCGAGGTGGACGGCCTGCGGACCCAAACCGTATACTTGAGGCGGCCGTTTCGGGAACGCCCGGATTTTGCCGCTACCAGCGTCAACTACGACATCGCGGAACTGATGGGCTGTGCGGAAATTCTCTTAAAGCGAGGTTAATGACATGGCCTACAAGAAAAAACTGATTGAAGTCGCGCTCCCCCTGGAAGCAATCAACGCGGCGTCGGCGCGGGAAAAGTCCATCCGCCATGGGCATCCGTCCACGCTGCACCTGTGGTGGGCAAGGCGGCCTTTAGCTACGGCTCGCGCCGTCATCTTTTCCTCGCTGGTGGACGACCCTTCCTCCAATCCCGAGCAGTTCCCAACCGAAAAAGAACAGGAAGCCGAGCGCCGGCGCCTGTTTAACTTGATAGAAAAGCTGGTGAAATGGGAAAACACCAACAAAGAGGAAATTCTCAGCCAAGCCAAAGCCGAAATCATGAAGTCTACGGGCGGCAACCCGCCTGCCCTGCTCGACCCCTTCGCTGGTGGCGGCTCTATACCGCTGGAAGCGCAGCGGTTGGGGCTGGAGGCTCATGCTTCCGACCTAAACCCCGTCGCCGTGATGATCAACAAGGCCATGATTGAGATACCGCCGAAATTTGCGGGGCAACCTCCCGTGAATCCGGAAGCCCGTGTCAGCAGAACGAGAGAGAAGAGCTGGCAGGGTGCTTCAGGCCTTGCAGAGGACGTGCGCTATTACGGTGAATGGATGAAAAAGGAAGCTTATCTGCGCATCGGGCATTTGTACCCCAAAGTGAAAGTGCCTAAAGAACAAGGCGGGAATGAGGCGACCGTCATTGCCTGGATTTGGGCGCGGACGGTGAAATGCCCGAACCCGGCTTGCGGGTGCGAAATGCCGCTGGCGAGCAGTTTTGTGCTGTCCAAGAAAGCTGGGAAACAGGCGTATGTTCAGCCTGTCATTGAGGGAACCAACATACGATATACCGTGAAAAACGACAGCAAAAAACCGCCCGAACCGCCGAAAACAGCGCGCGGGGCGAAGTTCAAGTGTATTTGCTGTGGAGAAGCAACTACCACTGAATACATCAGAGCAGAGGGCATGGCTAATCGAATTGGCGCAAGGCTTATGGCGGTTATTGCTGAAAACAATCGAGGTACTCAATACTATGATCCAACTACTGAGCATGAAAAAATCGCTGATGTAGCTAAGCCAGAGGACTATCCTACCGGTCAACTTGCCGATGATAGGCGTGCGCTCTGGGCTCCACTGTACGGTTTCGATACTTTTGACAAGTTGTTCAGTAACCGCCAATTAACGGCATTGACAACTTTCAGTAATCTTGTCGATGAAGCGCGGGAACAGGTGTTTAAAGATGGTGGCAGCATGGAGTATGCTAATGCTGTAGCGGTGTACCTGGGCTTTGCGGTAGATAGACAAGCAAATTACTCGTCAATGGTCAATACTTGGGCTGGGTTCATCACGCAAACGTTTGGCAGACAAGGTATCCCTATGGTATGGGATAACGCAGAAGCCAACCCGTTTTCGAATTCGACTGGTAGTTGGATGGGAGCCATCGGTTGGATTGTGCGTTGCTTTGATATCTATCCATGCAAGGGCAAGGGAGAGGCTTTTCAGCACGATGCGCAAACTGATAACGGCTTGCGCAACATTGTAGTCTCAACAGACCCGCCCTATTATGATAATATCGGTTATGCGGATTTGTCTGATTTCTTCTATATATGGTTGCGCAGAACACTGAAAGTCATATATCCCGATTTGTTCAAAACGATGCTCGTTCCAAAGGCCGAGGAACTCGTAGCAGTGCCATATCGCTTTGGGGGTTGTTTTGAGAAGGCAAAAGTGTTTTTTGAAGATGGGATGTTCCAAGCTTTTTGCCAAATCAACAAGTATGCACGAGAAGACGTGCCTGTCACAGTCTATTACGCATTCAAGCAGAGCGAAACGGAAAATGACAGCACAGCTTCTACGGGTTGGGAAACCATGCTTTCCGCAATTATCAAGGCAGGGTTCTTGATAACTGGCACATGGCCGATGCATACAGAAAGAGAAACAGGGCTAAAGGACTCTGTAAACGCCCTCACTTCCTCTATCGTCCTCGTCTGCCGCAAGCGCCCCGCCGAGGCCCCGATCTGCACCCGCCGCGATTTTATCAACGCGCTAAAGCGAGAACTCAAGCCCGCGCTTGCCCAGCTACAGGCCTCCAACATCGCCCCTGTCGACCTAGCGCAATCGGCCATTGGCCCGGGGATGAGCGTATTCTCCGGCTACTCGCAGGTGCTCGAAGCCGACGGCACGCCGATGAGTATACGCAGCGCTCTGCAGATTATTAACCAAGAGCTAGACCTCTATTTTACCGAGCAAGACGGCGAACTTGACCGCGACAGCCGTTTCTGCGTGGACCTGTATTCTCAGTATGCCTTCAACGATATGAAGTTCGGCGAGGCGGACGTGCTTGCCCGGGCCAAGAACACATCGGTGGAAAAGCTGGTCGGCTGCGGAGTCCTCTATGCCCAGAAAGGCGTGGTCAGGCTGCTGACCCGGGAGGAAATATCCGCGAAGGTCAACAGCTCGGAGTCCATCATCTGGCTCTTGACCCAGCAGCTTACCCGGGCCATGGAAACCGGCGGTGTGCTGGCTTGCGCCAAGATAATCACGGACATGTTCGGCGCAAACGCAGAACATGCCAAGGCGCTGGCCTACCGGCTCTTTACTGTCGCGGAGCGTAAAGGCTGGGCCGGCGAGGCCTACGCCTACAACTCCTTGGTTATCGCCTGGCCGGATGTCCAGGCACGAGCCGCTGAACTGGCGGCAAAGGTAAACGGCAGAGAGCAAATGACCATCTTTGATACCTAAGGCAAACGATAGGAGGAGGAACGGCATGGGAAACAATCATACGCTAATTGCCCAGGGTTTCCGCGTCTTGCTTGGGGCGTTCGCGCCGTACATTGCCCGGGAACTTGCCAACGACCATGGTAATGACTGGTGGGATATCGCTGTCATTGGCAAGCTCTATGAGGAACAAAAACGTGACCTGCCCTTGGCGGGCGATTGGGGCAGGCTGGTGGATTCGCTCGACATCCAGCGCTGTCTCCTGTTGTTCGACCTGCACTGGAATACCGTGTTCCGCAAGAAGCTGTCCATCGACCATCGCACCTGGGCCAAGGAACTTGTGGGTGTGCGCAACAAACTGGCCCATATCGGCGGCATGGACTTTTCCGATGACGATACCTGGCGCGCGCTGGATACCATGTCGCGCCTTTGTGAGCAGCTTGACTCCGAAAACGCGGAGGAAATCCGTGGGCTGCTCCGTACTTCACGCTACGGCTCCGCAGTTGGCTCAACGGCGGTAGTGGAGGCGTCCGCTGCACCCTCAAAGCCGAAAAACGGTAAAAACGCCGGCATATTGCAGCAAACACCGGCGACCGGGCTGCCAGGCTGGCGGGATATCATTGAGCCTCATCCCGATGTGGCGCAGGGCAGATATAAAAACGCGGAGTTCGCCGCAGACCTGGCCCAGGTTGCCAGAGGCGAAGGCGCCTATGAGTACCGCGACCCCGTGGAGTTTTTCGCCAGAACATATGTGACCGAAGGGCTGTCCGGCCTGCTGGTGCAGGCGCTAAAACGCCTTTCCGGCAAGGACGGCGAACCCGTCATTCAATTGAAAACAGCCTTCGGCGGCGGCAAAACGCACAGTATGCTGGCTCTTTATCACATGCTGCGCGGCAGGATTTCCATAGACAAGATACCTAACGTCAAGCCGGTCTTGTCTGCCGCCGGTATTTCGGCGCTGCCAAAAGCGAATGTAGCCGTCTTGGTTGGCACGGCGCTCGACCCGTCCAAGAGCAAAAGACCGCAGAATATGCCAGGCATCACCATTAACACCCTATGGGGCGAGATGGCAGCGCAACTGGCCGAATCGGCAGGGAAGCCAAAACTCTACGACTATGTAAGGGAAGCGGACAAAAAGGGCGTTTCGCCCGGTTCGGAGACCTTAAAGAGCCTGTTTGACGCCTCTGCCCCAAGTCTTATCCTGATGGATGAGCTGGTTAGTTACGCCAAAAAGATTTATGGTGCCAACGGCCTCCCCGCAGGCTCATTTGATAACCTTATCACCTTCATTCAGGAAGTGACTGAAGCGGCGCGGGCGAGCAAAAACAGCCTTGTGGTCGCGGCCATCCCTGAGTCGGACATTGAAATCGGCGGCGAAGCCGGAAAAATCGCACTCGCCACCATCGAACATACCTTTGGCCGGATGGAGGCTATTTGGAAACCTGTGGCCGCTAATGAGGGTTTTGAAGTTGTGCGTCGCCGCCTGTTCCTTGACTGCAAAAACCCTGACGCCAGGGACATGGTCTGCGGGAAATTCAGTAAAATGTATGCTGAGAGCGCCGACGATTTTCCGCTTGAAGCAAAAGAACTGGAGTATAAAGAAAGAATGGTTTCCTGCTATCCGATTCACCCGGAAGTGTTTGATCGGCTTTACGAGGATTGGGCGACGCTGGAGCGTTTCCAGCGGACACGTGGCGTCTTGCGTCTGATGGCGGCAGTTATCCATGAACTCTGGATGGGCAATGACGCGAGCTTGATGATCATGCCCGGCTCCATTCCCCTGGACGTGCCAAACGTGCGGGATGAGTTGACGCGGCACTTATCCGAAGGTTGGAATGCCCTTGTTGACCGGGAAGTGGACGGGAAGAATTCCATTCCGTATCAAAAAGACCAGACAAATCCGCGTTACGGGCGGAATCTGGCCGCCCGCCGTGTGGCGAGAACCGTGATGCTCGGCAGCGCTCCCACCGTCCGCGACCAAAGGGTGCGCGGCATCGAGGCCTCGCGTATTCGCCTGGGGGTGATCCAGCCGGGGGAAAACATAGCGAATTTTAATGATGCGCGTAATGCCCTGCAGGCTTCCCTCGCCTATTTTTACACCAACCCAACCGGCGACCGCTTCTGGTATGACACGCGGCCGACACTGCGGAAAACTGTGGAAGACCGTGCGACCCAGGTAGCGGCATCCGATGTGGAATATGAGATCGAAAGCAGACTGCGCAGCTTGCGCAAGGAACAGCCCTTTGCCGGTGTCCACATCTGCCCCAATTCATCGCTTGACATCCCGGATGAGCAGGCCGCCCGGCTGGTTATTTTACGTCCTGCCGATGTGTATCAGGCGTCCCAGCCAAAGAATGCAGCCAAGCAGTCGGTAGAAGATATTTTAAACAACAGGGGCCAGATGCCGCGCATTTATCGGAATATGCTGGCGTTCATTGTTCCTGACCGGGACATGATGGCCTCGCTCCAGCAAGAAGTCAGGCGTTATCTGGCGTGGCGTTCCATTAAGGAGGACAGTGAGGACTTAAATCTCGACGCGGCGCAAAACAGGGAAACAGCCAATAGCTTAAGCCGCAGCAATGAAACGGTCGAATCGAGGATTAAAGAAGCGTACTGTTGGTTGCTTGTGTCGTATATTGACCGCAGCGTGGATATGAAAGCCATTGTGTGGGACAGCATCAGATTAAGCGGAGGTTCCGATTCCATAATTACCAAAGCCGCCAAGAAGATGGTTCAGAACGAGGCGCTGATTACCCAGTGGGCTCCGGCACTGCTGTTGATGGAATTAAACAATGTGCTGTGGAAGGATACAAACCACATTGAAATAAAGAAGCTGTGGGAATACCTGTGCACCTACTGTTATCTCCCCCGGCTGGCAGGCGAAGCTGTGCTGGAGAACACAATCCGCGCAGGGCTGAATTCTGCGGAGTATTTTGCGTATGCGGCAGGATTTGACGGCACCCGTTATATAGACTTGAAATTCAATCAGCATGTAGGCATCATTGACCGCTCCGGTTACCTTGTGAAAACAAGTGTAGCGCAAAAGCAGATTGCGGAAACTCAGCCGCCGCAGCAACCAGGAATCTCGCCGCAGCCGGGTTCCGGATATTTCCCGTCGGCAACGGGCGGCGGAGCGCCTGATTTCCCGCAACTAAGAGACGGCGGTGCAGACGACGGAAAAATACCGCCCGCACAGCCGGAACCGCCGAAGAATACGCATTTTTATATGTCGGCGCAGCTCGATAACACGAGAATCAACCGCGATGTACAGCGGCTTGTCGAAGAAGTCATAAGCCACCTCTCGGCAGTAGACGGAGCGGAATTGGAGGTTGTGCTTGAACTTAATGTTAAGGTGCCGCATGGTCTGCCACAGAACACGGTAAGGACAGTGTCGGAAAACTGCCGCACGCTCAAGGTTAAGTCGTTTGGGTTTGATGAGTAGCTTCTTGGTCAGCATGGCTCACTTTTTAAGTACACTACTGTCATTAATGAGCAACCCCCAACTGGAAATTGCCGTCCAGAGCGGATGCTGCTCATAATATACAAGGAGGTTAGACAATGAAGATTCGAGTAACTTTTGGCAAGCCTAGAGATGTTGGAGCCAACGATTTGAACGGTGTGAAACTCCAGTTTTCTTTTGTAGCTGAAACGATTCATGGAGGAGCCGAGAAAGACACATCTTCTGTTCACACAGTCAGCGTCGGAATATCTGGTACGCTTCAATCTATGTGGCGACTCGGAACAAGAGGAATAAACCCTTTACAGAATGACGCACTTGTAAAAACTCTGTTTGAATATGCCCGTCGTGCAGTCGAGAAACAAGCGATGGCAGGCAGTCTTCAGGAACACACTACAATCCAATTGGGGACAGCTGCTTCACCAGACTCCAATCCATTTGATGTGGAGAAGATTCCGAATCCCGAGGGCTTTTCCTTCGAGGTGGAATTGTCAAAGAAAATAGGCTTCTAAGTAGGCGCCAAATAACCCTCACTTTGCCTTCGTTAATCTCCGGACAGGCAATACCGTCAGGAATAGGGCATTTTGGGGAGCTACAACAGCAGTATACCGACAACTTCGCATACCGCGTGATCCGTATGCCCTACTGCCAGAACATATACAGTGGAGGGGATTACTTTGTCCGAGTGGATTGTCGCTTATGTCCTGCGGTCGGTTGGTTTGATTCGAAACCGTCCTAAGCTGAAAGTCGAGTACACGCCGCTCGAAGGCAGGTCGAGTACCGATGTATATGGGAAGATGCTCGTCAGATGGGACTATCGCGTGACTATAACGAATCTCTCGAAGCAAGATGCTCTGGAACCCACAGTAGTTTGCTCGACAAACCAACAACTCCAGACTTTAGGCGTACACCACATCAGGGGGCTCGACTGTGTTCATATCAAGCAGCGTCTTGAGAAGCAGCTCGACAAAAATTTTGTCATTGCCACTGGCTCTGACTTCCATGGTGCGCTTGAGCCATCTGAATTAAAGGAACTAGCCTTGGTACTTCGGTACAAGAGCCACTACGGAGTCACATGCTACACTGACTACTTACGCAACCGTCAAGATCGTCCCAACATGTGGTCGTTGTGTGAACCGAAATGGGCGAAAGCCTCTGTCAAATGAGCGACAGGTCAGCACTTGGTTGTTTTTTTGAACACAGACAGAAGAGGTCTTGCTGGAGGGAAACGTCAAGGCGTCGAACGGCCTGCCGCATCACATGGTACGGACCGTGTCGGAAAACTGCCGCACGTTGAAGGTTAGAACGTTCGGTTTTGACGAATAATGCAGGGGAGTAGGGCACCGGCAGATCCAATACCTGGTTTAATGAAGCGGATTGATGCCAAGAGGTATTGAAGCAGATATAAATAGTGGAGGTGTGAATGAAGCTTGAAAAGCAAGTGCCCGACGAAGCTGCTTTTGGATTTGCCGGCCAACGAAGACGCTTTCGGTTCTCACGAACGGATAGCCAAAGCCATAGCGGAGCTTATCGCAAGCGAAGTCGGAGGAAAATCCATCGCTCTCACCGGTCCCTGGGGTAGTGGCAAATCAACGGTGGTATCGTTGTTGAAAGAGCTATTTCGGGACGGCAACAGAAGCCCCAAGTGTGAAGTGTTTGTTTTTGATGCCTGGAGCCATCAGGGCGACCCGCTCAGGCGCTCATTTCTTGAGCGACTGATTGGTTTTCTTGTTGAAAAAAGGTGGGTTGATTCGGAACGCTGGCATCAAGAAAAAGAAAAACTCTCGAAACGCCTTATAATTACGGAAACTTCCGAGGTGCCTCGCCTCACTTCCTGGGGTATCTGGTGGGCGTGTACAGCGTTATTAGTCCCGGTAGGGCTTGCAAGTTTTCAACTTGAGAATGTGCCTAGGTGGACTCAGTGGATAGGGCTTTTATTAGTTGCCCTGCCCTTTGTCTCTACTATAATGTTATTGATAACAGCGAATGGCGATAAGCGTAAAAACATGCTCCAGTTCCTTGTTTCACGAGCTGAGAAGCATACCCGCAACGAAACTATCACAACTCCGGAACCGACATCCATTGAGTTTCAGCAGCTTTTTAACGATGCCATCAAAGAAGCGCTCGAAGAACATCGGGACCGGCGGCTGCTCATAGTTATCGATAATCTGGATCGTGTTGATCCTCATGATGCACGGGCAATATGGTCTACTATGCGGACATTTTTCGACAACGATAGTGCTCTTTCCCCATCGTGGCGCTCGCGCTTCTGGCTGCTTGTTCCTTATGATCCGAGTTCATTGACCCGTCTCTGGCCGGCCATGAAGGAAGACACGGACGGAGACACCCGGAAAAATGATGAGGAGGACACAGATTTTCTCGATGCTTTTGTGGACACAGATTTTCTCGATGCTTTTACAGAAAAGACTTTCCAGATTCAATTTCGTGTTTCTGCTCCTGTATTCTCGGATTGGAAGCAGTTCTTCATGAAACATTTGGAGGAAGCGTTGCCGCAGCATACTAATGAAATAGATACTATTTACCGCTTGTACCGTTCCGAAGGCGTACCAAAAAGACTACCCATAACACCACGTGATATCAAGATGTTTTTAAATGATCTGGGTTCACTTCATCGTCAACAGTGTGACCAGAAGATATCCCTTGTTTTTCAAGCGATTTATGTGCTATATCGGGAAGACCTGGAGAGTAATCCAAAATGGTTCGCAAAAAAAGACTTTCTGTCGGTGCTGGTACGTGATCTTCTTCCTAATGATAGCGATTGGCAAAAATACCTTGCGGCTCTTCACTTCAATGTGCCGCCGGAGAAAGCGATGCAAGTAGTCCTGCGCCCTGTTTTAGACAGAACCCTCCCTAAAGGGGATGCGGATGAGCTAGCAAAATACGCTAGTGTTCCCGCTTTTTCTGATCATATTGACTATTACCTTGCGGAGAACTGCCGGGATTGGGCTGAAAACCAACCGGAGACACTGGCACGGGCAGCCAGCGTGCTGGAGAAGATTTCTGAAGTACAGGGAGAATGGAAGTCAGCTTGGCAATATCTCTCACAGGGCGCTAAAATAGTGAGCCAATGGCATGGTCTGAACAAAGAACTGGCCGAAGGCATCTCGCTGATCCTGAAGCGTGAGGAGGACGAGTCCTGCCGGGTAGACTTGGCTGGCACCATAGTTCGAGGTATACGTGCTGATCCGGAAATGAAGGATAAGGATGGCAATGAGCCTGACCAATCAATAGTGGAAACCTGGGTGGACGGGGCTATGGTTTTGTGCCGCGCATTTACGAACTACGGTTGCCGAACGGTAATGGATATGTTTCAAGTGCCTGGATCGGCGAACACCTATTTGACGGCGGTCAGCCAAATGGCCAAAAAAGATAACGTTGCTGATGTTGCCCAGTTTTTCCAGCCTGAAGTTGATCCAGAACAAATTGTCAGCGAATTGTCCCGACTATGCCAGAACGGGACGTTTACGCATTCTCACCTGACCGTTGTCGAGACGATGGTGAAGATTAACCGGCAGTGGCCATTGGACGAGCTTGTCTCTGCGCTAAATCAAAGAATAGAAGCTACGGCTGATGCAAGTCAGCCTGGTGAGCTTAACGCTTATCTTGGCGCTCTCTTGGCGTTAAAGTACCGAGGCAACGTTAGTCAAGCTCTAGAAGCACTTCAGACTCTCAGTATGTCAGGGGTTCTTTTCCGTCACTTGCATTACCTTGTAAATACGCTGAACGAACCGAGCACGGCGGCGCAGGTGGTCTTTGCCCTCCTCGATAACCTTCCAACAGGAGACATCTACAGTGCAACCAGTTACAATACAACCAGTTACGTTATGGGAAAGCAGGTCTATGAGTCCGTTATCTCTCAACCTGCAAACTACCTGGAGATTGTTGAGCACTTAAGCGTAATCTGCTTGCAATTTGCCAAAGTTCACGTTCTGGTGAATGCGTTTAAGCAGACGGGTCAAACAAAAGCCCTGGTATCGGAAGTGTTGCGACATGCGGTTTTCAAACGCAAGGAGGGCAAGGAACACTTCTTGTCGGCGGAATACTTGCTTGAAGAATACGGAACCATTTTGCAGTTGATGGATGATGAATCGCTTAAGAGGCTAATAATGGCGCTTTTGGAACATGATGACCTTATTTCCCTCTTAAAGGAAAAGGAGTTCTCACTTGCTTACGGGAAACTGTACGCGCTTGCTTACGCCGCAAGTAATGCTTACGCCGCAAGTGATGCTCAGAAGAGGCCGGTGCTAGATGAACTTCTGATCCCTGCCCTGCGGAATTTTGGCAAGGACCAATGGCTTGAACAGCTCCAACAAGAGGGGGACTTTCTCCAGCTTCTTTTCTCTATGATTAATGCCAAAGCCAAATTTTACTTGGCCCAGGCGTTCCACGATGCCCTTCTAGACTATACGCAAAGAATCATCGATGGCGAAATTACTCCAACGCAATTTGCCGCGACGGGGACGGCATTACTGAAGATGTTTAATAAAAATTGGCAGAAAACTTTTGCAGACAATCTCTGGGATTTATTCGAGGAAGGCAGGGTTAACTCCCTAACTAACTTTTTAAAGTTTTACGGTGATTTCTTTTTTGATTCACAGGTCAATGATGCTATTTGCGATAGAATTGTTAGATGCTGGCTTCCGGGGATGGTTGATAGAGGCGATGTCGAGGAGCGCGAGCGTGCCGCTGTTCTTCTTGAAAAGAGACCAGAGCTTTTTAAAAGCGCTTTTGAACATAGTCGAAAGACCTTTAAGGAGAGGATAGTAGACAGGCTTCAACATGAGTATCCCGTGACGCCTGAGCTTGAAAGAATTGCGCGTGCGGTAGGTATTTCACCAGAGGAAATTATTGCCATAGCCGGGGATACTTAGGCTCAATACTGAGGACGCTCGGCAAACCGAATACAGAGGAAGAATAACGGAAAATCTTTGAGTTAGTGCCACGCAAAAAGAGTGTATGTATATATCGTACTGTCCGCGCGGAAAGACCGCTTTGCTGTTTGTCGTTATACAGTTTTTGCAGATGTTCCGACCGCAAGTCCTGCAGTGCAAGCGCGCCAATCGCTGGCACCAAATATACCCGGACGATTAATTCATAGCTTTCCCAGGTCGTTAGCCGCACCGATG
>BBPG01000472.1_pt1 | contig 15640 bp, 10 predicted proteins | sample 1343651 | NCBI WGS metagenome assembly BBPG01 (sample SAMD00019091, study PRJDB2971) | groundwater metagenome | biome: freshwater biome; feature: mineral spring; material: ground water | place: USA: CA, Sonoma | collected 2012-06 | depth surface m | reverse complement strand
TATGGTTTGATTTTAGATGATTTAATACGAGGCTTGATAAAATTATATTAACCTGCTATAATTTCAGTATAAAGCAAAAGGGAAAACATGAAAAAATACGAATTAACTTATTTAGTTTCTCCAGAATTAAACGAAGAGGAAATTGAATCAATTCAAAGTGAAATTTACTCTATTATTGAAAAAGATGGTGAAATTTTAAACAAAGGATTTAGTCCCCTAAAAAAAGACTTAAATTCTGAGATAGAAGGTAAAAAAAGAGTTTTTCTAATTACTGTTCTTTTTAACGCTGAACCTGAAACGATAGCCTTATTAGAGAAACATCTAAAAGAGGAAAAGGCTGTAATGAGACATATCTTCCTTGCTAAGAAAAAGAATGAAAGAGAGTGGAAGAAAAGATCAGAAGAATACAAGACAGAAGAGGTCGTAGTCAAAAATGAAGAGGCTCCAGTTAAAAAAGTTAATATTAAAGAAATAGATAAAAAAATAGAGGAAATCCTTAACAATTAATTTATGAATTTCAACAAAGTCATTATAGTCGGTCGGTTAACTAGAGATCCGGATGCAAAGGCTCTTCCAAGTGGCCAACAAGTATCATCTTTCGGAATGGCAACTAATAGATATTTCAATGACAAAGCTGGCCAGAGACAAGATCAAACCGAATTTCATAACATTGTACTTTTTGGAAAGCTAGCCGAAATAGCTTCTCAATACCTTAAAAAGGGTTCATTGGCTTTAATTGAAGGAAGAATACAAACAAGGTCATGGCAAGATCAGGAAGGAAACAAGAAATTTAAAACCGAAATAGTGGGAGAAAGCATACAAATGGGACCAAGAGGAAATGAATATCCTCAACAAGAAAAACAAAACCCTTCTGAAAAAATGCCTGTAATACAGGAAGATGAAGGAGAAATTGATATAAAAGATATACCTTTTTAATAGAAAAATATGGAGTGCTATTTTTGCAAAAACAACATAAAAGAAATTGATTTCAAAGAAACCAGAATGTTAATCAAGTTCATTTCTGGCCTTAAGAAAATAAGACCAAGAAAAAAGACCGGGACTTGCTCTTATCACCAAAGGCATCTTGCGAGATCAATAAAAAGAGCCCGAGCTGTCGGACTTCTTCCCATTACTTCAAAGTAATAAACTATTCAGAGAAAACCTCCAATTAATTGGAGGTTTTTTGCTTTTCCATAAATATATCTCTAATCTCTTGGGTAACTTTTGGGTTTTCTTTTAAAAAGACCTTGGCTCCATCGGTTCCTTGTCCAAGCTTAATATCTCCATATTGATACCAAGATCCCGCTTTCTTGATTACCCCCTCTTTTACTCCGATATTTAAAATATCACCGAAATATGATATTCCCTCATTGTAATAGATATCAAACTCTGCAACTCTAAAGGGTGCCGCAACCTTATTCTTAACTATCTTAGCTTTCGCACGGTTTCCAACAATCTCTTCTCCTTGTTTAATCTGAGCAATTCTTCTTAAGTCTATTCTTACTGAGGAGTAAAACTTTAAAGCCAATCCTCCAGAGGTTGTTTCTGGATTTCCAAACATAACTCCAATTTTCATTCTTGTTTGATTTAAGAATATTACGGATGTTTTAGTTTTAAAAATAATGCCAGATAATTTTCTTAAAGCTGAAGACATAAGCCTTGCTTGGAGTCCAATTTGAAAATCTCCAACTTCACCGGCAATTTCTGCCTTCGGAGCTAATGCAGCTACTGAGTCAATAACTATAACATCAACTTCTTCTGATCTCACCAAAGCTTCTACGATTTGTAATGCTTGCTCCCCTGAATCAGGTTGAGATATTAAAAGTTCGTCAATATTTACTCCAATCTTTTTAGCATAATCTGGATCAAGAGCATTCTCAGCATCAATAAAGGCTCCGACACCACCCATCTTCTGGGCTTCAGCTAAAATATGAAGGGCTAGTGTAGTTTTTCCGCTTGACTCTGGTCCAAAAATTTCAATTACCCTTCCTCTTGGAATTCCACCAACCCCCAAGGCAGCATCTAAAGAAACGGCGCCAGTTGGAATAACATCAACATCAACTGCTCGAACATCTCTCATTTTCATAATAGCTCCTTCTCCGAACCTTTGCTTAATTTCTTCAATTGACTCCTTAAGACCCAACTTCTCTTCTTTTGATTTTTGTTTTTTTGCCATAAAAAAATTAGATTATAAAATTAAACTTTATGCCACTCCTCATCGTTGTCTTCATCTTGCCCATATACTTCTCTTGCTTTAGCACCATCTCCAGAACCAACCACACCCCTCTCTTCCATCATATCAATTAATCTAGCAGCTCGAGCGTAACCAATTCTTAGTCTTCTTTGTAAAAATGATGCGGAAGCTTTTTTATTCTCGAGAACAAGCTTCTTGGCTTCATCATATAATACGTCGTTTCCATCCTCAGATGAAGATGAAAATGGGCTAAATGATTCTTGTGATGAAACTTCTAGCTCTAGCTCTAGTCCTCCACCAAGATCGTCTTCCTCATCAAATATGTCTTTGTAGTTAACTTTCATCCACTCAACAACTCCTTTAATTTCTTTTTCTGAAACATAGGGTCCTTGCAGTCTTCTAGGTTTAGCGACATCTCCAGTTACATATAAAAAGTCACCGGCTCCAATTAATTTCTCGGCTCCGGAAGTATCAATTATGGTTCGGGAATCAATTTGTGAAGCAACTTGAAATGCTACCCTTGAGGTAACGTTTGCCTTGATTAATCCAGTAATTACTTCAACAGACGGCCTCTGAGTAGCTAACACTAAATGTATTCCAGCGGCTCTAGCCATTTGAGCAAGTCGCACAATACCAGCCTCAACATCTCTTCCCTTCGTTGACATAAGGTCGGCCAGCTCATCTACAATTAAGACGATATAAGGCATAGGCTCCATCTCTTCTCCCTTCTTGGACTCATTGTTTTTTGCAACAATTACATTATAGCTCTTAATGTCTCGAGCTTTTACCACGGACATAGCTTTTAATCTTCTTTCCATTTCTCCTGTTAGCCATTTGAGGGCATTACATGTTTTATGAATATCATGAATTACTGGGGTCAATAAATGAGGTATTTCCGCATAATGGGTAAACTCAACTCTTTTAGGATCAACCAAAATTAATCTTAAAGTCTTAGGAGAATTCTTAAATAAAAGGCTCAATATAACTGTGTTCAAGAATATGGTCTTACCCGCACCAGTGGCTCCGGCAATCAAAAGATGAGGCATTTTTTCAAGATGAGCATAGGTTGATTCTCCGGAGACATCTTTACCCATTCCAATTGTTAGTCTAGTTTCTGGATCAAAGAACCTGGGATCATCGACGATTCCTCTTAGTCTTACTTCAGATCTTACTTTGTTTGGTATTTCAACACCAACCAGTGACTTTCCTGGAATTGGAGCCTCTATTCTAACAGAGTGGGCCGCAAGAGCTAAGGAAAGATCATTAGAAAGAGTTGTAATCTTTGAAAGCTTAATTCCTTCAGCCGGCTTAAGCGTGTACTGAGTAACGGTTGGTCCGGTATAAGCCTCTCCCATCTCAACCGGAATATCAAAGTTTTCTAAGGTTTTCTTAATCATTGCCTTGCTTATTGTGGTATCTCCGGAATTAGGAACACCTCTGTCTTTCTGAAGAAGTTCTGGAGGTGGTAATTTATAAGAAAAATGTTCTTTTCCAGGTGCCTTAGGCTTTGCCTTATCTTCTTCTACAGGCTTCTTAGGATCTTCTTTTGCAACCTCTTTGACTGGTAATGGCTGCTGTTGTGATGTCTTACTATCGTCTACATTCTTAATTGTAAATTTATTTTTCTTACCTATTACTTTCTTGAATATCTTTAAAGGAAGTGATTCTCGATGAGCATTGAATTCTTCTCTCAAAGAAGGTGGGAGCTGAAGAAGTTGAGCAAAAATCAAAGAACCTGCAATTATAGAGCAGGCGAATATGGCAAAGCTAATCCAAAAATCAAAAAGACTCAATAAAGGAGAGCCTATGATATTTCCAAGCCATCCTCCTTCATTAGTTCCATTGGGAGATGGAAAATAACTTGATTCTGATGTTAATATTTCAAAAATTCCGGATAACCCTAGGACAACAAGAATTGATGCTATTATTAAAGGTAATAGAAATCTCTTATACTTTGTTTTGATAAAGATAAGGCCAGCAATAAAAAATACTACCGGAATAATAAATACCGACCTTCCAACTAAAATAATAAATATATTTTTAAGATACCTTCCAGCTAATCCAGAAAGATCTAGAAAGGAAAAAAGAAGTACCACACTAGCTAAAAATAACGATGTGCTAATGATTGTTTTTTTGACCTGCTTGGGAAGAGGGAAAAGTCCCCCCTCCTTTTTAGGATCTTTTTTAGCTGGTCTTTTTTTCTTCTTTCTTTTAGCCACAAGGTTTATTTATTCTTTTTATATCCTGTACCTGCTGGGATTATCTTTCCAATAATGACATTTTCTTTAAGACCTCTTAGCTTATCTTCCTTTCCTTCTAGGGCGGCCTTAATTAAAACTCTTGATGTTTCTTGGAATGACGCAGCTGAAAGGAATGAGTCCGTAGTTAACGCAACGTTAGTGATACCAAGAAGAACTGAAGAGGCAACTACTTTTTCTTTGCCTTCTTTTTCTAGCTTTTCATTGATTTCATGTAGCTTCTCTTTCTCAATTACTTCTCCGGGAACTAAAATTGATCCACCTGGATTCTTAATTTTAACTCTTGAAAACATTTGCCTAACAATAAGTTCAATATGCTTATCATGAACATTAACTCCTTGAGAAACATAAATTCTTTGGACTTCTTGTAAAATATGCTTTTGAGTTATTTCCATTCCATCTAATTTGAATACATCTCGAAGGTCTAGATTGCCTTGGCAAAGCAAATCACCTTTCTTAACATCTTGGCCTACCTCTACTAGAATCTCAGACTTAAGAGATGTTTTATAATCAATAGTTTCTGATTTTTTCTTGGTTTTAACAACTTCACCTTTTGGCTTTATCTTAATTACTCCCTCAGGAGTTATTTCTATTACCTTTCCATCAGTTCTAGATATTTCAGCCTTTCCTCCAGGAACTCTAACTTCAAATATTTCTTGAACTCTAGGTAAACCTAAGGTAATATCTCCACCTCCCGCAACTCCTCCAGTATGAAAGGTTCTCATGGTTAACTGTGTTCCAGGTTCACCAATTGCTTGTGCTGCAATGACTCCAACCGCATCTCCTATCTTAACCATATCATTTTGGCCTGGATCCCATCCATAGCAATTTTTACAAACTCCCCTTGCTGTATTGCATGTAAGTGGCGACCTTACTCTGAAGCTTTTTATTTCTTCTGACTTTGAAATTATCTCTGCTTTCTTCCAATCAATTATATCGCCTTTTTTGACCAATAATCCTGATTTATCCTTAATATCTTCCATTGCTAACCTTCCTACAATCTTGAAGGTCATGTCTTGATCTATTTCATCTACGTCTGCCCTGTTTACTTCTAACCCTTTGTGATCTTTACAATCATCCTCTAGAATAATAACCTCATGAGAAACGTCAACTAGTCTTCGGGTTAAGTATCCAGCGGTTGCTGTTCTAAGAGCCGTATCAGCAGTTCCTTTTCTAGCACCATGAGTTGAAATGAAGTACTCAAGAACACCAAATCCTTCTTTGAAAGAACTTCTAATAGGCAACTCAATAGTCTGACCAGCAGGGTTAGCTACCAATCCCTTCATTCCCGCCATTTGAACCGGTTGAGACCAAGAACCTCTTGACCCAGAATCAATAATGGCAAAGACTGATCCATCATTTGGTAGAGTTTTTGGAACAAGTTTCTCAATTTCTCTTTTTGTTTTATGCCAAGCTTCAATAATTTTCTCTGTCTTTTCTTCTTTAGAAAAGAATCCTTTTTTGTAATAATCTTCTATTTTTTCAACCTCTTTATTAGTCGTTTCAATAATTTCTTTCTTTTCTTCAGGAACTATTAAGTCTCCCATTCCCCAGGAAACACCTGATTGAGTTGCATACTCAAATCCAAGATCCTTTATCTTGTCTAGGGTTATTTGAGCTATTTCTTTTCCATAGTCTTCAATGATCTCTCGAGTAAGCTTTCGAAGATTCTTGGAATTCATAAGTTCATTCTGAAATTCGTGACCCTCTGGTATCACCCCATTTAAAATGATTCTACCTGCACTAGTTTCAACCATCTCGTTGTTCATTCTTACTTTTACTTTTGCTCTTAAATCAATGTGTCCAAATTCTTGGGCTAAAAGAGCTTCTCCGGCTGAGCCAAAGACCTTGCCTTCGCCCTCTTTTCCTTCCATTACTTTTGTAAGCCAGTAGCAACCCAAAACGATATCCTGAGTTGGTGATACAATTGGAAGTCCTGTAGCTGGTTTTAATAAGTTCAAAGAAGACAACATAATATCTTTTGCTTCTTTCTGAGCTTCTTCTGATAATGGAAGATGAACTGCCATCTGATCTCCATCAAAGTCTGCATTAAAAGCACTACAAACTAATGGATGTAGTTGAATAACGTTCTCTTCAATCAATAGAGGTCTAAAGGCTTGAAAACCTAAACGATGAAGGGTAGGAGCACGATTAAGTAAAACAACTTTATCCTTGACCACCTCTTCTAATATTCCCCAAACTTCGTCTATTCCTTCTTCAATTAATTTAGTTGCACCCCTCACATTATATGCTAGCTCTCTTTCTAATATTTTATTAATCACAAAAGGCTTAAAGAGTTCCAGAGCCATCTTTTTAGGTAGTCCACACTGATAAAGCTTGAGTTGTGCACCAACCACAATAACTGATCTTCCAGAATAATCCACTCTTTTACCAAGAAGGTTTTGTCTAAATCGTCCCTGCTTTCCCTTAAGCATATCAGCTAAGGACTTAAGAAGTCTTCTTCCTCCGGTTGTAGCCTGAGTTATTACTCCCTTTCTCATATCATTATCAATAAGAGCATCGACAGCTTCCTGCAACATTCTCTTTTCGTTTCTAACAATTACATCAGGTGCATTAATCTCTAACAAATATTTCAATCTGTTATTTCGGTTAATGACTCTTCTATAAAGATCGTTAAGATCAGAAGAAGCATAGCGTCCTCCGTCAAGTTGAACTATTGGCCTAAGATCTGGTGGTAAGATAGGAAGTGTAGTCAAAAACATCCATTCTGGTCTAATGCCAGCCTTTTTCATGCTTTTAAGTAATTGTAATCTTTTTTGAGCCTTCTTTTTTTCAATAGCAGATAATCCCTCCACAACTGCCTCAACTTTAGTTATTTCATCTTCAAGATTAACTCTTTCGAATATTTTTCTTAAGGCCTCTGCTCCAGTTCCTGCTTCAAAAATTTCTCCATACTTTAAAGAAAGATCATAATATTCAACCTCTGACAATATCTTAAAATTCTTGATACTAGAAACTTCCTCTAGTGCTTTTGATCTTGCGGACTTTAATTCTTGTGATTCAGTTTTCTGCTCAGTTCCTTTTTCTTTTGCTTCTATCAATTTTATTCTTTGCTTGAATTCCGCTTCTATTTCCTTAATAATTCCTTCTTTAGCTTCATTGTTAACATGAGTTACAATATATGCGGCAAAATAAATAACCTTTTCTAGTTTTTGCATCGGAATATTTAAAACCATTCCAATTCTTGATGGAACTCCTCTTAAAAACCATATATGAGAAACGGGACAGGCTAATTTAATGTGGCCCATTCTTTCTCTTCTGACTGATGATCTAGTTACTTCAACACCACATCTATCACAAATTATTCCCTTATAACGTATCTTTCTATATTTTCCGCAGTAACATTCGAAATCCTTTTCGGGACCGAATATTTTTTCACAGAATAATCCGTCCTTTTCAGGCCTTTGATTTCTGTAGTTTATTGTTTCTGGCTTTGTCACCTCACCGTGAGACCACCCGAGAACATCGTCGGGTGAAGCAATTTTTATTCTTATAGATTCTAAATTTTCAACCTTCATGGTTTTTAAATTAAAGGTTAGTTAAATTACTCTGTTTTTTCGCCCTTGATCTCAATACTAAGAGAAAGCGATTTTAATTCGTTGACTAATAGGTTAAAAGAAGAAGGAATGTTTGGGGTCTTAATAACTTCTCCTTTCAAGATGGATTCATATGCAGCTGCTCTTCCAGTGATATCATCCGATTTAATGGTTAACATCTCTTGCAGTACAGTTGCAGCTCCATACCCTTCTAATGCCCATACTTCCATCTCTCCAAGTCTTTGCCCTCCGAACTGTGCCTTTCCTCCTAAAGGCTGTTGAGTTATTAGAGAGTATGGTCCGATTGATCTCATATGAATCTTATCTCTTACCATATGTATCAATTTCATCATGTAAATTATTCCAACGGTAATTCTTTCAGGGAAAGCTTCTCCGGTTCTTCCATCAAATAGTTTAACTTTTCCATCTTCGGGAAGACCTGCTTTCTTTAGTTCTTCTTGAATGTCTTTTTCATTAGCACTGGATAGTGAAGGAGTTACTGCGATATAATTCAATTTCTTAGCAGCCCAACCTAGGTGAGTTTCAAGTATTTGTCCAATATTCATTCTAGAAGCTACGGATAAAGGATTAAGAACAATATCTACAGGAGTTCCATCTTCTAGATAAGGCATATCTTCAACGGGAAGTACTTTTGAAATAATGCCCTTGTTTCCATGTCTTCCAGCAAGCTTGTCTCCGGCTTCAATTTTTCTTATTTCAGCAATATCTACTTCAACTCTTTTTATAACGCCTGGGTCAAGCTTATGCCCCATATCTCGAGAAAAGATTTTGACTCCAATAACCCTTCCTTTCTTTCCGTGTTCCATAATAAGGGAAGTATCTTTGACTTCCTTAGCTTTTTCTCCAAAGATAGCTTTAAGTAATCTTTCTTCAGCGGTCATATCAACCTCTCCTTTAGGAGAAATCTTTCCAACCAGGATATCATTTGGTCCAACTTCGGCGCCAACTCTTATAACACCCTCTTCGTCTAAGTCTTTAAGTTTCTTTTCTGAAACATTTGGTATGTCACTAGTAATAATTTCTGGTCCAAGTTTTGTTTCACGAACATCACAAGTCAAGCTTTCAACATGAATAGATGTATATGTATCTTTCTGAACAAGTCTTTCAGAAACTATAATAGCATCTTCAAAGTTAAGCCCTCTCCAAGAAACAAAAGCTACTAAAACGTTTTGACCCAAGGCCATTCTTCCTTGTGCAATACTTCCTCCATCAGAAAGAATTTCTCCTTTCTTAACTTTTTGACCCTTACGAACTGTTGTCCGTTGATGGAAGCAAGTATACTGATTAGTTTTATTAAATGTCTTAAATTTATAAGTAACGTCTGATCTATTATCTTTCTTTCCTTCTGGTCTTACAACGATATGTAAAGCATCAACTTCAACAACGTTCCCATCAAAAGGAGAAAGAAAAACTTGTCCTGAATCTTTGGCAATTTTATCTTCAATTCCAGTTGATACTAATGGTGGCTCAGGATTAATCAATGGCACTGATTGCCTTTGCATATTTGATCCCATAAGAGCTCTGTTAGCATCATCGTTCTGTAGGAATGGGATACATGATGTAGCAACTGAAATAAACTGCTCTGAAGACACGTCAATGAAATCTATTTTATTTTTTTCTATCAAACCAGGTTCTCCCTTTACTCTAGCTTCCACTTTTGCAGCTAAAATTTCGTTCTTATCGTTTATCTCAATTCCTGCATGAGCAATATTATATTTCTCTTCCTCATAAGCATTCATATAATAAGCCTCGGAAGTAACTTTTCCTTTTTCAACCTTAAAATAAGGAGTTTCAATAAATCCATAGCGATTAATTCTGGCAAAGTTAGCTAAGTGAACAACCAATCCAACGTTTGGACCTTCTGGAGTTTCAATCGGACAAATTCTTCCATAATGAGATGGCTGTACGTCTCTCGCCTCAAATCCAGCCCTTTCGCGAGTTAATCCTCCGGGTCCTGTTGCGGTCAATCTTCTTTTGTGTTCTAACTCAGCTAATGGATTTTCATTATCCATAAATTGAGAAAGCTGAGAAGCAGTAAAAAATTCTTTAACCGCAGACATAAACGAACGAGGATTAATAATCTGTGAAGGTGTCATAGAAAATGGTTCTAGAGTTGACATTTTATCTCGAATATGTCTTTCCATCCTCATAACTCCCAATCTTAGTTTATTCTCAAGAGTTTCTGTAAAAGTTCTGACTCTTCTGTGTCCAAGGTGATCGATTTGATCAGGCTTTGCATCAGGATCATTGTTTAGTCTTACCACCTCTCTTAAAGTATGAATGATGTCGTCCGATCTTAAAACCCTGTCTTCAATATTGATTTCATCGGTTGTAGAGTCATATGGAAGCCTTTGAATCATTCTCCATCTTCCAACTTCTGAAAGGTCGTATCTTGTAAAATTAAAGAAAGTGTTTTCTATTAGCTCTGTGGCTGTTTCAACGGTCGCAATGTCTCCAGGTCTTAATCTTTTATAAATTTCAATCAATGCTTCGTCTCTAGTCTTAAAGGGGTCTTTTTTAAGAGTCTCTTCAATATATCTTAATTCTCCCTTATCAACATCCTTAAACATTTCAAGGATCTCATCGTCAGTTAATCCGGTTGCATTTTTTTTAGGCAAACAAAAAGCCCTTAATAGAATAGTTGCGGGAATCTTTCTCTTTTTATCAATTTTAAGAGCCATAAAGCCGGAAGCTTCGGTCTCAAACTCTAGCCAAGCTCCTCTGTTTGGAATAATTTTTCCACCAAAGAAATGTTTCCCTTGAATAATTTGAGATGTAAAGAAAACACCAGGAGATCTTATTAATTGTGATATGGCAACTCTTTCAACGCCATTAACAATGAAGGTCCCTCTCTCGGTCATAATCGGAAAATCAGTCAAAAAAACCTCCTGTTCTTTAACGTCTTTGGTCTTAAGATTAACTAACTTGGCCATCACCCTTAAAGGCGCTTCATAGGAGTCGTTATTAATCTTTGCGTCTTCGTCGTCTTTATACTTAGGAACGTCCATCTTGTAATCCAAGAACCAAAGTTCCCATTCTTTTCCAGTATAGTCTCTTATAGGAGAAACTTCTTTGAATAAATTCTTTAACCCCTCTTCCCAGAACCTTTGCCAACTTTCTTTTTGAAGAGAAAGAAGATATGGCCTCGGAAAAGAAACCTTTGACTTACCGAAATTTTTGACTGGGAGTTTTTGCATAATATTTAAATTATTCGCTACGCACAAAAGATGCGTTGCATTTTATTTTAGGCTAAAAAGCAAAATGACCCTGAGTTATCTAACTAGGGTGATTGACGTTTTTATAATAAGATTTCTGTTAAAGACAATTTTAACAAGATGTATTATGTGATTAACAACGAAACTCAAAAAACAAAAGTCCACTTTAGTTAGTTTACGTTTATTTCAAAATTTGTCAATGCTTACCTTAATACTTTGAATTATTCCTAGTCCTATGAAAGTAAAAAAAAGACTACTTCCCCCATAGCTCACAAAAGGGAGTGGGATTCCAACAATAGGCAAAATTCCCTGATTCATCCCTATATTAACAAAAACTTGAGCAGCTAGCATGATTACAAACCCCGAGCAGAATAAGCGCGAAAAGTTATCGGGTGCCCTTAAGGCTAATTTAAGTATCCGAAAAAATAACAAAGAGAATGCTCCTAAAATTGCAATTACTCCCAAAAGACCTAACTCTTCGGCTATGGCTGAAAAAACAAAGTCTGTCTTAGCTTCGGGCAGAAACCCATTTTGCGTCTGGGAACCCTTGCCAATACCCTGGCCCAAAAAACCACCACTACCTATTGCTATTTTAGCTTGTTCGGGATTCCAATTAATTCCTTGCGGGTCCATCTTCGGTTCAAGAAAAGCCGTTATACGAACTTTTTGATAATCTTTCAATAGAAAAAGCCAGCCTAAACTAAGGACTAGGAGACCGATCATACATAATGCGATAAAATGCTTGGTTTTTATACCGGAAACAATAAGAACCCCAATCCATAAAAAACCTAATATTATCGCTGATCCGAGATCAGGCTGAAAGAAAGTAATAACTGATGGTATTAAGATATAAATACCCGATAATACAACGTGGGATATCTTATACATTTCGGCATGTCTTCCGGAAAAATATTTAGCCAATAAAACTATCAAGACTATTTTAATAAACTCAACTGGGTCAAATGATATTGGGCCAAGTGCATACCAGCGCCTTACATCTCTTATCTCTGGAGCAAATACAAATAATCCAAGCAAAAGTATTACTCCGATAAAATAAAGTGTTAAAACAAAATAAGGGTTTTCCTTCAATGCCCTCCAGTCAAAAAAACTCAGCGCAATCATTACGGATATTCCAAGAGCAAAGAAAATCATTTGCTTGAAAAAATCTGACATATTCCCACCAACTGAGGATGCATAAATAGATATAGCTCCTAATGCAAAAAGGAAAGAAGAAGAGGCTATAATAAGCCAATCCATTGATTTAAAATGTTTTAATACTCCGTTCATATCAACCCTTAATAATATTCTTAAATTTTTCCTCGTTTAGTTTTTTAATTTTAAGCTTCCCAGCCTTTACAGCCTTTGATCCGGGATCTTTCCCTACAACGATAAAATCAATCTTAGATGATACGACATCAGAAACCTTACCGCCTAAAGCCATTATTTTCCCCCTTGCCTCATCTCTTGTAAAGGAATTTAGACTCCCTGTCAAAACAAATGTCTTACCTTCTAATAAATCTTTCTGTTTTCTTGGCTCCCTAATTATTTCAACGCCCGCCTTTTTTAATCTTTCAAGTAATATAATATTTTCCATATCTCTAAACCATTGATGTATGTTCCTTGCAGTTACTTCTCCAATATCCTTTATTTCAATTAGTTCTTCTAGCGAAGCCCTTCCAATCTCATCTAGACCCCTAAAGTTCTTTTTTAATAAAAAAGCTGTTTCTTCTCCGACGTTTTCAATACCAAGCGCACAAATTAATTTTTCAAACTTTACCTTCTTTTTCTGATTAATCGCTTCCATTATATTATTAATCAACTTCTCTTGAAAACCTTCTAAAGATAAAAGGTCTTCTTTTTTAATAAAAAACAAGTCAGCTGGTGAAGAGACTATTTTATGGTCAATCATTTTCTCTATAATCCTTTTTCCTAACCCAGAAAAATCAAACCCTTTTTTTGAAACGAAGTAAGAAAAATGCTCTCTTTTTCTGTCTGGACATTTTTTATTCGGACAACGGAATATAGTTGCCTCTTTCTTGATCTTTTCTATATCAGAATCACACGCTGGACATTTTTTAGGAAATATAAAATTTTTCTCGCCACCTGTTCTAGCCTGGGGTATAACTTTAATAACATCAGGGATAACATCACCGGCCCGTCCGATAATTACTGTGTCTCCAATTTTTAAACCGAGTCTTTCAATTTCATCATGATTATGAAGAGTTGCTCTAGTTACAGTCACTCCACCTATCTTTACTGGCTTTAAGTGAGCCACTGGAGTTAACACGCCGGTTCTACCAATCTGTATTTTAATATCTTCAACCATAGAAGTAGCTTCCTTGAGCGGGAATTTATAAGCAATGGATCCTCGAGGAGCTTTTCCTATAACTCCAAGTTTTTTAAAGGTCTTATTGTCATTAACCGTAGCAATAACTCCGTCAATTTCATAATAAAGGCTATCTCTTATCATCTCTATCTTTTTATAAAAACTAAAAACTTCTTCCAAGCTCTCACATTTCTTATCGTAAGAATTAGTTTTAAATCCGAGAATCTTTAAAAGTTCGTGCTTTTGTTCGTGAGTAGCGGCGCCCAGATCAGTAACTAAATCATAAGCAAAGGAATCTAGTCTTCTAGAGGCTGCGATACTTGGATCTAATTGCCTAATAGATCCAGCTGCAACATTTCTGGGATTAGCATATTCTTGTAATTCCTTTCTTCTTTGCTCTTTATTTAATTTTTCAAAATCATCTTTAGAAATAAAGACTTCCCCTCTAATAACAATATCTTGCTCATAAATAATATTGATTAAGTCCTCCAAAGATTGACTCAATTTCATTTTTTTAAGATCTTTTAAAACACTTTCTTTTTCACGGATTTTCAATGGTATGGAATTAATTGTTTTAAGGTTTTCGGTAACTTTTTCACCAACAATTCCATCGCCACGAGTTGATCCTATTTCTAAAATTCCTTTCTTGTATATCAATTCAAAAGCCAATCCATCAACTTTTAGTTCGCAAAAAAAATCTACTTTATGACCTTCTATTAGCTTACTGATTCTCTTTAGCCAATCTTTTACATCTTCTTCGGAAAAAACGTCATTTAACGAAAGCATGGGTTCTATGTGCGCAACTTTTTCAAACTTCTCCAAAGGCTCACTACCCACTCTTTGAGTTGGAGAATCAGGGGTAATTAATTCAGGATATTTTTGTTCTAAATCAAAAAGTTCGTTCTTCAAAGAATCAAGGGCTGCATCAGATATCTCGGGCTTATCTAAGACATGATACAAATAACGATGGTGAAAAATGGTCGCCTTTAATTTTTCTATTCTTTTTTTTGCTAGATTCTTGTCCATAGAATTAATTACCAGCCTTAATAACCCTTCTGACCTCTACAATTCCTCCACCGGGAGAATGAACTCCGGTAGATGTTATGCAATAATGAGAATATCTTAGCCCACATAATGGATTGACGCTTCCTGCGGGAACAAGTCTTATCAAATATTCATAATTAGTTTGATTTTCTAAATTTCCACCTCCTCCCATGGTAGTTATTGTGCCACCTCTCATAATAATGCTTAAGGCATGCTCTATCCCCGTATCAGCTGCATAAAAAGCCGCCACCGAACGCTCCATACCCCTTACTATTCTAATTTGAGATATTAAAACAGTACTCAAGGCTAAAGATGCTCCAACAATTAATGTTAAAACAACTAGCGCAAAATACATTATTGATCCTCTTTGATATTTTTTAATCATTAAAAAGAAATTATTCTATTTAACTTTCTTTGGGAAACTAAAGTTTGAATCCTTATTGGTATTCCTAAATCTCTTGATCTGCCATTAATAACTATAAGTACTTTCGGCTGGTTCAATCCTTGCCCATGATTACTGCCCGCACTATCAAAAACAAGCCCTTCGATATTTATGCTTGAAGAAGTCATTCTAAGTTCTGGGGGAAAAACCGCTCGCCTATTATTCGAAATTCTTTCTACAATTGATATGTTTACGAGAGCAAATTCCTGGCATTGACCATCCCAATTCAAAAACCTTATTCTCCTACCATTATCATCAATAAAATAATTATTTCCTCGAGCAATGCAGTCGCCCGTTAAATCTTTTTGCGCAAGCCGTAACTGTCTTCCCATATATTCCAGGCTATAGCTAATTTCTGAGAACATTTTTTGTTCAACTAAAATGTGCCGTTGAGTTTTTATTGTTGTAATAAAAGAGCTAGTGATCGCCCCGACCATCAAGGAAAATACAAAAAGAGAAACCAAAACTTCAACTAATGTAAAACCTTTTTTATTCATCTAATTCCAATTATATAACCTTTGAATAATAATCAAACTATTGTCTCCATCCCACGAAACCGTTGATCTAACCTCAACACAACGAT
>BBPG01002559.1_pt1 | contig 15812 bp, 16 predicted proteins | sample 1343651 | NCBI WGS metagenome assembly BBPG01 (sample SAMD00019091, study PRJDB2971) | groundwater metagenome | biome: freshwater biome; feature: mineral spring; material: ground water | place: USA: CA, Sonoma | collected 2012-06 | depth surface m | reverse complement strand
AGGAGGGAATTCCCCTTTTTTTAAGGAGGGTGAGGGGAGATTATCTTTTCGGTTTTGAGATTTGTATCTTGGCAACAGACTACGGGTCTTGCCTGTGCTTGCCCTGAAAAGGAACTGGAGAACTTATAGAATATAATGGCTTAAGGATAAAATTGTTGAGAATCTGAAAGAAATGGTATCCGATGACAAAAGATAAGGCTGAAATTATCTTAGATAAATGCGTAGAATATTTACTATATGCAATGATTGCTTTTATACCCATTTCTATATCAGCAATTGAAATATCTTTTAGTTTAGCCTTACTTGCTTTTTTGATTAAGAAGGTTTTAAAGCCAGATTTTGGGTTTGTTAAGAATTTTACTCATCTTTTTCTCTTTTTATTTTTTGGATTTTGCGCGCTCTCACTATTTAATAGTGAAGTCTATTTTACCAAAAGTTTGAGGGCACTGTTTTTTAAATGGTTACAATATATTTTTATCTTTATTATAGTAGAAGATACTTTGAACACTTCAAAACGCTTACGCAATGCTATGTTTATTTTATTAGGTGTAAGTGGTTTGATAGGTCTTTCTGGGATAGTTCAGCAATTTAGGGGTGTAGATTTTTTGCGTCAGCGGGTTTTAGTGGATGGTGGCCGGATAACCGCTACTTTTCAAAACCAAAATAGTTTTGCTGCTTACCTGGTGCCTGTTTTATTATTGGTAACATCGCTGGCAATTTTTCCTCAACTTAAAAAGCAATACAAGTGGATTTTGTTTTTCTTGGGGTCTCTTTTAGGCATATGCTTAATTTTGACCTTTTCCAGAGGCGCCTGGTTAGGGTTTTTTGTAGGATTGGTTTTAATGCCATTAATATTTCGTAATAAAATTAAGAGGACCTTCCTTCCTGTTTGTATTTTTATTATCATTTTAATGTCAATTCCCGCATTAAGACAAAGAGTTATTTCTGTCTTCCAGCCGGGTGGAGATGCAATGAGATTTTCTATCTGGAAAAATGCCTGGGCAATGATTGTAGATAATCCCTTCTTGGGTAAGGGATTAGGCACATTTATGGATCATTTCCCAAAATGTACAAACCTTGAAAGCCCCTACTATGCACATAATTTTTTTTTGCAAATCTGGGCAGAGGCAGGGATATTCGCCCTGTTAAGTTTTCTTCTGTTTGTGGGCTCAATTTTGCATGAGGGGACAAAGGTATTTAAGAAAAGTTCCCCCCAGGGACTGTCTATGGGGTTGTTGCTAGGGTTATTATGCGCAATCTTTGGCTTTCTTGTGCACAGTTTTTTTGACACCAATCTTTATTCTCTTCAACTGGCAGTTTTGTTCTGGTTTATACTTGGGTTAGCAGTAAGTATACAAAGAATAAAATAAATCTATCCACTTTCTAATTTTATCAGACAGGTATATTACAGTAAAAGCCCTGAATATTGTTATAACAGATATTGTCTTGAATAAATAACGGTGGATGGTGTCTTAGAGGTGGAGAAAATTAAAAATGTGTAATGTTTTATTTCTTATCGGCAATTCTGACACACTTAAAAAACAGGCAATTGAGGATATAAAAACAAAGAGATTTAAAGGTTTATCTTTGGATGTTATGATATTCTATCCTGAGGATACAGGAGGTTCACATATTGTTGAGTTTTGCAGACAGACCTCTTTTTTGGGTGTAGCGCGTATTGCTATTATTAAAGATGCGGATAAAATTAAGGCAGAGGACAGAAGGATTTTACAATCGTATGTAATAAATCCTTCAAAACAGGCACTTCTTATATTTGAATTTTCAGATCAAAAAAAGATTAAATCAAGTGGATGGCAGATAAAAGAATCTGCTACTGTTCATTGTTCAAACCCTACGGGGCGTCTGCTCTTTGACTGGATAAAAGAAAGGTTTAAAAAAGAGGGGAAACAGGTCGATGATAATGTTCTGCAGACAATTATTGAAATTTCATCAGGGAATATTGAAGGTGTTTTGTCAATCATAGAGAGGGTGTGTTTGTATGCAGGGGATAGAAAAGATATTAAAAAAGAGGATGTTTTAAGAATATCTGAAAAGACATTTGAAGGGGATGTTTTTAAGATGCTCCACCTGTGTTTTTTGAATGATAAGAAAGGTGCGTTCCGTGTACTTTCGGACCTTATTGTTTCAGGAGAAGAGCCAAAGAAGATAATGGGAACAGTATCCTGGCATGCAAGGGTGTCTCTTATTGTAAAAATTCTTTTAGAAAAAAAATGTAATGATATAGAAGATAAACTTGAAGAATTTAAAATAAAACCAGGAGCGTATTATCTGTGGAAGAATATTATATCAGAAACACCATTACAGAAGATTAAAAAATATGCCAGGCTTGTTGAGGATATAGACTATAGAATAAAAACAGGCAGAATCCCTGAAACAGTTGCTCTTGAAATGCTTCTGGCCAACGTTTAAGGCCTTGTTGCATCAACTCTATGTAATGCAGATGCAAGTCTTGATTTGTGTCTTGATGCCTTATTTTGATGAATAATTTTCTTTACCGCCGCTTTATCAAACCTTGATGAAATAACCCTTAAAGCATTTTTTGCTTCCTCAAGTTTTTTTTCTTTTAAAAGACTTCTAAATTTTTTAACCCTTGTATGCAATTCAGACTTTATTTTCTTATTTCCGACCGCCCTTTTTTTTGCCTGTCTCAATGCTTTTACTGCTGATTTACGATGTGCCAATTTTCTACCTCCTTTCGTAAGTTCAATGGTGCCGGGACCCAGAATCGAACTGGGGACGCCAGGATTTTCAGTCCTGCGCTCTACCTACTGAGCTATCCCGGCACAATAGATTCAAAAACCCCCGACACAGTCGAGGCAAGAAAACCAGTCTCCAGTATTGAAGTTAAATTTTTTTTAAAACCCAAGAGTGTCTAAAATAAAACCAGAGATTGGCCAAACAAACCAATCTAATATGCCAAGAAACATTGCGGCAAACAATATGAATATTCCATAAGGCTCAATTCTGTCATAATATTCTGCAATATTATGTGGAAGAAGTCCCGATACGATTCTACTTCCATCAACAGGTGGTATAGGAATAAGATTAAAAACCGCAAGTGCGATATTTATACGACTTATGTACCGAAATATCAATGGCAAGCCAGAAATTCCTGCTCCTGATATTATATGATATACAAATGCACTTATTGTTGCGATGATAAGATTTGTCAAAGGGCCTGCAAGACCAATAAGAAGCATTGCTTTTTTGGGATTGGCAAGAAGATATGGGTTCACAGGAACAGGTTTTGCAAACCCCAGAAGAGGGGAACCCGCCACCCACAGCAGGATTGGCAGAAGTACTGTTCCAAATGGGTCTATGTGTGCAAGTGGATTTAGTGTAAGTCTACCGGCCATGCGGGCAGTAGGATCGCCGAGTTTGTTTGCGACAAATCCATGCGCATATTCATGAAATACTACTGATATTACCACAACTGCAAATAAAAATATAAAATCTGTAATATTCATTTGTTCTTCTGCAATTCCCTAAGCGCTCTTATATTTTCAACCACAATAACCTGTGTTTTCCATCCCTGTGCCTCTTTAATTTCCCCCCATAATGCAACAGGTATATGTGTGTATCTATTAAGATTTAAATTATTGCTTTTTAAGAAGTATTGTATCTGCCCTTTTTCATCTATAAGTTTGTGTGTGCCCGGTCTTCTGAATATCATACCAAGGTCATCTATTACTCCTGTTGCAATGGGAGGAGGTATTTTTTCCTTTTTAGTGCCCGACAATTCCAGTATTTTTTCTTCAAGTTTGGTTTTTGCTTCTATGTATTCTTTTCGTGCCGATTTTAATTTTAATTCAAAAAGCCTCTTTCTAGCCTTCTGTTTCCACACACCATCTGGATATTTGTCGGATAAAAGATTTTTATATCTGTCCACCAAATCTTCAATGTTCATCTGCTGTATATCTTTTTTAGATTCTTTATCATAAATCTTTTCTGTTTGCTCAAGCAACGCCTGTGCTTCTTTTTTTATCTGCATCTGTTTGCGGTAGGTTTCTATATCCATCTCATATGTAATATAGTCTCCAAATATATATCCTGAAAATGCGTCTGTGGGCTTTACCTTGAGCCATTCTTCACCAATGCTTATTATTTGGAAGGTATCGCCTTTTTTTGCATTTCCGACAACAGGCGAACGTGTGCTTGGACCTGTTCTTACATTTATATTATCTTTTTTAGTCTTTGCAACATTTTCTTGAATATCTGTAAGTTTTTTATAGATATATAATGGTATATCATCAGGTATGTTAACACAAAACCAGTTGGCGGTTTTACCCTTTACAATAAATAATTTCCCCACCTCTAATGTTCTAATAACAGGCGTATTTATATCTGGTCCTGAACGCAGGTTGACTCTGTCAGCATTTAGTTTGCCGATGAACGGAAATTCTTCCGAGTATAAAGAAAAGGGTATCAACAACAGAAGTAACAATAGAATTGATTTTTTCATTTCTCTTCTTTTTTTATTTTTGTCTGTGTTGTTTTTTCAGGAGCAACCGGGACTGTTGTGCTTGCGGCTTCTTTAGGTTTTTCCTGTTTTGCACCCTTCTTCATCTTAAAGGTTGTTACCTTTATTTTGGGAAGTCCAAAGACAGATTGTCCCTGTTTCCACTTGTCATCTGCCATTAGTTTTTTTAACCTTTCAAATCTTTTAAGAACACTTCTTTGTTTTGCAAGTTTGTCTATTGAACGAAGACTTCTATGTATTGACATTTTTCCTCCTCATTTAGGTAGCAAGATTTCGGGGTTCACCCCGTTAGATACAGAAAATGCAAGGTTTCTGGGGGTAAAGATTTTATCTGTTTAGAAATTTATTTCTAACGGGGTCAACGACCCCTTTTTAGTTTTCTGACAAAACTATCGTTATGTAATTTACGATAGTATGGTAATCTGTTTTTTGCGCTTCTCCAACTATCATATTTACCTGCACATATTATGAAAAATTTACCATCTTTTATTAAAAGAGGGTCTAGTCCTTTCTTTTTTAGTTTTGATATTTTTTGCAACGCCCTATTTTGTGATTTATATGTTACAAGCTGGACCGTAAAGACTGTTTTTTTCCGTTCTTTTGGCGGCAATGTTTCTAATTTTTTGTCTTCTCTCTTAGGAGGTAAAACGGCAATCCTGGCATCTTCTTTTCTAATATCTTTTTCTTTCCGGATGTATTTTGCTAAAGATACCCGTTGTGGCTTATCGGGTTGTTGTATTCTGTTTTTTTCAATATTTGCATCTATTCTGTATCTATGCGTTCCATAAAAGAAACCGGCGCCAAAAGAGCATATCGTACCTATTATAACAAATACTGAAATAACAAGCAGGTTTCTCATTCGTGGAACAGATGAAAGCCCGCAGTTCTTTTTTTTGTACAGGTGTCCTTCATTTACAAACAGGTCTTTTTGCCTGTAAGATCCTTTGTTCCACATTTTATCCTCCAAATAACAGGTGTAAAACTTACCTTTGGTTTTTGTATATCACCGCTTATTTCAAGTAAAAATTTGATAGATTCTGTTTGAGAACCTGAAAAAATCTGTTTAAAGATAGTAGGCACAGAGTTATCTTTTATTTTTTGTGGATAAAATATTATATCAAATTTTGCATTTATTAAAGAAGTTTTTGTCATCGGTTCTTGTTTTAAGGAAAGATTTCCATATATGTTCAGTATACTTGCCTCTGTCTTTATATCGGATAGTAATAGTTTTGTTTCATCTAAAAGTACATCTGATGTTATATTTTCAAATCCTATTGTTCTGATGTTTATCCCCGCCATTGTCCACATAGTTTGCTGTTTTGTCATAATACTTACATTTTGCAACAGAATATCACCTATCAATCTTTTTTGGGCAAGCGGTAAGAAGGAATAATTTAAAAAGGCATTGTCTACAGCTATAACTGTTCCGTTTTTTGTTTTTAGTTCTACATTATTAAGATGTATCTGGCGGAATACATATATTTGAGTACTACCGATATTTAATGTTGCGCCAGTTTTCTCGCTTACAATTTTTGATAATTGTCTTGCAATATATTCGGATCTTATCGGATATTTATTTAGATAAAAAAATATACCTGAAAATATAATTATTAGGAATATAAAAACACCTAATATAAAATAAATAATTTTTTTAATCATTTCGCCCTCCTGAAAATTTTTTCTATATACTTTTTTATGTGGCCCAATAAATGATCACTTATTCGTAAATATTCAATCAACCCCATTGCACCTATTAAACCATCGTAAATATTCACTAAACACCGTTCATATTTTAGGCACAGAGGCACACAGGCACAAAGTGGACTGTCCTTTTAGATTCTTTTCTCATGTTTTGTGCCTTTGCTACTCTGTGCCTTTGTGCCTTCAGGCAACACATGTTGACTGATTGTTTACATTATACATATGTAGTATAGATTTGTCAAGGCAGTGTATAAGTTATACACATATGCGACATATTAACTCTGTTTAGAGGTTTTTTACTCCTAACAGGGTTAGTACTTTTAATAAAATACTCTATAAGGTTTTTAAGACCAAGTGTTTTATAAGGTCTTACAGTGTTATAGAATATCAAATAATCAGTAAGATGTTTATTAAAAAAAGTGGCTTGTTGTAAATAATATCTAAGTAATTATTTAATAAACTCTTCTTGAACTGTTCTATTATAGCGTTCAATATAGGTATTAATTTTAAGGCAGCAAGGATAGAAAAAAAATTTTAGTTGTTCATCCAAGGCCACAATATTTTCCACTCCGTAAAACCCGTAGTTTGTATCCCGTATATTGTATATTGTAAAAAACAGACGACAGAATATGAAGGACAGACAACGGGAATTGATTCCTGATGAAAAAGTTAAGATGCATATGCGACATTGAAGGTCAGGTTTTTTCTGGTTTTTGGTTAATTTATTTATATAAATTAAGTAATCAGCCCTTGACACCAATGGTCTGATGTGATAGCCTACTATATTCTAAAATGATAGCAGACAATATTAGAATTGTAGAGTCTCAAATACAAAAGGCTTGCACTGCAATTGGAAGAAGATGCGAGCAGATAAAGATTGTGTGTGTTACAAAGTATGCAGATGTCTCACAGATTAAAGAGGCTGCTGCATCGGGAATCAAAGATATAGGTGAAAGCAGTGTTAAAGATGCAAGAGAGAAGTTTAACACAATTGGCAGCGTTGTACAGTGGCACCTGGTAGGGCATCTTCAGACAAATAAGGTAAAACATGCGGTGGAGTTCTTTGATTATATACACTCGCTTGATAGTATTTATCTTGCCAATAAATTGCAAAGATATTTAGAACAGAAGAACAGGTTTATAAAAGCGTTTGTACAGGTAAATGTATCAGGGGAAAAAACAAAATCAGGAATAAAACCGGAAGAGGCAGAAGATTTTATCAGACAGTGTATTGCTTTTAAGAATATAAACATAATAGGACTTATGACTATTGCGCCTTATGCCGAAAATCCGGAAGATGCAAGAAAATATTTCCTGACTCTCAGACAAATAAGAGATAAAATAAAAAAAGATGTTTCTGAAAACATTCATGAACTGTCCATGGGAATGACACAGGATTATGGGGTTGCAATAGAAGAGGGTGCTACATTTGTAAGGCTCGGGTCAGCGATATTTGACAGAACTACCAACAGGTAATAATCTTAAAAAGAAAGATGGATAAGATAGGTAAAAAGATTGGTTTTCTTGGCTGTGGGAATATGGCATGTGCAATTATCTCTGGATTGCTTCTTAAAAAAGCAATATCTGCTTCTGATATAATTGCAAGTGATAATTTTGATGAGAAGATAAAGGTAGCAAAGAAAAATTTTAAGATAAAAACAACAAAAGATAATAACCTGGTTGTAAAAGAATCTGATGTGATTATTCTTGCAGTTAAACCGCAGGTTTTAAGAAAGGCCGTTGAAGATGTTTGTACAGAGATTAAAAAAAAGGTTTTTATTTCAATTGCAGCAGGGATACAAACATCTTTTATTGAAAATATTTTAAAAAAAAGAGCCCCTGTTATTCGTGTAATGCCCAATATACCTGCACTTGTAGGACAGGGAATAAGCTGTATCTGTGCAGGCAGATTTGCAAGGGTAAAAGATTTGAATATTGCAAAAAAGATATTTCTTTGTGTGGGCAAGGTTGAACAGGTAGAAGAACAAATGATAGATGCTGTAACTTCTATATCAGGTAGCGGTCCCGCATATTTTTTCTATGTATGTGAGGCAATGATAGAATGTGCAAAGGAATTTGGATTTTCTGATGGCGTTGCAAGAGCAATTGTCATTCAAACCATCAAAGGCTCAAGTATTCTTCTTGAAAAAACAGGTGAAAATCCTGAAGTGTTGAGGCAAAAAGTAGCATCAAAAGGCGGAACTACTGAATCGGCAATAGATATTTTTGAAAAAAATAAACTTAAAAATATAATAAAAAAGGCAGTATCAGCCGCATACAACAGAAGTAAACAATTAGCAAGATAGAAGTTGAGAAATGGAAACCAATTATCGCAATACATTGAACCTACCAAAGACAGATTTTCCGATGAAAGCAGAACTTCCCAAGAAAGAACCTGAAATATTAAAAAGATGGGAGTCTATCGGATTATATTCAAAGATAAGAACAGCCCGGGGCGGTTGTGAAAAATATGTTTTGCATGACGGTCCTCCATATGCTAATGGTGATGTTCATTTAGGAACAGGTCTAAATAAAGTATTGAAAGATATTGTTGTAAGGTTTAAGACAATGGAGGGCAAGGATTCACCATTTATCCCGGGATGGGACTGTCACGGTATGCCCATAGAATATAATGTTATAAAAAACTCAGAAAGTTCAGAAAAAATAAAGGATAAGGTTCTTTTAAGAAAACTTTGCAGGGAGTATGCGGCAAAATATGTAGATATACAGAGAGAACAATTTAAGAGGCTCGGTGTATCAGCAGACTGGGAAAATCCATATCTTACGATGAGTTCTGATTATGAGGCAACAATCCTTGAGGCATTCGGAAGGCTTGTCCAAGAAGGATATATATATAACGGGTTAAAGCCCGTATTCTGGTGCGGGCATTGTCAGACTGCACTTGCTAATGCAGAGGTTGAGTATGAGGATATAGAATCGCCCTCTGTTTGTATGAAATTTCCTGTTCTCAGTGATATTGAGGGCGAAAAGAAGGCAGAGACTTTTATTCTTGTATGGACAACGATGCCCTGGACACTTCTTGGGAATGTTGCGGTTGCCGTGCATCCTGATTTTGAATATGTCTTGGTTGAAAAAGACATAGAGGTTTGGATTCTTGCAGAGGCTCTGCTTGAAGATGTACTGACAAAAAGTGGGTCTCAAAAAGGAAATGTTGTAAAAAAAATTAAAGGCAAAAAACTTGAAGGCTTAATATGCAAGCCTCCTTTTCTTGAAAGAGAATCAAAGATTGTTTGTGCAGATTTTGTCACATTGAAACAGGGAACAGGTTGTGTTCACATCGCACCCGGACATGGTTTTGAAGATTTTTCTGTCGCATCAAAATATGGCCTGCCTGTTTTTACTCCTGTTGATGAAAGGGGAAGGTTCACCATAGATACGGGGGAATTTTTATCCCTGTATGTATTTGATGCAGATGAAAAGATAATATTAAAAATAAAAGAGCAAGAAAATCTTGTTTATTCCCAAAAAATAGTTCACTCATATCCTCATTGCTGGAGATGTAAAAAACCAGTTATATTCCGTGCAACACAGCAGTGGTTTCTAAGTCTTGAGGTGAATAGTTTAAAAAGCAGAATGCAGAAACAGATCCCCGGTATCAGATGGATACCCCAATGGGCAGAAGATAAGTTTAAAGATACAATAGGTTCAAGTCCGGACTGGTGCATATCAAGGCAGAGGGCATGGGGCGTGCCCATCCCTGCACTTTCTTGTTCTTCTTGCAGGTTTGTGCTTCTTTCAGGGGAGGTGGTGAAGAATCTTTCAGAACTTGTAAGACAGGAGAAACTTGAGGTATGGTTTAAAGAAGGAATTGAAGAAAAGGTCGCAAAGGGAATAAAATGCCCTCGGTGTGGTTGTGATAAATTTCAAAAACAGACTGATATACTTGATGTGTGGGTTGATTCTGGGATGAGCAGTGTTGCGGTTCTTGATAAAAATCCGGCGCTTCCAAATCCTTCTGATTTGTATCTTGAAGCAGTGGACCAGCATAGAGGGTGGTTCCAGATATCTCTTATCATAAGTATGGCACTAAAAGACAGGGCACCATATAAATCTGTTCTTACACATGGGCTTATACTTGATGAGACCGGCAGAAAAATGTCAAAACTATTGGGGAATGTTATAGCCCCGCAGGAGATAGTTGCAAAATACGGTTCTGATGTTTTAAGACTTTGGTTTGTATCTGTTGATTATACATCGGATATGAGAATGTCACAGAAAAACCTTCTGACACAGGTTGATACATATAGAAAAATAAGGAATACCTGCAGGTTTCTTCTGGGAAATATTTATGATTTTGACCCGGAAAAAGATTTTATTCAGAAAGAACAGATGGTTTTAATGGACAGATGGATACTTGCCTGTTTGAATAAAATTCTAAAGTCTGTTCTATCTTCTTATGGGGAATTTTCGTTTTATAAGGTTATATACCTGTTGCACAATTTTTGCACAATAGAGTTGAGTTCTTTCTATCTTGATGTTTTAAAAGACAGAATGTATGCATCAGAAAAGAATAGCATTGAAAGAAGGTCGGGGCAGACTGCGATGTATCTTGTACTTAAAGCATTGACAAAAGCGGTTGCACCGATAATTCCGTTTACAGCCGATGAGGTGTGGATGTACATCTCTGGGAGGAAAGAAGAAAGTGTTCACCTGTGCAGGTTTGATGAACTAAAAGAATACGAGGATGAAAAGATTATCAAGTACTGGGAAGGCATCTTAAAACTTAAAAAGGAGGTATTAAAACATATTGAAATTGCAAGAACAGATGGTATCGTACACGAATCATTAGAATTAGAGATTTTATTTTCCTGCGATGATAAAAACCCTTTAAAGATTTTGATTGAAGAGTGGCTGCCGTTGTTACCTACTGTTTTTATCACATCATCCGTAAGGTTAGTCCAAGAAGAAGGACATCAGAAGATACCTGTCTGTGGAATATCCGGTTTAGATGGAAAGCAGATAGACGGAAGCGTAGGAATATCTATAAAAAAGGCTGAAGGCAAAAAGTGTCAAAGATGCTGGATGTTTGATATAAGTGTCAGTAAAAATGAAAAACACCCATCTCTTTGTAAAAGATGCGCAAGAGTGGTATCTTGCACATTTTAGGAGGAATAAAACAATGACAAAAAAGCAGATGGAAAAGTATAAGAAAATACTTCTTAAGATTAAAGAGCAACACACAGCAAAAATGAATGACTTTGAAAATACAACAAGACAAGAAACTCCACGGGAGTCATCTGGTGAAGTATCAGGGTATCCTACGCATATGGCAGATATGGCATCAGATACATATGATAGGGACTTTGCACTAAACAGAGTAAGTATGGACCAGGATATTCTTTATGCCATCAATGAGGCGCTTAACAGTATAGAAAATAGCACATATGGTACCTGTGAAAGTTGCAGTAGTAAAATTTCACAAGAAAGACTTCTTGCAGTTCCGTTCACATCTCTGTGTATTAAATGTCAGGGTAAAAAAGAAAAAAGACAAAAAGTTTAAAATATGAATAAAATTTATAACAAACAAAACAATGCCCTTCTTATAAGCATGGGCATTTCATTTTTTGTAGACAGGATAACAAAATATATAGTTTTAAAAACTCTTGGGGAAAAAGTTTTTTATTTTGGTTTTATAGAGTTGATGATTGTAAAAAATACCGGGGCCGCATTTGGAATTCTTGAAGAAAATACCATTGCTCTTGGTGTTCTTGGAATACTTGTATTGGTTTTTTTCTTTTACCTTGTTTGTGTGGGAAGTTTTAAAAATCTTTTCTCAAAAATTTCCACAGGCGTACTGTTGGGTGGCATTATGGGAAATACCTGGGACAGAATATTTTTTAGGTTTGTTATAGATTTTATGCACTTTCCATTTTTTCCTTTGTCCGTGTTTCAGGTATTTAATATTGCCGATATCTGTATTACCTTCGGCGCCGTGGGTCTTGTAATAGATAGTTTAAGAGGAAAAAAGTTATGAGACAGATACTTTTTCATATAGGACCTTTTGCAGTATATAGTTATGGTCTTTTTTTGGCTATAGGTATCTTCCTCGCTATGGCCATCATAAAAAAATTCTCAAGAGTAAGTCCCTCAATAGTAAATTCCCTTTCAATATGGACTGTAATAGGAGGAATAATTGGAGCAAGACTTTTTTATGTGTTTCTTAATATTGCATATTATATTCAAAGTCCGCTTGAAGTTTTTGCAATACATAAAGGAGGGCTTGTCCTTTACGGAGGTATTGCGGGTGGCCTTATCCTGGGTTTTATATTTTGTAAAATAAGAAAATTAAACTTCTGGCAAATTTTAGATGATGTTGCAATGGGTCTTCCTCTTGGCATGGCATCTGGAAGACTCGGCTGTTTTTTAAATGGGTGTTGTTATGGGAAAGAAACACAGGTTCTCTGGGCGGTAAAATATCCGGACATCCTGTATAAAGTACACCCTGTTCAGATTTATGAGGCGTTGCTTCTTGTCTTTCTTTTCTTTGTTATTTATGGATTTAGAAAAGCATTTAAGGCAAAAATCAGAGGAGATGTATTTCTTTTATGTATTATTTTTTATGCAATCATAAGATTTTTTATGGAATTTTTAAGAGGCGACCACCCTGAAGGAGTTTCAGGTCTGTTCCAGATTATAAGTATTTTTATCATAGTATCATTTACAGGTATAATGCTCTACAGGCATGGAACACAACGAGGATAAAAAACATTTGTTTTTTGTAAAAATTGGTATAAAAGAAGACAGAATCAGGCTGGATAGATTTATTTGCTTGATGCTTCCTGACGTTTCTCGTTCCTGTGTTCAGAGGTGGATAAAAGACGGTTTAGTGCTTGTTAATGAAAAGAAAGAACCCTGCAACTACAGGGTAAAAGAAAACGATAAGGTAGAGGTATCTCCTCAAAAAACAAAAGTAACGGAATTTGTCAAATCCCAGGATATCCCCCTAGACATTGTTTATGAAGATGAGCATCTCCTTGTAGTCAACAAACCAGCAGGTATGGTTATACATCCTGCGCCCGGGCATTATGAGGGGACACTTGTCCATGCACTTCTCGGCAGGGTAAAAAAACTCTCAAAACTCGGTGGGGAGTTTAGGCCCGGTATTGTACACAGACTTGATAAAGATACATCAGGACTTATAATTGTTGCAAAGGATGAAAATGTACATTATAAGATTTCTGAACAATTTAAAAAAAGAGAGGTTTTTAAGTCTTATGTTGCAATTGTAAGCGGAAGGGTTAAACAGCAACAGGGAACCATTGCCGCATCACTTGCAAGACATCCAAAAGATAGAAAAAAGTTTTGCATTCAGCATGATAAAGGAAGAGATGCAATAACAAACTACAAGGTTATAGAAAGAAAAAAGGATGCCACACTTCTTGATGTTTTTCCGATAACTGGAAGGACGCATCAGATAAGGATTCATCTTGCATATGCAAGACATCCAATAGTCGGCGATCCGGTATATGGAAAAAAACAAGGATTTGACAGACAGGCGCTACATGCCAGGATAATAGGTTTTCATCATCCGGTAACAAACAAATACTTAAAAATAGAATCACACCTGCCTGATGATATGAAAAAAATGTGGGAGTCTCTATAATAATTAGATGTCAGGGATACTGTGTAGAAAATTTAAAAATTAAGATTTTTTAATTTTTGATGTTTGACATTTCTTCGTGTTGTGGGTGGAGAGGTGCCGGAGCGGCTGAACGGGCACGCCTGGAGAGCGTGTAGCCGATAAAATCGGCTCCAGGGTTCAAATCCCTGCCTCTCCGCCAGTTTTTGGCAATGCCAAAAATTGGCGGTGTTTTTTTGAATAAAATCCAACAAAATGAAAGGATAGGCGAAGATATGAAAGCATTAATTATGTTAGGCGGGGAATTTCATCCCTTTGATTCCTGCGGGAAAATCTTAGAAGATTTTCTAAAAAAAACAAAGATATGTGAGCCTGTTTTGACAGATGATAGAAATAGGTTTAAGGATTTAAAAGATTATGATCTAGTTATCGTCTATACCCAGGGTGGAGAACTCACCTCAGCGCAAGAAGAGAGTCTCTGCGGTTTTGTCAGGAAGGGAGGCGGACTTATTGGCATCCACTGCGCTTCGGACTCCTGGGTAAAAAATAAAGCATATCTGGAGATGCTCGGCAGTCATTTTATTGGGCATGGCCCAGTAACTGAATTTTTAGTAAGAATCTCTCATTCCGAGCATGATATCACCCGTAGAATTTCCAATTTTAAAGTCATCGATGAGTTCTATATCCTGGAGGAAAAAACATCAGACTTTGAGGTGTTAGCAGAAGGTATCTGGCAGTTTAAAACTCATCCTTTAGCCTATATTCGCAACTATGGAAAAGGGAAAGTTTTCTATACTGCTTTGGGTCATGATGAAAGAGCTTTTAAAAATCCCTTTTTTCAGAAGTTCATCTTTCGCGCTGGTCGCTGGACAACCAATCAAAAGGAAAGAAGAAAGGTGCGTTGTGGAGTTGTTGGTTACGGGGGCGCCTGTGATATGGGCAAGTACCATGCCGATTCAATCTCTAAAACTCCTGGGCTCAGTCTTACCGCTATCTGTGAAATAGATAAGAAAAGGTTGGAGATTGCCAGTAAAAATCACCCCGAGGTTAAAACATATGCCGAAATAAAAAAGATGCTTTCGGCTGAGATTATTGATTTGGGGGTAGTGGTAACGCCGCATAATACGCATAGTAAGATAGCTTTATCTCTGATCGATGCCGGAAAAAATGTAATCTGCGAGAAGCCATTTGCTATTACTGTAAAAGAATGCACTACTATGATTGAAGCAGCAAAAGAGAAAGGGATAATGCTTTCCGTCTTTCATAACCGACGCTGGGATGGAGATTTCTTATCCATTAAAAGGGTTATTGATGATGGTCTTATTGGCGAAATCTTCCATATAGAGGCCTATATTGGAAATTATGCTCATCCTGGATACTGGTGGCGATCGGAAAAGCCTATCTCTGGAGGGATAATCTATGACTGGGGAGCGCATTTTGTTGACTGGATTCTCAATTTAATGCCCGGAAAGATGGAGACTGTCTATGGTATCTTCCATAAAAGGCTCTGGTATGATGTTACCAGTGAGGATCAGGGGGGAGCGATTATCCGTTTTGAAGCAGGTCGTTATGCTGAATTCCAGATATCTACTATTGCCGCTATTGACAAGCCAAAGTGGCGCATCTTAGGGACAAAAGGAGCTTTAACTATTAATCAAAACGAGGACGAGGTTAATGTGGTTACATTTGTCAATGGTTACCGGGAAGAATTAAAGACTTCTTTTATGGAAAGTTGCTATGACAATTACTATATTAACATTGCCGACCATCTTTTAACAGGGGAAGCGTTGAGCGTAACGGCTGAATCTGCCCGCAGAGTAATTGCTGTATTAGAATTGGCTGAGAAGTCAGCAAGGACTGGCAAGATTCAGCCTGTTCCATATGAAAATTGACCTTTTAGAACTCTGTATAAAAGAGGAGGAGGGGAGTTTAATTATTCTTTCTTTCTCTATTTGCAAGAAGAGCCTTTTTTAATGCATGCTGTTTTAATTGAGCATTTTGACCAGGCCA
>BBPG01000273.1_pt1 | contig 15818 bp, 18 predicted proteins | sample 1343651 | NCBI WGS metagenome assembly BBPG01 (sample SAMD00019091, study PRJDB2971) | groundwater metagenome | biome: freshwater biome; feature: mineral spring; material: ground water | place: USA: CA, Sonoma | collected 2012-06 | depth surface m | reverse complement strand
GTAGACTCTCCACCTGATTCCCCGATGTTTAAGCTTTGCTTAAACGAGTTCACTTTGCGGTGTCCTGTTTTAAAATATCTGCAGCCATTGTCCGCAAAACTTCCTTAGCCTTAGCCAGTGCTTCAGCCCGGTGGCTGATTTGGTTTTTTTCTTGGGGAGTCATTTGGGCAAATGTTTTATCTGCCAACGGCAGATAAAACAGCGGGTCGTAGCCAAAACCGCCGTCGCCTTGTTCTTCCTCGGCAATCAGTCCTTCAACGCAACCCACAGCAAAGGCTGTCTTTCTGCCGGGCGCAGCCATAGCCACTACCGTCTGGAAGCGCGCCGTCCGGCCTTTCTTTGCCACACCGGACAACTCTGACAACAGTTTTTGATTATTGGCCTTGTCCCCTTGTCCTGCTCCGGCAAAACGAGCTGAATAAACGCCGGGACGGCCGCCGAGAGCATCCACTTCTAGACCGGAATCATCGGCTAGCACCAACTCCCCTGTGGCCAGCATCACCTTTTCTGCTTTAATGGCAGCATTTTCCGCGAAGCTTTCTCCCGTTTCCTCAATCTCTGACAACTCAGGGTAAGCGGCAAGAGGTACCAGTTCAAACGGCAAATCGGCCAACAGCTCTTGCATTTCTGCCAACTTTCCCTGATTTTTTGTGGCTAAGATAAGTTTCATTTCAGCCTGTCCAAGAGTAAGCGTTTCTGGTAGTCCACAATTTCACCGATTCCCTGGGCAGCTAAATCGAGCATGCCATCCATGGTCTGGCGAGAAAAGGACATGCCTTCCGCCGTTCCCTGCACTTCCACAATGTTGCCGCTGCCTGTCATCACCACATTCATATCTACTTCCGCGTTGCTATCCTCGCTAAAAGCCAGGTCCAGCAAAAGTTTCCCCTTGACAATGCCCACGCTGGTCGCGGCTAGATAGTCCTGGATCGGAACTGTGGAAAGGGTGCCGGCGGCCACCAATTTGGAGAGAGCAAGATATAGCGCCACAAATGAGCCACTAATGGCAGCCGACCTGGTGCCACCGTCAGCCTGAATGACGTCACAGTCAATCCAGACAGTTCGTTCCCCCAAGGCTGGCAAATCTACCACGGCACGCAACGCCCGGCCGATCAGACGCTGTATTTCTGAGGAGCGGCCAGATATCTTTCCCCGCTCCCGTAGAGTGCGCACGTTTGTAGCACGTGGCAGCATAGCATATTCTGCCGTTACCCAGCCCTTGCCGCTCCCGCGCAAATACGGCGGAATTTTTTCTTCCACCGTTGCCGTGCAAATAACCCGTGTATGGCCCACGTCAATCAAAACTGAACCCTCCGGGTGCTTTAAAAATTCTGTGGTAATTTTAAGCGGCCGAAGCTCAGCGTGCCGCCGTCCATCCTCTCTCATGAAAACCCTCCAATTGTTGTCTGAACTAATATGTTCCAGTGTTTATCATTATAACCATTATTGAGGTTAAGTTCAACTATGGCCTTACCTCTGTAGAAAATTCCAGATTAAGACCATCTTTACGGCTAAGCCGCTCGCTTAGCTACATTCCACCGGGCAAATCCGGCTTTTTTCCTTCCACCAGCAATTCCACCTGCAAAATGGAGGGGAATTCCGTCAGCGTATAGACCAGGCCGTAAATTACCACTTGTTCTTGAGCTGGGTTGTAGTTCAAAAATTCTTTGCTTAAGTCAACCAGTGCCACCCCCTGGCGAATGGTCAGCCCCAACACAGTTGTTCCTGCCGGCAAGAGCGGTCCCAGCCCCAGGTCCAGCATCTTCTGCGGCACGTTGCCCTCCACCAAAAGGCCCAATGTTGCCTTTGCAATACCTGTTTCCCAAGGGATACCCATCCGCACCGGCACCAATGACTGCCAATCTGCATTAGGCAGATAAAAAACGGTCTCCCGAAGATTATTGGCGGCAGCCGGTGGTCTATCCCCGTTCTGCGGGGGCATACTCCGAGGCTCGCCGTTTAAAAGCGCGCACCCGCTGACCGTCAGCAACAAAGACAACAACAGCAACCAAGTCAATTTCCTCATAATTTTCCCTCCGTCCTGCTTTTAGTACAAGCTATGAGCGAGAAAAAAAATTATGCAGGTTTTTCTACGGAAGGGTCACCTGATATGCTTGAATATGGCGACAAAGCAGCTTTTCAGCCATTTCCACAAACGGTCCCGGACTACCGCTGACAAAAAAACGATGCCGCGCCGCTGCTGACGCAGTCCCCAAAAGGTTAAGCCGAACCAAAATCTCCTGCGCCTCCAGTGCCGTTTCTTGTGCAGAGGAGATTAACTTCACTGCGGGTCCCATGACGGCTCTAATCACGTTAGCCATTAAGGGATAGTGGGTGCAGCCGAGGATGAGAACGTCTACCCCTGCTTCCCGCAGCGGCCGCAGGTATTCTTCTGCAACCCTGGCGGCTTCCGGCGAATCCACCAAACCGTTCTCCACAATCAAGACAAACAGCGGACAAACCTGCGAAAAAACTTCCACGTTAGGGTCAAGCCGATAAATGGCTTCTTCATAGGCACGGCTAAAAATAGTCCCTGCAGTACCGATGACACCCACTCTTTTTGTGCGTGTGTACTGCAAAGCAGCCCGCACGCCGGGCTCAATTACCCCGATTACCGGCAAAGCAAATTCCCCTTGATAGGCGGGCAGGCCGGCAGCCGTGGCTGAATTGCAGGCCACAATCACCAGCTTCACATCCTGGTTTTCCAGAAAACCGATTATCTGCCGGGCAAAAGTTCGCACTTCACTGTGCGGACGAGGACCATAGGGCATTCTGGCAGTGTCGCCGAAATAGACAATCCATTCAGCTGGGAGCAGCGTAATTATTTCACTGGCTACAGTCAAGCCGCCAACCCCCGAATCCAGCAGTCCGATTGCATTATTTCGCTCCATACTTAGCCCTCCTGCTATTTTGACTTTATCTTGGCGAAATAGCCGCCCACTATTTTTCTGGTATCCATTAAACTGACGAAAGCCTTATCGTCCACATCCCGGATAATAGCAAGAAAGGTGGGCATATTCCTGCGCTTCAGTAAGACATGGAGAAGCTGATGAGTTCCCGTCAGGCCGCAACCTTGCAAAACAGTTACACCAAAACCGCATTCACGCATCTTCTCGGCCAGTTCCTCTGCTTTATCAACAGAAATCACTTCAGCGGTAGTAAAACCGAGCGCCAGGTACTCCTCCGCTCGGCTGCCGAGCAGATTCCCGGTGGCAAACCCCAAAGCATAAATAATCAGGCGCAAAGGCTCATCTAAGCTGTCGATAACCCGGCTCAGCGCCAAAACATAGATTGAAACCTCAAAAAAACCAATCACGGCCGCCGTTACCGACCTGCCGCGCATAATCATTAATATACGCACGGTAGAAAGAGTAACATCACTGACCCTGGCAAAAAATATAAACGCATAGTCAAAAAATAGCGGTACCCACATTATGTTCACCAACCTAGGGCTAATAGCCCTGTATCTATCTGCCTCAATAGCTTACCCATTCTGAGCGCACAAGTCGTCAGTATTTGTATTTGAGGTTGGCAGTGCATTACTTGCATTGTAGCATGCAATAAGATAATTTCCAAACCAAAAAAAGCGCTGCTAGATAAAACGCAGCGCTTCTGCCGGATCAAGCTTTGCTGCCTGCCGCGCCGGCACAATGCCGGCTAAAAGCCCAATCACGACGGCAAGCAGAACGGATAAGGCAAATATCTCAAGCCTCCAGGGTACTTGGATAGACATGTTGGCGAGCAGCGGGCCGGCGTAGTAAGCCACAGCCATCCCCATAAAATATCCTAACATGCCGCCCAACACACTGACGATGAGGCCTTCCAGCAAAATAATTTTTGCCACATCTGATTTGCGGAAACCGATGGCCCGAAAAACGCCGATTTCTCTGGTTCGTTCCCGGACCGCGCCGGACATGGTCAGCCCCACCACCAGCATTCCCACAAAGAGAATCAGTACCGATACCGACGTCCCAAACCTTACCAGCCTGGTAATCATTTCATCTCGACGAAGAGCCTCCTGGCGCAAGCTGGTGACTTCGACGCTGGGTAGCACATCCCGCAGTTGAGCAAGTAAAACTTCTTCGGAGTCTAAAGAATAATCAACTGCCAGTTCAATCACAGTCACTTGATCTGGGCGGCGTAAAAGCGCCTGAGCCGCGCTAAGATTTAAGAGAATTTGTTCATCTTCGGCAGAACCGCTATCTTTGAGAACGGCAAACACCTGAAATTCCTGCCCCGAGAGCGTCAGCAGGTCACCCTCCATTACACCCAAAGTGGCAGCCAAGTTAGAACCCACCAAAATTTGCTCATCGCTGAGCACTAAGCGGGTCAGATCTTCCCGGGCTAAATCAAGCATTGCAAAATCCATCTCTTTCTCTGCTGCGGGAACGGTGTTTTCTGACGGGACAGTGCCGCCCTCGGTGTTTTGTTCATCGTTACGCATTTCCTCGTCGCTGCGCAAACGCAACCAAGGTTTTACCATAAATTCCTGCTGAAGATTGACGCCCACCACTACCACGTTCTGCGCGCCCGTGTCTCCCGGCTTGTCACTGCCTGCGCTGGCCAGCCCAAATAATTTAGGCGCCACCGCCCGAAGTGCTTCGCGTGAAGGAATGTTTTCAATGGCAGCAACATCCTGGAGAGTCAGCTGTTCCACATCAAAGAGCACTGCCGGCAGTGTGATGCCTCCGTAAGAAAATGCCAGCTCTCCCGCATCCGGCGTGATAATTACATTCGCACCGAATTTCGCCACCTGCCTGGTCATTTCCGTTCTCATGGCTTCCACAACGCCATAGACGGAAACCATGGTGGCTATACCTATCAGCAAACCGAGCAGAACAAAAAGCATTTTTGCCTTGCGGCGCCGTATGTTGTTTAGGGCAATATGATAGAGTTGCATTATATCCCTCCGTTACCTTTTGCCGGCAGAAACCAACCGTAAAAGCTCTGCCTTGTCAGTACAAAGTTGGCCGTCCTTCATGATGATCGTGCGGCTCATATAGCGGGTGTTCTCCGGATTGTGGGTTACCATCAGTACAGTCAGCCCGTCTTGGTTCAGCCGCTGAAACAATGCCATGATTTCATCACCTGTTTTTGTATCCAGGCTACCTGTCGGCTCGTCAGCCAACACCACGGGAGGTTCATTAACGATGGCTCGGGCGATGGCCACCCGCTCCTGCTCGCCGCCGGACAGCTGATTTGGCAGCCTGTTCATTTTTCCGGCCAAACCCACTCGGCAAAGGACACTTCCCGCTATTTCACGCTTTTCTTTATTCGACTTTTTAATGGTGGTCAAGGGAAGCATCACATTTTCCAAAGCGTTCAGATAAGGGATTAACTGAAACTGTTGAAAGACAAAGCCCAAGTATTCCCGCCGAAAATCGGCGCGCTTTTCCTGCGAAAGTGCATAGACGTCTATTCCGTCAACTTCCACGCTGCCGGATGTGGGTGGATTTAGCCCGCCAAGAATGGAAAGCAGTGTGCTTTTACCCGAACCTGATTGACCCATCACAGCCACCGATTCTCCCTTGTCGATATTCAAGCTTACGCCACGTAGCGCTTGCACTTCGTCGCCCATGGATTTATATGCTTTCGTCAGGTTCTTTATTGCAATCATAATTTCCGCCATGTTCTTTCCTCCTTCAGCTAGTTCGTCTAAATAGTGCGTTTTTGAGTTGTTCAGTAAGTCCTAAATATAGCGCAGTGCCTCGGCAGGGTCAAGCTGAGCAGCTTTTACTGCCGGGTAAGCACTGGCCAGAACAGCCAATACGGCAGACAATAGGATGGCAGGCAGAATCAGCTCGGTTCGCAGAGGAACATTCCCCTGAATTTGGAGCAAAAACGGGCCGGCTACCTGAGCTACAACGCTGCCCAAAATATAACCAACCAAGCCTCCCATTGCGCTGACCATTCCCGCTTCCAGGAAAATGATTTCCATCACATGAACGCGTCGAAAGCCAATAGCTCTAAAAATTCCAATCTCGCGTGTCCGTTCGTTTACAGAGGAAAGCATGGTTGTCAAAACTACCAGCACCGCAATAAACAAGACTACCCCGGAGAGCGCAAAACCGAAAGCGGAAAACTGATCAATGGTTTGATAGCGGAACATGGCGGCTTGCCTTAGGGCAACAACCCTGCCGTTAGGCAAGGCCTCGGAAATTCCCGCCACAACTTCTTCAATGGGGCAAAAATTGCACCAGGCAGAAACCTCAATCATAGATAGCTGGCCCGGACGGCCCATAATTCCTTGCACAGCAGCCAAATCGGCATAAATCAAGCCATCTTCTTCAGCACCCAGCTCGTTTAGAATACCAAATACGGAAAAAGTGCGCTCATTGATAATCAGCGTGTCGCCCGCTCTTTTCTCCAAGTGTTGTGCAGCCGAAGAGCCTAAAATCACGCCGTCTTCCGGCACTTCCAGCAAAGCCAAGTCCCCTACCTTGCCGCCTGCCGGCACACCTGCCTGTTCACGCAGGGAAAACCAAGGCTTTTGGGTAAACTCCTGTTTTGGTTCTACGCCCACAATAAGGGCGTTTTGCCCGTCAGCCTTGACGGCGCCAATCAGTTTTGGGGAAATAATATTAATGTATTCTGCTACTACTGACTGGCGAATCTTGGGTATATCAGCCATCGTCAGCTCTTGCACATCAAAAGTCACATCGGAAACTACTGTGCCACCATAACTTAATTCAACGCCTTCTGAACGCGGCACAATCACAGCATTGGCGCCAAACTCATCTATCCTGTCACCCAGCTCCAAACGCATGGCCTGGACAATGCTCATGAGAGCGACTACGGTAGCCACACCCACCACCAGGCCTAGTGTCAGGAAAAACATTTTAATTCTGCGACGTTTTAAGTTATTGGCAGCAATCTGCATTAGCTTCATCTATCCACCCCATCCCCTTCAAAACTGTCAGGACATCTGGAATAACTGGCCGGAAGCATGCCCGATCCGCATTACCCTTCTTCCATCTTTGTAAATATAAATCTCCTGGTGACAGCCAAAATCCTGAACCCTGACCTGCACATCGGCTGTTTCCGTATCGCCGCTGCTTTCCACATAAAACTCCAGCCCAATCCGTTCCAATTCCTCATTTGTAAAGGTGGATGCAATTCCGCTTGAGACACCGCACCCGCCGCAACCACCCGCGCCGGCGCCGGCACGAGCGTCGATATAATTGTTAATGCCCATCATTGCCACCAGGGCAATCAAAGTAATTAAAAGGTAGTCTTTAAAACTACCGCCGCCCTTTTTTTCCTTGGCGCCAAATAATTCGTCTTCTGTTTCGTCTTCAATCATAGTTGTCTGCCTCCTTTTCTGCCAATTTTTCCTAAAGCGCACGAGTCCGCCAGTTAAGCACTCCCTGCAAATCAATAACTACCATACCGTCTACTACGGTGCCATTCATATTGACCGGCGGGAAAGAGCCGCAGGTTACAGCACCTGAAATAAACTGGTGATCCTCAATGGTGTAAGTGGTCCGGCATGTGTCGCAAAAAAGCGTTTCACCGGCTAAGGAAAAAGTTTGACCCCGGCAGGGCTCACACATACTGCTGCCGACAAATAACCGCCCGGTAGGAGTGATATAAGCCATGAGCGGCACCACAGTCCCCTGGTCATTTTTCTCGCTGAAAGAAACGATACTGTAACGCTCTAAATCGGCCAGTGGGAACTTGATTTGCCCTTCTTCAACCAACGGTTCGATCGCCGTCATGGAAACAAATCGACCCAGATATGAACGCTCCGTTGTCACCGGCTCCCCAAAATATGCCACTTCTGACTGAGTAGCGGTTCCTGTAAATTGATAGTACACAGACCCAAGAGCCAGGACGATAAGCACAATCCCTGCAATCAGCGGCAGCTTACTTTTATCAGGCCGAATAAACTGCTCCTTTTTTCCGTTAGTTCTCTTCTTAGTCATAAAGAACCCCCCTTGAATTTTTACTGTTTCTTCTACTAATCATTGTAGTAGATGATTCTATTATACGGCAGCAGCTGAGAAAATGCAAGAGGTAATTGACGGTCAGTAAACCTTTAGCTTATGCGCTATCCCACGCTCCCCTCACCCTAACCCTCTCCCCCCATTGGGTGGAGAGGGGATAAAGAAAGCTCCCTCTTCTACCCTTACCCCTCTCCCTCTGGGAGAGGGGTAAGGGTGAGGGCAATGTTCTATCCAATTAGCAGCTTAGCAAATCAAACCTAAAAAAAGGATGGTCAGGGTAGCCATTGAAAAAAGAAGCGTTTGAAACAAATAACCGGTCAGCGCTGCCTTTTGTTCGTTTCCTGCTAAGAGGGCTGTGACCCGCTGCTCCATTTCGCGCTCTCTCCCTGTAAAACTTGTAACAAATCCAGAACGGAGCTGCTCCCGGTCGACTAAAAGACGCCATACTTTAAGCAGTGTGGCCGCATACTGCCGTTGACTGCCTAATAATTCGGCTGCCTCCAAATCACAGAGCCTCTCGCGCTCCAGCATGTACCTGTCCAGCAATATAGTGCTAAAAGGAGTAAAAATCATCAAGTCACGCAGCAAATGCAGCACCCAGCCCCTCAGCATATCTTTCCGCCGGATATGCACCAGTTCATGAGTCAAAATTCCCGCCAACTCAGAGTCAGTAAGTTGCGGCAAGATGTTTGCATTAAGCACCACCACCGGCCGATAAAATCCCACCGCAAAAGCAGCAATTCCTGCTTGACTGGTATAAAGCAGCTGCGGCACCTCTATCTGCCAATGACGGCAGCAACCACGAATGATTGACTCCGCACGGTGCCGTTCTTCCTTGGACAGCTCCATGGAAGAACGCTGTATCCGCCGGAGATAGATGCTGCCGGCAAGAGCTTTCAGCAGACCAACGAGCATGAGCAAAACCAAAAGCGGTGTCAAAAAACTAATGGCCGTTTTGCCGATATTGCAAAGGGCATCAAAGTAAGACCAGAAAAGGCCTCCGGGCAGTAAGCCAGTCTGGCATCTTTTTTCTAATACTGTGTGATAAAGGGTAAAACCGGCAAAAGGGATAAAAAGTGCCATCGAATAGAGGCTCTTGCGCTGCTTTGGATGTTTGATGTTAAAAAGCTTAAGCGCAATACAGAGTGCCGGAAAGATAAAAAAATAGCCAAAGAAAACATAGATAAAGAATGAGTGCAGGTCACTTGCCCTCATCAGCCACACCTTCCTTGTGCTCTGCCAATAATTTCTCCAATTTAGCTATTGTCTCTCGGTCATGGCGACCAACACGGGAAAGGAAATGAGACATGGTTGCCTCGGCAAAATCTTCCAGCAAACTATCAACCACGTTGCCGACTACGTTCACTGTAAATTCATCCCGGCTTAAAGCAGGTTCATAAAAAGATACATTCCCCTCTTTGCGTTTACGAAGAATTTTTTTGTCTGAAAGCCGTACCATAATTGTCATTACAGTGGTATAGGCAATTTCCCGACGAGAGGACAGATCCTCAAAAACATCCCTCACGCAAACCTCACAGCCTTTGCGCCAAATAATGTCCATTACTTCACTCTCTAGACTGCCCAGCATTTTATTTAAACCATTCTGTCCTGGCTTAAAATCGATGGATTTCATTGCGACCACCTCCTTATCCTTGTCTCTATTATACTGGCTACATCTACTACAAGCAATAGTTAAAAAAGCGAAAAAATGGGGGGAAAGAATAAGGAGGAATCCCCTTAACAACCCCCGATTTTCTAAAATGAAATAATTTCCTATGAGATAAACAATCTCCCCGCTATTTACGGCTGCCTGGTTTGACAGCAGGAATTCCCTCTTTGCAAAGAGGGCAATCTGCGGGATGGTAGGATGCTACCTCAAAACGAATGAGCGAGGAAAAAGGCACACCGAAATCGCTGCCGCCGCCGCTGCGATCGACAATGGTTCCCACACCAACTACATTGCCGCCCATGCTGCCGACCAGTTCCAGCACTTCTTTAACCGAGCCGCCGGTCGTCACCACATCCTCCAAGACCAGTACGCGCTCACCGGGCAAAATCACAAAGCCCCGGCGCAACGCCATCGTTCCGTCTTTGCCCCGCTCGGCAAATAGTCCGCGGACACCCAAAGCTCGGGCAGTTTCATAGGCGATTACCACCCCTCCAAGGGCTGGGCCTATACATAAGTCGACTCTGGCAGTTTTAAACGCTTCCGCCAGCGCACCGCACAGTTCCTGAGCATATTGCGGGTACTGAAAGACCCGGGCACACTGCAGATAGGCGTTGCTGTGTAGTCCTGAGGTGAGCAAAAAATGTCCTTCCAGCAACACCCCCGTTTTCTGAAAGATCTCCAGCACTCTATTTTCCGTCAGCATATTGCCCCTCCAATTCTGAAAGAAGCCGTTTAGCCGCTTCTTTAGGATGGGCGGAGGCAGTAAGCGGCCGCCCGACCACTAAGTAATCAGCGCCAAGCTGCAGCGCTTCTTTGGGTGTTGCGATTCGGCTCTGATCATTGCCTGCGGCCCAGGCAGGCCTGATGCCCGGCGTAACAATCAAAAAATTATTTCCGCAAGTTGCCCGAATCCACGGAATTTCCCTGGCGGAAGCAACAACCCCGTCCAAGCCCGCATCAAGGCAGAGCCGAGCAAGAGAGTCAACCTGTTCCTCCATGCTTCGGGAGACACCGAGTTCCCCTCGCAGTTCCTCTGCCGACATGGATGTAAGCACGGTGACACCAAGCAATAATGGCGTAGCAATCCCTAGTTCCTCAGCTCGTTTCTTTGCTGCCACAGCCGTATCAGCCATCATTTTTTTGCCGCCGGCGGCATGGACGTTAAACATGAAAGCACCTAACCCAACCACCGCTTCCGCAGCGCGGGCCGTCGTATTGGGGATATCATGAAATTTTAAGTCGAGAAATACTTTAGCGCCGGTGTCCACCAGTTTTTTTACCATCCCCGACCCAGCATTGCTGTAAAGTTGCAAGCCCACTTTAAAGGCACCTACGTAGTCTCCAAGGATTGCCACCAGCGCAAACGCTTCTTGCTCTGTATCGACATCTAGCGCCACAATTATTTTTTCCCGCACCCGGATTCATCTCCCATTTTTAGCCATTCTTTTTTTGCTAACCCTACAATTTCTTTAACCGAGGCAAATCCGTTCTCTGCCAGATAGGCGCTAATTCCCTCCACCGTTTCCGGACAGACAAGCGGATTTGTAAAATTGGCTGCGCCAATCGCCACGGCACTGGCGCCCGCCATCAGAAACTCGACAGCATCCCGGGCGCCGGAAATACCGCCCATGCCAATCACCGGAACATCTACTGCTGAGCTCACTTGCCAGACCATGCGCAGCGCCACCGGTTTGATGGCAGGACCAGACAAACCACCGGTCAAGTTTGCCAGTACCGGTCGCCGCCGCTCCATGTCTATCGCCATGCCGAGCAGTGTATTGATTAAGGAGAGCGCATCAGCCCCTCCCTCTACCGCTGCCCGAGCGATAACGGTGACATCGGTGACATTGGGCGAAAGCTTTATAATTAACGGCTTTTTTGTTGCTCCACGCAATTCCCGCACCAAGCCGACGACCACCGCCGGGTCAGTGCCAAACGCCATGCCCCCGGCTTTCACGTTGGGACAAGAAATATTTATTTCATAGGCTGCTACCGCAGCCAAATCATCAAGCAGCTCGATAACAGCGCGATACTGGGCTGCACTGTGGCCCGATACGTTAACGATCACCGGCACAGAGTAATGCTGCAGTGCGATAATTTTTTCTCTGGCTGCCACGGCACCGGGATTTTGCAGACCGATGGCATTTAACATTCCACCCGTTGTTTCCGCCATCCGCGGCGGAGGATTCCCTGCACAAGGTTCTGCCGTAGTTCCCTTGACTACCACAGCTCCCAGCCGACGCAAATCAAAAAAAGAGGCATACTCCTCACCATAACCAAAACAACCAGAAGCAGACATTACCGGATTAGCTAAGGAAACACCGGCAATTTTGACTGTCAACTCAGGCTTCAGCAGAAAAACACCTCCCCAGCAGCAAAGACCGGTCCGTCAACACAGACCCGCCTGTACTTTTCCCGTCCTTTAACAGGCACAACGCAACCGAGACAGGCTCCAACTCCGCAAGCCAACTGCGCCTCCAGCGAAACAAAACAGCTTCTGCCGTAACAATCTGCCAAGCGGGCGACTTCCTTTAACATGGGGGACGGGCCACAGGCGTAAACAGTAGCATCTAAACCGGCGATTACCGGAGCGGCCAAATGGGTGACTAAGGCACGGGTGCCGGCGGAACCATCGTCGGTAGCTTCGCTGTAATTTGCCACCAGCGCTCTATACTCATCCCTTAGAATCAGTTCAGCTTCATTGCGCGCTCCGTAAAAAAAGGAAACCTGTTTACCCGCTAACTTTAAGCTTCTTAACAGGTAATAGAGCGGCGCAGCACCAATGCCCCCCGCCACGACCACAGCCTGTGGTCGGTCAGTAAGAGGAAAACTGTTGCCTAACGGACCGAGCAAATCTAAGGTCTCTCCTGCTTTTTTAGCTGCCAAAAGCTCTGTGCCGCGGCCTACAGTGCGATAGAGCAAAACAAGCCTGCCCTCTGTACAGTCATGAACACTAATGGGACGACGCAAAAAGGGATCGTACGTCTCGGAAACCCGTACGTGCACAAACTGGCCCGCCAAAGCGTTAATCCCCTTTGCCAGCGTAAGCCGCTGATGCCCTGGAGCCACCGATTCTTGTTTAATTATTTCAAGCTTCTGTAGTTTTAGCATCTTTTGCCCTCTGACTACCAAGTGCGGTTATTTTTCATCACAATGCGACCGTCAACCATGGTGAGCGCCGGCACTCCGTAAACAGCCCAACCGTGAAACGGGCTATTTTTTCCTTTTGATAGAAACGCAGTTCGGTCAATAACCCATTCTGTAGTCGTATCAATAATCACTAGGTCAGCCGGTGCGCCCGGCCGAAGCGTTCCGCCCGGCACTCCCAGAATAGCCGCCGGACGAGTGGACATTCTGTCTACCAGTTGCATGAGGCTAAGCCGTCCGGTTAGTACCAAGTGAGTATATAGCAAGGGGAAAGCGGTCTCTAAGCCCACTATTCCAAAGGGGGCAGAGCTAAAGTCGCCGACTTTCTCACTTTCTGTGTGGGGTGCATGATCGGTGGCCACCGCATCAATCGTGCCATCAGCAAGAGCCCTGCAGAGGGCGGCAGTATCCTCAGCCGTACGCAAAGGAGGTTTCATTTTCGCATTTGTATTATAACCGTCTGCCGCTTTTTCAGTTAAGAGCAAATGATGAGGAGTAACTTCGGCAGTAACTGACACGCCGACCGCTTTGGCACAGCAAATCATTTCCGCACCTTCTTGGCAGGAAAGATGCATAATGTGCAGGCGGCAGCCGGTTTCCTTAGCCAGGATTAAGTCACGAGCCAACATGACGGTTTCTGCGCTCTTTGTAATTCCCGGCAGACCCAGTTTTACGGCAACCACTCCCTCATGCAGTTGACCCTTGCCCGCCAAGGATTCATCTTCACAATGCTCAAAAAATGGTACGCCTAAAGCTTTGCAGTAAAGCATAGCGTTTCTGGCCAAAAAGGCATCGGCTACACCATGACCGTCATCGGTAAAAGCGCGGGCACCTGCCCGGTGCATCAAGGCAAGCTCCGCCAATTCGCGGCCTGCGGAGCCTTTTGTCACCGCGCCAACAGGCCAGACGCGCACATGGCCTGCCTTGGCAGCTAAAGCAAGCAGTTCGGAAATCTTCCGAGGATCATCCAAAACTGGGTTGGTGTTTGGCAGAGCAGTGATGCCGGTAAAGCCGCCGGCAGCCGCAGCCCGACCTCCTGTTTCCACAGTCTCCTTTGCTTCCCCCCCAGGCTCGCGCAGATGGGTATGCAAATCAATCAAGCCCGGAATCACAATTTTATCGGTTGCATCAAGCACTAGGCAGCCTGTTTCAGGTATAGCCTCTGCAATAGCAGCTATCTGACCATTCTTTACAAGAATATCAAAACGGCCGTTGATGTTTTGACTGGGGTCAAGAACCGTTCCCCCTCTGATTAACTGTTCCATCCTCTTTCTCCCATCATAACTAGTCATCCGCAAGGAGCCAGTGCAAAACAGCCATTCTTGCTGCGACACCATTGTTCACCTGTGCTTCAATCCGAGAGCGCGGCCATGCGTAGGCGGCGGCGGATAGCTCCACCCCTACATTAGCCGGTCCGGGATGAAGTAAAATAGCGTGGCTTTGCATCAATGCCAGGCGCTCCTCGTCCATACCGTAAAGCTTGGAGTATTCCGAGAGGGAAGAAACGAAGCCGCTTTGCTGTCTTTCCCACTGAATTCGCAGAAGATAGACCACGTCGGCTTCGGCTACCGCCTGGTCAATATCTGTAACAATTTCCGCTCCCAAAGCCTTCATCTCCGGCGGCACTAGGGTAGCTGGGCCTGACATGCGGACACTAATTCCCAAGGTTTTCATGGCAAACAAATTGGAACGCGCTACTCGACTGTGGCGGATATCACCCAGAAACAATACATTGAGGCCTGCAAAAGAGCCAAACTCCTGAAAAATAGTCAGCAAATCCAGCAGTGCCTGAGTAGGGTGCTCATGCCAGCCGTCTCCGGCATTAATCACCGGAATGTAAAGATTATCTGCCAAAAATGACGGCATACCGGATGAAGCATGGCGGACAATCAGCGCGTCTATCGCCATGGCTTGCAAAGTTTTAGCCGTTTCCATCACACTCTCGCCTTTATTTATACTGCTCGCGCCAGTCTGTAAATCGATTATATCGGCCCCCAGATTCCTAGCTGCTCGCTCGAATGAAACTTTTGTGCGCGTACTGGCTTCCAAAAAAACCAACGCAATCATCTTGCCACGCAGAAGCGTTCGGGGCAATAGCTTATGATTATTGTTAACGCCGCAGTAATCTTGAGAGAGAAAGAGCAACTCGCCAAGTTCTGCGAGGCTCAAGTTTGCCGTGCTTAAAAAACTTCTGCCTTTCATCAAGACATCCCTTCCGCAACACCGGCTTCAATTAACCGCTTCGCCGCCTCAATGCCCAGAACATACAAGGAAGCGGTAGGTAGATAGGTTTGAGCACAGCGTCAAACAAAATATCTGCCGCCGCAGGAAACTCGTCGTATTTCATAATTTCCTCCGGGTTAGGTTCCTCCGGGTTAGGTAAAGATTGCTTTATTGTTCGCCATATTGGCACAGGATTCCTTTTTTCCCCCGGCATATCTCGAGTTCTTAATCTTAATTAAGGGAAAAGGCAAAAAGCTCACTGGCTTCAATCACAAAAATTTGTAACCGTTCTTCATGTTAGTTTTTATCAGTAGTCGCACTTTATCCATCATACTAGGATTTCCCAATTTTGTCAGCTAAAGTTTGTTGCCATGGCGAGGCTTTCTTTTGACCATGTTTACTGCTTTTGTGACAGCAGCAACCACGTCCACATAACGCTGAATTTCCAAGAAATCGGCCTTAGAAAATGCCTCGCCACGCTGTGTAACCACATAGCGGGGCGGCAATTGGTTGAGAGAAAGTGCGGCAATATCCAATCGGCACTGCTCACAGGCACAGTACTCCTGCTACTATTCCATATCGCCGCCATTTTTCCTGCCAGCAGACTAACCGCACAGACAATTAACTGTCAAGATGCATCAATCCCCCTATTGTTTAGGAGAACCATGCATTTTCCTGCACAAAAACATAGCACAAGATTCGCTCTCCATGACTTGACAAAGCTGCTCGAGCGCGTGGACTTCCAGCTTCCGGGCAGAGCGTAAGCGGGTGCCGACTGTGCGCACGGACTGAATAACAGAGATTTGTTGCCCTCCTTCCATTTGTTGCCCTCC
>BBPG01003412.1_pt1 | contig 15830 bp, 28 predicted proteins | sample 1343651 | NCBI WGS metagenome assembly BBPG01 (sample SAMD00019091, study PRJDB2971) | groundwater metagenome | biome: freshwater biome; feature: mineral spring; material: ground water | place: USA: CA, Sonoma | collected 2012-06 | depth surface m | reverse complement strand
CGGGATGAAAAAAAGAAGACTAATTTCGCTCGTTGTTATCGCCGCTTTAGTTGCTATCACCGCTTTATCTATTATCTTCATTGAGGGGCAACCAGGAGGCCGGGGGCCCTTTAACCTGACCAGTCCCCAGAGAAGAGTGGTAGAGATCGGAGGAGAAGTATACTTCTTCCTCTTGTTTAAATATGACCCCCCTCTCTACTTCCCCCCTTATCTATTAGAAAGCAGAGAAGAGCAAGATCTTTCTACCCCGGAAGGTAACATTATTGCCACGCAGTCTGCTTATGGACGAGACAGAGAGTGGTATATCTCTTTACATGATGAAAGTGCTCAAAAATGGCTCTTTAAACTTGATGAACTAAGTGAGGGAAGGACATTGGGAGAGTATCTTAAAGGAACTCCCTTACCCAACCCTTTAGAGGAAACCCATGCTCAGCTTTTACACAAAGTAGAATTCCAAGTAAATAATAGGAAATACGCCGTAATTCAGATGAACCTGGTTTTTGATGGCGAAGTAATTGATGCTGGCGCCCAGTCCTTTGTCAAACAAGATGGTATTTGGTTAGGGACCGGCGATTTAGTAGGGAATCTTTTAGCATTTCTTGTTGGCACAGAAAGCTATGATGAGCTAATACAGATGTCCCTATGTAAAGAGACACTCCTAAAACTGATTTTCACCTTGATTGTAGTTATTTTAATTGCAACCTTCTTTGGATTAAGGTTGATTTTAAAGAAAAAAGCAATTACTGGTTGATAGAATACTTTAAAAACAATCAGCCCACTTCTTTAGCAGGAACGGTTCTATTTTTCTTGACACGCCACAGAAAAACCAGCGATAGACACTATTTTCTTAACCCCTTGCCGGGAAGAAAACAAAGTCAGACCTCAACAAAATGAGTGAGTAGTGAATAGAAAGTTTGGCTGATAGCCGCTACGCTCATGGAAAAGGAAAACCTTCCTAGGAGCCTTTCTTCCCACCTTTTTCCACCAGCTCAATGAGAACACAAGGGGCATTATCTCCCGGGCGCGGAGATATATGGACAAGGCTGGTATAGCCACTTTTTTGATCTTTAAAACGAGGGGCAATCTCTTTAAAAAGTTTCCTGATGACTTCTTTGTCCCCAATCACCCTTCCAACGTTTCTTACTGATGAGAGGTCACCTCTTTGAGCAGTCGTGATGAGCCTCTCGGCCATTCTTTTTAATTCCTTCCCTCTCGCTTCCGTTGTCCTTATCCGCTCTTTAACAAAGAGAGCCTTCAGTAGATTGGCTAGGAGGGCATGGCGATGCCCTCTTGGCAAACCCAATTTTTTAACGCCTTTTTTATGTCTCATTCTCCCCATCCCTGAAAGAGAGACCCATCTCTGTAAGAATTTCCTCTAATCCTTCTACGGACTTTTTACCGAAATTCTTATACTGCAGCATTTCCTTGCGTGTTTTCTGAACCAAGTCCTCTACGGTTTTGATACCTGCTATCTCAAGGCACTTTGCAGCGCGCACGGATAGCTCCAACTCACTCACGCTCATATCTAAGTGTTTCTGGCGTAGGTGTTCATCCTCACTTATTTCATCCACCTTAACTTTTTCTATCTCATCTTCTGGAGAGACAAAAATTGCAAAGTGTTTTCTCATGACATCTGCACCTTCCACGATTGCTTCCTGAGGGGAAATTGCACCATTAGTCCAGACTTCCATAATCAGACGATCATAGTCAGCTTCCTGCCCAAGACGAGAGTTTTCAACACGAAAGTTAACTTTCTTTACAGGGCTATAGATGGAATCAATGGGAATTACTCCTATTGGCTGGTCCGCGCTCTTATTCTTTTCTGCCGGCACATAACCCTTTCCTGGACTGGCTACCATCTCCATCTGAAGATTAAAACCACTGTTCAAGGTAGCAATATGCAGATGTGGATTTAATATCTCAACACGATCGTCAGTAATAATATCAGCTGCCACTACCTCTTTTTCTCCACATGCCTTTATCCGGAGAATACTCGGGTCTTCTCCATGAAGCTTGATTGAAAGCTGTTTCAGGCTAATAACCACATCAGTAACATCCTCAAGCACGCCGGGAATTGTCCCGAATTCATGCAAAACCCCCTCAATTCTCATTGAAGTTACTGCTGCTCCACGAATAGAGGAGAGAAGAACGCGCCGAAAATTATTTCCTATTGTTACGCCGTAACCACGTTCAAGCACTTCAACAATGAGTTTACCATAGGTTGGTGTCAATGTTTTTCCATCCCATTCTACCCTGCGAGGAAGCTCCAGCCCTTTCCATTTTAAACTCATTTTATTCCCCTAATTATTGTAACAGTTCACAGGGGTCGGGGATCAGTAATCAGCTATTCTCCCTGTTCACTGTCCACTGATCCCTGTAAACTGGTTTGCTTTTCTATCTTGAGCAAAATCCGATGACAAGTTGTTCATCAACAGGAACAGATATCTCCTCCTGAGAAGGAATTTTAGAAACCTTTGCAGTTACTTTTGCTTTATTCAGTTTAAGCCATAAAGGAATCTCTCTATTCTCTGTTATTTTCATAACTTTTTTTATTACTTTCCGGCTTTTTTCTCTTACATCAATGATGTCTCCTGCTTCAACCAGATATGAAGAGATATCCACGCGATGATTGTTAACTCGAAAATGTCCATGCCCGATGAACTGCCTTGCTTCCCTTCTGGAGACAGCAAGCCCAAGATGAAAAATCACATTATCAAGTCGCCGCTCAAGAAATTGCAACAGACTCTCCCAGGTAACACCGCGCCGTGCTTCCGCCATCCTAAAATAAGAACGGAACTGTTTATCAAGAATACCATACATCTGGCGCAGTTTCTGCTTCTCACGCAATTGTCGTCCATAATCAGAGATTCTTGGAGGTCTTCCTCTCTGCTCACCAGGAGGAGAGTTTCGTTTTTCAAGAGTGCACTTGGTTACACACCTATTCCCTTTAAGAAAAAGTTTTTCTTTCTCACGGCGACAAAGCCGACAGACAGGACCCAGATAACGAGCCATTTCTAAACGCGCCTCCTCTTACGAGGCCTACAGCCATTGTGAGGAATAGAGGTAACATCTCTAATCAATGTTATTTCTAATTCTGCTGACCTCAACGATTTTATTGCCGCCTCCCGACCTGAGCCAGGCCCCTTTATATAAACCTCGATATTCTTCATTCCATGCTCAATGGCTTTACGAGCACAAGCTCCAGCCGCCTCTCGTGCCGCAAATGGAGTGCTCTTTCGTGTCCCTTTAAAGCCAGAGCTTCCCGCACTTGCCCATGCCAGAGTATTGCCACTAAGATCAGTTATCGTAATGATGGTATTATTAAATGTCGCCTGAATATGTGCTATTCCCCTGGTAATCTCTCTCTCAGATTTTTTCATTTCCTGCCTTCCATCTTTTTAACAGATTCTTTTCTTCTCACCCCTACGGTCCGACGAGGGCCCTTGCAAGTGCGAGCGTTAGTACTCGTCCTCTGTCCCCTGACGGGCAGACCACGGCGATGGCGCATCCCCCGATAGGTACCTGTACTAATCAGTCTCTTTATATTTGAAGAGACCTCACGACGCAAATTGCCCTCAATGGTATATTCTCTCTGGATGACTTCTGCTATTCTACTTATCTCCTCCCCGGTGAGGTCTTTCACCTTCATATCGGCATTTACATTTGCCTCATCAAGGACCTTTACTGCCGTTGCTTGTCCAATGCCATAGATATATGTAAGCCCAATCCGTATTTTCTTCTCTCTGGGAAGATCTATACCTACTACTCTTGCCACTTTTCCCTCCGCTACTCTCTACCAAACAGCTATCAGCTATCAGCTCTTGTGCCTTTGTGCCTCCCTCTTCTACTCTCTACTATTCTTATCCTTGTCTTTGTTTATGTCGGGAGTTTGTGCAAATAACTCTCAAGACACCATGACGACGAATAATCCGGCACTTCTCACAAATTTTTTTTACTGATGCTCTAACTTTCATTTACATCTATAGACAATTCTTCCACGCGAGAGATCATAAGGAGACAGCTCCATTTTTACTCTATCTCCGGGCAAAATTTTTATATAGTGCTTTCTCATCTTGCCACAGATATGTGCCAGAACTCTGTGGCCATTCTCTATTTCTACCCGAAACATCGCATTCGGCAATGACTCTTTTACCACTCCTTCAACCTCTATTGCCTTTTCCTTTACTATGTTACCTTCTGTATTCTTAACTCTCACTCTCTTTCTAAGTTTGCTTTTCGTATACACCCTAACTACTTTCCCTCTTTGTCAATATTTCTGCTCCATTCCTGGTAATAAGAATTGTGTGTTCAAAATGGCAGGAAGGTTTTCCATCTCTGGTAACAATTGTCCAGTTGTCCGGCTTTATTGCCACCTCCCAACTTCCAGCATTTACCATTGGCTCAATTGCTAACACCATGCCATACTTCAGTCTTGGGCCACGATGCGGTAAGCCAAAGTTCGGTACCTGTGGCGACTCATGTAGTTGCGACCCAATTCCATGGCCCATAAGGTCTCTGACCACGGAAAACCCGTTTTTTTCAGACTCATTCTGAATGGCGTAAGAGATGTCAGAAAGATAGCCGCCTGCAACTGCCTTTCCAATTCCAGCATAAAGAGCTTTTTTTGTCGTCTCAAGAAGCCTTTCTACCTCCATCTCAATGGAGCCAACCGGACAAGTAACTGCTATATCTCCATAGAAGCCTGCCTTTTTTACTCCTACATCTATACTAACAATATCTCCTTCTTTCAATCTTCTTGATCCGGGAATTCCATGAACGACCTCATCATTAACTGACAAACAAATGCTCCCGGGAAACCCCTTGTAACCCTTAAATGCGGATGTCGCTCCCCTCTTTTCAATAGAAATTATCGCCAACTTTTCAAGTTCTCCTGTAGAGATACCTACTTGAACAGCCGCCTCTAAAGTATGACTGACCTCAGCAGCAATACAACTTGCCGCTCTGATTAAGCCTATCTCCTGTCTGGACTTGATAGGAATCATCTATCACCTTCAGAATATTTTTCAGTACCTTCTCTGGCTCCATATTGGAATTAACCTCTTTTAAAAGATTTCTTTCCTTATAAAATTCAAACAATGACTTAACTTCTTCCTCATACCGCAAAAGCCTCTCCTTCACTACACTTTCCTGGTCATCCTCTCTGATAACAATTTGACTGCCGCAACCATCGCATATTCCCTCTTTCCTGGGTGGCATGTTCTCTACATGATAGAGCGCCTGGCAGGAAGGACAGACTCGCCTCCCCGAGAGACGGCTGATAAGGACTTCTCGCGGAGCATCCAGATTAATTGCAATACCAGGGGCAACCCCCGATGCTGCTTCCATATTGGAGAGTGCCTTTGCCTGATTGAGCGTACGGGGAAATCCATCAAGGATAAAACCCCTCTCACAGTCAGTAGCAGATAGCCGCTCCTTAATCAGAGAGATCATTATTTCATTGGATAGGAGCCCTCCACTCTCCACGCAAGCCTTTGCATCTCTACCCAATGGCGTCTCCTCATTAATCGCCCGGCGCAATATATCTCCCGTAGAAATATGAGGCAGGGAGAGCTTCTCAGAAAGAAGCTTTGCGATTACTCCCTTTCCTGCCCCCGGCGGGCCAAGAAGAATTAATCTCACCTCCTTCCCCTTACTCTTCCCTTTTTCATAAACCCATCATAGTGCCGCATAAGTAGCTGCGATTCTACACGCTTTACTGTATCCAGAGTTACTCCTACAATGATAATCATTCCTGCCCCACCGGCAAAGCTGGCAACAAGATAAGGAACTACCAACTGGCCGCTAACTATCATTGGCATTATTGCAATGAAGGCAAGAAAGACTGCTCCTACAAGAGTAATCCGATTCATCACATAGTAGAAGTAGTCCGAGGTTGTCTTGCCTGGTCTAACCCCCGGAATAAAGCTCCCGTGCTTTTTCATATTGTCTGCCAACTCCACTGGATTAAATATTATTGCTGTATAGAAATAACAGAAAAAGATAATTAAAGCGGGGAATAATATCCAGTAGGCTATTGTTCCCGGGTTGAGACTTTCTCCAATAATCTTTACTATCTCTACGTCTGAGAACTGAGCAATTGTCGCCGGAAACATAATGAGCATTGAAGCAAAGATAATTGGAATCATCCCTGCCAGATTAAGTCGCAGGGGAATGTAGCTTGTCTGTGAGGAGTAGACTCGACGACCAACTACTCTCTTCGCATGTTGAAGAGGGATACGGCGCTGCGCCTGGACAAGCAGGACTATCCCCGCTGCTCCAGCTACAACAAAAGCAGGAAGCATCACTGCTAAAAACGGCCGTCCTGTCTCAATGATCACAAGATGTCCACGAATGACGGTCATCGGAATAGCTGAGATAATACCTACCGCAATTATAAGTGATATTCCCTCTCCAACGCCCCGTTCCGTTATCTGCTCTCCCAGCCACATAAGAAAGATTGTCCCCGCAGTCAGAGTAACTATTGCTACCAACCTAAACCCCCAGCCAGGGTCAAGCACAAACCCTCCTCTTTCCAGGAAGGTTGCCATCATTAATGCCTGAAATATGCAAACTGGGACCGTTCCCAGACGCGTGTACTGGTTTATTTTTCTTCTTCCTGCTTCCCCTTCCTTGGCAAGCTTCTCAAGAAATGGTATAACTGCAGTCAAAAGCTGCATTATAATAGAGACTGTGATAAATGGCATTATACCCAGACCAAAGACTGCCCCACCACTCATTGCCCCGCCGGCAAAAAGATCTGCCAGACCAAAAATTGTTCCTTCTGCCTCGCGAAAGAACTCTCCCAGAGCAACAATGTCAATCCCCGGGGTTGGAATATGAACTCCGATGCGAAATACAACAAGAATAGCTGCAGTGAAAATTAATCTTTTTCTCAGGTCCGGAATATGCCAGATATTCCTGAATACATTAAACATATGAGGCGGTCCCTTTTTTCTTTTCTATTTCTTCCTTTGCTCTTCGGGAAAAGGAGTGAGCAGATACATTCAGCGCTTTTTTTAATTCCCCTTTCCCAAGGATTTTTACCAAACCTTTTTTGACCACTCCTTCCTCTTTTAGCTTTAGTGGAGTAATTTCCGTCCCGGCAGCAAATCTATTAAGTTCCCCTAAATTGACAATGGCGTAAATTTTTCTCCTGATGCTTCTAAATCCTCGCTTGGGAACCCTCCTTATAAGCGGCGTCTGCCCCCCTTCAAATCCAGGCCTGGTACTTCCTCCCGAGCGTGCTTTGTCTCCCTTGTGCCCACGCGTTGCTGTCTTGCCATGACCAGAGCCTGGACCACGTCCAACCCGTTTACGATTCTTGAGTGAACCTGCTGTATATTTAATCTTGTGGAGCTTCATTTTTTCTTCTCGCCGTCATTTCCAAAATTACTGTCAACTCCTTCAGCGCCTTCATCGTTGCCTTAACCATATTAGAAGAATTATTTGAGCCAAGAGACTTTGCTGATATATCTTTTATTCCTGCCAATTCCAATAGTGCTTTTATTGGACTACCTGCAATCACCCCTGTTCCTTCAGCAGCAGGTTTCAGGAGAACCCTGCTTGCTCCATACTTGCCGATTATCCTGTAATGAATTGTCCGTCCTTCTCTCAGGAAAACTGAGATAAAGTTCTTCTTCGCCCTTTCTGTTCCCTTTCTCACAGCACTGGAAACCTCTTTTGCCTTCCCTAACCCATAACCAACATGGCCCTTGCCATCTCCGACAACAACAAGTGCACTGAAGCTAAAGCGCTTCCCTCCTTTAACAACTTTAGCTACACGATTTATCTTAATAACCTTTTCTGGCAGGAATTCTAACTCACCTACATCTGTTCTCAAAATTCAATCCCTCCCTTTCTGGCACCCTCAGCCAGGGCACGCACTCGACCATGATAGAGATAACCTCTTCGGTCAAAGACAATGTTTTTTATTCCGAGTTCCTTTGCCGCCTCCGCCAGGAGAGCCCCAACGGCTTTAGCCGCTTCTATATTTCCTGTGGAGCCAGAGTTATGCGATCGGAATGAAGCAGAGGAACTGGAGACACCAAGCAAGGTTTTACTGTTTTCATCATCAATTAATTGACCATAGATGTGGCGCGCGCTCCGAAAGACAGCTAACCTGGGCCTGTTCTTACTTCCCCACACTCTTCTTTTTTGACGCTTTACTCTTTTTGCCATTATTTTACGATTGCCTTTGTCTTACCGGCCTTACGGCGAATCACCTCTCCTTCATATCTAATTCCCTTACCCTTATATGGCTCTGGAGGAAGAATGGCACGTAGCCTCGCCGCCACATCGCTGAGTTTTTCTTTATTTATTCCTGTCAGCCTAATTCTGGTAATCTGCTCCTCTCTCGCCACGATGGCATCAACTCCCTCAGAAAGACTATAATGTACAGGATGAGAAAAGCCTATCCGGAGAACAATATCTCTATCCTTCACCTCAGCCCGATAGCCAACACCATGCATCTCCAGCTTCTTCTCAAAGCCAGAAGCAACTCCCTCAATCATATTTGCTATTAGGGTACGTGTAAGACCATGAAGTGAGCGGTGAAGACGGCTCTCTCCAAGCCGGGAGACAACCACTTCTTTATCACGAATCGCTACCTTCAAAAGGCTGGAGATATTTCTGGTTAGCTCGCCTTTTGGTCCTGCCACGCGCAACTCATTCCCTGTTATGTGCGCCGTGACGAAACCGGGAACTTCAATTGGCTTCCTGCCTATTCTAGACATATCCTTACCATACCCGACAGAGCAACTCCCCTCCAATTCCCTTCCTGCGACACTCAAAGCCGCTCATTATCCCCTGGGATGTGGATAAAATTGGCATGCGGTGGTCTCTCCTGATCTCATTGCTGGCTACATAAATCCGCCGTCCGGGTTTACTCACCCTCTGAATTCCGCCGATCATCTCTTCTCCACGAGAACCATACCGAAGAAAAATTCTCAGAACTCTATACTTCCCTGAGACATCGCGATCATCTTTGAGTATTTCCTTTTTACTTCCCGCCATGAGTACGCGATACTCTTTGATAAAACCTTCTTCCTTAAAGATGCGGGCAATCTCAACTTTCAACTTTGAGGAAGGCATGTCAACCTCCCTCCGCTTCTCGCGGCTCGCGTTACGCACTCTCGTCAACATATCAGCAACGGGATCTGTCATTGCCACTGGTCTTCTCCCCTATTTGGTAACTGGTAAATGGTCTATGGTCAATGGTCACTAATTACCAATTACCACTTACCAATTTCCAATTTCATCTCTCCCTACTTACCACTTACCACTTACTTCTTTATGCCTTTGTGCCTTTGTGCTTTTACCACTTTGTGCCTCTGTGCCTTCTTACTTCACTACTACCAACTTGATTTAGTCACCCCGGGAAGCTCTCCCTTCAGAGCCAAATCCCTAAAACAGATGCGACACAATTGAAAGCGCCGGAGATACCCACGAGGACGACCGCACTGCTGGCAGCGGTTATATTTCCTTACTGAGTACTTTGGCTTCTTTCTCGCTTTTACAATCAAACACTTCTTAGCCACAAAATCCTCACAAGACCTAAGCCTATTCCTTAAACGGCATACCAAGCAGACTAAGAAGAGCACTTGCTTCTTCATCGGTTGCGGCAGTCGTTACAACAATAATGTCCATTCCATGAACAAGTGATATTTTCTCATGATCTATCTCAGGAAAGATTGCTTGTTCTTCAATACCAAAACTAAAGTTTCCCCGTCCATCAAAAGACCGCAGAGATATACCACGAAAATCCCGAATACGGGGGAGATTTACACTCACCAGGCGATCAAGAAATTCATACATCCTCTCCCGACGGAGCGTAACTTTACAACCAAGCTGGACTCCCTTTTTGATCTTAAATCCAGCTACAGATTTTTTCGCTCGGGTTATCACCGGTCTCTGACCGGTAATTGCTGCCAAAGAAATCATTGCTACCTCTAAAGATTTTGGCTCAGCCACTCCTTCTCCAAGACCAACGTTCAAGACAATTTTGTTCAGTCGTGGCACTTCCAGCCGATTGCGATAGCCAAACTTTTTCATCATCGCGGGCAAGACTTCATTTTCATATCTATCTTTGAGTCGTGGTGTCATTTCCCAATGACCTCTCCGCAGCGCCGGCAGAATCTTACCCTTTCTCCTCCTTTAATTTCCTTTTTCCCGATGCGACTACCCACATTGCACCTCCGGCAGAAAAGCAGTATATTAGATATGTGCATAGGAGATTCTTTTTCTACAATGCCGCCTGGTTCATCCTGCGCGCGACGACGCATATGCCTCTTGACAAGATGTAACCCTTCTACAATTGCTCTCCCACTTTGAGGGAAAACACGCAACACCTTTCCTGTTTTCGCCTTATCTTTTCCAGTGATAACAACAACAAGGTCTTCTTTTCTGATTGACACTTTTATACGACCTCCTGGCTAAGGGCTATTATTTTTGTAAACTTACTTCTCAGCTCTCTTGCCACCGGACCAAAGATGCGCGTCCCGACAGGATCATTCTGCTTATCAATGATTACTGCTGCATTATGGTCAAACTTTATGTAGGAGCCGTCAGAGCGCCTTGTTTCTTTTTTAGTTCTGATAATAACCGCTCTCACTACTTCTCCCTTCTTAACTGCACCCTGGGGGGAAGCCTCCTTAACAGAAGCAGTAATTATATCACCCAAACCTCCATAGCGTCGCGTAGACCCAAGCGTAGTAATGCAGGCAATCTTTTTTGCTCCGGAGTTATCGGCAACAATTAACACCGACCGCATTTGAATCATTTACCCTTCCCTATAATCTCCACAAGCCGCCAACTCTTGTCCTTGCTTAAAGGCCGTGTCTCCATTATCTTTACATGATCCCCGACCTTTGCTTTCTCATCTGCATCATGAACCTTAAACTTATTTTTCCTTCGAATAACACGATGATAAAGTGGATGTCTCATTGTTCTCTCCACTGAGACCACTATTGTTTTGTCCATCTTGTCACTAACGACTCTGCCTATGCTGATTTTTCTCCTACCACGTACTCTCATTTCTTTTCTCGCTCTATCGTCTTTACTCTGGCTATTTCCTTCCTCACCTGCCCAAATCTCCCTGAATTCTCCAACTTTCCGGAGGCACGCTGAAAGCGCAGGTCAAACAGCTCTTTCTTCAATTCTTTCTCCTTCTCCGAAAGCTCATCCAAACTCAACTGCCGCAACTCCTTCATCTTCATTGACAAGAACCTCTCTCACTCCACCCGTAATAGCTCACAGAGGTCGGGTCTTCTTCCCCGACTTCTGACCCCTGACTTCTATTCTTTTGTAACAAACTTCGTTCTCATAGGAAGTTTGTGTGCCGCTAATCTCATTGCCTCAAGTGCCGCGTCATGAGGAACTCCTTCTACTTCAAAGAGTATGCGCCCAGGTTTAACAACCGCTACCCACTCCTCCGGGGAACCTTTGCCTTTGCCCATCCTCGTCTCTGCCGGCTTATAAGTAACAGGCTTATCCGGAAATATTCTTATCCAGATCTTGCCTCCACGTTTTAGATACCTTACCAAAGCAACGCGAGCTGCTTCAATCTGTTTACTCGTCACCCACGAAGGCTCAAGGGACTTAAGTCCGTATTCACCAAAATTGATGGAGGAAGCTCTACTGGCGACACCTTTCATTCTCCCACGATGATGCTTACGAAACTTTGTTCTTTTTGGTTGCAGCAGCACCTTCCCTCTCCTTCAGCAAAACCTCTCCTTTAAAAATCCAGACTTTTACACCAACTACTCCATACACAGTCTTTGCTATGGCTGTCCCATAATCTATATCTGCTCTTAGAGTATGCATGGGAACTTTTCCTTCACGGTACCACTCACCTCGCCTCATTTCTGCTCCAGCCAAGCGGCCACTACAAGCAACTCTAACCCCTTTTGCTCCAAGCTTCATAGCTATTGATACCGCTTTCTTCATTGCTCTTCGGAATGGAGCCCTTTTCTGAAGCTGCTGAGCAATGTTCTCGGCTACAAGCCGGGCATCCAATGCCGGATTTGCAATTTCCTTAATATCAATGAATACCTGCTTCCCTACCTCCTTTTCTATATTATCTCTTAAGCGATCAACCTCAGCCCCTTTTCTCCCAACTACCATTGCCGGATGAGCAGTGTGTATAGTAATTCTTATTCTGTCTGAGGCCCTCTCAATCTCAATCCTGGAGATTCCAGCAAAAGGAAGTCGTTGTCTAATAAGTTTGCGAGTTTTGATATCAACCTGGATTGCATTGCCATAATCCCTGCGAGCAAACCACCGCGAATCCCATGTGCGAATGTAACCCAATCTCAATCCAACCGGATGTGCTTTCTGTCCCACAATTAATCCTTTTCCCTGAGCACAATAGTAATGTGGCTTGACCTTTTCAGTATCGGGGTAACCACACCCCTTGCCCGTGGCATTCCTCTTTTTAAAGACGGCCCTCCATCCACACGCGCCTCTGCAACATAGAGTTGGCCAACCCTTGCCTTGGTTTTTCCTTCTCCAGCATTTGAGATAGCGGATTTAAGCACCTTCTCTACAGGCTTTGCAGCAGCCCGCCGCACAAATCTAACAAGAGCAACAGCTTCCTCAACGTCTTTCCCCCTGATTAGATCAACCACCTGCCTCAATTTATATGGGGAAAGAGGGATATGTTTTGTAACTGCTTTAGCTTCCATAATTCCTATGTCTTCGCCGCAGATTTCCTATCAGTATGAGCCCCATGTGATTTAAATATCCTTGTTGGAGCAAACTCACCTAACTTGTGTCCCACCATTTCCTCGGTTACATAAACAGGGATAAACTTTTTTCCATTATGAACTGCAAATGTAAAACCAACAAACTCCGGGGATATCATCGTCCGCCGCGCCCATGTCATGATCGCTTTCTTCTCCCCTGTTGCTTTAGCTTTCTGGATCTTCTTTAAGAGGACAGCCTCTACATAGGGACCCTTTTTAACGGATCTTCCCATGCTATCTCCCTTTTTCTAATCTACTCTTCTCTTCACAATATATCGATCTACACGTTTCTTTTTTCTAGTCTTGGGTCCACGCGTAAGTTTACCCCACGGAGTACAAGGATGACGACCGCCGGAGCTTTTGCCTTCGCCACCACCCAGGGGATGGTCCACAGGATTCATAGCTACTCCTCTTACCCGGGGCCGTCTTCCCATCCAGCGGGTGCGACCAGCTTTCCCAGAGCGCACAGCGCGATGCTCTATGTTACCCACCTGGCCAAGCGTAGCCTGACAGTCCAGCTTGATAAGCCTATGCTCTCCAGACGGCAGTCTGACCGTAGCATATTCACCTTCCTTGGATAAGATGTAGGCAACATCACCCGCGCCTCTAACAAGTTGGCCACCCATACCTGGTTTCAGCTCAATATTGTGAATTGCAACTCCCTCTGGAATGCACCGCAGAGATGTGGCATTTCCAACATTCATTTCTACATCAACTCCTGAGGTAATCACATCCCCGGATTTTAGCCCCACAGGTGCAATGATATACCGCTTCTCGCCATCGTGATAATGAAGGAGAGCAATTCTTGAAGAGCGGTTTGGGTCATACTCAATTTCGGCTACCTTTGCAGAAATGTCATTTTTATTCCGATGGAAATCAATTACCCGATAGCAGCGCTTGTGCCCACCGCCTCGATGCCTGACTGAGATTCTTCCCTGAGAACCTCTTCCAGCCATTTTCTTTAGTGGCTTGACGAGGCTCCGCTCTGGAGAAGAACGGGTAATCTCAGCAAAATCGGAACCGGTTCTGTGTCTCCTTGCAGGGGTTGTTGGCTTATATTTTTTCATGTGAGCTCTATCTTATCCCCTTCTTTCAGAGTAACAATTGCCTTTTTCCGGTCAGGTCTTCTCCCAACGCGATAGCGCACGCGCTTTTTTTTACCATGCATTGTTATGGTATTTACATTCACTACACTTACTTTAAACATCTCCGAGACTGCCTTCTTTATCTGGATTTTATTGGCAGACTTTGCCACAACAAAGGCATACTTCCTATCCCCGGCCATCTCCGCTAACTTCTCAGTTATAATCGGATTCCTTATAATCGTAGAAGCATCCACTTCTTCACCTCTTGCCACCTCAACCGCTCTCTCTACTCTCTACTTACTCATTTTGCACTTTGAAGTTCTTATGCTTTCAATAGCTTCTAAAGCATCCACTGTTAAGATGAGCTTATCATGGCTTAATATTTCATAGGCATTTAATGTCGAGGGAGAGCTCATATTAAGTCTCTTAATATTACGCGCTGACCTTTTGAGAAGATCATCGCCACTCGTAACAACCAACAGCACCTTCTTTTTAATGTTTAGCGAATGCAGGATTGATGCCATCTCTTTTGTCTTTCCTTTCTCCACGTTAACTCTATCAACAACAATAATGCCATCTTCTTTCATTTTTGCCATAAGTGCTGAGACAAGAGCAGATTTTCTTTGACGCTTTAAAACAGAAAGTGAGTAATCTCGTGGCTGAGGCCCAAAAGCGACACCCCCTCCCCTCCAGATCGGAGATTGCCGTGTTCCTGCACGTGCTCTTCCTGTCCCTTTCTGTCGCCAGGGCTTTCTCCTGCTGCCACTTACTTCCGATCGTCTCTTGGTGCTGGCAGTTCCGCGCCTCTGCCGCGAAAGGTGAGTACGCACTGCCTGATAAAGCAAGCCTTCATTGACAGATGCATCAAAGACCTTGTTAAGGAGAGAAATCTTGCCAATTACCTCTCCTCTAATATTATAAAGATCTACATTTTCCATCTTACACCTTCTCGTCACTCATCACTCATTACTCACTACTTACCACTCACTTGTTTTTTTTATCGCTCTTCTTATAATAACATACCCGCCATTAGCCCCGGGAATAGCACCCTTGACAGTAAGCAGATTTTCTTCCATATTAATGTGCACTATTTCTAAGTTTTGACAGGTTACTTTTGCACCACCCATTCTTCCAGGCATTTTTTTCCCCTTAAAGACGCGTGATGGATCTGCTGATCCGCTCCCGATTGAGCCCGGACGTCGATGCCATTTGTGTGCTCCATGAGTTGCCGGGCCTCCAGCAAATCCCCACCGCTTCATCACTCCGGTGAATCCTCTCCCCTTTGACACTCCTATAACATCAACATAATTCCCAACTTTAAAGATATCCACTCTAATTTCATCTGTTTCTTTATAATCATCCAGGTTAGTAACCCTGAATTCCCGAAGTACTTTTTTTGACTTCACACCTACCCGCCTAAAATGACCACGCTCAGGACTATTACTATTCTTTTCCTTTTTATCCTCAAATCCAAGCTGAACAGCCGCATAGCCTTCTTTCTCTCGTGACTTTTTTTGAATAACCGAACATGGGCCAGCTTTTAGAATTGTTACAGGAATCACCCGTCCACCCTCATTAAAGAGTTGACCCATCCTTATCTTTTTACCAATTAATCCAATCATCGGATTGCTATAATTTTATTCCTATGTCAATACCACTGGGGAGGTCCAGCTTTCTCAACGCCGCTACCGTCTTAGAATTTGGTTCTATTATGTCCAGTAACCTCTCATGAGTACGAATCTCAAACTGTTCTCTTGATTTCTTATCAACATGCGGGGAGCGAAGCACTGTAAATACCTCTTTTTTCGTAGGTAGAGGAATTGGGCCTGAGACATCTGCTCCAGTCCTCCTTATTGTCTCAACAACTTCCCGGGTAGATTGGTCAAGAACCCTGTGGTCATATGCCCTTATCTTGACCCTGATTCTCGCCTCCTGTTTTGCTATACTTGCTTTCTTCTTTTCCGTCACATCTACTCCTTAATTCCAGATAACTATTCAGGTATTC
>BBPG01000401.1_pt1 | contig 15860 bp, 19 predicted proteins | sample 1343651 | NCBI WGS metagenome assembly BBPG01 (sample SAMD00019091, study PRJDB2971) | groundwater metagenome | biome: freshwater biome; feature: mineral spring; material: ground water | place: USA: CA, Sonoma | collected 2012-06 | depth surface m | reverse complement strand
AGGTTGGCTATGGCTCAACGGGAAGTCGGTCTGGCCATCGGCGAGCCGCCTACTGCCAAGGGTTATACGCCGTCGGTATTTGCCCTCTTACCTAGACTGCTGGAACGAGCGGGCACCTCAGCAAAGGGATCTATTACCGGCCTTTATACTGTGCTGGTTGACGGCGATGATTTTAACGAGCCGATAGCTGACGCAGTGCGAGGCATCTTGGATGGACATGTTATCCTTTCCCGCGATTTGGCTGCAAAAAATCATTTTCCCGCTATCGATGTTTCAAGGAGTATCAGCCGCTTGATGACGGACTTGGTAGATAAAGAACATCAACAACTGGCAGGGCGCTTCCGTGATTACCTTTCCGCCTACTACGAAGCGGAAGATTTGATTAATATCGGTGCTTATGTGCAAGGCAGCAATCCCAAGGTTGATAAGGCTCGTCAATATATTAGCCAGATGCAGACCTTTTTGCGTCAAGATGTAACTGAATGTGAGCCTTTCGCGGTTGCCCGGGACAATCTGGAAATTCTCCTGGGGAAGGAGTAGATCTTAGTGTATAGCTTTCCTTTACAGAAAGTGCTCGATTACCGGAAGAACAGGGAAGAAGAAGAGCAACGTCGCCTGAGCCAAGCAACCCGGGAGGCGGAAGCCTCCAGAGCGGCACTGGTCAGGCTACAGGATGATTTGTTCAGACTGCAGGAAGATGTCCTCCTTTGCCAGTCCGGACAGATTGATATGCAGCGTGCTCTGGTCACTTGTGACTACAACGTGCTGCTCGCTGGTCGCATTAAAGAAGGGGAACAGGTGGCAGCCCGCTCGGAAGCTCGCCTGCACGAACAACTGCTCCTGACGGAAAAGTGCTGGCAGGAACGCAAAGTGATGGATACTTTGCGTGAAAAAGGAGAAACACGTTTTCTGTACCAGTTGAGCCGGGCGGAACAACGTGAGAATGATGAAATGGCGAGTTTTATCTACCAGCAGCGCAAGCAGCAAGGCTAAGAGAGTTTTGTGAGAGGAGGTGATAATCATGGAAATTAATACTCTTTCCCAGATTGTTCCGGCGATGCAGAGCAAATTTATGCATCCGCTTGCCGGGAGTGGGCAGCAAGCAACTGGTTTTGCAGGCCTGCTTGCTAGCTTGCAGCAGCAGCCGGGGTTTGGTCCGGAAGTTGCCATTGTGGCTGCGCAATTGGCCGGCCAAGCAGAGCAGCAGGGCGCGTTGTCAAAATTGCTTGTCGCCTTACTGCCTCAAATGATGCCGCTGCAGACGCCTGAAGGCAGTGCATCGACTCTGCTTCAAGAAAATGGAGCAAGCGCCTGTGCGGCACTATGGTTGCCGGCGGTTTTGCTGGGATTGCCGCTTCAATCCCAGCAGTTTCCCGCCGGCGGTGCAAGTGGCAGAGCCTGTGCCGGCGGAACAACTGTCCTTTCCGGCAATGTGCTCCAGGCTGCAGCAGCGGCCAAACTGGGAGCGGAAAAGCTGCAGCCTGAAACTCCGGCGGCTGCGCTCCAAGATGCTGTAGTTGCTAAATTTGGGACGGATTACTTACTGCCGGAGCCGGTGAAGGCCATCTCCCAGGCAGCCTCAGTGGCCAAACAGGGAGCGGAAAATATTTTGTCGGAAACTTTGCCTGTGGAAAAAAATGCTGCGGCTGCAGACAAACCAGCGCTAGAAAAAGGAACACTACTCCATTTGCAAACGGCAAATAAAGAAGTCGCCGAGTTGCCTGTTTCCCGCATCAGCAAATCGGAGTCGCCATCTACAATTCAGGGCTCCTCAGCCTTGAGCTATCAGGCTTTTTCAGATAGACCAGCGCTTACGGCAACAGCAGTTCGCTTTGCCGAGTCGCCACTTGGCCGGGTAGCGTTGGCGGAGCAGGTATTGGAAAAAATGGTATTTAGGAAAGATTCGGAGGGAGATTCCACCTTGTCTGTCCGGCTTAGACCTGCGGCGCTTGGGGAGGTACAAATCAGCCTGCGTCTGGAAGAAGGCCGGTTAGTGGCAAGGATTGTGACGGAAAACCTGTATGTGAAGGAAGCGCTTGATGCCGCTCTTGGACAGGTAAAACAACGCCTGGAAGCGCAGCAGATTCAAGTGACGGAATTGACGGTGACAGTAGACAGTCAGCAGGACTTTCGGCAGGACAGAACGTTTAATCCGTTCTGGCAGCAAACGGAAATTAAGGACAAACGACCTGCCATGGCAACAATCGGTGAGGAAAGGGGGGGAGGGCAGCTTGTCAGTCAGCGTCAAGGGTTGATTGACGCCCGTGTCTAATAGGTTATGGATAACTGCGAGTAATTACGATAATGGAGGTAATAAACAGATGACAGCGATAACGGCTTCAGGGGCCGCTCCGACAACGTCGACTAAAGCACAAGCTTCTACCGGTGCCATGCAAGCTCTGGGTAAAGATGTGTTTCTAAAACTGCTGGTGACACAATTGCGCTACCAGGATCCGTTGAAACCGCAAGATAATAGTGCCTTTGTTGCACAGATGGCGCAATTTACTTCGCTAGAACAACTGCAGAATATTAATGCTACACTGGCACAGCTAGTGACAATGCAGTCCAAGGAGGCAAATAATTTTATCAGCAATGCTCCGGCATACTTGGGTTTAGTGGTCACCATGGCGGGAAAAGATGGTGAAATTGTTTCAGGTACGGTCAGTGCAGTGGAATACGAGCAAGGAAAACCTTTGCTGGTAATTGATGGTGTCCGCCATGGGCTTGAGAAGTTGTTGTCAGTTAGGGGCAGAGAAGCTTGATAAAGCAATTTTTTTGGGTGACACAGTCTGAAAATTAGTTTCCCAGCGGTTGAGAAAGGGCAATGAATTAGTGTTAAAGCAGGTGGTGAAGAGTGATGAATTCAGGCAAGATCCGTTTTCCGGGACAAGTTGCGGCGCCCACCGTGGGGCAGGTTCCTCCCAAAGCGCCGCTTAGGCAAAATGGGGCAGGAGTGACACCTTTTGCTCAGCTTTGGCAGGAGACGCTGCAAAAGCAGGAAGCAGTAAAGTTTTCCGCCCATGCGCTGCAGCGGTTGCAGGAGAGACGGATTACGCTGGGAGAAAATGAACTGACTAGAATCAATCAGGCTGTCAGCGCAGCCGAGAAAAAGGGGGCGCGGTCTTCATTATTGTTGTATGAGGATTTGGCCTTGGTGGCAAGTGTAAAAAACAGAACAATTATAACCGCCCTAGGTGGCGAAGATATGCGCGCTCATGTTTTTACCAATATTGACAGCGCAGTAATTATTAAATAAGTGGCCGGACCTCTATTAGAGGAAGCCACGGTCGTGGAGTGAGAGAAGCGGCCAAACCCTCAAACTAAGGAGGTTAGCTTTATGCAAAGATCATTGTTTGCGGCGGTAAGCGGTCTGCGCAATCATCAAGTTAAGATGGATGTGATTGGCAACAATATCGCCAACGTTAATACGAGCGCCTTTAAAGGCGGGCGGGTTCGTTTTCAGGATATTTTGAGTCAAAATATTCGCGGCGCAAGTGCGCCCCAATTAGGCATGGGAGGAATCAATCCCGCTCAGGTGGGTCTAGGGATGAGTATCGGAGCCATCGACACGATTCATACTCAGGGGAGCCTGCAAAACACCGGACGGTCAACAGATTTGGCTATTCAAGGTAACGGCTTCTTTGTGATGAGTAATGGCACAAGCCAGTTTTATACGCGGGACGGAGCCTTTTCAGTGGGCGCCGACGGAGAACTGGTAAACGCAGCCAGCGGCTTTAAGCCGTTGGGCTGGGCAGCCGATGCTGCCGGAAATATCGATACCACTTCTCCGCTGCGTGCGCTTAATATCCCAATCGGCAACCGTGTTAACACCCGGGCTACCGAGAACCTGGTTTTAGGCGGCAACTTGAACGCGTTGGCTGCCATCCCAGGCCCGCCGCCTGCTCCACCCTCACATACTACTGAAGTGTTAGCCTATGACTCCCAAGGCGGGATGCATACTATCGCTATAGCGTTTAGCAAGACAGCAAGCAACGCTTGGAGCTGGACGGCTACCAGCGGTGCTCTTCCCATGACTGGTAGCCGTGGTACGCTGACTTTCGCTGCAACCGGCAATCTTACAGCTTCTACAGGTGGTCCTATTGCTTTCTCTCCGCCGGGGGTTGCACCGCTTAGCATCGCCCCTGATTTCTCGGGGCTTACCCAGGTGGTGGGTCGAAGCAGCGCGCTGGTTCGTTCCCAAGATGGATTTCGCGTGGGCGAACTGGAGAGCTTTATGATTGGCAATACCGGGGTGATTAACGGTGTTTACAGCAATGGCTTGGTGGTTGCCTTAGGACAGGTGGCTCTCGCCGGTTTCCCGAACCCGGAAGGATTGCAGAAGGCGGCGGCAAATATGTTTCAGCTTTCCGCCAACTCAGGGCTGCCTCGTATCGGCGGTGCTGGTCTTGAGGGACGGGGAACTATTGAGACGGCTACGCTGGAAATGTCCAATGTGGATCTGTCTGTGGAATTTACGGAAATGATTACCACTTCCCGGGCATTCCAGGCTAATTCCCGGATGATTTCCGCCTCAGATGATCTGTTGCAGGAAGTTGTTAACCTGAAGCGTTAAGCACATGAGGTGAACTGACTATGGGACAACGCATGGATGCTATGACTATTTTGGGGATAGGCTTGGGCCTATCCCTAGTGCTAGGCTCCATCGCCTTAGGCGGAAGCATGATGCTTTTTTGGAGTTTTCCCTCGCTGATGATTACGGTGGGAGGTTCCTTTGCTGCGCTCTTAATCAGTTTTCAGATGCAGCAAATCAGCATGGTCGTTCGGGTAACAAAAAATGCTTTCTTTAGCGAAGTTGGAGATATCGGCGAGTTGATTCAACTTTTTGTTCGTCTTGGGCAAAAGGCGCGGCGGGAAGGGCTGCTGGCTCTTGAAGATGATTTGACCGCTCTCGATGACTCCTTTCTTGTCAACGGACTGCAAATGGTGATTGACGGGCTGGATCCCGCTATAGTCAGGGATATAATGGATACGGAAATTGCTTCCACCGCCACACGACACCGGCTTGGTCAAGATGTGTTTCGGACGTGGGGTTCACTGGCGCCGGCTTTTGGGATGATTGGCACGCTGATTGGCTTGATTCAAATGTTGGCTAATTTGCATGATCCTGCCGCAATCGGACCCGGGATGGCGTTGGCTCTCTTAACCACCTTCTACGGCGCATTGATGGCCAATCTGCTTTTTATTCCCTTGGCCGGTAAGCTGGCCATCCGCTCCGATGCTGAAATAGCTTTGAAGGAGGCGGTGGTGGAGGGTATCCTTGCTATTCAGGCCGGAACAAACCCGCGCATTTTGCAGGAGAAAATGAAGGCTTTCGCCTCGCCCAGCCAGCGTGAAAAAATGCAGCGCAAAAACTCTGAGCAGGTAGCAGAGAGCGGCGAAGAAGTGGTTTACGACAATGCCTAAAAAAAAGCTGGAGCGGCCTCAAGTTATCGGTGCCCCGGCGTGGATGACTACTTACGGTGATATGGTGACTTTGCTGCTGGCGTTTTTCGTGCTGCTTTATTCTTTCTCTGTGATCGACGTCCAGAAATTTCAGCAGATCATCTCATCCATTCAAATTTCTTTTTTGGGACAGCAAGGAATTATGGAGACGGCGCTTGACCCTTCCCGGGGTGAGATGATTGAACTGGCTGTGGACCATAAGTTTGAGGACGTACTAGTGACGTATCAGGAGGTCAAGGAAGATCTGCGACAAGAAGGTCTGGAAGGGATGATCAAAATGCGTATCGAGGAGCGCGGGGTAGTGCTGGAAATTCAGGATCAGATTTTGTTTGATTCCGGTAGGGCGGAAATCAGGCAGGAAGCGCAAGTATTGTTGCAGAAAGTAGCAGGGATTATTGCAGAAGTGCCTAATCAGATTATTGTGGAGGGCCATACCGACAATGTGCCGATAAATACAGCGCAATTTCCATCGAACTGGGAGCTTTCCGTGAGCAGAGCCGTCCGAGTCGTGCGTTTTTTCAGTGAGCAGCAAAAGCTGCCTGCAAAGCGCTTTATCGCAAGCGGGTACGGTGAATTTCAACCTTTGGCAACAAATTTGACGGTTGCCGGGCGCGCACAAAACCGTCGGGTCAATATTATTATTTCAGACCTAAACTTGTTGGACGGGGAGACGAGGCAGAATGAGCAGTGAAAAAACAGATAGACAACCAGGAAAAAGCAAAACAAAACTGCTGCTCCTAGCGATAGTGGTCTTGGCTTTGCTGGGCGGGGGGCTTGGCTTTTATACCTTTTTTGTACAAGCCAATCAAGATGAGGGCGCTAATCTGCCGGCGAAAGAAGAACCTTTGCTGATGCACGGGCCGCAGGATTTTACGGTCAATATGTCCGACAGGGCACAGCGTCGTTACCTGAAAGCAACTATTGTCTTGGGGTATGCAGACGAAAAAATGTCGCGCGAGTTAGAGCAGCGCAGTGTGCAGATCCGCGACGTGGTCATCAAGGTGCTGCGCAGTTTTTCTACGGAAGACATGGCTACCGTAGAGGGAGTCGCCAGACTGCGGGCGGAGCTGATCAAAAATTTAAATACCCTTTTGACCAGCGGAGAAATTAAAGAAATCTATTTTACTGACTTGCTCGTTCAGTAAGCGCATGCGGAGGGTGGACTTGTGTCTTCTTTTTTGTCGGCTAAGGAAATAGAAGTGTTGCTTAAGCGGCTAAATCCCGAGGAAGAACTTAACAAAAACAGGGAAGAAGCAGAGCAGCAGGCGCAAACACGGCTTGCGGAGCTGAAAAAAATGCCTCTACTGGAGGTGGAGCAGGTAGAGTTTCCGGAACTACGGAAGAGTACCGGTGACGAAAAATGCAGGGAAGTTGGTTTCTTTAGTGTTGTAACGGTTAGTTTAGCGCTTGAATTGGGTGGTGTCACGCTGAAAGTGCGGGAGATACTTTCGCTGCAGAAAAATTCGATAATTAGATTAGATAAGCTGGCGGGAGAAAATATTTCTCTTTGTGTTAACGGCAAGCCGTTAGCAAGCGGCGAAGTTGTGGTTATCAATGATAATTTTGCTTTTCGGGTAGCCCGCTTGGGTGAAAAACCTGCAGACTCAGAGGAAATGGGGCAAGTGTGATGGATAGTTTTCTGACATTTTTGCGCGTGCTGTTTTCTCTGTTGTTCGTGTTGGCTCTAGCATGGTGGTGTACGCGCTATGGATTGCCATTGCTGCAAGGGACTCAAACGAGGCGAAAAAGTAACGTGACGGTGTTGGAACGGATTCCGCTTGGGATGCGTGGAGCACTTTGTCTGGTGAAGGTGGGAGAGCGTTTTCTGTTAATCGGTCTGACGCCGGCAAAGATAGAACGCCTGGCAGAGATCCCTGCAAGTGAGCTTCATTTGCTAGATGGAGAACCTCCCCTTCCTCCGGACTTTGCGGCAATTCTAGCAAAGAGCAAGGCAAAAACGAGCAATTTGAGCAGGCAGATTATGAGCCGAGCTCGACGGGTAAAAGAGAGGAAAGACCAGGAACATGATCATCCGCAAGAAAAAGACCATCATTCTTAGTCTGATCATATTTTTTTTGGTAACACTGTTGCCTGCGCCGCAACTTTTTGCTCAGCCTGCTATTCCTATCCCGAATCTTAAGCTTGAGCTTGGCACAGCCACCGAACCGGAGCAGGTGGTGGGTTCGCTCCAACTGTTGCTGCTGCTTACCATCCTGACGCTTGTTCCCGCCATTTTGGCATTGATGACATCGTTTACCAGGACTGTTATCGTGCTCTCTTTTGTTCGTAGTGCTTTGGGTACCCAACAGATTCCGCCAAATCAGGTCTTGATCGGTCTGGCGTTATTTTTAACATTTTTTATCATGGCTCCTGTTTACCAACAGGTAAATACGATGGCGATTCAGCCCTACCTTGCAGCTGAGATCGATTTTAATAAAATGACGACTGTGGCAATGCAGCCTATGCGCGAATTTATGTTCCGTCATACGCGAGAAAAGGATTTAGCCCTTTTTGTAAATATTGCCAACGCTGAAAGGCCCAGCTCACGCGATGATGTGGCATTGCACGTCTTAATTCCCGCTTTTGTGATTTCTGAACTGAAAACAGCATTTCAGATGGGGTTTATGATTTTTATTCCCTTTCTGGTGATAGATATGGTCGTGGCAAGCGCATTAATGTCAATGGGAATGTTTATGCTACCGCCTGTCATGGTTTCTTTGCCCTTTAAATTGTTGTTATTTGTGATGGTTGACGGCTGGCATTTGGTGGTTCAGTCTTTGGTTGAAAGTTTCGCATAGGACGGGGATGATAACTATCTCTCAAGAGCTTGTCCTGGCAGTTGCCCGGGAGGCAGTCTTAGCCACTTTGTATATTTCTGCTCCGGTGCTCATTGTAAGCCTGGTTGTCGGTCTTAGTGTCAGCGTGTTTCAAGCTACCACACAGATTCAGGAACCTACGTTAACATTTGTACCGAAAATCGTCGCCGTGTTCATCAGCATGCTGGTTTTTGGTGGCTGGATGCTTACCATGCTGATCCAACTCACAATCAGTATTTTTGCTCATCTAGGCACCTTTGGGTCATAGTAGCAGATGACACTCGAGCAATGGACCGTCTATTTTTTGCTTTTCACTCGCTTCACAGCCCTGATTGCGGTGCTCCCTTTCTTTACCTGGCAAGGCATCCCGACGCTGGCAAAAGTGGGGTTTGCCGGCATGCTGGCGTTACTGATTTTTCTCGCTAATCCTCCCGGCTCGCCTGAACTGCCGCCACACTTTATTGCTTATCTTTTGGCGGTGGGTTCGGAAGTGCTCTTTGGTTTGACTTTGGGTTTTTTGGTGTTGCTAATCTTTAGCGCCGCCAGACTTGCGGGACAGTTGGTGGATATGCAGTCAGGCTTAATGATGGCCTCCATTTTCGATCCACAGTTTGGCAGCCAGGTAACTATTTTTGAACAGTTTTATTATCTGTTTGCCTTAGTTTTTTATCTCTCGCTCAGCGGGCACCATCAGCTATTTTTGGCTTTGTCACGTTCTGTTGAAATAATTCCACCGGGTAGCGTAGTTTTTTCTCCGCATTTAATCCCGCAATTTATGCAGTTTATTTTTGAGATGTTTTCGATAGCGTTTCAACTGGCGGCGCCTGTCGTTGCAGTTTTGATCTTTACCGATCTGGCGCTCGGGTTGCTATCTAAAACGGCTCCCCAAATACATGTCTTTATGGAGGGGATGCCGTTAAAGGTGGGGGTTGCGTTATTTATCGTTTATCTGATTTTTCCGTACCTTGCAAGTCTGATGATAACTGTATTTGCTCGCATGCAGAGTCAGATTGCCACGCTCTTTGGCCTATTTTAACTGCTTTTTTGCAACTCGACCTGCAGCTTTTTGCGGAAGGGGACAAAACTGAAGACGCCACTCCGCAGCGCCGGCAGGAAGCGCGCAAAAAGGGTCAGGTAGTTAAGTCGGCAGAATTAAATTCTGCGGTTAACTTGCTGGCTGTAACAGTTTTTTTTATAGCCGCTGGAGAATTATTGTTTGCCTATTTTAGCCAGATGACAGTCCGCTATTTGCTCATGGGCGGCGAGGTGTTGACGCCTGGCAACATCGGCAGACTCACTTTGGCCGTACTTGGAGATTACTTTATGTTGACGTTGCCACTGTTTTTCACTGCTCTGCTGACCGGTCTGCTGGTCAACTATCTGCAGGTAGGCTTTCTCTTCACCACGGAACCGCTTAACCCCCAGTTAAGCCGGATGAATCCGGTGGAAGGTTTTAAAAAAAGTTTTTCTAAACGGTCGATCTTTGAACTGGTTAAGTTGCTGCTGAAAATGTCGCTGGTGGGAATTGTAGTGTTTCTCTTTATCCGTAACAACCTGGAAACGCTGCTCCTCACGCTTTACCAGGACGCCGGCGGCCTGTGGGAAACAATCAGCTCGCTTACCTTGAGCATGTCGCTAAGAATTGCCGCAGTTTTTTTCGCCCTTTCGCTGATGGACTATCTTTATCAGCGTTATGAGCATAACCAGAATCTGAAAATGACTAAGCAGGAAGTCAAAGAAGAATTCAAGCAGGCTGAAGGAGATCCGCAACTGCGGAGCCGTTTACGAGAGCAGCGGCGCAAAATCGCCATGCAACGCATGATGCAGGATGTGCCCAGTGCCACAGTAGTAATTACTAATCCTACTGCCTTGGCGGTTGCAGTCCGCTACCGGGAGGCAGAGGATGAAGCGCCGGTGGTGGTCGCAAAAGGGGCTGCGCTGATGGCAAAAAGGATCCGCGATCTGGCAGCGGAACACGGCGTTTCGCTGGTGGAAAATAAACAGGTGGCAAGAATGCTTTATGACCAGGTGGAGATCGGGCAGGAAATCCCGCTGGAACTTTACCAAGCTGTGGCAGAGATTCTGGCGCTTGTGTATAAGCTGCGCTGAGACGGGACTGCTAACTTTGAGAGGATGGCATAATCTTGGCTAATAATTTTGCCCGCCGCGGATGGCTAGGTATGATGCAAAATGCTGATATGTTGGTGGCCGCTGCGGTGGTGGCGGTGGTGATGATTATTATCATCCCCATTCCTCCCTTACTTTTAGATCTGCTCATCACGTTATCTATTGCTTTGTCGCTGATTATTATGCTTTTAACATTATTTACGACTCAAACTTTGCAGTTTTCCGTCTTCCCCTCCTTGTTGCTTGTGGTAACCCTTTTCCGTCTTTCCTTGAATGTCTCCTCCACCAGGCTAATTCTTAGCCGCGGTGAGGCGGGCGACATAATTGCCGCCTTTGGTGGTTTAGTGGCCGGTAATAGTTATGTGGTTGGCCTAATCATTTTCATTATTATTACTGTGATTCAATTTGTAGTTATTACCAGTGGCGCAGGACGGGTGGCTGAAGTATCCGCCCGCTTTACGCTCGATGCTATGCCCGGCAAACAAATGAGTATTGACGCTGACTTTAATGCCGGATTAATTGACGAACACGCAGCCAGAAGCAGACGACAGACATTACAAGCGGAGGCTGATTTTTACGGGGCAATGGACGGTGCCAGCAAATTTGTGCGAGGTGATGCCATTGCCGGGATTGTGATTGTGCTCGTAAATATCCTGGGCGGGTTTGCCATCGGTATGATCCAACTGGGCTTATCCTTTGAGGAATCGTTGCAAAAGTATATTTTACTTACAGTAGGAGACGGATTGGTGACGCAAATCCCGGCGCTGCTGGTTGCTACCGCCGCGGGCTTGCTGGTGACGCGCAACACTTCGGAAGGAAGTTTTGGCCGAGACTTGTCAAGGCAACTGCTTAGTTTTCCCCGTGTGATGATGCTTAGTAGCGGAATCCTGCTGGTGCTGGCCTTGGTTCCTCAGATTCCTTTTTTTCCGTTTTTCTTTCTCTCAGCTGCCACCGCTTTTGCGGCATATACCTTGCTGGATGAACAAAAGCAGGATGAAAAGCGGGCTGTTTCCCAGGCGGCGGCAAAGAAAGAGGCAATGCCGGACCCGCCTGAAAACGTCATGAATCTGCTGGCGGTGGAGCCTATGGAAATTGAAATCGGCTATAGTCTGATTTCGCTCACAGACCAGCACCAAGGTGGAGACCTTTTAGAACGAATCACCGCCAGCCGCAGACAGTGTGCTCTGGAGCTGGGGATTGTGGTGCAGCCCATTCGCATTCGCGATAACTTGCAGCTGCCTCCGGGAACCTATGTTTTCAAATTGAAAGGCAATGAGATCGCCCGCGGTGAGTTGCGTCCCGGTTATTACCTCGCAATGAATCCATTGGATTTTGATAGTCATAATCAAATTGATGGTTATCCCACCAGGGAACCAACTTTTGGACTGCCGGCGACTTGGATTCCGGCCGAGAAGAGAGAAGCGGCAGAGATGTCCGGCTATACGGTGGTAGATGTAATCACTGTGATGATTACTCATCTTGCCGAAACGATTAAAACCTATGCTCATGAGCTACTAGGGCGTCAGGAAGTAAAGTCGCTGATTGATCTTGTAAAGGGAAAGCAGCCTGCTGTGATAGAAGAATTGCTGCCTGAATTGCTGACGGTGGGAGAAGTTCAGAAAGTGCTGCAAAACTTATTGAAAGAAGGCGTGTCAATCCGGGATTTGGTAACAATTTTTGAGACGATGGCTGACTACGCTCGGACAAGCCGCGAGATTGATTTTTTGACAGATTATGTGCGTCAGGCGTTGGGGCGGACAATCTGCGGCCAATATGCACTCGAGGGCAAACTACAAGTTATTTCTCTTGATCCACGGCTTGAGCAAAAGTTGGCAGACTCTTTGCAATCGACGTCAGCCGGTACCTACCCGGTGATGGATCCGCAGACTATACAGAAAATCATGGCTGAACTTTCGGTGCGGGCAGAGCAAATGATCTCCCAAGGACGTAATCCGGTGGTGCTTACATCGGCGCGAATCCGGTTACCTTTTAAGCGACTAACAGAAAGGTTTTTGCCAAGTCTGGTCGTACTTTCTTTCAATGAAATTATTCCCGGAGTGGAAGTAGAATCGGTAGGGATGGTGAGTCAAGGGTGAAGATAAAAAAATATTGTGTGGAAAATGTGCAGGAAGGCATGCTGCAAATCAAAAAGGAACTCGGGCCTGAAGCCGTAATTATCGATAGCCGTAAAGTGCGTGAAAAAGGATTGCGCGGTTTTTTCGCACCTGTGAAGGTTGAAATTACTGCCGCTGTGGACTCTCCCCCCTCACCCTGGCAGGCCACTGCGACCCGAGAAAGAGATTTTCAGGAACAAAAATTGCAAGGAGAGCTTAGCGAATTAAAACAGTTGGTTAACCAGTTGGTGAATCGTCAGCAGAAACAAAACATTGAGGAGAAAGGGCCGTTTTACCGTTGGATGCAGCGTCTCATCGAAAATGATGTGGCTCCGGCACTAGCACAGCAAATTTTAACGGAAATTCACGAAGACTTTGCGGTGGAAAATGCCCTTTCTGACGAAGTGATTGAACTAATTCTGCTGAAAAAAGTACGAGAAAGGCTTCGTGTCGCCGACTTGCCGGATACTGCCCGTATCTTAGCTTTCGTCGGACCTACAGGCGTAGGAAAAACTACTACGCTTGCAAAGCTTGCGGCGCGGTTTGCGCTGTATCACAATAAGCAGGTAGGAATGATCACTATTGATACTTACCGCATCGGGGCGGTTGAACAGCTCCGTACTTACGCGGATATTACCGGCATGCCTATAGAAGTTGTTATGACACCGAAAGATATGCCGCGTGCGCTGGAGCGTCTGGCAGACCGTGAACTGATTTTGGTGGATACGGCGGGGCGCAACTCAAAAAACTCCATGCAGGTGTCTGAACTTGCTTCATTTATGGCAGGACTCCCCACACCGGAAATATTCCTGGTCCTGAGTGCTACTACTAAAACAAAAGATTTATACCGGATTATGGCAAATTTCGCCAAAGTTAATTTTAACAGACTGATTTTTACAAAGCTGGATGAAACAGATACTTTTGGGGTGCTGTTAAATGCGTCTTCATCCACTAGCTTGCCGATGACATACGTTACTACCGGCCAGAATGTGCCTGATGATTTGGAAGGAGCCAACGCCGAAAGGCTGGCAAAACTGATCTTAGGGGTTGAGCAGCATGTCTGACCAAGCAGAGCGTTTTCGTCAACTTGCGTTGGCGTCGGACTCAAGGCGGACGATTATTAAACAGAAAAAAATTCCCAGGGTGATTACTGTCACCAGCGGTAAAGGGGGAGTTGGCAAAACAAACTTGGTGGTTAACTTAGCTATTGCCCTTTCTCGGCTGGGCAAGCGGGTGGCGATTATGGATGCTGACTTAGGTCTGGCAAATGTTGATATTCTTTTGGGGCTTTTACCGCTGCATAACTTATATGATGTGGTGCAGGGGACTAAATCATTGGAAGATATTGTTATCAGCGGACCGGATGGGCTAAAAATTATCCCGGGCGGCTCCGGTCTGACGGAAATGGCAAATTTGTCGTCGCCGCAACGAGAGCGACTGATGGATAGCCTGATTGCTTTGGAGAATATGGCGGATATTCTTTTGATTGACACCGGTGCCGGCCTTTCTCGTGCCGTTTTATCTTTCGTTTCCGCTGCAGATGAACTGATAGTCATCACTACTCCTGAACCTACAGCCATTACTGATGCTTACGGATTGATTAAAGTTGTGGCAAAGCATAAACTGCACCAACAGGTGAAGCTGGTAGTGAACCAGGTGAGCAGCAAGGGCGAGGCTGTCAATATCGCTGAGCGCTTTGCGGAAGTAAGCCAAAAATTTCTGCAGCAAGATGTCCGTTTCTTAGGGGAAATCTGTAGTGACCAGCAAGTGGTTTACGCGGTGAAGCAGCAACAACCCTTTCTCACCCTTTTCCCTCGCACCAGGGCAACCCAGGACGTGCAAAATATTGCCGGCAAGTTATTAGAAATTGCTCCGGAAAAACCACGTGGGATTAGCGGTTTTTTGAGCCGGCTTGCAAAACTGCTGGAAAACTGAAGCTCGAAGGGGGGATGGCGATGACAAAAAAGAAGTGGTTATCCGTCCAGCAAAAAATTGAGATCATGCAACTGCCGGATGGTGAGCGATTTAAGAGTTTAATTCAGGAGCTTGATGGAGAAACAGTTGCTGTTACAGTCCCTTACAGGCAAGGGAAATACCTTCTTCTTTACAGCGGTGAAATGGTTAGAGTGGAATTTGTCGTAAGCGACGCAATCTACGGTTTTCAAGCTAAAGTCCTTGGTCGCAGAAAGTCAAATAATGTGCCACTAGTCTTGCTTTCACGCCCTGCTTTCTTTACCCGCAAGCAGCGCCGCAGCTTTGTACGCTTTCCCATCACCCTTCCAGTGCGCTTTTATCTTCACCCTCAGTCAGTCGGTCCGTTGACACCGGAAAGTTGTGAGGAAAAGACAGGAAAGACGATTGATATTTCCGGCGGCGGGCTGCAGATTTACACTAGCACCGCTGTGCAAGTTGGGGCGCAGGTTTTGCTGCGCCTCAAGCTAAATGACGGTCATCCCCAGGAATTGAGTTTAAGCGGCAATGTAAACTGGGTTACGGAAGATGAGTGGAATCGTTCCGTTCGTTTTGGCGTCTGTTTCCAGGGAATAAGTGAAGCAGCGCAGGAAAGAATTATCTCCTATGTTTTTAGTATGATGCGCCAAAGAACCCTAATTTGATGGGGGCGAAACGGATGAGTGGAACTAACCTCTGGTTAAAATACCAGGAGACAAAAGCAGAAGGAGTGCACAGCGAACTGGTGAGTCAATACCTGCCGCTTGTACGTTTGCACGCAGGGCGTCTGGCGTTGGGCTTGCCGGCCCATGTTAATCGGGACGACCTGGTGCAAGCCGGCGTGCTGGGACTACTAGAGGCTATGCAGCGTTTTGACCCAAACCGAGGTGTTCGCTTTGAGTCTTTTGCCACACTGAGGATCCGCGGCGCTATGCTGGATGAGCTACGGCGTTTGTGTTGGCTACCCCGCTCTCTGCTGCGCCAGATGCGGGAAGTGGATCGTGCTTCCCAGGCTCTGGCTGCTAAACTAGGTCGAGAGCCGGAGCTTGAGGAAGTGGCAGATTGCCTGCAGATAGCGGTGGAGCAGCTGCGGAAAACAGTAACGATGATAAACTGCGGCACAGTGTTGTCTATCGAGGACACCTTGTTTGCCGCGCCGGAGACAGAGGGCCAAGAAATAGCGACACTGGATCATTTGATTGTCGCCGAGGAAAAAGAACGCTTGGCTGCGGCCATAAAGGAATTACCGGAACGTCAGCAACAACTACTAGCCCTTTATTATCAGGAGGAGCTGACGCTGAAGGAAGTAGGGTTGGTGCTAGGAGTATCGGAATCCCGGGTTTGTCAGTTGCATGCGCGCATTGTAGCGCGCCTGCGCTCCGCCCTGACA
>BBPG01001971.1_pt1 | contig 15944 bp, 13 predicted proteins | sample 1343651 | NCBI WGS metagenome assembly BBPG01 (sample SAMD00019091, study PRJDB2971) | groundwater metagenome | biome: freshwater biome; feature: mineral spring; material: ground water | place: USA: CA, Sonoma | collected 2012-06 | depth surface m | reverse complement strand
CACCAGTGTATTTAAACCTGTTTAAACCCCTTTTTTTTCATTTCTTTTACGGCAAGCCCTACATCCTGTGCCCTGTTTTTAGGCACAACAAGTACGGCATCCTTGCATACAACAATTGCGGTGTTTTTCAGTCCTATGGCACATACAGCCATCTTTTCTTGCCCCGGTTCATTATATATAATGCTGTTTTGGACATCTATCAATATATTGTTTCCAACATTAATGTTCCTGTTCTTTGTCAATCTATGCAGGTCCTCAATTACATCCCAGGCGCCCAAGTCATTCCATCCAAAATTACCTTTAACCATCATTATATGTCTTGCTTTTTCAAGCAGTGAGTAGTCTATTGAAATATCGGCAATTTTGTAAAAGAGTTCTTTAAAAAGTCTTGTGTTGTTTTTAAGTATTACATCTGCTATTTTCAGTGTCATTTTGTGCAGTGCCGGGCTTGCCCATTCTAATTCCGTAAGAAAAGTTTTTACACTGAAAAAAAACATTCCGCTATTCCAGAAAAACCTTCCCGACCTTATAAATCTTTTTGCTTGTATTTTAGATGGCTTTTCCCTGAATTTTACAACCCAGTATATACTCTCTTTTTTAGACCTTAAATTTTTACCCCCAACCGCCTGAGCAGGCATAACAAAAGGAACCGAATTCTTTGGTATTTCTATGTATCCATATCCTGTTTCAGGTCTATGGGGTAAAATACCGATGGTAGTAATTATTGGGTATCTTTCCGCCACCTCATATGCGGTTTTTATTGTGTTGATGAAATTTTTTTGACCTACAATGATATGGTCTGATGGAAATGCACCAATAACTATTTTTTCAGAGTCCTTATATCTTGCTAATACGAGTGCTGATGCATATATAAGACATCCGGTGGTATTTCTTTTATACGGTTCTGCAAGTATATTTCGGTGAGGAATTTTTAAGTCCACCAATATACGAGACAGGGGTTTGGACAGTTGTTTTGAGGTTACTACAAAAGTATCTTCTTTCGGGATTATACCACTAAACCTTTCTATGGTTTGTTCTAATAATATCTTTTTTTTGCCTGAAAGGTCTAAAAGTTGTTTTGGCTTTTTTATTCTTGATAATGGCCAAAATCTTTCTCCGCTTCCTCCTGCCATAATTATGCAGATATATTTTTGGTCGTTCATATACTCCTTTTCTTTATTTTAAGGCTTACTGAAAAATTTATGGTTCAATGTAATAAACTATGGGTAATATAAATTCCCCTTTTGATAAAAGGGGTGGCAGACCAAAGGTCTGACGGGGTATTTAATCCCTTTCTCTAAAAGGAATACCTACAAAGCCTACGGAGATATTGAATACCCCGTCTGCTAACGCAGACACCCCTTTACAAAAGGGAAATACCCCGTCTGCTAACGCAGACACCCCTTTTTCTAAAAAGGGGAATAAATATATATACTTCTTGCCTTTTTATGTATCTCTACTTACCCACACTTTCGCGCATTGAGCCAAATTTATATCTGTCATCCAAATTTTTAGCATTTTTCAGTAAGCCCTATTTTATCTTCATTCCTGATATTGTTATTGCATTTTCTTTTTTTCCTGAAAATATTGATACCTGTTTTTGTATGATATCAAACAGTCCCGATAGCGGCATTGTCCTTCCGTATTCAATAAGTGATTTTAGTTGCGCTTCTTCTAATGGCTCTTCTTTTTCATTTTTTATGTTTACCAGGTCTTCGTTGTAAAGTACAATTACATCTGATTTTGAAAGAAGAATTGTATTTTCTCCTGCTGGTGCTTCAATTTTTTTACCAAGAGGAGGACAGTTAGGCGATAATTTTTTAATGGATAGTTTGCTTGCAAGTATTGCACCCTGAAACCCTGCATTTGTATATGTGAAGAGGTTGTTGTCAGGGTTGTAGATTCCCAAAAACAGTTTTACATTGCCTGTTGTAAATCTTTGTAGGTTTCTAATAATAGCAGAAGGCGAGCTTTCATAATTTGCTATTATTCTTATTTTTTCTTTTATATCAACAAGGGAAGTGGATATGTCTACTGTTCGTTTTTTATTATCCATTATATCAACAAAAACAATGCACAGGTTTTCCTGTTCAGGGTTTGCTTGGTCCTGTATTTTGAAATAGTCATAAAGTTCTTTAAAACCAGAGGTCTGTTCAGGTATTATACATAGCCCTGATGTTTCTGCTGATGCTGTGATCATACTTATACCTGGAAGGGCGCTTATTTTAATATGCTGTGCTATCTCAATTTCATTTTCAACGGAACTTGTTTTTGCAGTTGTTTCTTTTATATCGTTTATATATTTTTTAAGTGCCTCAACCATATGGTTGAATTTTTTAAAGATTTGGTTTGTTTGGGTATCTGTGGCAACTGTTCTTATAGGGGTATCAAGATTCCCCTTTGACAAATTTTCTATACCTGTTGAAAAAATATTCATACCGTTTTCAATTTTATTTGAAACAATACCTGCAAACAATAATCCCACAAACAGACTTAATAGAGCAACAACAGTGAACGGCATTTTTAGTAAGGTAATCGGCAGGTATATAGTGTCAAGAGGACTTGATACAAAAACCCACCATACAATCTCATTTGATATGTATATCGGAGCATACCCGCTGAGTTGTTTTTTCCCTGAAATTGTGAACTCTGCTATTCCTTTTTGTTGTTCCCTTTTTTGTCCTTGCAATATATGGTTAATGGCAGGGATGTTTTTCCAGTTATGTTGTTCAATAACAAAACTATTTTCAGGATGTGCCATTATTGTCCCATTATTGTCAATGATAAAGGCAAACCTGTCTATGGTTGCAGATTCTTTTGCTATTCTGTTTATTTCAGATAGGCTTAATGTTCCAGACAAAACAGCTTGTAAGTTTTCATTCTCGTCAATTATTGCAGATGTAATTATCAGTACCTGTTCTTTTGAAATATTTGAGGTAAAAGGCTTGCTTATAGAGTTGTAGATTTTTTTTGAAGAAAGTGTTTTTATATTCCGGAAATAGGGTTGGTAAGAAAAGTCAAAACCTTCTTCGAACTTTTCTTCTCCTGAATAGGCTCTTATAATGCCGTGCCTATCTAAAAGCACAATAGATTCAAATACAGGATACCTTTGTCTGAATGTATCAGCCAGTTCTTTTTCATCAATAAGTGTATGTTTTTCATAGATGAGTTTTGACAATGCCCGCAATGTTTTACCGGCACTTGAAATGTAGATTTCTGTTTTTTCAGCTATGTTTGATGCAAGAAGTTTATATGTATCTCCCCATCTTTTTTTTTCCTGTACCCTTAATCTATAAAATGCAAAACAACCGAGGATGGTAACAGGTAAAAGCGAGATGACCAAAAAAATTAGTATAATCTTTGTTTTTATGCTGTATACCTTCACTTTTTATCCTCACAGGGACAGAAACTCTCCATCTTTAATTTTTATGATTGTCATATCTCTTATTATAGAACCGCTGCTATCAAATGTTATAGTTCCTGATACACCTTTAAGTTCTTTTGCACCTGAGATTACACTTGCAATTTTTTGCCTTTCAAAATTAGATTTTTTTGCAGCCTCAAGAATAATTTTTGCACTTTCATATCCTGCTATGGCATACTGGTTTGGCGGTTCAGAAAACCTATTATTATATCTTTTGATAAAATCTGTACCAGACGGTGTCTGTTGATATGATGTCCCGATAAATTTTATACCATTTACATTTTCACCGCCGTTATATATAAATTTATTATTGTGTAGCCTGTCCCATGTAAGTATCGGTATATTAAGATTTTTTATCTTTTGGCAGAATATTGAGGATTCATAAACAGAACCTAATAAAACAATACACTCTGCCTGTTTTAAGACGGGAATATATTTTTGAAAATCTTCATCCACATTTATTTTTCGGACAGAAATCATCTTTGAGCCCCAGACCTGAACAGCTGAGGAAAACTCCTCAGCAAATCTTTTTGCCTCATATATTGTAGACGGGTGTGTGCGAGCAACGACGGGGATCACTGATATATAGGATTTCAAAGAAAGGGCTTTACATCCTAATTCGGCGAGTTTTGCAGCTTGCAGTGCGTCTGAATTAAATATTCTAAAAATCATTCTACCCGATCCCTGATGTGTTAAAGGAGTTTTTGTAAAAGTAATACAGGGGATGTTTCTTCTATCTATGAGATCCAATTGAGGAGAAATTAAATGTAGCCCGCCTATGATGGAAAAAACTTCTTTTTTATCAAAATATTCTATTATATCCTCAAATTCTTTTGTATCAGAGTGTTCATTTTTAAGGATAATATCTATCTTTCGTCCTCTGATGTTGCCGGAATAATTAGCCTCTTCAACTGCAAGCAATACACCATTTCTGATAGATATACCTGCCTCTCCTGGTATAGGGACAATAAGCCCAAGATATGCATTTTGTTTTGAACAGCCGGTGAAAAACATACCCAGAACCAGAGGTATAATTATAAGTAATTGATTTCTCATTTAGTTTCCACTTATCAGTAAGACGGCTTTTTAATGGCTTCTTTTTCTGCTGGCTAGAACATAATTTTAATCGCCTCATTAAATTTAAAATATTTTATATCTTTTGGTTTTCTGTCATGTTGATTTGTATTGCCGCCTGTCCGTCTTATAAGAAAAAATATAACTTTTTTAAAGTATTTCTGTTTATCTGTATTAAAAAACCAGTATTCTATTGTGTCTACTTTTTTCTCTATTATAAGGAAAGACCTGTTTCCTCTTTCACTTCTCTTAAAGCAGACTGTTCAGGGGTTTCTTCTTTTTCGGGTTTTCCTTTTGGCAGGCACCATACATCTTTTTTCTTGAAATCCTTCATACCAGGATAAAATGGATATCACCGCCATTTTTATATATCACACCGCCATATGAGTGCTCATATTTCACTTTCTTTAATAAACTCCTGCACTTATTTTTTTGACAATTTCTACATCCTTTGATATTGCCTTTATAAGCGCCTTCTCGTTTTTATATTTTTTTTGTTTTCTTATAAAATCAATCGGAATAATCTCAATTGTTTTACCATATAATTTTTTTTTAATATTAAATATATGTGCCTCAACCTCTATTTTTTTGGATTTGGCAAAGGTTGGTCTTGTTCCGATACTTAAAACCGCATAAAATGCCCTGCTCTGAGTCCTGTATATTGGCAGATTGTAATATTTATTAGATGACTTTTTTATTTCCGGCATGCACCTTACCATAGCACTATATACACCCTGTGGCGGTAAAATCTCATTATGAATATTTATGTTTGCGGTTGGGAAGCCCAATTTTTTCCCCATGCCATACCTGTGCCCTACATCTCCCATAATTGAAAACCTTCTACCAAGAAGAGAGTCTGCTTTTTTCAAGAAACCTGATTTTATAAGGTTCCTTATAGCAGAACTTCTACAGTTTTCCCCGCAAACCTTAACAGGTTTTATACCAATAACATCAAAATTTAATTTTTTTCCAAATCTTTTTAAAGTTTTTATATCTCCTTTTGTATTTTTACCGAATTTCCAGTCTGTCCCCACAACAACTATTTTGGCTTTAATTTTATTATTAAAAATATCTCTTATAAAATCTTCTGCTTTTTTATTACAAAGTTTTTCAGTAAATTTCAGTATAATAACTGTATCAATGTTGTATTTTGCAAAAAGCCTTATTCTGTGTTCTAACGAGGTAAGAAGTGGTGAAATATGTTTAGTCATATGTATAATGGTATCGGGGTGAGGGTAGAATGTTAATACGACAGATTGCTTTTTAAGCATCTGTGCCTGTTTTATGACCGTTTTTAGTATTTTCTGATGTCCCCTGTGCACACCATCAAACACACCTATTGCAACAGCACAATTCTGTAGAGGTTTTTTAATTCTATCTATATTCCAATATATTTTCATCCACCTACTTTTTGGAAATCACAAGGACCTGTTGCACGGTTTTTAAGTTTTTGTTCTATTCTTATTTTTATTTCTTCTATTATATTGCCATCATTGTCTGTAAGTTTTACGCCGATATATTCTTCTTGTCCAGCCCCTGTCCCTGTATCTGTATCACCGTCAGGCAGATGACCAACTGAGACTGGAATAGTTATATCTGTTCCCTTATCAGGACTGAGGATTGGAAGATAAATAGAGACATAAATAGCAGTACTTTTGTTTTTATATGAAAAAGATAGTCTGCATTCTTTAATAGTTGATGGGCTTAAAAAATGAAATGTTGTTTGTTTATTATTTCTTTCTAAAAAAACAGCAATACTTTTTGAGATATACAAGACCTCTGACGAATTTTTGCAGTTCATTACAAATAAAGGAAATCTTATCTGTTCTGTGGCTTGTTTTTCAAAAAGATAAGAGAGCCTGATAATACTTGCATCCTTATCGGCTTCGTAGTTTACTTTAAGACCGTCTGTTACTTCTCCACCTATAAAAACAGAATCTTTTTGGTATCCCCACCATTTATCCTGTAAATAAAACTTACCTCCGGGTTTTAGAAACAGTGTTGGTGTGTATACTAGATTTTGTTCACTTGTGTTTTTTATCAGGACAGATATATCAAGAAATGCCTCATCTTTTTTTAATCCAATCCATCTTTTTAAAGAATGGCCTTGAAAATCAGAAGAAACAACGCCCCTGAATTCATCACCCTTTTTTATAATTTCCCCCTCATAAAAAATCCCTTTTACAGGATTATCAATACTTAAAAATCTATCCTCGTATCCGCCCGGGAGGACATTAAACATCTCAAAAGGCAAATCTTCAAATATCTTTTTTTTCTCTATAACAGGCAGGCGCAGAATTGAATCCACATATGTTCCTAATTTGATAATCCTTCCGTTTTCATTTGGAGTAATTACGCAAGTGATATACGGGTTTGATATATGCCACATCAGAATATCATTGTCTTTTTCAATCCTAATATCAATACCACTATGTAGACTGCGGGCTATAAAAAATATTATTAAAATCAAACCAAATCTCATTATCCCTCTGTGCCTTATGGCAAAACTTCCTGCAACAAGGGCTTCTCAGTTAGCCCGGCTTTTTTTAGCATCAGATATGTCTGTTGATTTTTTATGTTTTGTGTCTGTATCTGTTCCATTCCTTGTTTTTTTTCAAAAACAGGCACATTTTTCCATATAATCCTTATCATATGTGTCTTTTTTGGTTCCAGTATAAAAGACACCTCTTTTCTGTCCCCGATGCTTATATTAGTTTTTGGTAATTTTTTATTGTCTATAAAAACACTTATATCACTTGCGCCAAACATTTTTCCAACCACAGCCCGTGTAGTTTCCCGTATCTGGATTGAACAGGTTATATCTGCCACAACTGAAAAGAAACCGGATTCTTCTTGAACACTTATATCAACACTTGCGATTACATTTGTTCCTCGGGGAAATCCCAGTATGGGTTTAATAACAGAAATCTGTTCTTTTTTTATTTGTTCCGGTAAAATATGTTCTGTTGATATGGGAAAAGATATACCTGTTTTACTATTTTCAACGATATTTTTTGTTTGTTTTGAAAATATATCAGCAAACACATAATCATATACCCCTATATCAATATTTTGAACTTGTAAGGATTTTCTGTCTTTTATCCAGCCCACACACAGTGTTGTATCAATATCCCTGCCATATCTTGAAAACCATATTTTTTTCTGACCAGCCGATGCTTCTTGTTTGTAATTTTTGTCTATACTTATTGCAGGGATAGCCTGCCATCCTGAGTGGACAATATATTCAAGCACAGGCAGATACCTCAAGGTTTTCATTCTTCCAGATGCAAAATCCTCATCAGGAATAGCACCCCACTTAAAACACATTTCAAGCATATTGTTTTCTATTGCCCTAAATAACGCAATTATATCTTCCGGGTCCATAATCTCCCACCTTACATATTCTCCTATATCATCTTCTTCGGCTGGGATATTTAATGTAATGGGCTTACTACCGAGAAGAAGCCTCGTCTTCCTTAATTTTTCCTCATAGTCTTTTATATTTTTATAAAAATGCCCCCTGAATACAATACCATCAGAATAAAAAGGGATAAGATATGATGGAACCTTGTTTGTTGATAATAGTTGCGTATTCAGTGTCACTGTTTGTTTGTTCTTTTTAAGCCTTCTTAAAAAATCAAAAAAAAGAGAAATCCTCACATCAGACATAACATAAGAACCCTCTGCGTCAAAGGACTTCCCGTATATTTTTTCAAGGGCTTCACCCCTGTGTTTTTCAGGCTCTGAATACTGGTATAAAAAACCATCAATATTGTCTGCCAGAAGTGACTTAAAAGTATTTTTGGTTTCTTCGTACTCCTGGATGGAAAAAAACTTATCTGCAAAAGCATGCAGATTTGCATATTCCATAGATTTTGAAGTGGTAAAAATCTCAGGGAAAAAATTATAATAAAAGTCTAATGCCCTTAAATATCCGAGGTCTGCAGGGAAGAAATACCTTACAAATTGTATAACCTCTGTTGTTTTTGGCTCTATTGAAAGCCTTATACCAAAATAAAATTTATTCCCCCTTTTTCTTGTTAGAAAAGATGAAAATCTCTGGTGTGGCAGTATACCGACTGCAATGCCACTTTTTTTAGACCAGACACAGGACAAGGGAAGTCTGCCCTTGATATCATCGGAGTATATATCCTTGCCATTGACTATGTGCATATGCAAACCATCCCACAAGATAGAACCTTGCGGAACATCCTCAACCTGCCATATGTACAGAAACAGTCTTTCTTCTTTTATATTTTGTAGAGTTAGACGGAGTATTTGCATATCAGCCCTTTTCATTTTTTCAAGTCTGATCTTAAATCTTTCCGTTTTATCTCTCACTGGAAGGCGCGCCTTTTCCCATTCAAGAGAATAGAGAATGTTGTTATCTTTGGATTCAATAAGAACAGGTGCAAACAACGGAGAAGGCATAAGCAACAGGATAAACAAAATAAACAAACAAAACTTCTGCATATACAGTATTATAAAACAATACACTGGAAATATCAATCTTGAAATAAGGATTTATTTGGTTTATTATATATCAGTATGGACAGGGTATTACTGACTAATGACGATGGTATAAATGCTCCAGGAATAATGGCTGCATATAAGAGTTTAAAAAAAGATTTTCAGGTTATTGTTGTTGCTCCTGAATCAGAACAAAGTGCGGTAGGACATGCCATAAGCATATCAAACCCATTAAGGGTAAGAAAACTTAACGGCAATATTTCAGGATATGCTGTCCAGGGAACTCCCGCAGACTGTGTAAAAATAGCAGTAAGAGCTCTTCTAAAACACAAGCCCGATGTGATTGTGTCGGGGATAAACCAGGGGCCAAACCTTGCAATGGATATAATATATTCGGGAACCGTATCTGCTGCAACAGAGTCTGCGATACTTGGTATCCCATCTGTTGCAGTCTCGCTTGTAAGTTATCAGAGCAAAGACTTTTTTGTGGGTGCGGAATTTATAAGAAGGTTTGTAAAGGTTGTTGTGAAAAACAAACCTCCGAAAGGTACAATATTTAATATAAATGTTCCTGCCATAAATAAAAAAATGATAAAAGGTGTTCGAATAACAAAACAGGGCAAGTCAAGGTATGTTGAAACCTTTGATAAAAGGACAGACCCTCGAGGAAAGATATACTACTGGCTTGCTGGTGAAATGATAGAGTTTGAAGAAACACAGGATGATGACACTTATGCAATAAAAAACGGATATATATCAGTAACCCCCATAAGATTTGAAGTTACAAATTATCAATTTATTAAAGAAATGGAAAGGTGGAACCTGAAGTGAAAATAGGAATAATTTCCGATACACATGATAATATCCCGAAAATAAAAAGTGCAGTAAAGATTTTTAAAGAAAAAAGTGTGGGACTTATTTTACATGCAGGAGATTTTATTGCACCTTTTTCGCTTGTTCCAATAATTGAAAGCAGTATTGAGTGGTATGGTGTGTTTGGGAATAATAATGGTGAAAAAACAGGGCTTATGGAGAAGTCAAAGGGAAAAATAAAACAAGGACCATGGGAAATACTTGTAGACAATAAAAGAATTCTTCTTGGACATAATATTGCTGAAATATCACAACGGTTTTCTGGATATGATATCATAATTTGTGGCCATACACATAACCTTGTGGTGGAAAAACAGGATAACACTCTTATAATAAACCCTGGCGAATGCGGCGGATGGTTATATGAAAAGTCAACTGTTGTCCTATTAGATACAGAAGATATGCAGCATCAGATATGTGAAGTGTAAAAGATAGTAAAAAACAGAAAAGGGTTTTGTTGTGTGCACTTCTTAAGAGATATATAAAGATGAGATTTAAATCAATTCAGCCTTGATATTAAACTGATGGAAAAAGATATTTTTAAAACCTGTTTTACTCCATATGATATAAGAGGAAAGTTTCCAGAGCAGATTAGCGAAGATGTAGCATACAAGATTGGTGTTGCATATGCAAATGAGTTTAACACAGGTGGCCCTGTTAAAAGGATTGCGGTGGGAAGAGATGTTAGGTTTTCAAGTCCAGCAATTTCAAAGGCTTTGATAAAAGGATTAAATGACGGCGGCGTGGATACTCTTGATATAGGGTTATGCGGAACAGAGGTTGTATATTTTACATCTACACTACCGGATATTGATGGTGGGATTATGGTAACCGCAAGTCATAATCCTAAAGAATATAATGGAATGAAAATTGTCCTAAAAGATGCTGTTCCGGTGGTATCTGACACAGGACTTAAAAATATAGAAGAAAGGCTCATAAGTGGCAATCTTAAATATTCTGTTAAGAAGGGGCAAACGATGAAGTTTGACCCTACAGAGTTGTATTTGAAAAAACTTTTTCAGTTCTTAGAAGAAAGCAGTATTAAAAAATTTAAGATTGTTGCAAACCCTGGAAACGGTTGCGCTGGTATTATTTTAAAATACTTAAAAAAACAATTGCCTGTTCAAATAACATCTATCCAGGAAGAACCGAATGGGAATTTTCCTGATGGTGTTCCAAACCCTTTATTGATGGAAAACAGAAAAACAACATCTGAGGAGATTATTAAAAAAGGAGCAGATTTTGGTGTTGCCTGGGATGGAGACAATGACAGGTGTTTTTTCTTTGATGAAAACGGAAATTTTATAGAGGGATATTATATAGTCGGGCTTATTGCGGAAAGGTTTTTAAGAAAAAATCCTGGGGGGAAAATTATATATGACCCCAGACTTATATGGAATACTATAGATATTGTAAAAAAAATGGGGGGCATACCCTTACAGAATAAGACAGGGCATGCTTTTTTTAAACAGAGAATGAGAAAAGAAGATGCGGTATACGGCGGCGAGATGTCGGCACACCACTATTTCAGGGATTTTAAGTTTTGTGACTCCGGGATGATTCCATTGCTTGTGATGCTTGATATACTTTCTCTTAAAAAATGTTCACTTGCAGAAGCAATTTTAGAAAGACAGCATATGTTTCCCTGCAGCGGAGAGATAAATAAAAAGGTTGAGAACCCAGATAAGATAATGGATAATGTCTACAATCATTTTAAGAATATTGCTTCCGATGTAGATTTTACAGACGGGCTTTCTATGGAATTTTTAAAAGACAAGAAAACAGGATGGAGATTTAACTTGAGAAAATCAAATACAGAGCCTCTTATAAGGCTGAATATAGAAGCAAAAAGAGAAAAAGAACTTGTTGAAGAGAAAACAAAGGAAATACTAAATCTTATTGGTGAATAGACATTTAAGAACCTGTAATAGCCGTTGTTCTTAATTGTTCAATATATCTTTTTGCATAATATCCTCCTCCGAGTGCTCACAAGTTTTCTGTGTGTCCCTGTTTCAATAATTTGCCATCTTTTAATACAATTATCAAATTTTATAATACTTGATATCTTCTGTGGTGACAGTTTAGTTTTTCCAAAATCTTAGTTCATATTATATCACTCCCACTGTCAAGCGATTTTCCCGAGATTTTTTGAAGATTTCCTTGACCATTTTATAATTACCTTTCAGAGAGAAAAAATCCCGAATCGTTACCCTTTTTCAGCAATCTCAGGTTTCATTCTTGACTTTACTTTGTCTAATATTTTGCGTCTCTCCTATTTGTCGAAGAGTGTTCTTAAGAACAGGATAGAAAGGACGATAAATCTGGTAGAACTGCTCGTAGATTCTGGCACTGTCTCTTTGAGGTATTGTCTTCCCAATCTCATAGATGCTTGCCTCTACTTCCTCTTCCACGCCGCCGAAAATTCCGCTTTCTACTCCGGCCAGAAGAGCGGCCCCGAAGGCCGGGCCCTCCTCCACATTAATAGTCACAGTCTTTTGATCCAGAACATCGGCCAGGATCTGCCTTCACAGGGGGCTTTTGGCTCCTCCGCCTTTATTGCTTTCCTATCAGCTCCAAGTACCTCTTTTGTTGCTTTTTCCTTATATTGCTTATAAAATTTTATTATCTTTGTGTAATGTTTGTACGGTGGGATGATTTCGGCGCTTTCTATCCAGCTGGAGCCAGGGGCAAGAGCCCCCTGGCTCCCGCTTACTTCACCTCTCCATTGCCTTCCTCATCACTTCAAAGACATCGGTGTTATCCATGCGCCCGGAGACCCTTTCAGCGCCAGGACCAGTAGCCATAATCGGCACATCAACTGCGGTATGGTCCCCGCTGGTCCAGACACCATCGCGGTGAAGCCTCTGCACGAGCTCCATCGCCTCAGGTGTCAGGATGCCCGCCAACCCATCGAGGATTTCTTGATCACGACGATCGGCATTCCCGATTGGGATTTCGCCGTATGGGGGGAATTCGCCGACCGGCCATTCCACTGCCATGCCGCCGGTATCATGGTCTGATGTTACAATCACCAAGGTGTCGGGGTTTTTCCTCTGAAAGTCCAGGGCGACCTTTACTGCTTTATCGAAAGCCAGTGTGTCATATATCATCCTTTTTACATAGTTTCCGTGCTGGGCATGGTCGATCCTGGCACCTTCCACCATGAGGAAAAACCCATCCTCGTCCTGGCTGAGGTAACCAAGAGCGGCCTTGGTCATAGTTGCCAGGTGAGGTTCATGGGGAGCTTTATCTTCTCGTTCTAATTCATAAGTCATGTGGCACAGGGCAAAAAGACCGAGGAGCTTGCTTTTCTCCCCAAAGAGCGAAGCCATATTAAGGGCTGTTAGCCCGTCTTTGGTATAAATCACCTCATACCCTTGTCTCTGGGCGTCATCTATCAACCCGTCGTCAGCCTTTGCCTCCGCCTCGGTCAACCCCTGCTTCATAAGCCTCTCCACGGTTCTGTGAGATTCTTTCGCTGGGTCAGTAACAAAGACTGGAAATTCTTTTGCCTGATCATCAAGCCAATCTCGCAGGCCTCCGCCCATAATGACATCTACCAAGGAGCGGTAAATATAGTCGTTGGCGATGTCATCCCAATTGTCCCGGTCTTCGCTGCGGGCCCCAAAGGCAGCCGGGGTGGCGTGGGTTATCCGGGACGTGGTCACCAATCCAGTTGATTTCCCCATATTCCGGGCGATATCAAGTATGCTCCTAAGTTCTGTTCCGTCAGGCAGCATACCTAGCATACCGTTGTTTGTCTTATGCCCCGTGGCAAGGGCCGTTCCTGCCGCGGCGGAATCAGTAACCAGACTGTTCAGTGAATGAGTGGATATCCAGCCGTGGTGGGCCAGGGTATCCATAACTAAGTTCCCGTCCGGCCCGACTTTATAAACCCTTGCTGCTGTAACCGTGCTGAAGCTCATACCGTCGCCGATGAGCAGAATCACATTTTTCGCGGGCTCAGGACCTACAGGTGTTGGTGTCGACGCCACTTGTGCCGGACAGCCAGCAACAACTAGGCTGATGGCTAACAAGATTGGCACTAGTGTTAACAGTATTCTGTTTCTCCCTGATTTACTCCTCAGGTACATGTTGTCCTCCTTCATATTTCCTGTTACACTATATCTGCTCGTCCCTGGTTCATTTTCACCTCATAGGCATCAACCTTCCTCGGTTTCCCTAATGGAGCGTCAACTACAAGTCTCACTTATCCGAATCTCCTCCAGACGCCATACTTTTCTGCTTCCGGGAGTGCCTCGCCAATCGCGTCCAGCGCCCGTTTATACGCCACATCGTAAGCAACCATGGGGGGGATCCGGGGGTCAAAAAAAACATCCACAGCACCAGGCCACTACGAGAATACAGTCAGTGCCAAGAAAGGCGGCAATTTCCAGCATTCGGCGCGGAATCCCTTTCCCCTTCTGACGTGCGGTTGCACTGTCGATAGTAAGCGAGTATTTCCAGTAGAGCAATGTCACCAGAGACTGCAGATTTTGATGCCGATATCCTGCGCTGCGTTAGCAATCTGTTTGACTGCACCTGGGCTCGTATCCAACGCTAATGCACCTGTTTCAAATATGGAGAGCTCAATAGCATCAAAACCCACTGCTTTGGCAGTTTCCATCGCGGCAACTATACTCTTTTCTCCCGTCAATTCCTTTGGGAAGCACTCGTAGTTAATCCCCTTTTTCATTTTTGTTGCGAAAGAACCTTCATCATTTTTCTCCCAGTCTCGATCTCCTCCATTATCCACCAACGTGGGAAACTTCGCCGGTGCACAGAAGACCAGATGCTTAAGCCATGCGGATCTCAACGTTCTCAGCAACACCACCTAACAGAGTATAAGTCCCGGGCACCGTCTGGAGGATTGAACCTGGCACATACACGTTAACAGTCCCATGCGCCACAAGTCTGGCTATGAATCTCTGCCAGCTCATACCTCCACCTAATTGGCCGTCTAGCCAGAAACTCCTGTCTTTCGCCGCAAGTATCTGGGCCGGCCCTATGGTGTAAGCCTTTGGGGGAACCCATGACCAGTCGCCACCAAATGAATGTAAAGCATTCTGCATGATCGTCATCGGGTGAAGTTCAACTAACCTGGGGCCTGCCTTCTTGTAGGATTCAAGGTCATCCCGGAATTCATCCCCCAGATGGGCCTCCCAAAAGGCAATATGGCCACACCAGCCTATGCCGCCATAACAGACATCGGCACCTCCTGAATCCTCTATCATTTTCCCGTATGCCTGTAGGTTATTTTTCGTGGGAAAATGGATCTGGCTCAAGGGAGGCCGTAGGCTCTCATCCACCTTCCAAAAGAAACTCTCTATCATGGCCCTCTGGAAGGATCCGGCCCACTCGAGCGGAGCCGCATTCCCATTCTGATCGGCATATTCATCCATGTTGAACGTATGGACATGCTTCATGGATATCTTAAACCTATTGATGATCTTGGCTGCAATGTCATACTGTGACATGGGCCCGACCGGGAAAATCCCCACAAAGCGGCGGTCCTCATCCAGGGCCTTTTTAATCCTCCCTACTATATCCAGAGCGAACTCGGTGTAAAACTCATGTGCATCCTCTATGATCCTGATCTTGAAATCCGGGTTTTGGTGTTTTGTTACGTCCTCCTTTTTAATGGCCCTCACGCGGGCGCATTCTTCAGCATCCCTGAAGGGGATAAATTGTGCAAGATCGTATTTGAAGACCATCTTTACCTCCTCATCTTATTAGGAAGGAGGAGGCGTTATGCCTCCGCTCATCCATTTGATCTCTTCCGTTAAGATTGTAGCCAATATGTTCTCCTGAGGGTAAGCGTGCCCGATGTGTTGGCGAAACGCTTCGGCAAAGGGGACGCCGACCTCTTTACCCCGCTCAGCCGACCATTCCTTCATGAATCGCACGTATTCGTCGACGCCATGGTGTTTAAGCATCCACTGCCGCTGACTGGCATGGCATTTTAGCATTTCTTCCTTTACCTCAATCGTTGCCGTTACATCGACATAAAACTGCGGCTTGATCTTACAGCCGAAGATATCCTTCCCCCCGATGGGATCGGCGTAGTAAAGATACGGTATTGTACTTGTAGGCCTGGCCGGGT
>BBPG01000588.1_pt1 | contig 15950 bp, 18 predicted proteins | sample 1343651 | NCBI WGS metagenome assembly BBPG01 (sample SAMD00019091, study PRJDB2971) | groundwater metagenome | biome: freshwater biome; feature: mineral spring; material: ground water | place: USA: CA, Sonoma | collected 2012-06 | depth surface m | reverse complement strand
TTTTCATTTGTACGGGAACAAGCGTTACATCCTGCGCGCCGGCATCGAGGAGCGCCGCCAAGAGCAGATCACCGCTAGCGCCGGCAAAGCAGTCAAAATAAATAATTTTCATCCGCTTGCGTTGCAAGGAGACCTCCACTTCTATAAGTGGGGGAGGAATTGCCTTGCCATGGTTTTTAAAACGTAATACTTGAGAGACTTCACTAAATATGGTACAATATACCATATTGGTGAAAGGATGCGTAGTCTTGGAAATTACAGTTACAGCCAAAATTAAAATCAATCCAAAGCCAGAAGAAATCAGCTTGCTACAAGAAACATTGAATGCATATAAAAAAGCCTGCAATTTTGTTTCTACGGTCGTCTTTGACACAAAAAACTTATCGCAGGCCTCCCTGCACAAAGTCACTTACCAGGCACTGCGAAGTGATTACGCCATGCGTTCACAAATGGCACAGTCTGTGATGAAAACAGTTATTGCCCGATACCGCAGTACCATTTCTAATGGGCATAACTGGACACGGATAAAATTTCAAAAGCCAGAATATGACCTTGTCTGGAACAGGGATTACTCTCTTACTGCTGGCTTGTTTTCCGTAAACACATTGGATGGCAGAATTAAAGTGTTATTTGAAATCGAAGCCATGGAGCAGTACTTTGATGGCACTTGGTTTTTTGGAACAGCCAAACTGGTCAATAAATACGGCAAGTTCTTTTTGCATATTCCTATGACCAAAGAAGTCAAAGAAGCGGAGCTTGCCGATATCAGACAAGTCGTAGGCGTTGACATGGGCGTAAACTTTCTTGCCACAACCTATGATTCGCAGGGGAAGACCACATTTTTTAATGGCAGGGATATTAAACATAAGCGAGCCAAATATAAAAGGCTTAGAAAACAACTGCAGCAAAAACAAACTTCTTCCGCACGGCAGCGGCTAAAAAAAATCGGCCAGCGAGAAACCCGTTGGATGACTAATGTCAATCATCAGATATCAAAGGCACTCGTTGACCGATATGGCCAGAACACGCTGCTTGTAGTTGAGAATTTGACGGGAATCAGAGCTGAAACGGAGAAAGTAAGAGTCAAAGACCGTTATGTTACCGTCTCTTGGGCATTCTATCAGCTTCGACAGATGCTTGAATACAAAGCTGCATTGCACGAGGCAAAGGTTATCGCTGTTGACCCAAAGCACACAAGCCAAGCCTGCCCGAAATGCGGTCATACAGAAAAAGCCAACAGGAACAAGAAAAAGCACCTGTTCTGCTGCAAAACTTGCGGTTACACATCCAATGACGACAGAATCGGTGCGATGAATCTGCAGCAAAAAGGAATTGAGTACATTGTTGCAGCAGCCACAGGAGCATGACTTCTGCGGCTTTGGGTGTTGTCAGCCATCCCGTGATGTGACCTCACGCCAAGTGCGAAAAAAGGTGGGAGCCGAAAGGCGTTTGCACCACTGGAGAGTTACAAGCCCCCACTTCTGCAAGTGGGGGTAGTTGACAGCTGGTTCTAGTCTCCTTTGTGTATTCGTCTCTTAACAGTCTATCATAAACTGACCTCTTGCATAAGTAGTAGTCTTTAGCTAGATAATGTTTGCAGGAATTTTTGGTTAAACTGTCGAAGTAATAAATTTACCGGTACTATTTTGGGCAGTGTCATAAACAGGCGACGTCGGAGGAAGGGTGTTTTTATGCACAAAACAATCTGCGAAACACTGATTTTCGATGTAAAAGAATCGGCTGTCGCTCCTCTTGTGCTGGCGGAAGCAGCCCGCATCTTAGCCGGCGGAGGTTTGGTGGCCTTTCCTACAGAGACAGTCTATGGCTTGGGTGCTAACGCGCTGGACGCTCAGGCGGTGCAAAAAATTTATCTAGCCAAAGGTCGTCCCAGCGATAATCCTTTAATTGTGCATATTAATGAAGTTGCTCAGTTGCAAGAACTGGCACGGGAGATTCCGCCGGAAGCTGAAAGATTGGCACGCCATTTTTGGCCCGGGCCGTTAACGTTAGTTTTAAAAAAACAAGCGGCAGTGCCGGATGTGGTTACAGGTGCCATGGACAGTGTGGCGGTCCGCATGCCGGCCCATCCAGTAGCGCTGGCTCTGCTGCGAGCCAGCGGCCGACCGATAGCCGCTCCCAGTGCCAACCTAGCCGGCAGACCTAGCCCCTCCACCGCCCAGCACGTAATAGATGACCTGGCAGGACGGATTGATGCGGTGCTGGACGGAGGATCCTGCGCTGTCGGCGTGGAGTCAACCATTCTCGATATTCGTGGCGGCTGTCCGCTTCTTTTGCGCCCCGGCGGCGTTACTCCTCAGGAGATTAGCGATGTGTTGGGGAAAAAATGTTTGCAGGTCCTCTGGCAGGAGAATGGGGGAACGGCGCCGCCTTCGCCCGGGTTGAAGTATGTCCATTACGCGCCGCAGGCGCCGCTTTATCTCGTGCTGGGCCCTCAGGAAAAGTTGGCGGTTAAGATCGCTTACCTGCGAGATACTTTTCAGCGCCGCGGCAAACATGTGGCACTCCTGCTTTCCAGAGAGCTGGCTTTTGAGCTTGGCGGGGATAGGGTGGAAATCTTGGGCAGCCGCGGCAATCAGGCAGAGCTGGCAGCTAATCTTTACAGGGCACTGCGCAGGCTTGATAAGAGTTCGGCAGAGCTGATTATTGCAGAGGGCTATAGCGAGACAGGTTTGGCTCTGGCGGTGATGGACCGACTGAAGAAGGCGGCGGGATCTCGTGTGCTCGTGGTGGAGTGAAGAAGATGATGGCAAAGAAGAGTTTGTTATTTGTTTGTACCGGCAACACCTGTCGCAGCCCTCTGGCAAAAGTATTGACTGAGGCGGCGCTCAAGGTGGCGGGAGTATCTGGCTGGGAAGTAGTTTCCGCCGGGCTGGCTGCCCACCCGAGAGTACCTGCAAGCTTCGAGGCCGGCGTTGTGGCTCGGGAAATCGGATTAGATTTGACGCTACATCGCGCCAAGCCTCTTTCAACCGAACTTTTAGCAAAAGCCGAACTCGTTTTGGTGATGACAACCGGCCATAAAACTGCTGTGCTGTCTGGGGCAGGCGGGTACGTCGACAAGATTTACACAGTTAAAGAGTATGTGGCCATGGAAGGTGATGTGGCCGACCCTTTCGGTTGTGGCTTGGCAAGCTATCGCCAAACGGCAGAGGAGCTGCACAACCTAGCAAACTTACTGGTGCAAAAGTTAAAAGGTTAGTGAAGACGCAGGATTTTGCTGTTTAAGAGGAGAAAAATAGAAGCTAAGGGGAGTATTTATGAAAATTGCCATCGCCAGTGACCATAGGGGGTTTCGACTGAAGAAACAAATAGCCGTTTATCTGCAAGAGCACGGCTATTCTTATCTTGATTTTGGTACATTGTCGGACGAAGCTGTTGATTACCCCGATTTTGCCTTTTCGGCGGCGCAGGCTGTGGCTGGCGGTGAATATGCTCTAGGGATTCTCTGCTGCGGCACAGGGGTAGGAGTAAGCATTGTTGCTAATAAAGTGCCGGGCATCAGGGCAGCCAACTGCAGTGATCCTTTTTCTGCTAGGCTGAGTCGGGAACATAATGATGCTAATATGCTGACTTTGGGTGAGCGTGTTTTAGGGTGCGGCCTGGCACTGGAGGTGTTGGCAGCCTTTCTGCAGGGGCGTTATTTAGGAGGACGCCACGCTTGCCGTGTGGAAAAAATAAAGGAAATTGAGGCTAAATATTTGGGTCGCACAGAGACAGAACGTTAAGGAGGTACGAAATTGACAACGCTAAATTTGGTTGATCCGGAAGTGGCCCGTTCTATTGCTCTTGAGCAGAAAAGGCAGCAGTGCAAAATAGTGCTGATTGCCTCGGAGAATTATGTTAGCCGTGCAGTATTAGAGGCGCAAGGGTCAGTACTGACAAACAAGTATGCCGAAGGATATCCCAGCAAGCGCTACTACGGCGGCTGTGAGTTTGTGGATCAGGTGGAAATTTTGGCACGCGAGCGGGCATTAAAAATTTTCGGCGCTGAACACGCTAACGTGCAGCCTCATTCCGGTGCCAGCGCTAATCTAGCCGTCTACCTTGCGGCTCTGAAGGTGGGTGACACCGTTTTAGGGATGAATTTAGCCCACGGAGGGCACCTTACCCATGGAGCAGCCGTTAATATTTCCGGAAAATATTTTAACTTTATTACTTATGGGGTTTCCAGAGAAACAGGCTATCTCGATTATGAGCAAGTGGAGAAACTGGCTTTGCAGCATAAACCACGGATGATTGTGGCTGGGGCCAGTGCCTATCCGCGCATAATCGACTTTCCGGCGCTACGTCGGATTGCGGACAGCGTAGGTGCCTATTTGCTGGTAGACATGGCGCATATTGCCGGTCTTGTAGCTGCAGGCGTTCATCCCTCTCCGGTGCCTTATGCCGAGTTTGTCACTTCCACTACACACAAAACCCTGCGTGGGCCGCGGGGCGGCTTGATTCTCTGTCGGAAGGAATATGCTGCTGCGGTTGATAAAGCAATTTTCCCCGGCCTGCAGGGCGGTCCCCTGATGCATGTAATTGCCGCAAAAGCAGTCAGTTTTAATGAAGTTTTGCAGCCGGAGTTTTCCAGATATGCTCACCAAGTTGTTGCTAATGCAAAAGTGTTTGCTGCTCGGCTAAAAGCGCATGGCTTTGATCTTGCCTCCGGCGGAACGGACAATCACCTCCTGCTTGTGGATTTACGTAACAAAGGATTTACTGGCAAACTGGCGGAAGAAGCTCTGGATTTGGCGGGGATTACTGCTAATAAAAATGCGGTGCCCTTTGATACGGAGAGTCCTTTTGTGACGAGTGGGCTCCGCATTGGCACGGCGGCTGTCACTTCCCGCGGCATGCAGGAAAGTGAAATGGAAATTATTGCAGATTTGATTGCGAAAGCGTTAGCAGGCAGAGCTGACGATTCGGTCAGACAGTTTGTCACAGCCGGGGTGGTTAAGCTCTGTGCCGCTTTTCCCGTTTATCAATAAGCCAAAAGAGGTGAAAGAGATGCGCCCAACCTGGGATGCCTACTTTATGGAGATAACCCGGGTGGTGGCCAGTCGCTCCACTTGTCTGCGGCGTAAAGTGGGAGCAACCATTATTAAAGACAAACGGATTTTAACCACCGGTTATAACGGGGCGCCAAAAGGTTTGACCCATTGCCAGGAAATAGGCTGTATCAGGGAAGAAAAAAAGGTTCCTTCCGGTGAGCGCCACGAACTTTGTCGCGCACTGCATGCAGAACAAAATGCGATTTTACAGGCAGCGCTTTACGGTGTGTCTATTCAGGGCGCAACCGTCTACTGTACTACACATCCCTGCGTAATGTGTGCCAAAATGATGATTAACGCTGGGATGAAAGAGGTCGTGATTACGAAAAGTTACCACGATCAACTGGCGGCCAAACTGCTGGAAGAAGCCGGAGTGAGGGTGCGTTATTTTAGCGACTCAGAGAAAGAGGTGGCCCATGACTAAGAAAATACAGGCTATGGTCGTGTTTGGCACGCGCCCCGAGGCCATAAAAATGGCACCCCTTGTTTTGGAACTGAAAGCTCATCATCAATTGGAGCCGCTGGTCTGTGTTACTGGTCAGCATCGAGAAATGCTGGATCAGGTTTTGGCTCTTTTTGGTATTGTTCCTGATTTTGACCTGAACATTATGCAAAGCGGGCAGACATTAACAGAAATAACAGCCCGCTCCCTGAGAGGTTTGGAAAAGGTTTTTAGCCAAGTACGCCCGGACATAGTCTATGTGCATGGGGACACCACGACTACTTTTGCGGGAGCGCTGGCCGCTTTTTATGCTCAAATCCCGCTGGCCCACGTCGAGGCGGGCTTGCGGACCGGTCAAAAATACGCACCCTATCCGGAAGAATTGAATCGTAAGTTAACAGGATCACTGACAGATCTGCATTTTGCACCTACAGCAAGCGCTAAGGAAAATTTGTTAGCGGAGAACGTGCCGGCAGAGCAGCTTTTTGTTACCGGCAACACTGTGATTGACGCTCTGCGGTATACTGTTAGGCCAGATTATGTTTTTTCCCGTTCTGAATTAAACAGCTTGCCCAGCCATAAGCGGTTACTTTTGGTGGAAGTGCATCGACGGGAGAATCTAGGTGCGCCGCTGGAAGCCATTTGCCGCGGTTTGCGTCGTGTCGCGACAGAAAATCCTGATGTTCTAATGATTTTCCCTGTTCATAGAAACCCAGCAGTGAGGGAGCCTGTTAACAGATATCTTGCTGGCTTGGAGCGAGTCCTTTTGATTGAGCCTTTGGATGTGGCCGATTTCCATAATCTGATGCAGAAAAGCACGCTCGTTTTTACTGATTCCGGCGGAGTGCAGGAAGAAGCTCCGTCCCTGGGGGTGCCTGTTCTAGTGTTGCGAGATGTTACAGAACGTCCGGAAGCAGTGGCGGCAGGCACCGTAACTCTGGTAGGCAGCGCGGCAGACCGATTGGTGGAAACGGCCGCAAATTTGCTGACAGATAAGCTCGCTTACGCGAAAATGGCTAACGCCATTAATCCATACGGCGATGGCCGCGCAGCAGAGCGAATTGTTGCCGCCACCGAATGGTATTTCGCTAAAAGTGGAACGAGGCCGGAAGATTATTCTGTGAATTAGCCGGTAGCAATGATTAGAAAATTTCAAAAATGGCGCCGTGTCAGAAAATTTAAAAAATAATCTTAAAATTAGGCCAACAAGATTAAAAAGCAGGAAGGGATTTAAAAAATACTGTCGAATATGAATATGGTCAGTTAGGGAGTGCCCCTTTTCTGTCAGCAAAAACGCTGCAAAAGACAGGAGCTCGATTATCTTGCCTGAATATCTCGGAAAATTGCTGGAAAAGTTATCATCAGTGCAGCAAAGAGTGAGTTTTTGTGGTAAAGTTTAATCCCGAAGACTACTCGGGTCTTGGTTTAGCTGTGAATCTGGCTCTTTCTGTAGCCGTGCCGCTACTCGCGGGGATTCTTTTAGGCCAGTATCTGGGTGAAAAATTTGGCAATCTACCCTTGTTTACCTTGTTTGGTGTTTTACTTGGGCTGTTTGCTGGGTTTAGGCAGGCTATCAGGCTACTTCTCAAGAAGTAGCACGGGGGTCGGCCTAGTTTTATGTCTTAGTCTGGCCGGTAACTGCCACCGGTTCCCGACATGTGTCCCAATAAGGATGGGGGAGGTGAATGCTTTTGTTAGTGGAAATTATTAGAGAAATTCGGTCGGCAGAGGAGCAAGCTGAAGAAGTAAAACGAAGTGCACATATTGATGCGCGCAGAATGGTGCAGGAAGCGGAACTGAAAGCGGCTGGAGTTTACCAGCAGTGTGTGGCTGCGGCAGAGGCAGAAGGTCGTCAAGTCGTGGCTGCCGGGGAACAAGAGGGCCAGGGTTTAGTTGCTCCGATTCAGCAGCGTGCGACGGGAGAGATTGAAAAAATGGTGGCTACTGCCCGCAGCAAACAGGAAGTGGCAATAACCATGGTTATGGAGAGGATCGTGAAAAGCTATGGGCATAGCTAAAATGAACAAGCTCTACCTAGTTGCCCACCAGGCTGAAAAGGATAAGGTTCTGGCCATCCTGCAGCAACTTGGCGTTTTGGAGGTCAGTGATCTTCAGGCCAAGGATGTGGAAGGCCAAGCCTGGGCGGAAATGGTGGAAGAAGACCAGGAGCGGGAAGCTTTACAGTCACTTGAAGCGCGTCTTGCCGATCTGCGCTTTGCCTTGGACTTTCTGCATCGCTATTACCCTGCAAAGAAAAGCTTGTTGGCCGCTTTGAACGACAGCAAGATGGTTGTTGAGTCAGCGCAGTTAAACAGTAACGCCTCTGAGTGGGACAGAGTAAGCACTAATGTACATGCAGCCCTGCGCAAAATTGATGGAAAGCTGATGCTCTTGCGCAATGATGAAACACGCCTGCAAAACCTAAAGATTCAATTAACGCCATGGGCGAAGCTGGATGTCCCCCTGGAAGAAATTAAGGCGACAACGGTGGTCCGGACGGAACTTGGCACACTGCCTGCGGCTGAATTGGGGCAGATCGGAGAAGAGCTTGCCGCCGCGGCGCCTGCCTGCTATTTGCAAGAAATAAATAATGACCGCGGTGAATCGTTTGTGTTTGTGCTTTATCACATATCCAGCGCTGATGACGTGCAATCTGTCTTAAAGCAGCACAATTTTAACAAGCAAAACTTTCCGCAATTGCAGGGAACTACGGCTGAAAACCTAAAGCGCATTGAGCAAGAGCTAGCCAAGGCGGAAAGCGAGCGCAAGGCTACGTTGGCCGGTGCAGCAGAGCAGCTGAAATATCGTGACCAGCTTAATTATTTCCTGGATTATCTGACATTGGAACGCGATAAAAAGCAAGTTGTTTCTAATTTAGCTCGAACGGGCAAGGCGTTTATTCTGGAAGGTTGGATTTGCCAGGCGGATTTGGCCGGGTTGAGAAAAAAGCTGGCGGTAGCTTGCGAAACGGTTGAAGTTTTTGTTCGTGAACCGGAAGAAAACGAATTGTTTCCGGTTATGCTGGAAAACAAGCCGATTTTCGCTCCGTTTGAATTTGTCACCAAGCTTTACGGCATACCGGGGCCGCGCGGCCTCGATCCAACCCCGTTTTTGGCGCCGTTTTGGTTTGTCTTCTTTGGCCTGTGTATGACAGACGCCGGTTACGGCGTAGCTATCGTCCTGTTAGCAAGCCTCGGCCTGTTAAAAGTTAAAGGTGAGGCAGTGCGCAAGCTTTTATGGGTGTTGTTTGCCGGCGGCTTTTCAACAATTGTCTTTGGCTGGTTGCTGGGTGGTTGGTTCGGTCTAGAGCTTTTTGGCGCTCCGCTGGTATTTAACCCGTTATTAGATCCGATGCCGATGCTGACGTATGCGCTGATCTTAGGCGTGTTCCAAATCTTCTTCGGCATGGCCATCCAGTTTGTGCGCCTACTCAAGCAGGGTAGGGTGTTTGACGCTTTGGCCGATGTGGGGCTCTGGTATGTTCTAATTATCGGCTTGCTGATGCATATAGCTCCAGGCATGGCGGGTGTTGCTAAAACTATGTCGCTTATCGGCGCCGCAGGACTGGTGCTGACACAGGGCCGTACCCAACCGACAATCGTTAAAAAGTTGCTTTCCGGAGTGCTGTCGCTTTACAATATCACCGGCTACCTCAGCGATGTGCTGTCATACTCCCGTCTTTTAGCCCTAGGCCTGGCTACCGGCGTAATCGCCATCGCGATTAACACCATGGCCGGCTTGCTGCAGGGAAGCCCCTTCCTTTTTGTGCCGATGGTGATCCTCTTAATCGTCGGCCACACTTTCAACCTGGTTATCAACACGCTTGGTTCCTACATTCACTCCAGCCGCCTTCAGTATATCGAATTCTACAGCCGCTTTTACGAAGGCGGCGGCCGCAGATTTGTGCCCTTCCAGCTTAAAACCCGCCATCTTGAAGTCAATCCGGAATGGTCCAAAACCAGTTAACTTCGCTGGGTTACCATTAATGCAAAACATCTTAATCACACAAACGCTGGTTCTAGATAAACGCAGCGCGTTTGCAAAAACCAGCACAATAAGGAGGAAATTGAAGTCATGGAATTCACTATCGGTTTAGTTGCCGCAATCCTTGGTTCTGCTCTTGCTACAGGGCTGGCGTGTGCCGGTTCCGCGATTGGTATCGGCATTGTTGGTCAGACCGCAGCCGGCGTTGTCTCTGAAGATCCTGACAAGTTCGGTCCCACTATCTTGCTGCAGGCGCTCCCCGGCACACAGGGGATTTACGGCCTGTTGATTGGCTTTTTGATTCTGCAGCGTACAGGCGTTCTCGGCGGCAATATTGTTGAGCTGTCCATTCTTCAAGGCGTTGCCGTGCTCTTTTCCGCTCTTCCCATCGCCATAGTTGGTTATTACTCTGCGATTGCTCAGGGCAAAGCTGCCGCCGGCGGCGTTCTGCTAATTGCCAAGCGCCCGGAAGAACTGGGTAAAGGTATTATTTATGCGGCTATGGTGGAAACCTACGCAGTGTTTGCACTTCTTATGTCAATAATGATTCTCTTCAACATCCAGTTTTAAGGGGGGCTGCCCGATGTCAGGAGCCAACAAGCTCAAGGAAAAGATTTTGGCTGAAGCCGGAAGTCAAGCCGCGGATGTTTTAGCTGATGCTCGTCTAAAATCCTCGGAGATCCTTGCCAGGAGCGAAAGAGAAGCTGCTGTCAAGAAAGTCAGCCTGCTGGAACAGGCGGCTGTTCACGCCGGGGAGCGGCGGAGCCGTGCACAGACCATTGCGGAGCTGGACGCCCGCAAAGCTATCTTGGCTGCTAAGGGAAGTATGATTGAAGATGTGCTTAAACAGGCACTTAAACGATTAGCTCTTCTTGAAGAGAAAGCTTATCAAGAAATCCTTTTTTCCATGCTCCTTGCCGCGTCGCAAACCGGTACTGAAGAAGTAATCGTTTCTCAGTCTGACCGGGCGCGGTTTACACCGGAATTCTTGACTCGCGTTAATCAAGTGCTGACGCAGCAAGGTAAAAAGGGGAATTTGACTCTCTCCGTCGAAACGAGTGAAATGTATGGGGGCTTTATTTTGCGCAACGGAGATGTGGAAACTAATAACTCCTTTGATTCCATTCTGGGGATACAGCGCGACCAGTTGGAGCCGGAAGTGGCGGCAATCCTTTTCAGCTAAAGATCTTAATGTTGCTGGAGCGGAAAGAAGAAGAGGCTAATGCCGGCATCGTCTGGTCTGTCCCTTCGGACATCCGGTGTTCGGCTTGAAAGGAGGCTTGGAGCGTGCCAAATAATGACCGATATGCCTATGCCGTCGGTCGGATCCGTGCTATGGAAACACGGCTTCTGGATCGCGGCAAAATCGACCGTATGGTAGAAGCCAAAAGCGCTGAAGAAGCGTTGAATGTGCTTGGAGAGAGTGAATATGGCGAGTATCTGGCTGATCTGGGTAGCGTCCACCAGTTTGAAAAAATGCTGGATGCCGAACTGCGCCGTATTTACGTGGAATTGCGTAAGTTCTCCCCGGAGCCTGGATTGATTAACCTTTTTGCTAAAAAGTTCGATTACCATAATCTTAAAGTGCTGATTAAAGCAAACAAGTTGGCAGAAAAGCGTGATGAACTGCTGGTGTCGGAAGTGGGGAATATTCCCATTGCGGAAATGATTCGTGCCGTCAGTGACGATGATTACCGCAATCTGCCTTCACTGATGCGCCAGGCGGCAGAAAAGCTTTCCGAACTGCTCCGTCTGGAGCCTGATCCCCAGTTGGTGGGTCTGCTTTTGGATCGTGCTATGTATGAAGAGCTTGAAGATGAGGTTGACGCTCAGAAATCCCCGTTCCTTAAAGGGTATTTCACCAGTCTGGTCGATTTGTTAAATATTAAAACCTATTTGCGCGTTCGTCGCGCCAATCGTCCCAAGGAGTTTCTGCTAAAGGCGTTGTTGCCTAACGGCAACGTTAATATGAACAAACTTGTGCAACTGGTGGAGCCGCTAGAAGTGTTGGTGGATCGACTAATGTTTAGTGCCTACGCGCACGTGGTGGAAGAAGGGGTTCAGACGTATCAGAAAACTGATACGCTGACCCGATACGAAAAGTTGGCTGACGATCATTTGATTAAGTATGCGAAACAAGCAAAATATGTGACTTTTGGCCCGGAGCCGATTATTGGTTACCTTTTGGCCAAGGAAAATGAAATTAAGATGATTCGCATTATCATGGTCGGTAAAATCAACCAGCTGCCCACCGAAGAGATCAAGGAAAGGTTACGTGATGTCTATGTATAAGGTAGCGGTAGTTGGCGATAAAAACTCTATTTTGGGTTTTAAAGCGCTTGGCGTCGCCACATATCCGGTTACCGGCGGTGACGAAGCGGCCCGCGCTTTAGGTGAAATTATGCGGGAAAGAGTTGCTGTTGTCTGCATTACTGAAGCCGTGGCGGAACAGATTCAACCACAGCTAAAAGAGCTGAACAAAAGGCTCCTGCCGGCCGTTGTGCTCATCCCAAACAACCAGGGTTCCTTGGGTCTGGGGATGATGCAGATCAAGAAAAATGCAGAAAAAGCCATTGGCGCTGATATTTTATTTGGGAAAGAGGGTAGTTAGCTTTGACCAATACGGAAAATGTGGGTAAGATCGTCAAGGTTTCCGGCCCGCTTGTCGTCGCCGAAAATATGACGGGCGCCAAAATGTTTGATGTGGTACGCGTCAGCGACAAGCGTCTGATTGGTGAAATTATCGAAGTGCGGGGAGATCGTGCGTCCATTCAGGTCTACGAAGAAACAAGTGGCCTTGGCCCCGGCGAACCGGTATATTCTACCGGCATTCCCCTGAGTGTGGAATTGGGACCTGGTTTGATTGAGTCCATCTACGATGGTATTCAGCGTCCCTTGGACGAAATTTTTAACCAGATTGGCCCTAGGATTATCCGCGGTGTTGAGGTAGAATCATTAAACCGTCATAAAAAGTGGAACTTTGTGGCTACAGCAAAAGTGGGCGACGAAGTACAAGCTGGGGACGTGTTGGGGACGGTTCAGGAAACAACTCTGGTTCTCCACAAAATTATGGTTCCACCCGGCGTGAGTGGCAAGATCTCGTTTCTTCATAGCGGCGAAGCCACTGTGGTTAAGACCATCGCCAAGCTTAAAAAAGACGGCAAAACAATAGATGTGCAGATGATGCAAAAATGGCCGGTACGTAAAGGCCGTCCTTACGCAGAGAAACTTTCCCCCAACGAGCCGCTCTTGACAGGCCAGCGCGTTGTGGATATGTTCTTCCCTGTAGCCAAGGGAGGCACCGCCTGTATCCCTGGGCCTTTCGGCTCCGGTAAAACTGTAACGCAGCATCAGTTGGCCAAATGGGCAGACGCAGAAATAGTGGTCTATGTAGGTTGCGGCGAGCGTGGCAACGAAATGACAGACGTGTTAAACGAATTTCCTGAACTAAAAGACCCTAAATCCGGTGAGCCTTTGATGAAGCGGACAGTGTTGATCGCCAACACATCGGACATGCCCGTAGCCGCCCGCGAAGCCTCCATTTACACCGGAATCACCCTGGCTGAATATTTTCGTGACATGGGCTACTCAGTGGCGCTTATGGCAGATTCCACCTCCCGCTGGGCAGAGGCTCTGCGTGAAATGTCAGGTCGTTTGGAAGAAATGCCTGGTGAAGAGGGTTATCCGGCATACCTCGGTTCCCGTGTTGCTGAGTTTTATGAGAGAGCCGGCAAAGTGACTTGCCTTGGAGGTGATGGCCGCGTTGGCGCTCTGACTGCCGTAGGTGCCGTATCGCCTCCCGGCGGTGACCTTTCCGAGCCAGTCTCGCAGAATACTCTGCGAATCGTAAAAGTATTTTGGGGTCTGGACGCCGCCCTTGCTTATCGTCGTCACTTTCCGGCGATTAACTGGCTGTTGTCTTATTCGCTTTATACTGACACCTTCGATGATTTCTACCGCAATAACTTAGGCGGCGAGTGGGTAGAATCGCGCGGCGAAGCCATGCGTATTTTACAGGAAGAAGCGGAGCTGGAGGAGATTGTACGCTTAGTAGGTGTTGATGCCCTTTCCCAGAAGGAACGCCTTGTCTTGGAAACTGCTAAATCCATCAAGGAAGACTTTTTGCACCAGAATTCCTTCCACGAAGTAGACACCTATGCGTCTCTTGAGAAGCAGTTTAAGATGATAAAAGTAATTATGGCATTTCATCACGAAGCACAACGGGCGGCTGAGCGGGGCGCTAACCTCTTGGAGATTTTAAACCTTCCTGTTCGCGATCAAATCGCTCGTGCCCGCTATTTGGCAGAAAGCGATATGGCTCAGATAGATAAAATTGAAGCTGCCCTGAAGGAGCAGATTGCCGGTCTTACTACCGGTGGCGACGACTTCGAGCAGCAGTACGCGTAGGGAAGGAGGAGCCACCATGCAAAAAGAGTATCGTACTGTTTCAGAGATTATCGGCCCCTTGATGCTTGTTGAACAGGTGGAAGGCATCAAATTTGGCGAGCTTGCTGAAATTGAGCTAAAGGACGGTTCAACGCGCCGCGGCCGTGTGCTGGAGGTAAACGCTGACAAAGCGCTGGTTCAGATTTTTGAAGGGACTAGCGGGATGAGCGTAAGAGGATCAAAAGTTCGCTTCCTGGGCAAAGGGATTGAGCTGCCGGTTTCCATGGATATGTTGGGGCGCGTTTTTGACGGTCTGGGGCGGTCGCGGGACGATGGGCCCAAAATTATTCCAGAACAGCGCTTGGATATTAACGGGTTGCCGCTGAATCCTTACGCGCGTAACTTTCCGTCTGAGTTTATTCAGACTGGCGTTTCTACGATTGATGGCTTAAATACTCTGGTACGGGGACAGAAGCTGCCAATATTTTCCGGCTCCGGTTTGCCTCATAACCGTCTGGCGGCGCAAATTGCTCGTCAGGCTAAGGTGCTCGGCGGCGAGGGTAAATTTGCTTTGGTGTTTGCTGCCATGGGTATTACCTTTGAAGAAGCTGACTTCTTCATCTCCGACTTTCGGAAAACAGGTGCCATCGATCGTTCCGTCCTGTTTATCAACTTGGCGGACGACCCAGCCATTGAACGGATTGCTACCCCGCGGATGGCGCTTACCTGCGCTGAATATTTGGCGTATGAAAAAGGGATGCATGTGCTCGTTATCTTGACTGATTTGACTAACTACGCTGAGGCGTTGCGCGAGATCTCAGCCGCCAGAAAAGAAGTCCCTGGTCGCCGCGGTTATCCCGGGTATCTCTATACCGACTTAGCCACGCTTTATGAACGGGCCGGTCGGATCCGTGGCCGTGAAGGCTCCATTACCCAAATCCCCATCCTTACCATGCCAGAGGATGACAAGACACACCCGATTCCTGACCTTACAGGCTACATTACGGAAGGGCAGATTATGCTTAACCGTTCTTTAAACCGGAAAGGTATCTACCCCCCTGTGGATGTCCTGCCGTCCCTTTCCCGTCTGAAAGATAAAGGGATTGGCAAAGGCAAGACACGGGAAGACCATGCCGACGTCTTAAACCAGCTTTATGCTGCTTATGCGCGTGGTAAAGAGGCGAAAGAACTGGCGGCAATTCTTGGAGAGGCGGCACTCAGTGATTCCGACAAGATGTTTGCCCGTTTTGCTGATGAGTTTGAAAATCGCTACATTAAACAGGGCGAAAATGAAAACCGCAGCATTGTTGATACTCTCACCATCGGTTGGGAACTGCTGGCTCTTTTGCCCCGCACGGAACTTAAGCGTGTTCGCGATGAGTATTTAGAAAAGTACCTGCCCGTCAAGGGGGAGTAAGGTATGGAAATCCGCGTAAACCCTACAAGGATGGAGTTTAACCGTTTAAAAGGACGGCTTAAAATGGCTCAGCGCGGCCATAAACTTCTTAAAGACAAGCGCGATGAGTTGATGCGCGTTTTTCTTAAATTAGTACGGGAAAATAAGGAGTTGCGCACCATTGTTGAAAGGGAGCTTTCCCTTTCTTTTGCTAACTTTCTTTTGGCCAGTGCTGTTATGTCGGGGGAAACGCTCGAAGAAGCGATCATGTATCCTAAAGCAGCGGTGAAAGTAGAAGTTAAAACGAAGAATGTGATGAGCGTGAATGTCCCGCAAATCGCCAACCTGGAAGATAAAGATGCTGCAGGCGATGCCATGTCGTACGGGTTTGCCAATACTTCCGGGGAGCTGGATTCTTCCATTGACACACTGGCCAAGGTGTTGCCGCGTTTGATTCACTTGGCTGAGTTGGAAAAGGCGGTCTACCTGCTGGCGGACGAGATTGATAAAACTCGCCGCCGTGTTAACGCTTTGGAGCACGTTCTCATTCCGCAACTTCAGCATACCATCAAGTATATCAGCATGAAGCTGGATGAAAATGAACGGGGTGCGCTAGTTCGTCTGATGAAAATCAAAGACATTGTCCGCGGAGATAAAAAGTAAAATAAAGTATTAAAAAGTAAAA
>BBPG01000520.1_pt1 | contig 15976 bp, 14 predicted proteins | sample 1343651 | NCBI WGS metagenome assembly BBPG01 (sample SAMD00019091, study PRJDB2971) | groundwater metagenome | biome: freshwater biome; feature: mineral spring; material: ground water | place: USA: CA, Sonoma | collected 2012-06 | depth surface m | reverse complement strand
GCGGGGAATTGCGAGTTAGAAATGAGTAGCTGAATTTTTAGCTACTTGATAAGGCAATAATTTTCGGCTATAATATCTTTGAGCGCCGACGTAGCTCAATTGGTAGAGCAGCTGAATCGTAATCAGCAGGTTGCGGGTTCGAGTCCCATTGTCGGCTCCAATTAAAAATCTCTTTTTTAAAGGGCTTCTAGCGGTTTTTGCTAGAAGCCCTTTTGTGGTTTGAGCAGCAAAACCTGCGCAACTTGGATTGGTTTTTGGCAGTACCGATCATTGCGGTTCGGCTTTTGCTCTTTACACCGCGCCGCATATATTAAATTACAGCTTATTTTTAGTTTGCTGCTTGTATTTCTTGAGGCAAGGTGTAAAAAAATAAGCTAAAATGAGCAAAATAGCTTTATTGGCTTAAAATAGTAAGCTAGACGCCGTATGGACCAGTTCTGAATATTGAGTGCTTTTTGGGAAAAAGATATAATGATGGTATAGTCAGCGAAGGTCAAAGAGGGGTTAGCGATGAGTAATTTGGCTGACAGTATTGAACTATATATTAGACGGCTACTGGATGCCAGCCCAAACTCCACTATTAGTCTGCAACGGAAAGAATTAGCAGAGTACTTTGCCTGCGTTCCGTCCCAGATAAATTATGTCCTTTCAACCCGTTTCACTCTTGAGCGCGGCTATCTGGTGGAAAGTCGGCGCGGTGGAGGCGGATACCTACGTATTCGTAGGTTGGATTTGAACCGCGACAAAGTGCTTCAATTGCTGGAGATGCGTCAAGGCTTAGTAGGTCAAAATCTTTCACTGCAAAAAGCGACTGATTTTATCCAACGCCTGGTAGAGGCGCGACTAGTGACTCGACGTGAAGGCCTTTTAATGAAAGCTGTTATTAGCCTAGAGCAGCAAAAGAGGGATGATTTGCTGGAAATAGTGCGTGGGGTTATGCTGGCTCGTATGATTGAAGTTTTATTGCATGAAACTTAACAGGAGGCGGTAAGAATGTTATGCAATGAATGCAAGAAAAGACCTGCAAAGGTTCATTTAACATACATTATTGATCATGAGCAGACTGTGCAGCATCTCTGTGAACAGTGTGCCCGGGAAAAGGGAGAGTTTCACTTTGATTCGCATCCTCCCTTTTCTATTCATAATCTGTTGACAGGCTTGATGAATCTAGATATTCAGCCGGCTGCACAAGTGATGGGAAATGTTGTAAAGATCCAGTGCGTAAGCTGCGGCTTAACTTATGCTCAGTTTGGTCAGATTGGACGATTTGGTTGCAGCAGTTGCTATCTGACTTTTGCCGACAGACTGGCACCATTGATGCGGCGCATCCATGGCTCAACACAGCATGTGGGGAAAGTACCTGCCAGGGCAGGGGGGTCAATTAAGTTGCGCAGGAGTATTGAAGAAATGAGGGATCACCTGCAAAATCTAGTTGAGCGGGAGGAATTTGAACAGGCGGCACAAGTGCGTGATAAAATTCGAGAGCTGGAAGTTCGTGCCCAAAATGGGGGTGATAGCCATGAAGAGTGCTGAAGGTGTCGGTTTGCAAAGCAGTAAATGGATGAGCGGTTCTGGGCCTGACGGAGAAATTGTGATGAGTAGCCGCGTTCGTTTAGCCAGAAATATTCAGCAATTTCCTGTTCCTTTTCTGGCTTCCGATAGTCAATTGAGCAAAGTTTCGGAGCAAGTGCTAGCAGCAAGCTGTTTACTACGGGAACAAATGGGAGATCAAAATTTTTTAAGGATGGATCATCTTGAACCACTGCAAAGACAGGTTTTGGTTGAGAAGCACTTGATTAGTCCGCTGTTAATCAAGGAACCGCACAGTTCTGCAGTTTTATTGCGCGGTGACGAGGCTATCAGTATTATGGTGAATGAAGAAGACCACCTGCGGATTCAGTGTCTATTGCCCGGCCTCCAGTTGGAGGTGGCGCTGGAGGAAGCAAACTTTTGCGATGATTTGCTGGAAGCCGGCCTGGATTATGCTTATGACGGGCAATGGGGATTTCTTACTACCTGTCCTACTAATGCTGGAACAGGATTACGCGCTTCAGTGATGGTTCACCTACCGGCATTGGTGCTGACAAAGCAGATTAATAGGGTGCTTTCTGCCATTGCCCAAGTAGGGTTGGCAGTACGCGGCATGTATGGTGAGGGGTCAGAGGTTACGGGAAATCTTGTCCAGATTTCCAACCAGATTACACTGGGGCAAAACGAAGCTGAAATTGTCAAGAATCTCTCCGGTGTGACAAGGCAAGTTGTGGAGCAGGAAGCGCAGGCTCGCCAGATTCTGCTAAATGAGAGACGGGATCGGGTTTGCGACCGCGTCAACAGAGCCTTTGGAATTCTCAGGCACTCATGGCTGATGTCGTCTCAGGAAGCGATGCAGCTTTTATCCGATGTACGCCTAGGCGTTGACTTAGGTTTGATCAGTGAAGTGCCAGGCACCATCTTAAAGGAGCTCATGGTGTTTTTGCGGCCTGCCTGCTTGCAACTGGCAGCGGGTCATGCACTGGAAGGTATCGACCGCGAACGGGAGCGAGCCCGTTTAATTAGAAGATGGCTCACGCCGCAGGAAGATGCGAAGTGAATAAACGGAAGGGGGAAATTAAATGTTTATGTTTGGCAGGTTTACCGAAAGAGCGCAAAAGGTTTTAGTGCTTGCTCAGGACGAAGCTAAGCGGTCTCATCATAGTTTTGTGGGCACAGAGCATATTCTGCTGGGTTTGGTTAGAGAAGGGGAAGGAATTGCCGCAAAAGTCCTGCTGTCGCTTGGTGTGAAGTTGGATATTGTCCGTTCCGAAATTGAGAAACTGATTGGCAAAGGTGATCAGCGTTCCGGTCCGCAAGGAGTAAACTATACTCCGCGCGCCAAAAAAGTAATAGAATTGGCTATTGAAGAAGGACAAAACCTGGGTCACAATTATGTGGGTACGGAGCACTTGCTACTGGGTCTGATTCGGGAAGGGGAGGGAATTGCGGCACAGGTGCTGACAAATATGGGGGTGGATCTGAACCGGGGCCGCAAGTCGGTTCTTGCCTTGCTGGGCAGTAGTGATGATACACTTATCGAAGAAGAGTCCGCTAATCGCACTTCTGCCACGCCCATTATTGACCAGTTTGGTCGGGATTTAACCAAATTGGCTAAAGAGGGCAAACTGGATCCTGTCATTGGACGGGAGACTGAAATTGAACGGGTGATTCAGGTTTTATCACGTCGGACAAAGAACAATCCTTGTTTGATTGGGGAACCCGGCGTGGGGAAAACTGCTATTGCTGAAGGGCTGGCGCAACGGATTATTGAGATGCGTGTTCCGGAAACACTCAAGGATAAACGGGTGGTTACGCTGGAACTGGCTGCGGTGGTGGCCGGCACAAAATACCGAGGCGAATTTGAGGAGCGGTTGCGCAAGCTGATCGAAGAATTGCGTTCGGCCGGCAATGTGATCGTCTTTATTGATGAACTTCATACCCTAATAGGCGCTGGTGCAGCTGAAGGCGCTATCGATGCTGCCAACATCTTAAAGCCGGCGCTGGCCCGCGGCGAAATGCAGGCTATCGGTGCCACCACTTTGGATGAATATAGAAAGCATATCGAACGTGACCCGGCATTAGAGCGCCGCTTCCAACCCATAACAGTGGGTGAGCCCACAAAAGAGCAGTCGCTTGAAATTCTCAAAGGACTTCGTGACCGCTACGAAGCTCACCATCGGGTAAAGATTACGGATGAGGCGTTAAATGCGGCGGTTGCCTTGGCGGATCGTTATATTAGCGACCGTTTTTTGCCGGATAAAGCTATTGATTTAATTGATGAGGCGGCATCCCGGGTTAGGATGAAGGCCTACACTGCTCCGCCCGACTTAAAGGAGTTGGAGTCTAAGGTAGAAACGTTGCGCAACGAAAAGGAAGCGGCTGTCCGCGGCCAGGAGTTTGAGTTGGCAGCCAAGTTGCGGGATAAAGAGCATCTGATGAAGGAAGAATTGCAGAGTTTGAAGAGATCATGGGAACAGCGCAAATCAACCGATACCCGTTCTGTGCTCACAGAAGATATCGCCCAGATTGTGGCGGCATGGACTGGGATTCCTGTAAAACGGCTGGAAGAAGAAGAAACGCAAAGACTTTTAAACATGGAGTCTATTCTTCACCAGCGGGTGATTGGTCAGGATGAAGCAGTGAAAGCTGTGTCGCGAGCTATTCGCCGAGCCCGCGCCGGCCTTAAAAGCCCTAAGCGACCGATCGGCTCTTTTATCTTCCTTGGTCCCACCGGTGTGGGAAAAACTGAATTAGCTCGGGCTTTAGCGGAGAGTCTCTTTGGCGATGAAGATGCTATGACTAGCTTGGATATGTCTGAGTATATGGAAAAGCATACTACAGCTCGTCTAGTGGGGTCGCCTCCAGGTTATGTAGGTTATGATGAGGGAGGGCAACTGACGGAAAAAGTGCGGCGTAAGCCCTATTCTGTTATTCTCTTTGATGAAATTGAAAAAGCGCACCCGGATGTGTTTAATGTGTTGCTACAGGTATTGGAAGAAGGACGTCTTACCGATGGCAAGGGGCGCACCGTGGATTTCCGCAACGCCGTAATAATCATGACGTCCAACGTGGGGGCTACCGAATTGAAAAAACAGGCTACCATGGGGTTTAGGACTGGAGATAGGGAAAAGACTTACGAGGATATGAAGAGCAAGGTGATGGATGAATTGAAGCGAACCTTCCGTCCAGAATTTCTAAACCGGATTGATGAAGTAATCGTCTTCCATCCGTTGGCAGAAGAGCATTTGACAAAAATTGTGGATTTAATGCTGCTTGAGCTAGGCAGCCGCCTGAGCGAGTATAAGATGGGGCTAAAAGTTAGTGAAACTGCTAAGGCATTGCTGGCAAAAGAAGGATATGACCCCACCTTTGGCGCAAGGCCGCTGCGCAGAGTGCTGCAAAAGCGGATTGAGGACGAAGTTTCGGAGAGAATATTGCGTGGTGAGTTTACCGATAAGGATCTTATTTTGGTGGATGCGGCAGACGGACGGTTGATTTTTTCTAAGCGGGAAGAGGCAGTCGTAAAACAAGAGTAAAACGTACTTCTAAGCAGCGCTAAATTAAGAAAAATATCACAAAAAACGCGCGAAAATCCTAGTATCAAATAGATAACTGATTTAAACTAATTTTTCTGAAAAAAAGGATTTTTATTGATTTCGTCGAATACAGGGTAAGTGTTCCAATTTATAAAAACACAACAATTTTGATATCTTTCTGTCAGGTAGGTAGCTTTCTATGAAAATAGCTGTTTCTGGCAAAGGCGGTGTAGGTAAAACCACTTTTTCCGCTAATTTGATTCATGTTTTTGCCAAGCGTGGTTTCAATGTTTATGCAGTAGACGCTGATCCTGATGTGAGCTTAGGTGCTACTTTGGGGCTGCCGGCTGATGAGTTGGCAGCGCTACGTCCGATTATTGAAATGAAAGCATTGATCGACGAGCGGACAGGTGGTGGCGGCGCCTTTTTTACGCTTAATCCCAAAGTGGATGACTTGATTGATGACTTTAGCATTAAACAGGATAAAATCAGGTTTTTGCGCATGGGTGCCATTAAACAGGGCGGCACGGCCTGCTATTGCAAAGAAAATTCCTTTCTGTACGCAGTCCTAGCTAGCCTGCTGTTAGACAAAAGTGACATGGTAGTTTTAGATATGAGCGCAGGGATTGAGCATCTTACCAGGGGGACGGCACGGGGAGTCGATCTGATTATTATCGTGACCGAACCGACTCGTGTATCTGTGGCCACAGCCAAGGTTGTTCAGAAACTGGCGAGTGAGTTGAAGATTCGTAACATCAAAGTCTTAGTCAATAAAGTCAGAAATGATAAGGAAAAAGAGTTTGTCCGTTCACAGTTTACAGACCAGGAGCTTTTAGGGATGATTCCTTTTGATGAAGGTGTGTTAGAAAATGCCGTTGAAGAAGAAAGCGGCTTGCTGGCAGGCTCCGGCGTGATGCCCGGTATAGATGAGTTTGTAGATAAAATTTTGGGGGCTTAGGTTCAGCTTAACCGCTAAAGAAGTTAAGTAGCCTATCTCGGTTTGGGGAGTTTTAGGGTGAGGGAAAGTTATCCATGACTCAAGTGAGCGAAGTGTTTCTGCGACAGCTTCACCGAGCAGTTATAAAGGATTGCTTATCTGGGAGGAAAGAGCATGTCAATGACAGCCTTTGATGAAATTTATGTGGGAGCGATAACTGACCAGTCGAAAGCCCCGAAGAAACTGCTTCAGCGTGCTTATAACGGCGCGATTATTGCTACCGGCTATGCTGAAATTCTCTTGAGCAGGGCAATCCGCAAGTATGGACCGAATCTGCTGGTTGCGCGTTTCTAAGGATGCAATTGCTAAAGGTTTCCGGCTGAAGCATTATGTTGAAATTTTGATTGCCAAATTTAAGGATGAGTTCCCCGCCATCGTTGACCGCGTGGAGGTTACTTTGATTACCGATAGGGAACAGGTAGTCGAGAACATTAAAATTGCCCGTGCCCGCTACGCAGAACGTAATAAACGCCTCTGCGGTCTTGCCCGCATTGTTTGGATGCCTAAAGAGTTAAAAGACTTTTTGGGGGATGACCTGCGCCAGCGCGCTGAAGAAGAAGGCTTAGGCGCTGATTTTGTTGATAAGATAGCCGATGAGACCGTGGGTACTACGGGGGAAGAAATTTTACCGTTTCTAGAAGAAAAGGGGCATCTGGCTTTGACCATGGATCCGTTGCTGTAAGAGGGAGGCCGGGGCGTGGTTTAGTTCGCTCGTCTCTTTTTTGCAGAGAAAATTATCTGAGGCTACTGTTTTTTGGTCAGGTTTTCGGTTCTTTCGCGAAAGGAGTTCAAACCATGGGGTTAACCGGTCTTGAGATTTTTAAACAGCTACCTAAAACTAACACGGGGGACTGTGGCTTCCCCACCTGCTTGGCCTTTGCGATGGCTTTGTCTGCGGGGAAAACTTCCCTAGACAAGTGTCCTCACGTTTCCGAGGAAGCGAAAGAAGTGTTGGAGGCGGCTGCCGCACCGCCGATAAAGCTGGTTAAAGTGGGCACCGGTGAATATGCTGTGGAAATGGGTGAAGAAACTGAGCTGTTTCGCCACGACAAGCGATTCTACCATCCTGCCGCCATAGCAGTGCTTATTAAAGATACGGAAAATGTGGCTGAATGTTTGGCCTCTTTTAATAGGCTGGAGTTTGATCGTGTGGGGATGCACTACGTTACTGATATGGTAGCTTTGCAGTGTGTTTCCGGCGATGCCGCCAAGTTTAAGGCTGCCGCCCAAACTGTGGCTGTCGGTACAAGCAAACCTTTCTTGTTGATCTGCCCGAGCGCGGACGTGATGGAAGCGGCAGCTACTGCCGTTGCCGATAAAAAACCTCTTCTTTACGCAGCTACGAATGAGAACTACGAGGAGATGACCTCCCTTGCACAAAAGCTGGCTTGTCCGCTGGCTGTCAGAGGCAACGGGTTGGCGGATCTCTCCGAGTTGGTGGAAAAAATTACTAAGCTTGGTCATAGGGAATTGGTTTTGGACAGCGGCAACAGGGAAACAGCCCAAGTATTGGCTGACCTGACTCAGATTCGACGTTTAGCCGTGCGGAAGCGTTTTCGTCCCTTTGGTTATCCTGCTATGGCGTTTACTACCAAGGAGGATTCTCTGGCAGAAATAACACAGGCCGGTGTTTATCTTACTAAGTATGCCGGACTGATAGTTTTGCATGCCAGCAAAAAAGCGGAACTGTTGCCGCTACTCTCTTGGCGACAGAACCTTTTTACTGATCCGCAAAAACCGATTCAGGTGGAAGCAAAAGCGGTGGCGATAGGAGATGTTACTCCCGATTCCCCGGTTTACATCACCACTAACTTTTCTCTCACCTACTATATTGTGGAAAGTGAAGTGGTAGCGAGCAAAGTACCGGCTTATATTTTGCCGGTTGATACCGGCGGCGTTTCCGTCCTTACCGCGTGGGCTGCCGGTAAATTAACCGGTGACTCTATCAACAAGGCTTTGAAGGGAAATGAGCTGGAGGCAAAAGTTAACCATAAGACTCTTGTCCTGCCTGGCTATGTTGCAGTGCTTTCAGGCAACATAGAAGAAGTAAGCGGTTGGAAAGTTTTGGTCGGACCGCGTGAAGCTTCAGGTATTAGCAAATTTGCAAAAGAAAAATTTGCCAGATAGGAGCTTGTCTCCCAGAAATCGGAGAGAAGGTGTCGCCAGTGGATAAAGTAACCGTCTTTTTCTTTCCTGATAACCTAGTGGCTCACGTAAAACTCCAGGCACGTCACTGTTGCGGACCGCCTCACTGGTCGGGGTAGAGCTTAAAAGCACTTGCGGCGGTGATGGCACCTGTCGTTAAGCAAACAGAAATAACGCGAAAAGAAAGTAGGTTGCCAGATGGCCTTCAGAGCAGTAAAAGAAAAATACAGAAGTAAGGTTGGCGAAGCCATCTTGGGAGCCACAAAAGAACAGGGCGGCACCCGCGGGTACACCATTACCGTGGGCGGTGAGAGTACCTTGCCATTTCTGCACTTTGAAGGTGAAATTCCCAATCGGCCGGTGGTAGCCTTGGAGGTAAGGGATGTCGCGCCCAGTGATTGGCATGCTTGTTTTTCCGCATATTACGGTGATGTTTTTGCAGACCCTGCTGCTTGGGCTAAAAAATGTGTGGAGGAATATGCCGCCGACCTCATAGTGCTCCACCTGGAAGGGGCTGACCCCGACGGCAAAGATGCCTCACCTGAGGATTGTGCCAAGGTGGTTCTAAACGTGCTGGCTACTGTAGATTGTCCGTTGGTTATCCTTGGTTGCGGCAAGGCGGAGAAGGATAATAAAGTGTTACCGGTCGCCGCCGAGGCGGCGGCCGGTGAAAACTTACTGATTGGGGTTGCGGAACAGGAAAACTATAAGTCCCTCACTGCTGCCTGCATGGTTCATAAGCACAATATTATTGCCCAATCCCCTATTGACATCAATATCTGCAAGCAACTCAATATCCTGATTACTGAAATGAATTTGCCCGCTAACCGAATAATTATCGACCCCACCATTGCTGCAGTTGGGTATGGTCTGGAATACGGCTACTCAATCATGGAGCGCGCCCGCAACGGAGCGCTGCAGGGTGACAATATGCTGGCCATGCCGATGATTGGCAACGTAGGTTATGAAGTGTGGCGAACTAAAGAAGCTAACTCCTCCATTGAAGATTTTCCCGGCTGGGGTCTGCAGGAGCCCCGCGGTATTCTGTGGGAAGTCACTACAGCGGTAGCGCTCCTGCAGGGCGGAATGAATATTCTTGTTATGCGCCACCCGAAAGCTGCCGCATTAGTAAAGGAAAGCATTGCAGAATTGATGCAAAAAACCGAGTTGGAAAATTAATTCTTTCGGGAGCTCCATTTGAAAAAAGGCAGAAAGGAGGTTAGTAATGTTTATAATCGGCGAGAGAATTAACGGTATGTTCAAGGATATTGCCCAAGCCATTCGGAACGAAGATCCACGGCCCATCCAAGAGTGGGCTAAAAAACAGGAAGCGGGCGGTGCCCGTTATCTTGATATCAATACGGGTCCCGCCGCCAAAGACCAGGTAAAGACAATGCGCTGGCTAGTGGAAAAAACCCAAGAAGTCAGCAAGCTGCCCTTGTCTCTGGACTCGATGAACTACGACGCGATCGAAGCTGGCTTGGAAATCTGTAAGTATCCTGCCATGATTAATTCTGTCCCCGCCGAGTGGCCTAAAATGGAGCGCGTTTTCACCATGGCTCTTAAGTATAACGCTGCCGTAATCGGTCTGGCCATGAACGAGCAGGGCATTCCCAAAGATGCCGATACCCGCGTGGCGTTGGCCATGGAACTGGTGGCTGCCGCCGACTCCTATGGGATTCCCATGGAGGATTTGTATCTTGACCCGCTGGTATTGCCCTGTAATGTAGGTCAGAACCATGGCCCCGAAGTGATGCAGACATTGCGTCAGGTCAAACTGCTTGCCAACCCGGCTCCCCGCACTGTAGTGGGACTTTCCAACATCTCGCAGGGAACGAAGAACCGAGAACTAATTAACCGCATTTTCGCCGCCATGGGGGTGGCGAGCGGCCTAGATGCCGCGGTGGCAGACGCCTGTGACCATGAATTGATAGAAGCTATTGCCACCGCCAGAATTATTATGAACTTAGATATCTACTGTGACAGCTATGTTGAGATTTACCGGAAGCAACAGAAATAGAAACAATATTACCGTGAGGGAGGAAGATCTGTTGAGTAAAATTGTTTACAATGAGTCTTCCGCTGTGACCCAGTATCCGCCCTGTCAGGGCGGCTGCCCGGTCCATACGGACGTTCAGGAGTACGTTCGACAGATTGCTGTCGGCGACTACGATAAGGCGGTGGCGGCCATTACGGCGCCAAATCCGTTGGCGTCCGTCTGCGGCATGATTTGTGCGCATCCGTGTGAAACGGAGTGCAGGCGCAAAGATGTGGATGAGGCGGTTTCCATTCGCGCATTAAAGCGCTTTGCGTTGGAAAACGGAAACTGGCCGGAAGTTAAAAAAGCGGCAGTGACACGTCCTGAAAAGGTTGCCGTAGTAGGCGGCGGTCCCGCCGGCTTAGCCGTAGCACGTACATTGGCGGAAGCAGGTGTGGCGGTAACTATTTTTGAGCGCTCCGCCGAAGCGGGCGGTGCTATCACCGACTTTATTCCCCACTATCGGTTGCCCATGGATTCCATGCGCAAAGACATTTCTCGTGTGGCTGATTTAGGCGTGGAGATTAAGACTGGGGTGGAACTAGGCAAGAATATTTCCATCGACGCTCTAGCAGCAGAGTACCAAGCTGTTGTGTTGGCATTGGGCCTGCCCACCAGTCGGAACATCCTTATTCCCGGCTCCGACGCCAAAGATGTGCTTCTGGCATTGCCATTTTTAAATAGCGCTAAACACGACAACTTTAGCTTTGAGCCGGGACGAAACATTCTTGTCATCGGTGGTGGTAACGTGGCGATGGACGTGGCTCGTCAGGCTATCCGCTGCGGCGCTGAAAGCGTTAAGCTGGCTTGCTTGGAGTGCGCCGACAACATGCCTGCCTTTGCGTGGGAAATAGCTGAAGCTCTGGAAGAGGGCGTGGAGATGTTTCCTGCCTGGGGCCCGAAACGGATTGTTACTGACGAGGCCGGCAACATTATTGGTATGGAAGTGCAGGAGGTTCTCTCCGTCTTTGATGAACAGAAACGTTTTAATCCTCAATTTGGCAATAATTTAAACATTATCCCGGTTAACACTGTAATTTTCGCCATTGGACAAGGCAACGATAACTTGTCTTACCTGACAGAGTCCGGGATTGAGTTAACTGAGCACGGCATCTTAAAATACGATATGCGCACGATGCAGACTACAAGGCCTGGCGTGTTTGCCTGCGGCGAACTGGTTTTCGGCCCTGGTTCTGCGGTGAAAGCAATGTCCAGCGGTCAAAAAGTGGCTCTTGCTGTACAAAGCTTTTTTGACAAACTGCCTTTTGACGCTAATCTGGCTGATCGTTATGATGTGCTTGGTATGCTTTCTCCCACCACGGCGGAGAAGGTGAAGCGTAGCTCGCGGCTTGCTGTGCCGTTCCTTGACGAGCACACCCGTGCACAGCATAACCAGCATGTGGAGATTGGTTATGATGAGCAGCGAGCGCTTTGTGAAAGCCGCCGCTGTATGGATTGCGCTGCGGGGGCGGAATGTATAGATCAAGTTTGTGCCCTCTGTCTTACCTGTTTGCGCATCTGTCCTTATGGTGTGCCTCAGATTAATGAAGACGGAATTTTCACTATTCGCAATGAAGAATGTCAGGCTTGCGGCCTGTGTGTTGGGATTTGCCCAGCCCGGGCGATTCGCTTCCGAAACGATTATGTCCAACACTCATTAGAGCAGCTGGGCGATGCCATAGAACAGGCTAAAGGCAACGGCAATCCTGCCACAGTCGTTTTCTGCTGCAGCTATGGCGCCTTTGCGGAGCGTCATTTCCAAAAGTACATCAATAATGGCAAACCGCAAAACTTGGCCATTGTTCGTGTTCCCTGTGTGGCGAAAGTGGAGGTGCAAAATATTCTGGAGGCTTTCGAATTTGGCGCAGAAGGCGTTTTTCTGGCTGGCTGTGAACAGGAGGAAGAATGCACCTATCTTGATGCGGCCAAATGGGCCGGTAAGCGGGCTGGCCGTGCTCAGGAAATCTTGGTTGAGTTGGGGCTTGAAAAAGAACGGATTGAATATCTAAGCCTTACACCCGCCGAGGTTAGAGACTTTGCTCCGGTTGCTGAAAGGTTTCTGACTAAGGTCGAGTCTTTGCTAAATGGTGGGGGGGGTGAAGAACAATGATTGTGGCTGAGCGTAAACCTTTGACTGAAATCATCAAAGCAGTAGCACCATTTGCGAAGGTACTGGTACTCGGCTGCGGCGAATGTGTCACTGTCTGTATGGCTGGCGGCGACAAAGAAGCTAAGGAAACGGCTGCCGCCATAGCAATCGCACGCAAAAAAACCGGTCAAGAGCTCGTTGTGAAAACCTTGACAGTGGAGCGCCAGTGTGAATTTGAATACCTAGAATCGGCTCGCAAACTGGTGGAAGAAGCAGATGTGGTAGTATCTTTGGCCTGCGGTGTTGGGATTCAAACTATGAACATCCATTATGCCAAAGTGCAGACTCTCCCCGGCGTGAACACTACTTTTATGGGCCTGCCCCTTCAGCAGGGAATTTGGGTAGAAAACTGTCTGGGCTGCGGCAACTGTGTTCTTGAGGAAACTGTGGGGATTTGCCCCATAGCCCGTTGTTCTAAGAGTATGCTTAACGGCCCCTGCGGTGGCTCGCAAGATGGCTTGTGTGAGGTTAGTAAAGAAACGGAATGCGGCTGGCATCTGATTGTGGAACGGATGATTAAGTTTGATAAATTGTCTGTTCTTTCGGAAGTTAAGCCTCCTAAAGATTGGGCAACGTCCCATTCCGGTGGACCGAGAAAAATGGTCAGGGAGGATGTGAAGCTGTAATGAGTATGAGCAATTTGCAAAAAGTAGTTGCCAGCGGAGCGTTTGCTGTTACCGGAGAACTTGGTCCTCCTAAGAGCGCGGAACGGAAGAAGATTGAGCATCATGCCCATCTGCTTAAAGGCTGTGTTGACGCCGTTAACTTAACAGATAATCAGACGGCAATCGTCCGCACATCCAGCATCGCCTGCGGCAGAATCCTGATTGAAGAGGGGCTGGATCCGGTGGTCCAGATTACCTGCCGCGACCGTAACCGCATCGCTATCCAGTCCGACGTCTTAGGCGCTGTGGCGCTTGGAATGAAGAATTTCCTTTGTATGCAAGGAGATCATGCTAAATGTGGTGACGAACCTAGTGCCAAAAATGTTAATGATTTAGATTCGACGAACTTGATTCAGTCGTTACGTAGAATGCGTGATGAGCAGGTTTTTATTGGCGGTAAAAAACTGGAGGCTCCAATTGATCTCTTTATCGGTGCGGTGGAAAACCCCTTTGCTGATCCGTTTGAATACCGAGCTTACCGCTTGGCAAAAAAAGTGGAAGCAGGCGCCGACTTTATTCAGACGCAGGCCATTTTTGATATGGACCGCTTTGAACTTTGGATGGAGAAAGTACGAGAGTTAGGCATTCACAAAAAAATACCGATTTTGGCAGGCATCATTCCCATCAAGTCTATGGGCGCTGTACGTTACATGAAAAACAATGTTTCAGGCATGATTGTCCCCGATGCAATCATTGACCGGATCAAGGCTGCCGAAGACAAGAAAGAGGAAGGGATCAAGCTCTGCGTTGAGATGATTAACCATCTCAAAACTGTCGAAGGGGTGGCCGGGGTACACATTATGGCTGTGGCCTGGGAAGAAATCGTCCCTGAAATAACTGAGAGAGCCGGTCTTTTGCCGCGTCCCAAATTTGACTAAGCATTCTGTGAAGGGCCTGATGAGTTCAGGCCCTTCACTAATTTAAACCGAACAGCATATTTGCGACAGTCCGCAAACAGTACGTCTGGGCGGCTGCTGCTGCCTATGTAGCTCATCGCAATTATTTATTGCATAATTAAATTGGACAAAGTTGCAAAAGGAATGATAGTGGCTCCATTAGCTTGGCAGAAAGAAAAAACTGAAAGATCGAAGAAAGAAAAACTATCTCAAAAAAGGGAATTTGCCGGAGATGCTGAATAGAGTAATTAGGTACAGTTGCTAGGAACCTCTGGCAGTGCGCGGCTGCCGATAATTTTGCCGTTTGCTTGAGCTGCACGTCTGATGGGAAGTATGAGATAATCATAACAGGGTGGTGAAGAACATGAAAGAGGCTAAGGGCAAAGCTGTGGCAAACGGGAGAAAGGCCGCCAATGTGGTGCCTTTTGAGCAGGATGCCGGGTTTTATCTAAAAAAAGGCATGTTCTATTACCAGAAAAATTGTTCTGACAAAGCTTTACGTTTTTTCCGAAAAGCGGTGAGCGTTGAGCCAAAGAATCCATTTACTCATTACAATCTTGCCTGCGTTCTAAGTAAGCTCGGCCGCCTTAAAGAGGCAAACAAAATTTTTCTGCATATTGTCAGCGAGCTTGATGGCATGATGGCGGACTGTTATTTTCTGCTGGCCATTAACTATGGGTTGCTGGAAGATTTGGATAAATCAAGGGAATATTTAATGCGCTATTTGCAGGAGGAGCCTGAAGGGGAGATGTCCGCGGAGGCTATGGAGCTGTTGACCAGCATTGATGAGGATTTTACCTTTATCGGGCTGCCGGCCTATTCCGAGCGTGATATGGCGTTGGAGAAAGTTTTACAAGCAGGAAAGATTGAGGACTTAAGCAGATTATACAATAGCAGCCAAGGTTTTCGTAAAGCGCTCAATAATCGTCTTTACCATGGTTCAGACCAATTCAAAGAGGATATTATCCGTTTTTATGGAACAATGAATGGGCAGGGAGCCCAGAAGACATTGCGGGAGTTTGTTAAGAACCCTTGGATCAAGGAACGTTTCCGTCAGTTGGCTTTGCTTGAGTTAAAGGGCATGGAAGACAGTAATAAAGTGCAGATTTTTATTAACGGCGCTCGGCAAGAGCTGGATTTAGAGAACTACCCAATTGAAAAACCTGCTTGGCGCAAAGAATGGCAGCAAGTGATAGATTGTGCAATGAAAAATATGCGTAAAAGTGATTGCTACGCTGAGGGTTTTTTTGTTGATGTGCAAGCTATCTGGTCTGATTTTATCAATACTGTTTATCCGCAAACTCCTCGTATTGTAAAAACTGCAACATGGGCGGCGGCTCTGGAATACAGCTTGGCGCGCTACCATTTTCTTGACCTTACCCAGAGGGAGTTGGCTGAGGAATATAGTGTGTCTGTGACAAGTATTTCTGATAAGTATAAGAAAATCAACGCAGTGCTGCAGATTGATGAAAAAGGACATAGAAATATGCTGGAATATTTGAAGAGCGAGTATGATTAACTTTGTGGCACAAACGAGTGCCGGAGCGCGTATAATAGAAAGAACCTCCTTACATAGCAGCTAAGGAGGTGTTTTTTTGCAGCTACAAGAAGTTTTGCAGATTGCAGCCTTTGTGCCCAGCTATATCGACGGATTGGGTCAAGGGTTGGAAATATATTATCGTGACGGTAAAGTGGTCAGTCATGCTGTAAGTCTCCAATCATTTATTTGCCGCATGGCGCGTGTTTTCGCAGTAAATGTGCAGGAGGCGCGTCGTAGATACGCGCCGTTGGTGGGAAAAAAGAATTTAATTCCTTTGGTCTTGGAGCCATTTCTTGTTTATGTGCCAATAAAGGTGAGAACTCCACTGATAAGCGGTGATCCGGCGTATGGTTATTTTCGTTTGCGTTCAGTGCTGCAAGTGGTTGAGGCTCCCGGATCTTGCACACTTCTTTTGGAAGGAGGGCAACAAATCTCTGTTATTCAGTCCGCACGCACAGTCGGCACCCGCTTACGCTC